>RHMF01000183.1_pt1 | contig 30949 bp, 26 predicted proteins | sample 5365151 | NCBI WGS metagenome assembly RHMF01 (sample SAMN10266501, study PRJNA497801) | feces metagenome | isolation source: feces | host: Bos taurus | place: China: Prairie of Fairy Mountain | collected 2017-08-14 | reverse complement strand
TGTCACCATTGGTGAAGATGATAGGATTTCCCTCGTCTTGCAGCGACATCAGGTAGTTCTGTCCGAAGTCGCGACAGGTATAGCGTCCACTGCGGTCGTGGTCGTCCCAGGTCTGTGAAATCATCTGTAAGGGAACTGCCAGTGATATCAACGTCACTACAGCGGCCAGTGCCAGGTGGCCTGCCTTTAGCTTGCGACTAATGAGGTCGATGAGGGCTGCAACGCCCATGCCACACCAGATGGCGAAGGCATAGAACGAGCCTGCATAGGCATAGTCGCGCTCACGAGGCTGCATTGGCGTCTGGTTCAGATAGATGACGATAGCCAGACCTGTCATGAAGAATAGGAAGAAGACCACCCAGAACTGGCGGATGCCGGTGGGCTCTATCTCTGTCTGTTCCTTGCCGTCGATGACGACGCGTTTTTTGCGGGTGTACCATGACTGCCAGAAGAGTCCGATGAGACCAAGGAGCAGGGGAAGACAATAGAATACATTATGTCCCTTGTTGTTCTTCAGTTCGTCGGGCAGAGTACTTTGGTTGCCCAGTCGCATATTGTCGAACCAGTCAAAACCGCTGAGCCAGTTGCCGTGTTCCAGTTCACCATTACCTTGTATGTCGTTCTGACGGCCAGCAAAGTTCCACATGAAATAGCGCCAGTACATCCAGTTGCATTGGTAGGAAAGGAAGAAACGGATATTCTCTAACTGACTGGGCACCTTGACGCTCAGCATCTCGCCACAACGGTCATACATCTCCTCATGTCCGTCAATACTACCGCCCATCCAACTCTCGTAGGCAGCACGATGGGATGAACTGTACATACGTGGGAAGAACATATTCTGGGCATACTGGTACTCGTCTTTGCTACGAAGTATGAAGTAGGAGTCTTTTTCGTCAGCTGAGGCTTTCTCCTTGCGCTGCCAGACGGGAGCTCCTTTCTTCATGACGGGCTTGCAGTACTCTCCGTCTTTCTCCAAGGCAACCTGTGAGGTGTAGGCTTGTCCGTAGAAGAGCGGACGCTGTCCGTATTGTTCACGCCCAAGGTATTCGCCTAAGGTGAATATATCCTCTGGCGAGTTCTGGTCCATAGGAGGATTGGCAGAAGAGCGGATGACAATCAACGCATAGCTGCTGTAGCCAATCATCAGCATCAGCATGCAGAGCAGAGCCGTGTTTTTAATACGGGCAGTTACTAAGGCTTTTGGCTTTTGCCCCTTAGCAGTTTGCTTGTACTGCAGGACAAACCATAGGACGGCCAGTACGACGATGCCGATACCGACAGCCGACCATCCATGGCCGTAGAACGGAATACCCAGCATGGCGACAGAAAGAAGGAAAGCAATATTCTGCTTTTTCTCGCTCACGTCCCGATGAGTTTCATAGATAGCCCAGATAGTAACAGCTATCAGCAGGAAAATATAAATAATCTCGCCCGTATTGAAAGGACAGCCGAGGACATTGACAAACAGCAGCTCGAACCAGCCGCCCACCTGTACGATACCAGGCACAACACCATAAAGCACAGCAGCCAGTATGACGATAGAAATGCCCAATGCTATCAGCGAGCCGTAGAGGTCTTTGCGAGGCAGGCTCTGAGGGAACTTGCGATAGTAGTAGACCAAGACGATGGCAGGCAGACAGAGCAAGTTGAGCAGGTGGACACCAATACTCAGGCCAGTCATATACATAATCAAGATAAGCCAGCGGTCGCTATGAGGCTCGTCGGCATGGTCTTCCCATTTCAGAATCAACCAGAATACCACTGCTGTGAAAGCGGAGGAATAGGCGTATACCTCACCTTCGACAGCCGAGAACCAGAATGTATCGCTAAAGGCGTAAATCAGCGCTCCTACCATGGCTGAACCCTCTATGGCAACCAGCTTGGCCAACGTCAACTCACTCCAGTCCTTGATGAGCAGTCGGCGCACCAGATGGGAGATGGTCCAGAAGAGGAAGAGGATGGTGGCGGCAGAAAGTAGCGCACTCATCACATTCACCATGAGGGCCACATGCGAGGGGTCGCTTGTGAACTGCGAGAAAAGATTGGCAGTGAGCATGAAGAACGGTGCACCGGGTGGGTGGCCGATTTCCAGTTTATAACCAGTAGAGATGAATTCTGGACAGTCCCAGAAAGAGGCAGTAGGCTCAATCGTAGAACAATATACAAAGGCGGCAATCAGAAAACTGACCCATCCCAGGATATTGTCTACCAGTCTAAATTGTTTCATTATCGTTGTTTCTGAAAATTATCTTGCAAAAGTACGAATAAACAGGGTAACAGCCAAATTTATTTTATTTTTTTATAGTTATGGAATATGTCCTAGATGAATAATTCGACGCCATAGACCAGCAGGACATAGCGCAGGAACTTACCAAGGGCCATACTGCTGATGGAGATGGGGATATTGGCACGCATCAGTCCTAAGACGATGGTGATGGCGCTGCCCAGAATGGGGATGAAGGCAAAGAAACCCATCCATGCGCCTCGTCCACCCATAAATCGGGTGGCCTGGTCGAGTTTCTCCTTGCTGACATGCAGATATTTCTCTATCCATTCCATCTTACCCATACGGCCTACGCTATAGTTGAACATTCCTCCAGCCACATTGCCTATAGTCCCATAGATAATCAGTCCCCACGGATCAAGTCCTGCTGCCAGCAACCCTGTCATCACAGCTTCGCTGGAGAAAGGGAAAAAAGAGCCTGCGATAAAAGCGGTTATCAGCATACCCCAGTAGCCGTAGCTGATGAGAAGGGAAATGATTACATCCATATGTTATATGCGGTTAGTGCTAAAGTGGAAAGAACGATGATACAGAAGACAATATTGCTCAGACGTGTTTTAGTCAGAGCTATGAAATGTCCAACAAGTGGTGCGGAATTGATGATTAACAATCGTGTCAGTATATCTATATGCTGTGGTTGAAGGCAGATGAGCAGAAGCGTGATTAGGTTCATCCTGATGAAGATTCCATAGATTTGTCGGACACGGAACTTATCGAGATAACTTGTCTGCCAGAAATGTATGGTGCTCAAAAATCCCAGTATCACAAGGAATACGACGATACTTATCTGATGGACGTTGAGAAGTGAGAAGTCAAATGGACGATGAAGGTCGGTTAATGGTATGAAATGTTCCATGAAAGCCGATGTGTTCTCATTGTAGAACATCCAACCACCCATGAGCCAATATGGTGTTAGGACTCCCAATATTGAGGCAAGAAACGTGCGCAATGAGAAGGACTGCAGATTTGTAATCATCATGAGCCATAAGACTGGTATAAACCACAGCACGTTTACTTGTGCTATGCTAGCTATGCCCAGACAAAGAAAGCCATAATAGGTGATTCCAATCGATGCCGGATTCTGAAATGTGGAGAATAGGCACAGGTAGGTGGCTAAAAAGCAACATTGGAAAATATGACCATGGAGTGAGGAAAATAGGAAACAGGCAGCGCAGGAGAATGCCAGGAACGTACAAGATACCATGCGGGAGTAGATACGGATAAGGGCATTACTGTTATTTAACAGCACCATCAGGAAAGTAGAGATGGCGAAACAGCCGAACTGTAACCACCATCCTTCCTGCATCAGTCCGCATATCAGCCAAATACCAGCCGCATACACCGCTGTGACTGGTAGAGCTGCTCTACTATCCGCTACCTTGTTTTGTAATCGTTTCATGAAAGATCTGCTCCTATGTCACGACGAAAATATCGGTCTTGGAACTGTATCTTTTGAGCCTCTTCAAAGGAGTTCTGCAACGCTTCGGCTTTGTCCCTACCATAGGAGGAAACTGCAATGACACGTCCTCCGTTGGTTACTACCTGACCGTCTTTCATGGTCGTACCAGCGTGAAAGACAATGCTATCTTGGACTTGGTCGATGCCTGTGATGGGATAGCCTTTCTGGTATTCTTGTGGATAACCGCCACTAACCAGCATGACGCAGACGGCAGCACGGGAATCGAACTCGATAGTGCGCTGGTCGAGATTGACTTCGGCAACACCTTCAAAAAGGTCGACGATATCGCTTTTCAGACGGAGCATCACACTCTCAGTCTCAGGGTCACCCATACGGCAGTTATATTCAATGACCATCGGCTCGCCCTTCACATTGATGAGTCCGAAGAAAATGAAACCTTTATAGTCGATACCTTCCTCTTTCAATCCTACGACAGTTGGACGAATAATGCGATCTTCCACCTTCTTCATCCACTCTTTGGTGGCAAATGGTACAGGTGAAACGGATCCCATACCTCCTGTATTCAGACCAGTATCATGTTCTCCAATACGCTTGTAGTCCTTGGCCTCAGGTAGAATCTTATAGTGGTCTCCATCGGTCAGAACGAAGACAGAGCATTCGATACCGCTTAGGAACTCTTCAATGACCACACGACTCGAAGCATTGCCGAACATACCGCCCAACATCTCTTTCAATTCCCGCTTGGCTTCGTCAAGTGTGGGGAGAATGAGTACTCCCTTACCAGCACAAAGACCATCGGCCTTGAGGACATAAGGCGCTTCCAAAGTCTCTAGAAATGCCAGTCCTTCTTCGAGATGTTCTCCGTCGAATGTTTCATAACGGGCTGTGGGAATTTGATGGCGTTGCATGAAACCCTTGGCAAAATCTTTCGAGCCTTCGAGCACAGCACCAGCTTTTGAGGGACCGATGACGGGTATATCTTTCGTTCTCGCATCAGCCTTCAAGTCGTCGTAGATTCCTTTTACCAGTGGGCCTTCAGGACCTACCACCACCATGTTGATTGACTTTTCGACACAAAAGTTCTTGATAGCCTCAAAGTCATCAGCTTTTATGGCGACATTCTCACCGGCATTACTCGTACCAGCATTGCCTGGTGCAATATACAGTTTTTCACACTTCTCACTCTGAGCAATTTTCCATGCTAAGGCGTGCTCACGTCCGCCGCTTCCTAATAGTAAAATCTTCATATGATGTTTTTATAATTTTCCTTGTTCTCCGAGATAACTGTCTTTGAAGCCGAGAAAGTAGAGGACGCCATCCAGTCCGATGGTGTTGATACTCTGCTTCGCGTTGGCTACTACACGAGGTTTGGCATGAAAGGCTATACCTAGTCCGGCCTGTGAAATCATAGGGAGGTCGTTGGCACCATCGCCTACGGCAATCGTTTGGGCGAGATTCACTTTCTCAACCTGTGCGATAAGCTTTAATAACTCTGCCTTGCGATGCCCGTCTACAATCTCACCGACGTAATTGCCTGTGAGTTTGCCGTCCTCACCGATCTCCAATTCATTGGCATAAACGTAGTCGATGCCATATTTTCGTTGCAGATACTCGCCAAAATAGGTGAAGCCGCCACTGAGAATGGCAATTTTATAGCCACAGGTCTTGAGAATGCTCATCAGACGGTCGACACCCTCGGTGATGGGCAGATGTTCGGCAATGTCTTGCATCACACTGACGTCTAGTCCCTTAAGCAAAGCGACCCGACGGGTAAAACTCTCCTTGAAATCTATCTCACCGCGCATAGCACTCTCTGTTATAGCTCGTACCTCGGCACCTACGCCGTTGCGCTCAGCCAGTTCGTCGATACACTCGGTCTGAATCAGCGTAGAATCCATGTCGAAGCAGATGAGGCGTCGCATACGGCGGAACATGTCATCGCGCTGAAATGAGAAGTCGATACCCATATCAGAGGAAAGTCGCATCAGCTTTGATTGCATCTCTTGACGATTAATAGGCTCACCACGCAGCGAGAATTGGATACAGGCACGCGTATGTTTGTCAAGCTGCTTGATGCTCTTTCGCCCTGTCAGTCGGAGAATGGAGTCGATGTTCAACCCTTGATCTGCAATGATATGGGTGGCAGCAGCTATTTGACGTGCCTCCAGTTGCCGTCCCATCACCATGAGAATATAGCGGTTTTTGCCTTGATGACCGACCCAGTCTTCATACTCATCGTCACTAATGGGCGAGAAACCGATGTTGACGCCTAATTCTGTGGCTTTGAATAGCAGTTCTTTCATAGCCAGTCCAGAATTCATCTCATCCATGCGGATGAGGATACCCAATGAGAGGGTGGAATGGATATCAGCCTGTCCTATATCTAAAATCTGAGCGTCATATTTTTCCAGAATACTCATCACAGAGGCAGTTAGTCCGGGCCTGTCTTGTCCTGTGATGCGGACGAGGATTTGTTCTTCTTTCATAGTTTTATTTTAAGTAGTCTTCAAAATATTGGGTAATTCGTTCGTGTAGATGGACGGAGGCATGCCCTCGCATATTATGTTCTTCACCAGGATAGGCAAAGAAATCGGGCTGTGTGCCTGCTTTGACACATGCATCAAGAAATGACAGGCAGTGTTGCGGAACAACGGTGTTGTCGTTGTATCCTGTGATAATCTGAAGTTTACCTTTCAGATTTTTGGCTTTGTCAAGTAAGCTGGCCTTGGCATATCCCTCAGGATTCTGCTGTGGGGTGTCCATATAACGTTCGCCATACATCACCTCATACCATTTCCAGTCGATGACGGGACCTCCTGCCACACCTACTTTGAATACGTCAGGATAGTTGAGCATGAGTGAGATAGTCATAAAACCTCCGAATGACCATCCGTGGACACCCAGTCGCTGCATGTCGATGTAAGGCAGGGAACGTAGGTATTCAACACCTTGCATCTGGTCAAGCATCTCCACTTGTCCGAGTTGGCGGAAAGTGGCCTGTTCAAAGGCAACTCCGCGATTCTCCGAGCCTCGGTTGTCGAGGATAAACAGAATATAGCCTTTTTGTGCCATGTAGGTTTCCCATGAACGACTGTACCAATGCCAGGCGGCCTCTACGTTATGGGCATGAGGTCCTCCGTAGACATAGATGACAGTGGGATATTTCTTTGATGCATCGAAATCGTGGGGCTTTACCATGCGGTAATAAAGGTCGGTCACTCCATCGGCAGCCTTGATGCTACCATTCTCAAAGATGGGTTGTATGTAGCCTTTCCAGGGGTCGGCGGCTGTCAGCAAACGTTGTGACTTTCTTGTCTTGGTGTTGACCAAGTCGATGTTGCGGGGTACGCTGGGCTCTGTGTATTTGTCATAGAGCCAGTCTCCGCTTTTTGACAATACGGCATGATGGGAACCCTGCCCGTTGTCGAGCAGAGTGATTTTTCCATCAGGGATACTCACAGCATATGTGTTATGCTGAAGGGGATGCTCCTTGTTTGCGGAAAGAATTATACTCTTTTGTTTTTGGTTGAAGCCAATTACTTCCTGAACGACGAAATTTCCTTTCGTGAGTTGTCGCAACAATCGCCCATCTTTGGAATAGAGGTAAAGGTGGTTGTAACCGTCGCGCTGGCTCTGCAGAATGAATTTCTCTGCATCCCATGGCAAAAATTGAATAGGATGCATCGGTTCTACATATTTGTCACTAGTCTCACGATAAATCTCAGTCACTTTTTCCCCTGTCGTGGCGTCGTAACTGACAAGGCGGCAGTCGTTCTGGTCGCGGTTTAGTTCAAATAGGTAGATGATTTTTGCATCGGGACTCCATGCGATATTGGTAAAATATCGGTCAGTGGGATCGCCTGCCTGCAGATAGATGGTCTTGTTGGTTTTTAGGTCAAAGACACCAACCGTTACCTGATGGCTGGTCATACCTGCCATTGGATATTTGTCAGGTTCGTAGGTTGCCTCTCTTGAGAAAATGTTTACTTGTGGATAATCTGCTACCATGCTCTGGTCCATTCGATAAAATGCCAGGCGTTGTCCGTCAGGGCTCCAGAAAGTACCTTTCTCAATTCCAAATTCGTTGCGATGGACAGACTGTCCGTATACGATCTCACGACTGCCATCCTGGCTTAACTGGTACTTCTTTCCATTGGTATCTATTACGTAAAGTTGGTGATCCTCTACATATGCCGTAGCCTTCGACACGCTGTTCCAGTCGTTAGCAGTTTGACTGGAGATGCTGTCTTGCCAAACAATCTCATGTTTTTTGAAATCAACCAAGATAAATGCCTTCCTATTGCCCAACGCTACAATAGGCTTGTCGGCATATGGGAATGTTGCGCTCATCAAATGCCGCACATATTTCGTGTCATCGCTCTTTGTCCCTTGGTTGATGTCTTTTAATGTGAAAATCAGCGTTTCCTTGCTTGTTTTCTTGTCCACAAGGAAACACTCTTCGACATCGGTGCGAATTAACTCATCGCCCCACCAAGTATACCATTTATTCTCTGGCTGTAAGTTGCGATAATTGTTGCCACCATAATTTAAGTCTTCTAATGTGAAGTATTTGTCTTGTGCCATCATTGGAAGAAATAATGTAAGTAGGGCTATGATGACTAGGGGCTTAATCTTCGTCATGATTGAACCTCCTTTTCTTGTCAAAGTTTCGCCCGTTTTTTCTGAAGTCTCGTCCCCTTTGGTCAAAATCTCTCCCTTTCCGGTCGGAAGGGCGTTTTCCTTTAAAGGGCTTCCTGGAATCTCTGGCATCTCTTGTTTCTTGGAAATCTCTTGAAGGCTTCTTTTCGTTCGACTTTTTGCTTTCGAGAGAGCGGAACTTAAATGTGCGGATATCGGCTTCTTCGTTTTCTTCTTGTTCCTCCAGTCGTTTTTTGAACTCACGATTCTGCTTGAAGCGACGCTTTTCAGCCATTTGCCTTTTTTCCTCCTCAGTCTTCATGATACCGCCTTCAGCCCTAAACGTTTTCATCTTGCCATCGAAAATCTGATATTTGCGGAATTCGCACTCTAGACTGCCGTTAAAAAGAGGTATTTTGATGGAAGGCTTTAGGCCAATCTGGTCAAAACACTCTTCGCGATAACTGAGAATCCATGCGTCGTTGTTCAGGAACTGATGCTTTAGTCGTTCGCCAATCATCTTGTAGGTGCCGAGTAAGTCAGGGGTGGAGATACGTTCTCCATATGGAGGATTTGTGACGATGATGCTTTGTTCCTTTGGTTGCGCGAAATCCTTGAAATCACGTTCCTCAACAGTGATATCTGCTGTTAGACCTGCTGCTCGTACGTTGAGTCGAGCGGTGTTGACGGCCTTGATATCTACATCGTAACCATAGATATGATGGTTAAAATCCCTTTCCTGTGAGTCGTCATTATAGATGGCATCAAAGAGTTCTTGATCGAAATCCTTCCATTTCTCAAAAGCAAACTCCCTTCGGAAGATTCCAGGCGCCATATTACGAGCAATTAGCGCTGCTTCTATCAATAGTGTACCACTACCGCACATCGGGTCAATAAAGTCTGTCTCGCCATGCCATCCTGTCATGAGAATCATACCGGCAGCCAAAACTTCGTTGAGAGGGGCCTCAACCGATTCCTGTCTGTAGCCTCGACGATGAAGAGATTCGCCGCTGGAATCCAAGGAAAGGGTGCATTTATCTTCTGCAATATGGATGTTGAGACGGATGTCGGGGTTGGCAATCGAAATATTTGGCCGTTTGCCGGTTTTCTCACGGAACTGGTCGACAATAGCATCCTTGACTTTGTAGGCCACGAATTTGGAGTGACGGAATTCGTCAGAGAAAACTACCGAGTCGACAGCAAAAGTGGTGTCTAGATCCAAATATTGAGTCCAATCGATGGTTTTAACGCCCTCATAAACGTCATCAGCGGAGAGGGCCTTGAAATGCTTGATAGGTTTTAAAATTCGTATAGCTGTATGCAACTGGAAGTTGGCTCGATACATCATTTCTTTATTACCAGTGAAAGAAACCATGCGGCGTCCTATCTGTATGTCCTCTGCGCCCAGTTGCGTCAATTCTTTCGCCAAGACGGGTTCAAGTCCCATAAAGGTCTTGGCGATGAGTTCGAAATCTTGTCCCATGATGTGTATATATAAATATGGTGCAAAGGTACGAATAAAATAGTAATAATTGCTTAAGAATTAAGAATTATTTTTTGTTATTCCAATTCTTTTGTGTAATTTTGCCACCAAACTACGAAGTGAACTAATGGTATTGACCGATTTTTTGTCAATATTTTGGATTGATATTTCATCTCTGATGAGACTAGATGTTATGCTATGGGTAGCCGGACTTCCCATGGTCATAATATTAGCTGTTATCCTTTTCTATCAGATGCGCCAGTATCGGCGGTTGAAGATGGATTTGTCGCAACTTGCTAAAGTCAAACGCCATAATATAGAGTATGAACTAGTGCTAAAGGCGATGAAACTATCAACATGGCGTATAGATGTGCCATTGGGTACAATTACTTTTGAAAGTGACTATCGCGACACTACTGATAATTACGTTCCTTCCCCTAATTCTCCAGTCGAAGAGATTTTTCAGCAAGTTGTGGAGGATGACAGGGAATTTGTCAGACAGAGAATGACGGATTTGATGATGGGAAATACAGAGGATTTCCATCAGCAGTATAAAATGCAGGTGTCGCACTCCACAAAGACCTATTGGGAGGAGACGTTTGCTACCATAGATAAACGTGACATTGATGGCAAACCTCTGACAATTGTGGGAACCTCCATGCGTATTGATGATCAAAAAGAGATAGAGCGTGCTCTGATAGACGCTCGTAACCATGCAGAAGAAAGCGATCGGCTGAAGTCTGCTTTTTTGGCGAATATTACTCATGAGGTACGCACTCCATTGAATGCGATAGTTGGCTTTAGCGATATCCTTCCAATGGCGCAAAGCGAGGAGGAACGCAATGAATTAATAAAACTCATCAAGCAGAACAATGCACATCTGTTGCGCCTTTTCGATGATATGGTGAATATATCTAAATTGGAAGCAGGGAATAATGGCTCGATAGTGAAAGAAGATTTCAATCTTCTACCATTGCTGCGTGAACTCGTGGATAAGTATACGGCTGAAGCTCTTGACAAAGGCTTGGAGATCTATGTTGATGACTCTGCACAGGATGAGGTTGTTCATACAGACCGAGACCGTTTGAAGGAGATCCTAAACCAGTATATGAACAATGCCGTGAAGTTTACATCGGCAGGGAGTATCAGTATTGGCTATAATAAGAATCCAGTGAGTATCAGAATTTGGGTTCGTGATACTGGTAAAGGTATCCCTTTAGACAAGTGTAACGAGCATTTGTTTGAACGCTTTGTGAAGGTAGATGATTTCGTAGCAGGCACAGGATTAGGATTAAGTATCTGTCTCAGTCTTGCCAACATCTTGGGCGGAACTGTTGGCGTTGAGTCTGTTTATGAGCAAGGTTCAACCTTCTGGGTGGATCTTCCCTTATAAAGGAAAAAAAGGAACCATGTATCAGATGACCGTCGTATTAATTAAACGTGCTACAAGGTTTTCGCCTCATCAAGTTGAAAACGATCAGAGGATATTGGAGAACGTGGGCGAAAGGTTGAACACAGCAGGCTATCGTGTCATGTCTATGATAGATGAGGAAATGAACGAAACTAGCTGGCCTCAGGCAAATGTTTATGTATCTATGGGGCGTTGTACAACGACATTGTCAGCCCTCTCCCAAATGCAGAAAGAGGGACATCTTGTCATGAATAATCCTGAAGGGGTACGGCGGTGTTGTCATCGTGCCTCGCTGATGCAACTTCTAGAAGAAAACAACATTCCAGTACCACCATTAGAGGGACATTTGGGATATTGGGTAAAGCGTGGAGACGGTCCGACGGAAAGAGAAGACGATGTAGTTTTTGTCACCTCGTGGAAAGAGGCGCTTTCCATGAAGAAAAAGATGTTTCAGCGAGGTGTTTCTGATGTTGATATACGAGCTCATGTGGCAGGACAATGGGTGAAATTCTACGGGGTATGTGGTACAGATTTCTTCCGTTACTATCATTTGGAAGGAGACCGCTCTCTTGTAACATTCGATGCAGATTCCCTTTGGCAGACTGCCAACCGAATAGCCGCCTTGATAAAGGTTGATGTCTATGGTGGTGATGCTATTGTAAGAGAAGACGGGACTTTTGTCATAGTTGATTTTAATGACTGGCCTAGTTTCTCTGCTTGTCGCGATGAGGCAGCAAAAGCTGTTGTTAAACGAATTAATCAACTGGTAGCTTGTGGTTGAGGTAAGTGTGAATAAAAATAGAATAAAGGCTTTTGTCTTTGACTATGGCGGAACTTTGGATACTGGGGGCTGTCACTGGGGAAAGATGCTGTGGCATGCATACGAGCGTGCATCCGTACCTGTCACAGAGTCTCGTTTCAGGGAGGCGTATGTCTATGCAGAGCGCCTGTTAGCAACACATCCTTTGATTCATCCGGATTTCTCTTTCTACCAAACGCTTGATGTTAAGTTGCGGATAGAGATGGAGTGGCTGGATTGTATGACTTTTCATGATGAAGTCTTGACGAATGTTTATGAACAGGTGAAGCAGTATACAGCACAGAGTAGGGACGTGCTTCAAAAATTGCGGAATCATTTTCCAATGGCATTGGTAAGCAATTTTTATGGTAATATCTCCGTTGTATTAAAAGAGTTCGGTTTGGCAGGATTGTTTGACTATGTGATAGAGTCGGCAAAGGTTGGCGTAAGAAAACCCGACCCTCGGATTTTCTCCCTTGGGATAGGAACTTTGGGCGTGTTGCCGGAAAATGTCGCTGTTGTTGGTGACAATATTGAGAAAGATATTTTTCCAGCAAAGTCGTTAGGCTGTCATACCATTTGGTTGCGCGGAGAACAATGGCAGGAAGGTTTAGCCGATGAGACAATTCCTGACTGCGTGATTGGAAGTATAAAAGAATTAGAAAAAATATATGAGACAAACGAATGTTAAGTCTGCTGAAGGCAAATTAGGAGTGATGGTTGTTGGTTGTGGGGCTGTTGCTACCACTTTCATGACAGGTGTACTTATGGCACGTAAAGGGCTTGCCAAACCTGTGGGTGCTTTCACTCAGTATGGTAAGATTCGTGTTGGACAAGGAAAAGAGAAGCAATATCTGCCAGTTAGTGATATCGTCCCTCTTGCCTCGTTAGATGACATAGTATTCGGTACGTGGGATGTGTATCCTCAGAATGCTTATCAAGCAGCAATGTATGCAGATGTGCTTCAAGAGAAAGATATTGCACCAGTACGGAACGAATTAGAGAAGATTGTCCCCTTGAAGGCAGCTTTCGATAAGAATTTCGCAAAGCGATTGGATGGTGACCATGTGAAACAGTGTGATAATCGTTGGGAGATGATGGAACAGATTCGTCAGGACATCCGGGATTTCAAACAGGCACAGCGATGTACTCGTGTCGTTGTGCTTTGGGCCGCCTCTACAGAAATTTTTGTACCGGTAGATGAAAAGGTGCATTATCGGTTAGAGGATTTGGAAGCTGCCATGAAGTCTGACGATCGTACGCATATAGCCCCCTCTATGTGTTATGCGTATGCCGCTCTTTCTGAAGGTTGTCCTTTCATTATGGGCGCTCCTAATACAACAGTAGATATTCCTGCTATGTGGCAAATGGCAGCAAAAACTAAAATGCCTATAGTAGGAAAGGACTTCAAGACGGGACAAACATTGGTAAAATCTGGCTTTGCTCCGATTATTGGAGTGCGAAATTTGGGATTAAATGGTTGGTTCTCGACCAATATTTTGGGTAATCGTGATGGACTCGTATTGGATGAGCCGGCAAATTTCCATACGAAAGAGGTGTCAAAACTTTCGACCCTTGAGACAATTCTGAAAGCTGATGATCAACCGGAACTGTATCAAGACTATTATCATAAGGTACGCATTAATTATTATCCTCCTCGTAATGATAATAAAGAGGGATGGGATAATATTGATATTTTCGGATGGATGAACTACCCGATGCAAATCAAGATTAACTTCCTTTGTCGCGATTCAATACTTGCAGCTCCGTTGTGCCTCGATCTCTGCTTATTGAGCGATTTGGCTGTTCGCGCAGAACGCTTTGGCATTCAGCGTTTTATGAGCTTCTTCTTGAAGAGTCCGATGTTTGACTATACGCAAGGAGAAGAAGCGGTCAATAATCTTTATCAGCAATATACGATGTTAAAAAATGCCATTCGCGAAATGGGTGGCTATGAAGCAGATGAGGAAATCGATTAGGGGCTATATATTATTTCTTCTATGGCTAACGTGCCTTTCTGTCCAGGCACAACTGATATCCGGTGTGATTACGGATGCGGAGACGAAGATGTCGATACCGTCTGTCACCGTTTCATACAGGGGACATCGAATGGCTGTCGCCTCAGGTCTTGACGGCCGTTACGTCATTCAGAAACTGGTGGGAAGGAATCTGACGTTTAGTGCTGTGGGCTATGTGTCGCAAACCATACCGATAGTTGATCGTACGCCAGTGAAGATTGATATTCAGTTACAACCCGACACGAAAGTCCTGCAGAATGTGACTATCAGGTCTAAGCGTCAACGGTATAGCCGGAAGGATAATCCAGCTGTCGAGCTGATGCGCAAGGTGATAGAGCACAAACGGCTTACCGACCTGTCAAACAAAGACTATTATCAATATAGTAAATATCAGAAACTAACGTTAGCAGGCAATGATATCACACCCGAGAAAGTGCAGAATTCCGTCTTCCGAAAAAAGAAATGGATCCTTGACCAGATAGAGGCATGTCCTTATAATAACAAACTGATTCTTCCCATTTCTGTGGATGAAACGGTGACAAAGAAACTGTATCGCCGACATCCTCATGATGAAAAGACGATTATCATGGGGCAGAATTCAACGGGTATTGGCGATTTGTTCCAGACGGGCGACATTATGAGTATCATGATGAAGGATGTCTTTACGGATGTGAATATCTATGACGACCAAGTCAGACTTTTGCGACGTCCGTTTACCTCACCGATAGGAAGGGGGGCGATTAGTTTTTATCGTTTTTATATTGAAGATACCTTGACCATCGATCGCGATAGTTGTATTCATCTGCATTTCCTGCCCAACAATATGCAGGATTTTGGATTCCGCGGAGACATTTATATTTTAAAGGACTCCAGCTATCAGGTGAAGCGATGCGATTTGTCTATTCCACGGCAGAGTGATGTCAACTTTGTCGAGAGCCTCAGAATAGTACAGGAGTTTACCCAATTGCCTACAGGTGACTGGGTGCTGACAGTGGATGATATGGTAGTCGAGATAGAAATTCTGAGTTTCCTGCAAAAAGCCATCGTCGTGCGGAATACGCGTTTGTCAGACTATGCCTTCGACGAGCTTCCAGACCATTTGTTTAAGGGTAAGAAAGAAGTCAGGGAAGCAAATGCGATGGGACATGGTGACTTGTTCTGGGAACAATACCGACAGGTACGGTTGACCAAGAGTGAGGAGTCGATGAAGGATTTTGTCAAAGGCTTTAAAAACTTGAAGGGCTTCCGATATATTATGTTTGGACTGAAGGCTATTATTGAGAACTTTGTCGAGACAGGAAATCCCTCCAAGGTGGATATTGGTCCTGTCAATAGCATGTTTTCCAGCAACTATATTGACGGGTTTCGTACCCGTTTCGGTCTGCAGACCACAGCCAATCTCAATCCGCATTGGTTTTTCAAGGGTTTTGTGGCACGTGGATGGAAATCACACAAGAATTATTATCGTGCCGATATCACCTATTCTTTTAATGCTAAGGAATATCTTCCCCAGGAGTTTCCAAAGCGTATGCTTACTTTTTCATCGACTTACGATGTCTGTTCTCCGTCGGATAAGTTTATGACAAACGACAAGGACAATATGTTTACAACTTTCAGGTGGAGCAAGGTGGAGGCGATGATGTTTTATAATCGCCAACAGTTGACTTTTGAACGGGAGGAGGACTTCGGCTTTAGGACGATGATCAGTCTGAAGACTGAGGAAAATGAGGCCTGTGGAAAACTTCGCTTTGTTCCACTTAATGCCTTGGAGTCAATCAAGTTCCGAACCACAGAGTTGCGTGCAGAAATAGAGTATTGTCCAGGAGCTACTTATATCAACACTAAACAGCGCCGCCGTAAAATTAACTTGGAAGCACCTGTCTTCACACTTAGCCATGCCATTGGACTCAAAGGATTCTTAGGAGGCGATTATCGTTATCACTATAGTGAGGCCAGTGTGGCTCAACGTTTTTGGCTTAGTAGTTGGGGAAAAGTAGATTTCTATGTCCGAGGTGGTATCCAATGGAGCCAGGTTCCTTTCCCCTTGTTGTGTATGCCAGAGGCAAATATGTCATATATTTTACAGCGTAACATGTTCTCATTGATGGATAATATGGAGTTCCTCAACGACCGTTTCATCTCTGCTACTGTCAATTGGGATATCAATGGTAAAATCTTCAATCGTATCCCTTTGTTGAAAAAACTCAAATGGCGCGAACATATTGGCTTGAGAATGCTGTGGGGTGGATTGTCTGACAAGAATAATCCTATGTTGGCACAAAATGCGGATAATCCTTTGCTGATGGCGTTCCCTGAAGGATCTCATGTGATGGATCCAAAGCGTCCTTATTGGGAACTGTCGGTGGGTATACATAACATTTTCCGGTTCTTCCATGTGGAATATGTGCGCCGTCTGAATTACAACGAGTTGTCTACTGCACATAAGCGAGGCGTACGATTTGCTTTCCACTTTACCTTCTGATTTTTTTTTCGGTAGTGCAACTTTTTCTCTGTTTCTGTCGTCTAACGGATAGAAACAATTATAAAAAGTAAGGAAAAATGAAAAAAACAGTTTGGCTCTTAGTGGCAGTATTAGCCCTTGTGTGCAGTGTTCAGCTTTATGCCTTTACAGGTAAGGACGATATTACGGAGAATCGTTCGGTAACAGGATTCGAACGTATTCGTCTGCAAGGTTCACCCGACATTAAGTACACCCAAGGGAACACCTGGTCTGTTCGTGTCAAGGCGCCCAAAAGTGTACTTAAAGACGTAGAGACCCGTGTGGAGAAGAATTGTCTTGTGGTCGGTTTGAAGGGCAACAGATGGTTTAATCTGAAAGACAATGATGTGACAGTCTATGTTACTTCTCCCGACTTGATTGGTGTAGAAGTGCAGGGCTCTGGTGACTTTGAGAGTTTGAACAAAGTGGATACCGATAATCTTGATTTAAGTGTACGTGGTTCGGGCGACATCAAATTTTCGGATATTATCTGTGATCGTATCAAATCTGCAGTAGTAGGTTCCGGTGATATAGAAATTAAGATGGTGACAGCCCAACAGTCGGAAATAGGACTTGTCGGTTCTGGTGATGTCAAAATCCGACAAAGCCGCGTTAATAAGACCCAGATAGAATTGAAAGGTTCTGGCGATGTTAAAGTGCATTTCGACCATTGCCGAGAGGTCAATTGCCGCCTTGTCGGTTCTGGTGATATAACTCTTACTGGTTCTGTTACAAAACTAAATCGCTCCTCAGTTGGCTCTGGTGATATCAGAACTGACGGACTTCAACTGGCGGGGAAGTCTGTAAAATAAAGCAAACAAAATTCCGTCATAGCCTGGAGTACTCATGCGTGCTTCAGGCTATTTTTTTCTGTTGATTAATGGGGAAAAAGCAGTCTTACGACAAATTAAACAGTTAATACGAAAAAACAAACGTCGAAAGTTGAAAAATAATGTTTAATTTTGCAGCGGAAAAGAGAAAATAATAGATGCAAGAGGTAAATATTGTGCATGCAATGGAGGAAGAATTGCTTTTCGTGGAAAATTTGCGAAATGCAAAGGACTTGCCTTCCATCAGGCTTTCGTATAATACTATTGTTCATTGTCGAGGCGGCCGTATTCTGGTTGAAGTAGGCGGTAGGCAGCAAGTGAAAGTCGTACCAGGACAGCTGTTACTGATTCCTGTTGGCAAACTTGTCGAGCCTATGTTGGTCAGTACAGATGTTGATGCCAGTGCTCTATTGGTATCAGACCGTATGTTGAAGTCGGTATTGGGCAATCAGATTAATATCTGGAACAAGGCGATGTATATGAAGGAGATATATGTGGTCGAGGGTAATAGTTGGCTCAACGGCTTCCAGAATTATGCACAGTCAATCTTCAAGAAAGAAAAAATGCCTCTGCTGTCGCGTGAGATTATGGTTTCTTTCCTGCGTACCATGTTGTTGATGGTTTGCGAGGAGTTGCTGAGCTACGAAGACATGTCGCTTAATAACGATATCTCATCGATTCATGACAAACAGATTTTCAATCAGTTTCTGCAAATGCTTTCTCTCCAAGAGCAGAAACGGCAGAAGGTGTCGTTCTATGCTGACCAGCTGAACATTACGCCAAAGTATCTCTCAACGGTTGCAAAGAAAGTAAGTGGAAAGAGTCCGATGCGCTGGATAACGGAGAGTACCATGCAAGACTGTTATTCCTTGCTGAAGGACACCGATATGAGCATCAAGGAAATCTCCAATAAATTAGGATTTCCCAATTCCTCGTTCTTTAGTCAGTATTTTCGTGAACAGGCCAATGTGACTCCGATGGAGTACCGTTCTGAGCACAAAAGAGTAGTCAGATGAGTGCGATAGAGGTAAGAAAAGTAGAAAGCAGGCAGATGATGGATGATTTCATTCGATTGACGAATGTGATCTATAAGGACTGCTCTCAGTATGTGCCTGACTTGGAATCAGAAGTCAGACGACTCTTTAGTAGCCAGGATAATCCAGGGTTGGAATTTTCCGACATCCAGCCATTTGTCGCATATCAGGACAATTGCCCTGTAGGTCGTATTGTTGGAATTATCAACAAGAAGGCCAACAAGAGATGGGGAACGCAGAATGTTCGTTTTTCCATGATAGAGTTCGTGGATGATCTCCGTGTATCCACTGCTTTGCTCCAAGCAGTAGAAGAGTGGGGGAAGGCTCAAGGAATGACCGTCCTTCAAGGACCGCTTGGTATTACCGACTTTGATAAGGAGGGAATGCTTGTGGAGGATTTTGACATGATGGGTTCTATCAACACCATTTACAACCCCGAGTATTATCCTCGTCACATGGAGACGCTGGGTTTTGAGAAAGAGGTGGATTGGTTACAGGTTCGTATCAATATACCCCAAGAGGTTCCTGCTAGGTATGCCCGCGTGGCACAGTATGCCCGTGAGCAGATAGGTTTACGCGTGATCAAGTTGACCAATCACCAGATTTCTCAAGAAGGCTATGGCCTGCGTGTGTTCGAACTGTTTAACGAGGCCTATAAGCCAATCTTCGGATTCTCAGCTTTGTCACTTCGTCAGATTGATGTTCTGATTCACAAATACTTGAGGATGGTAGATAAGAAGTTGGTTCCTGTTATTCTGAACGACAAAGACGAAGTAGTGGGTGCAGCCATTTCCATGAGTAGTTTGTCTGAACCCATGCAGAAAACGCATGGTCGTTTGTTGCCGTTTGGATGGTATCATCTTTTGAAGGCCTTGAAATGGCATCATGCTGACAATGCCGAAATGCTGTTGATAGCGATCCGTCCTGATTATCAGGGATTGGGCGTGAATGCGATGTTCTTCGACGATTTGATCCCTATTTTCAACCAATATGGTTTCAAATGGGCGGAGACAGGACCACAGTTGGAAGATAATGTACGCGAATTGTCGCAATGGAAACCATTACATCCGCAGTTTGTTAAACGTAGAAGATGTTATAAGAAAAATATATAGAAAAATGGAAAGAAGAGTAGTAATCACCGGACTGGGTATCTGGTCGTGCCTTGGTACGACCCTTGAAGAGGTGCGCCAGTCTTTGTACGACGGCAAGAGTGGTATCGTTTTTAGTCAGGAGCGCGTGGATGCAGGATTCCGTTCTCCATTCTGCGCTAATGTGCCAAAGGCAGACCTGAAGCCATTCGTAAACCGTAATTTCAGACAGTTTATGCCAGAAGAGGCACAATATGCCTATATGGCTACAAAAGATGCACTGGCAAGTGCCCGTCTGGAGCAAGACTATATCGATAACCACGAAGTGGGTATTATCTATGGTAATGACTCTGTGGCTGAGGCTACGATGCGCGCTCTCGACAAGTTCCGTGAGTTTGGCTCGACGGCAGCCTGTGGCAGTGGTGCCATTTTCCAGTCTATGAACTCGACTGTGACGATGAACCTGGCCTGTCTGTTCCACCTGAAAGGTATCAATCTGACGGCCTCGGCCGCTTGTGCTTCCGGCTCCCAGTCCATTGGATTAGGCTATCTGCTCATCAAGAACGGATTGCAGGACTGTGTGGTCTGTGGTGGTGCCCAGGAGGCTAATATGTATGGTGTCGCCTCTTTCGACGGTATCCAGTCGTTTGCCCTCCGTGAGGATAACGATGCCGTAAAGGCCAGTCGTCCTTTCGACCGCGACCGCAATGGCCTCGTTCCTGGTGGCGGTGCAGCCACGCTGATTATTGAAGACTATGAGAGTGCTGTTCGCCGTGGTGCTCCTATCTTGGCTGAAATCGTCAGCTGGGGCTTCTCAGGCAATGGCGATCATATTTCTACGCCGAATGTCGCAGGACCGGCACGTTCGTTGGAGTTGTGTCTCGAGAAGAGTGGTATTGACATCAAAGAGATTGGTTATGTGAACGCGCATGCCACTTCTACGAAGATTGGTGATAGTCGTGAGGCCCAGGCCATTGCCCAGATTTTCGGTGACTATCGTGTTCCTGTTACCTCTACCAAGAGTCAGACAGGTCATGAGATGTGGATGGCCGGTGCTTCTGAGATTATCTATTCACTGCTGATGATGAAGAACAACTTCATCGCAGGAAACATCAACTTCGAGAATCCTGATGAAGAGACAGCCTGTGTCAATATTGTACCTGAAACCATCGAGGCCCATTTCGACACCTTCCTCAGCAACTCATTCGGCTTTGGAGGAACCAACTCGACGCTGATTGTCCGCAATATGTAGTTGAAAAGTCACGATATTGATAAACCGAAATAACGTTATAACGTAATCAAAATTAAAAACATTATGAAAACAAGAGAAGAAATCGTTGAGCAGGTAAATGAGCTGCTCGCAGAAGAGTTTGAAGTAGATCAGAGTGAATTCACCCCCGATGCCATCCTGAAGGATACACTCCAGTTGGACAGCATCAATCTGGTAGATCTGATTGCATTGGTACAGGTGACCTATAAGATTACCATCCCTGTCAATGAATTGCATCAGATTCAGACTTTCAACAACCTCTACGATTACATTGAGCAGCATCTGCCCGCATGATCATCAAAGGTGACGACATCCAGCGGCTCATTCCGCAGCGTCCTCCTTTTATGATGGTCGATGAGTTTGAGCAACAGAGCGATACAGCAGCAGCGACAACACTTACCGTTGGTCGGGGGAATTACTTCCTGTTGCCTGACGGAATGATGTCGCCGACTGGGTTGATAGAGCATATCGCCCAGTCGTGCTCAGCGCTTGCTGCCTCGAAAGTAGAGGGCGATACGGCGCCTATCGGAATGATAGTAGAAGTGAAGAACTTCTGCTGTCACCGTCGTCCCGAAGTAGGCGAGAAACTTCAGACAACAGTGACCTTCGGATTTTCCTTCGGACAGATGACATTGGCGCATGGCGTCACAACTGTCGGCGAGGAGACAATTGCTGAGGTAGACTTGAAAATTTATATGCAATGACGAACGCCTTTCTCAGGTTATATCAGTATTTCCGTAACCATCAGTCAGTCTGCTGGCTGTCGATGGTTGCCCTCTTTGTGTTCTTCGGATGGTTTGCCACTCGCATCCATCTGGAGGAAGACATCGATAAGCTGATGCCCTCTTCGAAGAACGAGGACGGTACCATCAAGTTGGCTTTTGCCGACCTGAAAATCAAGGACAAGACATTCCTGTTGTTTGAGGGGAAGGGACCTGAGCAGCTGACGGAAGTGTGCGACCAGTTTGTGGATACCCTCTTGGAGCGTGACTCTGTGAGTCATACCATAGGGGATATCTTCTACCAGTTGCCTGAAGAACTGATGATGGACGGCGTGGATTACCTGCAAGCCCATTTCCCAGCCTATATCGATACGTCGGCCTATGCCCGTTTCGACACTTTGTTGACTCGTGAGCATTTTGCCCGTCAGATGCAGCAGAACCACGACGACCTGCAGAGCGAGGTAGGGGAGTTGTTCCCTGAACTGATTCAGATGGATCCGATGGGCATGCGGAATATCCTGGCCGAGCAGTTGGCTCCCTTGTTAGAGGGCGGCTCAGGCAGTTATCAGACCATCGACGGCCACTTCTTCGTGCCCGACTCTACGGTATGTATTGCCTTTATCACTCCCCGTTTCTCAGCCACTAACACTGGTCAGGGCTCTGCACTCTTTGAGATGATGAACGAACAGATAGAGCAGTTTGCGAAGTCGCATCCTGATGTTCGTATCAGCTATCATGGTACACCAGCCAGTGGCTATTATAATTCGTCGCAGATCAAGCACGACCTGACGACGACTATTACCGGAGCCCTTGTCGTAGTATTGCTGTTCCTGCTGATTAGCTTCCGCCGTTGGGACACCATCCCCCTATTGCTCCTGCCCGTTGTCTTCGGCACGCTTTTCGGACTGACCATGATGTATTTCATCAAAGGACAGTTCTCCCTGCTGGCATTGGGTATTGGTGGCGTAGTATTGGGCGTGGCCCTCAGCTATGTGCTACATGTGCTGACCCATGAGCAGTATGTGGGTGATACCGAGAAGATGTTGCGCGATCAGGTAAAACCCGTTTGGCTCGGATGTCTGACCACCATCGGCTCTTTCGCAGGATTGATTTTCATACAGACCGACCTCCTGCGCGACTTCGGACTCTTTGCCGCTTTCGCCATCTTGGGAACGACGATGTTCAGTCTGACGTACTTGCCTCATTTCCTGGACAAGCGTCATCAGAAACCTAACCAGCACGCCTTTGCATGGATCGATCGCGTGAATGCCTATCCTTTCGACCGCAAGAAACCGTTACTGATAGCCATCCTGCTGATTATGGCAGTTTGCATCGGAGCCTATCTCGTGGGCGGAACGCAGTTTGACGCCGATATGCACAACCTGGGCTATGAGGCGGAATTGACCGAACACTCCGAACAAGTCCTGCGTGAAAAGACCTATACAGGCGACAAACAGAAATATTTTGCCAGCAAGGGAAAGACGATGGAGGAAGCCATCGCTAATTTCGCCCTGCTGGATCATCAGCTTGACTCGCTCCAGCAGTTGGGGCTGGTCAAGAACTATACCCATACCAATCAGGTATTCGTACCCTTGAAGGTGCAGGAACAGCGGATAACAGCTTGGAAACACTATTGGACTCCAGAGCGATTGGCTACCGTGCGCCGACTTATTGGCGAGACGGCTCCTCAGGCAGGACTTCAGCCAGCGGCTTTCGATACCTTCTTCGAGGCCGTTGCTGCCGATTATGAGCCCGACGCGCTCTACAAGGCAGGTCTGATACCTGCCGGCTATCAGTCGACGCTGATGGAGGAGTCGTACGATGGCAACTTCCTGTGTTTCACCTCTGTCCGCTGTGCCAACGATAGTGTGCGCAGCAGTGAGAGTGACTATATCCGTATCTGTGATGCGGTAGCCCAGCACCCCGAATTGTTGGTACTCGACACCTATTATTATACGACAGATACCCTGATACGGATGAGCGAAGACTTCAACGTATTGCAATGGCTGTCCATGATTTTCGTGTTTGCCGTGTTGCTCATCAGTTTCCGTTTCAATCTGAAACATGCCATTCTCGGCTTCCTGCCCATCCTGCTCAGCTGGATGATTGTGTTGGGAGCGATGGTTTTGTTCGGTATCCGTTTCAATCTCATCAGCATCATCATCTCCACCTTTATCTTCGGTATTGGTGTGGATTACAGCATCTTTGTGATGGACGGACTGATACAGCGCGATACTCAGAAACTCACTTATCATAAGACGGCCATTTTCCTGAGTGCTGTCACACTGATCACTACTGTCAGCAGCATGCTGATAGCCTCTCATCCTGCCATCCGCTCGGTAGGTTTCTCTACCTTGGTCGGACTCTTGGCAGCAGTCATCCTTTCCTATGTGCTCCAACCGGCCATTTATCGCTGGAAAAACAGGGAAAACAGTAAATAGTAAATCGTCCAATAGTAAATATGTACGACGTCATCATCATAGGAAGCGGATTCGGCGGTTTGGCCTGCGCTCATTTGCTGGCTCAGACAGGTCGCAAGGTGCTGGTGCTTGAACAGCATTGGCAACCAGGCGGTTGTCTGCAGAGCTACCAGCGCAAGGGGCATGTCTTCGATACCGGTCTTCACTATGTGGGTGGTCTTGACGAGGGCCAGTCTTTGCATGAGGCCTTCCAGCGTTTAGGACTGTTGCGCCTGCCATGGAAACGGCTGGACAAAGACGGCTTCGACCAAATCGTCATCGATGGTCGTACTTTCCGCTTTGCTGAGGGCTTCGATCGTTTCGTCGAGGTGTTGGCAGCAGACTTCCCTCATGAGCGCGAGGCTTTGCAGCGATATGTCGATATGTTGCAGGGACCTGATCCCGATCCCTCGGCGGGTGCCTGGCAATGGCTCAACGAGACCTTCCGCGATCCGTTGCTCATCGATGTGCTGTCAGGTTCTTGTCTGAAGACAGAGCTCCGACGCGAATCCCTGCCTCTCTTCGCCTTTGCGCATAGCCAGAAGAGCTATATACAGAGCAGTTGGCGACTTCAGGGCGACAGCAGTCTGATGGTGCGCTCCTTGGTGGATGATATCCGTCGTATGGGTGGTTACGTCGTCTGTCGTGCTGAGGTGAAGCAGTTGATAGAGAAAGACGGACGTATCGTAGCAGCCATTGCCGGCAATGGTGAAACCTACGAGGCAGAGACGTTCATCAGCGATATTCATCCTGCCCAGACGTTTGCACTCATTCAGGAGAGCAAGTTGTTGAAGTCCATTTTCCGCAAGCGGATAGCTATGTTGGAGAATACGGCAGGTATGTACACCGTCTCGCTGGTGTTGAAACCGCAGACGCTGCGCTACTTCAACCACAACAAGTTCGTCTATCGTGGTGGCAGTCCTTGGGATTTGTCGACGGAGAGCGTCATGCTGAGTTGTCGTGTTCCCGAGGACGGTTCAGAATACGCCACCTTGCTCGACCTGCTGACACCCAGTCCTGCCGATCCGATGCCATTGGCTGAAACGGTGATACCAGGCCTGCGTGAGATGATCAGCGAACAGTATGGAAGTACACCGGCAACGTGGCAGCGCTTCACCCGTACTCCTGATGGCTCGGCCTATGGTGTGCGCAAAGACTGTCGCCAGCCCCTGCTCACCATGTTGTCGCCTCGCACCCCCATCGCCAATCTGCTGCTGACAGGCCAGAGCGTCATGCTGCATGGACTGGAGGGAGTGGCCATGACGGCGATGCAAACGGTAGACGTAATAACGAAATAACGATATATTGAAATAAAAGAAAAACAATGAAATACGCATTAGTAACAGGAGGCAGTCGCGGCATAGGACGCGCCATCTGCCAGAGACTGGCCCAGGAGGGCTACCAAGTGATCATCAACTATGCCAGCAATCAGGCGGAGGCAGAGAAGACACTCGAACTGATTGGTGGACAGGGCGAACTGATGCCCTTCGATGTGGCAGACAGCCGCGTGAGGCTTTGGCCGACTGGCAGCAGCGCCACCTGGAGGAGTATATCGAGGTATTGGTCAATAATGCAGGCATCCGTCGCGACAATGTGATGGCGCTGATGCCTGAGGATGACTGGCATCGCGTGCTGGATATCACCCTCTCCGGTTTCTTCAATGTCACCCAGCCCCTGTTGCCTGCCATGCAGTTGCACAAGTTCGGTCGCATCGTCAATATGGCGAGTGTCAGCGGACTGAAGGGTTTGCCCGGTCAGACCAACTATTCTGCGGCCAAGGGTGGCATTATTGCTGCTACTAAGGCACTGGCTCAGGAGGTGGCTCGCAAGAATGTGACGGTCAATGCCGTAGCTCCTGGTTTTATCAAGACCGATATGACGGAGGGACTCGATGAGGCTGCTTTGAAGAAGACTATTCCTGCCAACCGTTTCGGCAATCCCGAGGAGGTGGCCGACCTTGTGGCCTTCCTCGTTTCGCCTAATGCCGGCTATATCACAGGCAATGTCATCTCCATCAATGGAGGACTGTATACTTAGTTGAAAGTTGAAAGTTGAAAATTGCGAGTAAGCGAGAGCAGAGCCAAGCTTGCTTGAGTTATGCCGAGCGTGAGCAATTTCGATACGAAGAATCAAAGTTTAAAGATATGAAAAAGATTGTTTTTGCACTTTTCTGCATGCTGTTGGCCATAGGTGCCAATGCACAGACAGTGACGAAAGTCACTCATAAGAAGGCGCTCAAGACCGACGCCGTAACGACGGGTACGCTGACCATTCGTAAACCCTCCTATATCTGCATCTCTACCGATGGCGATAAGGACCAGCTGATAATGGACGGTACTCAGTTCACCATGACGATGGGTGGTAAGAAACACGTTACCGATAGTAAGAAGAATCCGCAGTTTGCCACGTTCCAGTCGGTACTGACGGCTGTCATCAACGGAAAGCCCGTTCCTGATGGCGACGACCTGACAGTGACTACCAAAGACGGACTGCAGACGATTACTATTACCCCTACTGGCAAGAAACGCCGCCAGATGTTTACCTCGTTCGTGCTCGTCATCAATGCCAAGACCTCTGCTTTCAAGACCTTGCGCATGAACGACCGCAGCGGAGGCTATATGGAATACACATTTAATAAGTAAAAAAGTAAAAGGGTTAAAAGGTAAAATTTAGGATGAGGAGCTATATATACAATAAGGTGGAAAAATGGGTGAAAAGTTTTTTACCTTTTTACTTTTTTACCTTTTTGCCTTTCACTGCCAGCGCCCAGCAGATTACGGGATACGTTACCGATGCGGAGACGGGCGATAGCATTCCCTATGCCAGCGTCGTCTATAAGGGTCATCAGATAGCTGTCATCTCCAATGGCGAGGGACGCTATTCGATAACCCGCCACGAAGGCTGGAATCTCACGTTCAGTGCCGTAGGCTATAAGACGCGCATCATCAACGTCAATGCCAAGACGAAGGCGAAGCTGAACATCGCCCTGAAGCCCGACAAGCAGATGCTGGCTGAGGTGACCGTCAAGGCCAAGCGCAGTCGCTACAGCCGGAAGAACAATCCTGCTGTCGAGCTGATGAAGCGCGTGGTGGACGCCAAGAAAAAGACCGACCTCAGCGTCAACGACTTCTATCAGTATGACAAGTACGAGAAGATTACGCTGTCGCTCAACGACCTGAAACCCGAGCAGTTGGAGCAGGGGCCTTTCAAGAAGCATCCCTGGCTGGTGGAGCAGGTGGAAACCAGTTCGGCTACGGGTAAACTGATTCTCCCCGTGAGCGTCGACGAGACCGTCTCGCAGAAGGTGTATCGCAAGAATCCGCGTGCGGAGAAGACGATTATCCACGGACAGACCTCGAAGGGTGTCAACGACCTGTTCCAGACGGGCGATATCATCAATACCGTCCTGAAGGATGTGTTTACCGATGTCGATCTCTATCAGGATCATATCCGCCTGTTGCAGTATCCCTTCATCTCGCCCATCTCGAAAGAGGGTATCGGTTTCTATCGCTATTATATCGAAGACACGCTGGCCATCGATCGCCAACGGGTAGGTGAGCAGGGTGAGGTATTGCGCGACAGTTGTATCCACCTGCATTTCCTGCCCAACAACCAGAATGATATGGGTTTCCGTGGCGACCTGTATATCCTGAAAGACTCGACGCTCCATGTGCGCCGCTGTGAGATGACCATACCCAAGCAGAGCAACGTCAACTTCGTGAAGAACGTTAAGATACTGCAGGAGTACGAACAGCTGCCTAACGGACAATGGGTGCTGACTAAGGATGATATGTCGACTGAGCTCGAGTTCGTGAGCTTCGTCCGCGACTTCATCGTCACCCGCACCACCCGCATGCGCGACTATGCCTTCGACCCCATTCCCAACAAGCTGTTCCGCGGTATGGCCAGCACGGTGACGGAGGCCGATGCTCAGATGCGCGATGAAGCCTTCTGGGGGCAGTACCGACAAGTGGAGCTGACCAAGAGCGAGAGTTCGATGGATAAGTTCATCCACCGCATCGAGAATATGAAGGGCATGAAGTACGTCATCTTCGCGCTGAAGGCCCTCTTCGAGAACTCGATAGAGACCAGTACGCCCAACTATATCGACATCTGTCCCGTCAACACCATCCTGACGCGCAACTATGTCGACGGATGGCGTAGCCGACTGAGTCTGAAGACCACAGCCAACCTCTCGAAGCACTTCTTCCTGTCGGGTTATTACGGTCGTGGCTGGGGCAGTCACCAGAACTACTATAATGCCGAGATTACCTATTCGATCAATCCCAAGAAGTATCTCCCTCACGAGTTCCCGCGCCGCACGATGACCATTCAGTCGACGCGTGATGTCTGCTCGCCTGGCGACCGCTTCATGGATACCGATAAGGATAACTTCATGGTGGCGCTGAAGTGGGCTGAGACCAACAAGATGATGTACTACAATCGCCAGCTTCGACTATGAGACCGACTGGGGCTTGAAGGCTACGCTCATTGGTAAGGTGGAAGAGAACGAGGCCTGTGGCAAGATGTCGTTCCGCACTCTCGACCAGGCTCCTCGCAAGGAGTTCTTCCGTACGGGCAATGGCGAGTATATGCGCACCACCGAGGTGTCGGCCCGTTTGCGCTATGCTCCTGGCGAGACCTATATCAACAACAAGTTGCGCCGTCGTGTCATCAATCTCGATGCCCCTGTCTTCAGTGTGTCTCACACCATGGGCTTCAACGGTATCCTGGGTGGAAAATACAGCTACAACTATACCGAGCTGCACATCTACAAGCGCTTCTGGCTCAGCAGTTGGGGCAAGCTCGATATCAGTCTGAAGGGTGGCATCCAGTGGAATCAGGTGCCTTATCCCCTGCTCATCCAGCCGGCTGCCAACCAGTCGTATATCATTCTGCCTGAGACGTTCAACCTCATCAATACGATGGAGTTCCTCAACGACCGCTTTGCCTCGCTGATGGTATCATGGGACCTCAATGGTAAGATATTCAACCGCATCCCCCTGCTCAAGAAGCTCCACTGGCGCGAGTATATCGGTGTTCGCATGCTCTGGGGCGAGCTGTCAGATAAGAACAACCCCTATCTGCCTGAGAATGCAGGCAGCACGAAGCTGATGTATTTCCCTGACGGATGTCACGTGATGAATCCAGACCGCCCCTATGCCGAAATCGTGCTGGGCATTCACAACATCTTCAAAGTGTTCCATGTGGAGTATGTCCGCCGGCTCAATTACAACGATCTGCCGACGAGTCCCAAGTGGGGCATGCGTTATGTGATAGCGTTTAGCTTCTAGAATTCCTCCCCTCCGGCCTTGCGCATTTTGCGCAAGGCTTTATTTCTTATTTGGCGCACGCGTTCGCGCTTCAGTCCCAGTTCCTGACCAATCTCAGCCATCGTCTTGCGCTCACTGTCCACACCATAGCAGCCTCTGATGACGGCCTGCTCACGCTCGTTGAGCACCACGATGGCGCGAATCATATCGTCCGACAGCGTGTTCTGCTCCAACGTCTGGTCGGCATGCGGCGCATCCTTGTCTTCCAGCACGTTCAGCAGCGTGTAGTTGTTCTTCGAGCCTACGGGCAGCGATTCGTCTGTCGACAGCACGGGCACCGTTCCCGTCACCTTCCTGATAGCCTCCTCGATAGCGTGGCGGATATAGGGGGCGGCAAACGTCACGAAGGGTTTGCCGCGACTGGCGTCGAATTTCTCCGCCGCCTTAATCAGTCCAATACTGCCCTCGCTGATTAGGTCGTCTGTCGTGAGCAGTTCCGATGTATACTGTCTGGCCAGTGTCACCACATAGCCCATATTCTTGCTGACGAGTTCGTCACGCTGTGCATTCTCTTTCCTTTCGTTTGCCATAGCGCAAAGATAAGAAGAAAAATCGAAAGTGCCAAATATTTGGAAAGAAAATCAGCTCCGGCCTTGCTGGTTGCAGGACCGGAGCTGACATGTGGTTAATCGGTTGTCGCGCTTACGAGATTTCAATCATGCGCGAAACCTTGGTTTCCTCCTTTTTCATCTTGGGCAGAACGACGGTCAGGATGCCGTTGTCGACCTTGGCAGAGATCTGCTCCTTGTTGACGTCCTCGGGCAGCGAGTAGTTCTGCTGGTAGTTGGTGTATGAGAACTCGCGGCGCAGATAGTGCTGCTTCTTGTCCTCGTCCTTGTGTTCCATTTTGCTCTCGATGGCGATGCACAGATTGCCGTCGTCGTTGATGTTTACACGGCAGAACTCCTTCTTGATGCCAGGAGCGGCCAGCTCCATGGTGTAGGCGTTCTCGTCTTCCTTGACGTTGACAGCAGGTGCTGTGGTGCGGCTGCAAGCCATCATGTCGTTACTCATGAAATCATCGAATACTGTTGGGAACCAACTGTTTTTAAACATAACTGGTAACATAGTCATACCTCCTATAATTTAATTGTTTAACGTTTAACTTTTCTTTTTGGCTGTTGGCTTGTATGCCTCAAGTCACCGACTATTAAACAACTTACGTGCCAGTGCTGCAATCTCTGACAATCTGGCGCAACCAAATGACAAAATGACATAAATGCCAATTTTTGATGGCGTCGATGATGGTTGGTTGGTAAAAAATATATATCTTTGTGGCAAGTAACTAAACACCCAAAACAGACATGATGAAGACCTTGAACCGATGGATGATAGCAGGCATAGGTATGCTTGTAGCAAGTTGTAATTCTATGACAGAAAACGCGAATATGGAAAAACAGGTAGACGAACTCTATGGGAAGATGTCGCAAGAAGAGCGCATCGCCCAGTTGAGGAGTATGTATATGGATGAGCTCTTCGATGAGCAGGGAAAGTTGGATACGGCCAAGTGTCGCGAACTGATACCGAACGGTATCGGACATTTCTCGCAGTTCTGTATGCAACAGCCTCGCGATCCCAATGAACTGCGCGATCGCGTGAAGGCAGTTCAGGACTGGCTGATGCAGCACACGCCCAATGGTATTCCGGCACTCTTCCA
>RHMF01000118.1_pt1 | contig 30965 bp, 39 predicted proteins | sample 5365151 | NCBI WGS metagenome assembly RHMF01 (sample SAMN10266501, study PRJNA497801) | feces metagenome | isolation source: feces | host: Bos taurus | place: China: Prairie of Fairy Mountain | collected 2017-08-14 | reverse complement strand
CCTCCAAAATTCCCCGGAGGAACTTTTGTCTGATATTTTTTGAAGTGGTTTCCATGGTTTTAGTAGGGTTATGGGGCAGCGGGATGTAATCGCAGTTTTGCTCCTTTCGGCAGAGTTACATACACTCCGTAACCCTACTAAAACTATGGAAATTGTCGTATATTTTGCGAGGAAAGGAGGTCGTGTCATGAAGAAAGTGAAGTCAAACAATACAGAAAGTACACCGAAACGCAGACCGAAACCCGCAGCTTCCCCGGAAGCAAGAGAGAATCAGATGATATCTCTGGCAATTTCCCTCGCCGAGCAGCAACTTCTTGACGGCACGGCATCTTCACAGGTCATAACGCACTATCTCAGGCTCGGTTCAATGAAAGAACAGCTTGAAAGAGAAAAGCTCGAAGAAGAGAACAAGCTTCTGAAGGCCAAGACAGAGATGCTGGAGTCTCAGAAGAGAACCGAGGAGTTATATTTGAAGGCTCTCGATGCTATGAGACAGTACAGCGGAATCGGCGAGATGCATGATCCGGACATACAGTGAACTAATCACTCTGCCGACTTTTGAAGAGCGATTCGAGTATCTCAGACTCGACGGAAAAGTCGGAAAAGAGACATTCGGCTTTGACAGGTATTTCAATCAGAAGTTTTACAACTCAAAAGAATGGAAGCAGATACGCAGAGATATTATTGTCAGGGACAACGGGTGTGACTTAGCTCATGAGGACTACAGCATCTACGGAAAAGTATTCATCCACCATATGAATCCAATAACTGTTGCAGATATTTCCAAATGCACAGAGTATCTCATCAATCCAGACTATCTCGTATGCGTATCATTCGACACACACAATGCCATACATTTCGGAAACGACAGCATTCTTGACAAGTACAAGTTTGCTGAACGCTATCCGAATGATGTGGCTCCTTGGAGGAAGTAAAATCCGCAAGAAATACAAGGGCTTTTATGAGGAGAAGAGAGTAAACGACCAATCTCTCTTGATTTTTTTTGTAGGTGAAAATTCATGGCTTTATATGAACTATTTAATCGTGGAATGGAGCATTCTAATCAATTCAAATCTACCAGAGCATATTCTAAAGTAATGAGTAAAAAATACGATGCTATGGTTGACGATAATAATCGAGGAGTGTATAACGGTGTTCACGATCCTATAATTATATTTAAAGCCGATAAAGCATTGAAAAACATAGGCGATGTTCGACTTGTGAGCGAAGACGAGATAGCTAAAAACTTCGGTTTTGTAAAAGAAAAAGTTGAATCTTACGGTCGTCCAATACTTCTATAAAAGGAGCTTAAACTATGGGAATTCTTTCTGATGTCAAACATTATCTCGGCATTGCTCCTGATGACACTTACTTTGACCCGTCCTTACTGATGTGTATAAACAGCGTCTTTTCTAATTTGACACAGGTGGGTGTCGGACCCGAGGAAGGATTCTCTGTTTCAGACGATACATCTGACTGGACGGATTTTGTCAGTGATTATACCGTGCCGTGGATAAAAATGAATGTATGTACTAATGTTAAGAAGATGTTTGATCCGCCGAGCAACGGAACCCTTATGCAGGCACTTGATGACGTTTCGGCTGAAACTCAATGGAGGGCGTATATAGATGCGGACAACAAACTATAGAGTTATCTTTAGAGGTGATGAACTCTACCATCATGGAATAAAAGGTCAGAAGTGGGGTGTAAGGCGTTTCCAGAATGAGGACGGTACGCTTACCGAGGAAGGTAAAGCGAGATACATAAAGGATCAGCAGCGTAAAGAAAAAGTAAAAGAATATGCTAAATCCGCAGTGGTTGCAACAGTAAAAGCAACTGCGGTATTAGTTGGTTTGGCCGCTACCGCTACAATCCTTTCTGCTAACGCCATAGGTAATGCTACAATTCCTGTATTACAAAACGGAATATCTCAGAGAGGTCAATCCGCTGCTAATACAGCTCTTAATAATATAGGAAATAATCGATATGAGCAGTATCAAAATTATATGGAACGTGAGAGATCGTCGTGGAACAGTGAACTTGGAAACTATCAAAGATGGTGGTGAATCAAATCAAAATGGAAATGTACAGAGTAGTAACTTCCGACACCCTTGTTCATGAAGGCATACCTAAAATGAAGTGGGGTGTGAGGCGTTACCAGAATCCTGATGGAACACTCACTGAACTCGGAAAACAGAGACTCAGAGAAAAGCGTCATGCTGCTATGAATAAAGATGCCGATAAGTACGACCGTACAAAGATATCTCAGCAGGAGTATGACGAACGTGTAAAAGCATTGAATAATAAACTTAGCGATCCCGATAAGTGGGTGCGTGAGGATATAGATTCTGCCAAGAGAATGGCTGATTTTGGGGGAAAAGCAATAGAAGCCGGAAAAAATATCGAGAAAGCTACAAGACCGGAAGCTCCAAAAGTTAAGAGACTCGATCTCAGAAATATGTCCGATCAGGAATTGAGAGCTCAGATAGACAGAGAGGTTCTTGAGAGAAGATACAATGAATTGTTTAATGCTCAGCCTCCAGCACGTATTTCCAAAGGGCGCCAGAGAGTTCAAACCGCTCTTGAGGTCGGAGGGGCTGTTCTCGGTGTAACATCGACCGCCCTTGGTGTAGCACTCGCTATAAAACAGCTTAAATCACAATAAGGAGTAATTATGTCACTGTCTAATACCGCAGTCCCAAAGTATTATGGTCAGTTTCGGGATAATGTCCTTGCGGGGCGGATTCCAATATGTCGTGAAATCTCTATGGAAATGGCTCGTATAGATTCTCTTATAGAAGACCCTAACATCTACTATGACAGTGAGGCTGTCGAAGGGTGGATACGGTTCTGTGAAAGAGAGCTGACACTGACGGACGGCACGGATCTTACACTCCTTGATACCTTTAAACTATGGGGCGAACAGCTTATCGGCTGGTACTATTTCGTTGACAGGACCGTGTGGCAGCCTAATGAAGGCGGGCCGGGAGGACGGTATGTCCAGAAGCGCATAAAGAAGCGTCTTGTCAACAAGCAGTATCTCGTGGTCGCAAGAAGCGCTGCCAAATCACTTTACGGGTCTACATGGCAGAACTACTTTCTTAACATCGATACGAGCACGACACGAGGAATCGTAACAGCTCCGACGATGAGACAGTGCAACGAAATATTTCTGCCGATGAAGACCGCCATAACCAGAGCGAGAGGACCGCTGTTCCAGTTTCTTACAGAGGGTTCTATCAATAATACCACAGGTTCCAAAGCTAATCGGGTCAAGTTAGCTTCGACTAAGAAGGGCGTGGAAAATTTCCTGACAGGGTCTATCGTAGAAATCTACCCGATGAGTATTGACAAGCTTCAGGGACTTAATGTCAAGTGTTCGGTCGTTGATGAGTGGCTGTCATGTGACATCAGAGAAGATGTCATCGGTGCCATTGAACAGGGTGCTGCCAAGGTTGACGACTATGTAATACTTGCAACAAGCTCTGAGGGTACCGTACGTAACGGAGCAGGCGATACAATCAAAATGGAGTTGATGAGCATACTCAAAGGCGAGTATGTCAATCCCCACGTGTCTATCTGGTGGTATAAGCTCGACAAGATAGAAGAAGTCGGTGACCCCAATATGTGGATCAAAGCAAATCCAAATCTTGGAAAGACCGTTACCTATGAGACCTATCAGCTCGACGTAGAGAAGATGGAGAAAGCCCCCGCAAACCGCAATGATATTCTGGCGAAGAGATTCGGGATTCCTTGTGAGGGCTATTCGTACTTCTTTACATATGAGGAGACTCTTCCGCACCGTAAAAGAGATTACTGGAAGATGCCGTGCTCTATGGGAGCAGACCTTTCTCAGGGTGATGACTTCTGTGCTTTCACTTTTCTGTTTCCTCTTGCAGACCAGAAGTTCGGTGTGAAGACACGGTGTTATATTTCGTCGCTGACATTATGCCGGCTTCCTGCGGCTACGAGAGTCCTCTATGAGCAGTTTATGTCAGAGGGCAGCCTGATAATTATGGAAGGTACGGTTCTTGATATGATGCAGGTATATGACGACCTTGACCGCTTTATAACCGATACGGATTACGATGTCCGCAGCTTTGGATTCGACCCGTATAACGCAAGAGAGTTTGTCGAACGCTGGCAGAGCGAGAACGGACCTTTTGGAATAGAAAAGGTAATACAAGGAGCAAAAACAGAATCCGTACCTCTGGGTGAGTTGAAGAAGCTTGCGGAGGAACGGATGCTTTTATTTGATGAGGAGCTTATGCATTTTGCTATGAGCAACTGCATAACTCTTGAAGATACTAACGGCAATAGAAAGCTCTTGAAGAAGCGATACGATCAGAAGATAGACCCCGTAGCAGCAATGATGGATGCTTATATTGCTTTTAAACTTAATAGGGAGGCTTTTGAATAATGGAATTATGGCACGCTTCTGTTGTTGGAAAAAAACTATACGATTTCACATATGACGAATTGAAAGACAGAGTACCAAAGATTGCTAAAATAATCGACGAAGATGCTGCACTTGTAGCAAGAGGAGATAGCCCTGGAGACCGCGCTGATATAAACGAAGTTATAAAATGCATAAATGACGAATATGACAATGAAATAAAGAAATGGCGGAAGTATAAAATAGCAAGCAACAAAGATGTAGAACCTCTCATATCAGAATTGAACTCCGATAGGAAAAAATTACTTACTAAATATAAAGCTCTTGTGCCTAAGGATAGAATCAATTATCCAACACAAGATACAAATGCCATCGGCATGTACAAAAGAATGCGCCACTCAGCTTTTGACGGCGCTCTCTACCACCACAGAATAAAAGGTCAGAAGTGGGGTGTACGCCGTTTCCAGAATGAGGACGGTACGCTTACCGAGGAAGGTAAAGCGAGATATGGTTCTAAAGAAGCTAAGGGTGCTTTTGATAGAATGAAAAAAGGTTATAAAAACTATGGAACCGCCGTGGCTGTGGCAAATACCGTAGGAACTGTTGGATTAGCTTTGGCTACCGGTGCTGCTACGTTAAATCCTGTATTATTTGCCGCAGCAGGAATTGATCTTGCTGCAAACGTCGCTATCGGTAGGACAGTTTCAGGCATCATATCAGATGCCATATGGAAAAGTACAATGCCAAAAAAGGAGAAATAATTCAAAATGGAAAATGAAAGCCTTGGCACACGTCTTAAACACGCGTGGAATGCTTTTCTCGGAAGGGACCCCACAAAGAATTACCATTATATGGGAAACTCGTATTCGTACCGTCCTGACAGACCTATATTCACCAGAGGAAACGAACGTTCGATCATAACGGCTATATATAACCGTGTGTCTCTCGATGCTGCGGCTATGAATATTAAGCACGTGCGACTGAATGAGGAAAATCGTTATCTCGAAGATATGGACTCCGGGCTTAATCACTGCCTGACAGAAGAAGCCAATCTCGATCAGACAGGACGGGCGTTCATACAGGATGTTGTGATGTCTATGCTTGATGAGGGCTGCGTCGCTATAGTGCCTGTCGATACCGACGTTAATCCTATGAATACGGGCTCCTATGATATTCTGACTATGCGCACCGGGCATATAATCGAATGGTATCCCGAAAACATTAAGGTGCGTGTGTATAACGAACGTACAGGAAGAAAAGAAGAAATTGTTTATCCGAAAAGAAAAGCTGCAATAATTGAAAATCCGTTTTATTCGATAATGAATGAACCAAACAGCACGTTGCAGAGACTTATAAGAAAACTGAATCTTCTTGATGCCGTTGATGAGCAAAGCAGTTCCGGAAAACTTGATCTCATTATACAGCTTCCGTACACGATCAAATCTTCCGCACGTCAGGAGCAGGCTGAGAAACGCCGGAAGGACATAGTTGAACAGCTTACTAACTCTAAATATGGTATAGCTTACACCGATGCTACAGAGCATATTACACAGCTCAACAGACCTATCGAGAACAACCTGATGACTCAGATAGAGTATCTTACCAACCTCCTTTATGCCCAATTAGGGCTTACTCAGGGAGTTCTCGATGGTACTGCTGATGATACGGTGATGACTAATTACTATACGAGGACAATAGAACCTATACTTTCAGCGATAGTTGAAGAGATGCGGAGAAAGTTCCTGACAAAGACAGCTCGTTCACAGCACCAGTCAGTAGAGTTCTTCAATGACCCGTTCAGACTGGTTCCTGTATCGCAGCTGCCTGACATCGTTGATAAGTTCACCAGAAATGAGGTTATGACATCGAACGAATTCAGACAGATCATAGGTCTGAAGCCGTCTAAGGATCCGAATGCTGATGAACTCAGAAATAAGAATATCAGTCAGCCTGCGGATGAAACAACTCCGCACGAGCCGACCGACACAGACAATTTTAGTGAGGAGGAAATTCAAAATGGGTGAATGGGACTTTGAAGGTTGGGCTACCCGCTCAAACCTGAAATGTTCTGACGGCCGCACCATCAGAGATAATGCTTTTATCGGCAATGATGGGCAGACCGTACCCTTGGTGTGGGGGCATCAGCATAATGACCCTAACAATGTACTGGGTCACGCACTCCTCCAGAACACCAAGGGCGGCGTAAGAGTCAAGTGCAAGTTCAACTCTACCGAATCCGGTGAGTGTGCTAAAGAGCTTGTGAAGAATGGTGACATCCGTTCACTCTCTATTTATGCCAATGAGCTCAAGCAGCAGGGCGGAAATGTGCTGCACGGAAACATAAGGGAAGTAAGTCTTGTTCTTGCCGGCGCAAATCCCGGAGCATTCATAGATAATATTACTATGGCTCACGGTGAAGATTATGATGATGGCGAGGCTTATATTTATTTCGATCAGCCTCTGGAAATGACACTCAGTCATTCCGATGAGGATAAAGAAAACAAGTCCGAAGAGAAGGAGAATGCTGATATGGCCGATAAAAAAGATGATAAAACCATTAAAGAAGTATTTGACTCAATGACCGAGGAGCAGAAGACGGTAGTCTATGCGCTCGTCGGGGCAGCAGTTGAAGAAGAGCGAAACAAAAATGGAAAGGATGAAGAATCTGATATGAAGCATAATGTATTTGATACTGATGAAGTAACAAACGATGTTCTTATGCACGATGCAATGAATACCATCATCGCTGACGGTAAGAGATATGGTTCCCTTAAGGAATCGTTCCTCGCACATACCGATGACTTTGGTATTACAAACATTGAGTACCTGTTTCCCGACATCAGGAACCTTGACAACGTACCTCAGTTCATCAAGAGACCCGACGAATGGGTTGCTACTGTAATGAATGGTGTTCACCACACACCGTTCAGCCGCATCCGTTCGCTCTTTGCTGACATAACAGCCGATGAAGCGAGGGCAAAAGGTTATGTTAAGGGCAACATCAAGACAGAAGAAGTATTTTCACTCCTCAAGAGAGAAACTGCACCTACAACCGTGTATAAGAAGCAGAAGCTTCACAGAGACGATGTTGTAGACATCACATCAATGGATGTTGTTGCTTGGCTTAAGACTGAAATGAGAATGATGCTGGATGAGGAAATTGCTCGTGCAATCCTCGTCGGTGACGGCAGACTCAATTCTTCTGACGATAAGATCAACGAGCTCAACATCAGACCTATCTGGTCGGATGCGGATCTCTTTACAATTAAATATGGCATCACACTTGCTGCCAATGCTACAGCCGATGATACGGCCAAGGCAATCATCAGAGCGGCTATCAAGTCCAGAAAGGATTACAGAGGCTCCGGCAATCCTGTTCTCTTTACAACTGATGATATGCTTACCGATATGCTTCTGCTTGAAGATACAACCGGACGTATCATATATGATTCTGTAGAAAAGCTCGCTACAGCGATGAGAGTTTCTAAGATCGTTACTGTTCCGGTACTTGAGAATCTCACAAGAACAGATTCCAATAACAAGACAAGGACTCTCAGAGGCATTATTGTGAACCTCAACGACTACAATGTCGGTGCAGATAAGGGCGGAGCTGTCAATATGTTTGACGACTTCGACATCGACTATAACGCTCAGAAGTATCTGATAGAAACCAGATGCTCGGGCGCTCTCACAAAGCCTTACTCTGCAATCGCTCTTGAAACACTTGTGGCTTCTGCCTGACAACTGATAGGAGGAATTCAAAATGGCGAAATGGCACGGCAAAATAGGCTTTGCTTCGACTTCGGAGACCTCACCGGGCGTGTGGTCAAATACAATGACTGAGAGAACGTATTCGGGTGATGTTTTACGGAGCAGCAGACGCTGGTCGGCGGGAGAGAGCATCAATGATAATCTCACCGTCTCAAACCAGATAAGCGTAATTTCCGATACCTTTGCCATTGATAAATTTCCCCTTATGCGGTATATCGAGTTCCACGGGGTATTATGGAACATCTCGGATATAGAGATAGACTATCCGCGTCTTATCATAACCTTAGGGGGCGTGTACAATGACGAGACCGAGAACTGAGCTTCAGACACTGCTCGAATCAGTCCTCGGGAGCAGAAATGTATATTTTCAGCCCCCCGAGAGTTTTAAGATAAAGTACCCGTGTATTATTTACGAACTCAGCAATATGGAAAAGATATTTGCTGACAATACAGGCTATATGGACAAGCGGTCGTATCAGGTAACTGTTGTGGATAAGAATCCGGACAGTACAATACCGCCGTCCGTTTTAGACCTGCCTATGTGCAGATTTAACCGATTTTATACATCGGATAATCTAAATCACTTTGTATTCACTATTTACTTTTAAGGAGGATTTTTACTATGCCCGATCCTACACCCACACCTATGGTCTGGGACCAGACCGGCACCAAGGTCTATGAGACCGGTGTTGACAGAGGCGCTCTCTATTTTCCCGACGCTAACGGCGATTATGGCAACGGCGTTGCGTGGAACGGTCTTACTTCTGTAAACGAGAACCCTTCCGGAGCTGAGAACAATGACCTTTATGCGGATAACATAAAGTATGCTTCTCTCCGCTCTGCCGAAAAGTTCGGTTTCACAATCGAGGCGTACACATACCCCGACGAGTTTATGCAGTGCGATGGCTCTGCTGCTCTCGGAACAGGCGTATATGTAGGTCAGCAGTCGAGAAAAACATTCGGATTCTCTTATCGTACCCTTAAGGGTAACGACACAAGCGGAACTGAATATGGTTATCTGCTCCATCTTGTATATGGCTGTACCGCATCGCCTTCCGGTAAGGACTACGGTACTGTTAATGACAGCCCCGATGCGATCACATTCTCGTGGGAGTGCGAGACGACACCTGTAAACATCGAAACCAAGGTCGGCGGTGTTACCCTCAAACCTACAGCTACGATTGTGATCGACTCTACAAAGATCACAGAGGCGAAACTTACTGCTATAGAAGCAAAGCTCTATACAGACAAGGAGCTCCCGTCTCCCGACGACATCCTTGACATCCTTAACGCACAGTAATTTCAAAATGGAACGGAATGAGCGCCTCCTGTCAATAGACGGGGGGTGGCTCTTTTTATCGAAAGGAGTTTATATTTTATGCTCAAGAAAACTATTAAATACGTTGACTATGATGACCACGAAAGAGAAGAAGACTATTATTTTCATCTTAACAAGGCAGAAGCAGTAGAGCTTGAGATGTCTGTCAACGGCGGTCTCAGCACCTATCTCAAGAAACTTATCTCAACACAGGACGGTGCTGAGATAATGAAGCTTATGAAAAAGATTATCCTGATGTCATACGGCGAGAAATCGAATGACGGAAAACGCTTTATGAAATCCGAGGATATTTCCAAAGCATTTCTGGAAACAGAGGCATATGCTACTTTATTTATGGAGCTCGTGACAGATGCCAATGCAGCAGCGGCATTCATTAACGGAATAGTACCTAAAGATGTAGCCGAAGCTGCTAAACAGAATGCTAATATTAAGGCACTTAACGGATAAAAGCCATACAGGAGGCTGGGGAGAATGTTGACTATTGTTATACCGGCTATGGAATGCTGGAATGAAGCGACTGAGGAGTTCGTACGTTCCGATGAGGTTATTTTAACATTGGAACATTCTCTCTTTTCTCTTTCCGAATGGGAGTCAAAATATAAGAAACCTTTTTTGGATTCCAGTAAAACATCACTCGAAATGTTTGATTATATTCGGATGATGACCGTGAAACCCGAGCAGAAACCCTATCTTGATACATATGCTCGCATAAGTTCCGAACAGCTACAAGCCATCAGTGAATATATGGAAGATACACACACCGCTACGTGGTTCAGAGAAGAAAATCGTTCTTCTAAAAAAGAAGTGGTTACAGCTGAGGTTATATACTATTGGATGTTCTCCAATCAGATACCGATAGAATGTCAGTACTGGCATCTGAATAAACTTATAACCTTGATAAGAGTATTCAGCGCAAAGAATAAACCTGCTAAGAAAATGTCAAAAAACGACATATATCGGCAGAATAGCGCTCTTAATGCTGCCAGAAGAAAGAAACTCAACAGCAGGGGATAGTATGATCGAAATAAAAAGCAGCGGAAGCTATAACATATTAACAAAGTATCTGGTACATACAAGCAAAGCTGTTAATAGTAAGGATCTGAAAAAATACGCCGAACGAGGCGTGTCAGCTTTAAGATCAGCTACACCAACGGATACCGGAAAAACAGCATTGTCCTGGTACTATATCATAAAAGACAGTAAAGGTGTCGCGACTATTGAATTTCATAATTCCAATATTCAAAATGGAGTTCCGATAGCTATAGTTCTGCAGTACGGTCACGCTACAAAAAATGGTCATTTTATACAGGGTCGGGACTACATCAACCCGGCTATACAGTCAGTTTTTGACGAGATGGTAGATGAAGTTTGGAAGGAGGTAACTCTCGAATGAGTACGGAAATAGACAGTAAAGTCGTAGAATTAAAATTTAATAACCGCGACTTTGAGGAAAATGTTCAAACTTCTCTGACAACTCTTGAGAAACTGAAGGCTGCTTTAAAATTTGGAGATGTGTCCAAATCTTTTGATGCTATCGAAAAAGCGTCTTCCGATGTTAGTATGTCTGCTATATCGAAGGCTACTGAAGAAGTCAGTCTTAAATTCAATGCTTTAGAGGTTGCAGCTGTAACGGCATTGGGAAATATTACCAATTCTGCTGTAAACACAGGAATACAGCTGATAAAGTCGTTATCGACTGACAATATGGCTGCGGGATGGCAGAAATTTGGTGAAAAAACTACATCAGTAGGAACCCTTATTGCTCAGGGATTTGATATGGATGTAGTATCCGATCAGCTTGAACAGCTTAACTGGTACACTGATGAAACCAGTTATAAGTTTACTGATATGGTTTCAAACATTGCTAAGTTTACGGCTACAGGACAGGATCTGGAATCCTCGGTCGAGGCAATGCAGGGTATTGCTAACTGGGCAGCTTTATCCGGTCAGAACGCAAATGTCGCTGCGAGAGCAATGTATAATCTTTCTCAGGCTATGGGTGTCGGTGCGTTAAAACTGATCGATTATAAGTCGATACAGAACGCATCGATGGATACCGCTGAATTCAGACAGAAAACCCTCGAAGCCGCAGTAGAGCTCGGTACTTTGAAACGTGTCGCCGATGATACATACGAAACACTTAACGGAAAACAATTCACAAAACAATCGTTTACGTCTCAGTTAGCTGTCGGATGGCTCGATAAAGACGTTATGACAAAAGTATTTAACGAATACGGTGCAGCTGTTGGCGAGATTCAGCAAAGAACTGAGGAGACCGGACAGACCGCTACTGATGTCATTCGCTCAATCACAAAACTGGCTGAGGAAGAAAACATTTCCATAGACGAAGCTATTAAAAAGATGGGCTTTTCGTTTGACGAATTTGCACTTAAAGCATTTAAGGCAGCGCAGGAAGCAAGAACTTGGCAGGATGTACTTGACGCTACAAAAGAAGCCGTTGCAAGCGGATGGATGAACACCTTTGAAAACATATTCGGTGATTATGAAGAAGCTAAAGACCTATGGTCTCAGTTAGCTAACGAATTATACGATGTGTTTGCAGAAGGCGGTAACAAACGTAATGAGATGCTCTCGGAATGGAAAGAACTCGGCGGACGTCAGACGATACTCGATGCTTTCTGGAATTCATACTATGCTCTTACCGATGCGGTAAATCTTGTAAAAGAGGCGTTTCAGGAAGCGTTTCCGCCAATGACGGCAAAGAGACTTCTTGAACTTACAACCATTGTACGAGACCTGACTGAAAAATTCAAAATGAGTGATGAAAACGCCGAGCATTTAAAAAATGTTCTTGCTGATTTTTTCACTTTGATTCGTATAGGCGTTGATACCGTAAAATCACTTATCAGGGGTCTGACTCCGTTGCTCGACTTGTTTAAAACCAATGAAAACGGGCTTGAAGACCTTGATAATAAGTTTTCGGAATTTGTAGATACTCTTACTCTGTGCATAGAACGTTATCACGTATTTGAGGAAATCACTTACAGAGTCGGAAGCGCAGTATCTGAGCTTGTCGGATATTTCAGGGCACTTCTTGAAAATAATCTCGATGACTTCCTGACAGGTGCTAAGAAAAACGGAAGTATTTTTGAAGGTTTACTGTACACAATAGGCGGTAATATAGGCAATATTATACGTTTGCTTTTTAATCTGGCTTCTGCTGTAACAGGTATCGATCTCAGTGATATTCGCGATAAGGTCCTTGGTACATTCGCCGGAATGTGGATATCGTTATCCGATTTGCTTATGCCGATTATCGGGAAAGTTAAATCATATTTTGGTACTATCAAAAACACGATATCCGGTTTTTTCAGTTCTGTTATGAACATCAATTCGTTTGATGATTTTGTGAATCTGCTCAAATCGATCATATCGAGTTTTCATAATTTTATCGGTTCGCTTAATTTGTCGGGAGGCGGCAAAACCGCAGTAAGCGGAATCAAATTTATATTTGAATCCATAGCAAATCTTTTCAGAGATCCTGTATGGGCAAATATAGCAGAATTTATCAAGGGCGGCGGTCTGATACTTATCGGTACAGGCATATACGAATTTGTCGAAGAACTTGCCGCTATCAGAAAAGCTATAGGATTCGGCGAAGTTCTCGGCGGAGTTGTCGATATACTCGAAGAATACCAGAAACAGATCAGGTCTAAAACTATTCTGAATATTGCCGAGGCCATAATGCTGCTGGCTATATCGCTGGTTATGCTGTCAAAGGTTCCGACTCACGATCTGGCTACGGCATTGATAGGTCTTGCCGCAGTGTTTACCGGTCTGATGCTTACACTAAGTAAAATGGAAGTAATGCTTAGTGCTAAAAATATCGAATCTATCACATCAATATCGCTGGCTATACTTATGATGGGCGGCTCTCTGCTGCTGATAGCGATGGTTATCGATAAGCTCAAAGATATTCCTGCCGAACAGATAGGAAAAGGTCTTTTAAGTGTTGCTCTTTCAATTACAATACTTGGCGTTGCCGCATTTGCTCTCAGAAATACGGCTCCTTTCGCTATAAATGCCGCAAAAGCTATGATACCTATGGCTGTGGCTATGAATCTGTTGATATTGCCGTTAAAGATTTTAGGCGCTCTTAATATGGAGTATATTTCCAGAGGAATTGCGGCATTAGCAGGTTCTCTGTTTACTATGACTCTTTCATTGATGGGTTTGTCATTAGTAGCTGACGGTTTATCAAAGGTTAATATGATCAAAGTTGCCGGAGGATTGCTGTCTTTTGCACTTGTTATCAATCTTCTGGTTCCGCCGCTTCTCGCATTGGCTGCAATATCGGCAACCACGCACGCTTTAGGCCCCGCTGTCGGAGCTCTTTGTGCTGCTCTGGGAACCCTGGCGCTTGCTTTAATGGGGTTGTCTGTCGTTACACAGGCTGTAAATCCGGGAAGTATGCTGGCCACATCTGTTGCTATGATAGCTATTGCAGCGGCTCTTAATATGCTCCTTCTGCCTATACAGGTACTGGGAAGTATGGACGCCGATACCCGATTTATGGGCATTGACGTGCTTGTGGGTCTGTTGTCCGGTCTGGTTCTTGTTATGATTGGTCTGTCACAGGTAAGTCCTATGGCATTGGTAGCCGCAGGTTCGTTTGTTCTTGTGGTTCAGGCGCTGACAGCTCTTTTGGTGCCTATAGAACTTCTCGGGCATATGGACATTGACGTATTGAATCAGGGCTTGTTATATTTGGGCGGGGTTCTTGCTGTGATGATAATTGCCCTGTGGGGTTTATCTATGTGCAGTACTCAGGTTATAGCCGCTGCCGCTGCTCTTGCGGTATTATCCGGAGCATTTATCCTGATGGCGGCTGCTGTTGATATTCTGATACCGGCTGTTATAGAGTTCGGTCAGAATATGAATAAAAATGATGCTCGTGACGGACTCCTGGCAGTAGCAGGCCTGCTGTTGGGTATGACCGGTATCGCCGTTCTTGGTATCGGCTTGCTTGCATTACTGACAAAAGTAATGGCACCCTCCATACCTGTTTTACTGGGGGCAGCCGGAGCGTTGACGTTATTCGCATTGGCCATAGGCGCTTTAATAGCTCCTTTGCTTTTGCTGACGGCAACCGGTTCTGAGTTTGCATTATCATTTGTAGAAACCATAACTATATTTGCCGATAATATGGCAGTCATTGTCGAAGATCTTAAAGTATTTACCGCAGCAATCGCTAAAATAATACCCGAACTTCTCGGCGCATTACTTGTCGGATTTCTTGAAGGGCTTAACGACTGGCTCGGACCCCTTCTCGATGTTGTTCTGGCTATAGTTATTGCTATTCTGGAAGCTATCAAAAACAAAATAGGCGAATTGGTTGAAATACTGATTGATATTATTCTTGAAGTAATAGAGGCCATTGCAAATAAAGCGGCCGATATAGTTCAGGCATTCGTCGATGTCGTAATCGCCATTATAGATGCCGTTGCCGATGTTATTGTGGCGCCAGAAACGATACAGCGTTTTAAGCAGTCATTTGAACACCTGTTTGAAAACTGGTGGGAAAGCTTTAAAGAATTCTGGGGTATTCATTCACCGTCCGATAAAACCGAATGGTTCGGACAGATGCTTATAGAAGGTCTTGAAAATGGCGTAAAATCTGCTTGGGAAAAGCTCTGGAGCGGCATAACCAACGTCGGTGAAAAAGTACGATCATTCGTTGATGAGTATGTCAGAGGATTTCCTGAAATATTCAAAATGGGAATGGAAACCGTAAAAGGTTATATGACCAAGGGATTTGATGAAATCAGAACCGGTATAAAATCTGCCGGTGAGAATTTTGTCAACGGATTCAAGGATGGTATAATCGAGAAAAAAGACAAGGTTGTAGAGGCAGTCACCGGAATGGGTAACGGCGCCCTCGATATTCTCAAAGATATTTTCCAGATTCATTCCCCTGCTGAAAAGCTCAAAGAAATCGCTGAAATGGTTGGTCTGGGATTTACTGACGGTATCGAAGGTATGGGCAGTAAGGTCAAAGAGGCCGTTTCGGGATTTGGAAATAATGCATTGTCGGGTCTTTCCGGTATGTATGATATGTTCTTCGATTCCGGAAAGAACTCCGGTTTGAGCTTCATAAATGGTTGGGAAACCTCCTTCCGGATGATTACCGGAAAAATGAGCAAAGAACAGCATATGGCTGGGGCGGATTATTACATCGAACAGGGCGAACAAGCCAGAGAGTATATGATTCGTCAGTCTCAGGAATCTATAGATCAGGCAGCCGATGAGGTGACCGGAGGTCTCAGCGACGCAACGGCTGATGTCCTCAACGGAGCATTGACCGATGAAGCATCTCTTAAAGCTGCTCTCGACGAGATAGATATTCAGTATAATCTTGGATTGATAGCTACCGAGGAAGAATACCACAAGCAGCGTCTTGCCATTCTTCTGCGGTATCAGGGCGAATGGACAAAAACCACATCCGCTTGGCTGAAGAAAGAAAAAGACTGGTTTGCTAAACAACAGGAACAGACCAATAAAGCTTCCAAATCTGCAAGCAAGACCAAATCAAAAGAACAGGAAGAGCTTGAAGCTCATTTCGACGAACTCGAAACCCTGTATAATATGGGTCAGCTTACAGAAGAACAGTATCATAGGAAACGTCTGATTCTTCTCGAAAATTACAAGGGGGAATGGGATAAGACAACATCTAACTGGCTGAAGTCAGAGCGTGAATGGTGTGCGGAGCATAATGTCACAACAAGCGAATTCATAGATAATATGTATTTCTTTGTGAAGGAACTTGGCGAGCGTACGAATGCTTTGTTTACAACGTTTACGGAGAAATTTGATTCTCTTCTCGAAGACTATCAAAATGGTTTGATTACCGCTGAGGAATACAACAAACGATACAAGGAATTGCTGTCGGAAAGCGGTATGGCTTATGGCAAATCCAAAGCATATTCATCGGATAAGCTTAAAGAATATGTAGAGTCGATATTTGAACCTATAAACAGCGAGTTTGAGAGCCAGATTTCAGATATTCAGTCCAGAATGGATTCGTTCTCTGACGGAATGCAGGGAGCCTTAAAAGACGCTTTTGAGATCAAGACTAATCGTGATATTTATGATGAGACCATCAAAGGATATGACGATAAGATCTCCGAACTCGAAAAGAAGAAAGAAAAAGCTATCGAATTGTACGGTGAAGACAGCTCGTATGTAATGAGCCTGCAATCTCAGATAGATAATGTCTACGCTCAGGCAGACCGTTATAAGGAGAAGTACGATAAGTCCAATGTCAAAGATGACGAAATAGTCTCGATCAACTTCACGGATAAACTTGCCGAAGATACAAAAACTCTTGAAGAATACAATACAGCTCTTACTAAACTGTCAGAGCGTGAGGTTATTCCTGATGTGAGAGAAATGATCGCCGGTATGTCTGTGGATGAAGGAAAAGCTTTTGTAGAGTATCTGAATGGCCTTACAGATGCAGAGCTTACCAATATTCAGGATCAGTGGGTCAAGAAAAAAGAAGAAACTGAAAAGCTTTCGGCAGCGCTCTACGAAAACGAGATAGATGACACCATAAATGCATATGAGATGAAACTTAACGACGCTGTTATGGATTTGCCCGAAACTATGCACGATGCGGGTCTTGAAGCAATGCAGGAGCTTGGACGTGGCTTTGATGAAGGGACTCACGACACATTGGAGTCGTTCGGTAAGAATATGTATGACATTAAAAATGAAGCGATCAATATTGTAAATGAGAATTGGATAAAAGAAATGGCATCCAAATTATACAATAGTACTAATGGATTGCTGTCATTGTTTAATGAATCACACGAAATTACCATTAAACCGATTCTGGATTTGTCAGACATTACCAAAAAGCTTCCGACGCTTAACCAGCTCAGCAATGCGGGCTTCGTGATTTCGCCGACAATAAGGAAGGTAAACGCCATAGCATCCGACTATCAGGATGCCAAATCTCAGACACAGACCGTAAATAACAATAATACTGCGACCGCACTCAGTTCCATCGAAAACAAGATCGACAGCGGCTTTGAAAGTGTGGTCAATACAGTTAATAATGCCGACGTCAAGGTCGTTCTGGATTCCGGTGCAATCAGCGGAATGGTGAATGGTATGGTCGGAAAGCTGGTTATTTCCAAAACAAGGGGGAGTTAATTGTGTATTCAATTACATTCAATAATGACAATGGATTGAAAAACACGTGGACAGACTGGCAGCTTATTCCGAAAGCAAGACTTGTCGCAAATCCTCCTGAAATGAAAACTCATTATGTTGATATTCCCGGTAGGAATGGTTCTATTGATCTGACGACCTTTCTTACCGGGGAACCGGCGTATGAAAATCGCACCGGCACTTGGGAATTTATAGTATGCAATAAAAATATTATGGTTTCCGGTCTGGATACGATACACGTTGACAACAATTCAAAATGGGTGGATTTTAACATAGCAGATGTAGATTGGATGAGTCTGAAATCAGAAATGATGGAGTATTTTACTCCGACACCGAACTCTCTTGGTCATAGCTGGATTGATGACGCATCCAATACATTTGTTCAGTTTCCCGATGATCCGGATGGATATTGGCTGAAGGGCAGGATCTATGTAAAAGAATGGCGGAATGAAAGTAGTTATTCCACTGTCAGTCTCGATTACAGTTTGCTGCCTTTCCGATTCGCAGACGGACACTCGGAAGGAGCTGTATCACGTCACGAAGGCGGGGTTTTATAAATGTATAAGATATTTGGAGATAATAATGTCAATTCCACGACATTTACTCCGATAACAATATATGATCCGGAGAGATTCGCAGACGGATATACTGCCGCATCCTTGTCAATGAGCAAGGAACTCAGTAAAGCAGGCAGTCTTAGTTTTACGATATCTCCGGACAATCCCTCGTATGATGATATTACTCCATTGAAAACCACCATATCGGTTCTTAGCGATGGTGAACTTATCTGGTATGGACGGGTTATAAGTGTGAGTGACGATCTATATAAGCAAAGGGTTGTAAACTGTGAGGACGCCCTCGCATTTCTGTCTGATATTCTCATAAAGCCTTTTAAATACAGATACGGAGTGTCTTATGCCGGTTCTACCGTAAGTAATCACATTTCAACCATATTGTCTTTATATTCGGCGAGGGCTTCTAAAAAAAGACTGTTCTCCAGTTTCGGAGGCGTGTTGCCTTCTGAATTTGAGAATCTTAATACCTATTCGGTGAAGGGCGTGGATTCATTCACAACGGTCTGGGACGAACTCACCGGTATCTGTGAATATGGCGATAATGTGTATATCACTCTGAATTATATTTCGGGTACCGGTCTTCCAAGGCTTGTTGTCGGTCAGATGCCGTATGGAAGTACCACCGGCTCGGTAGCAATAGGAACTAATCTCGTCAATATTACCCGTGGCGCAGACTTTACGGAAATGTACACGTCATTGATTCCTGTAGATGATAACAACAAAACATTATCGGGCAATCAATACCGTGTCGATTCCGGTTTAGTCAGTGAATATGGGGTAATAGAACGCACCTTGTCTGTAGGGAGTGTATCAGATCCGACTCTGGTCCGCAATTTTTGCTCTAATGTATTAACAGCACACGCAAGAATGATAATTCCGGAATTATCCGTCGGTGCTCTTGATATGTTCTATCTTAATGACAACGTCATCGCTATAGACCCAGGACTTACAGTTCGCATAGTATCGGCTCCGCACAATATTGATGCATATTATACATGTACACGCACTCAGGTTGATCTGGAAAATCCCGAAAATGCTACGTATTCCTTCAAATATTACGGAGGTGATCCTTATGAGTGATCCGATGAATATTTCGGGCTATCGGGGCGACGAGGTAGGAAACGGAGCCTCTGATATTATTGCCGAAAATTATCTGAAAATCAGGCGTATGGAACGGACTGTATATTTTCCGCCCGATGAATACGCATATGTTGAGGATGATGCAAACTACACCCCTCCCGCAGATGATGAGTTTGATCCGGATGCTCCGCAGAATGAAACATTTGACACGATGACGGCTTATTGGCACGATACGCCCGACAAACAGGTCTGGGGTCTTGGAATCGCTGATCGTGACACCGATAATGAGCGCTTTTCAAGACTTATCCGTCCTGACGGAAAATCTATAGCGCTTACTAATTTCTGGGGAGATGATCCTACGTGAAGCCATTTACTTTTGAAGACGGTCTTATGCTCGGTTTCGCCCTGAATAAAAACGGAAAATGCGATCATCCGACCAGAACCACTTATGTCGAAAATGACGCCAATTATGTTCCGCCGGATGTCCGTGCCGGTGAGACATTTGACACCTACACTGAAGTCTGGGTAAAGGAGAATGTAGTCGTACGCCAACACGTATGGGGAATCGGGATGTTTAATCGTGGCGCCATCAATGAAACAGTCACGAGGCTTATATATCCTGACAGAACGTATGTTGAGTTCGTCGGCTTCTGATTTTCAAAATGGATACAAAAGAATTCCGAAAACGTCTTCTCAGAGCCTATATACGCTCTGAATACTTCTATCTTCCGGTGAAAGAAGAGGAAACCGTCAGTGGTATTTATATTCTGGCGGTTGATGATGAGACAGGAAATCCTGTAAATGCTATATTGCAAGTCACGTTGTCGTACTATACACAGCAGCTGTATCACGATGTACATAAAGATCCGGATACCGGTTCGTGGGTGGTTGTCAGAGATGAATACTCAAAAGGATATGCGTTCGAGACAAATTATGACTGGAGAAATCCCGTTCCCAATCCGTCACAGTACGAGGTGTATCCGGTTCCCGTATTGTCGAATATTGATATTACAGCTGAGGATGCTACTGTATCAAAGCAGACTTCCTATGTGACCATAACCCCGGATAATCCGACAAGCAGAATACACATCGAAAATCTGCCGGTCGGAAATTACAGCGTTAATGTGTATTATGACCTCAACGGATACCGCAATATGCAGTATTACCCGACTTATTACAACAATGAAAGATATTCTGTAAGTCATAGTTCCGGATATGTGCAGATAGACCGAAACGGAAATTTCTCGGGCTTTTATTATCAGGCATTGTCGGACCCGAATGACGGTCACCCGACTGGCTATGATTTTTATGGGATTACTGATAAATTTGCACATAACACGATGCCGGTATCGTTTACAGTAGTGCATAATTTCAGGGTAGTATTTACTTGGATTGATATTCCGGGAGTTACAGATACGGCTACACTGCTTCACGACGAGGCATATCTGAGTCATTCACAGCCCTATACCGGACAGGTCAATGAGGGTATTACAAAACTTGACCGCACCAGCACGATAACCAGATACGGCGGATACAAGGTTTATATGGATGGGACATATCTGGGAACATTCAGTGCGGTCATCTATGCTTATTTCGTTCATACAAACAAGGTCAATTCTGTGACGAAGGAATGCGGTTTCTCCGATACTATATATCTGAGAATAAGTGACGGACCCTCAGTTTCTTCAACGAGTCCGATGCGGGAAGCAACATTCTGGAACGAAGGAACTATAGAGTTTGACTATTCCGATAGTTCATATACTTCTGACTGGGCTGACGAGACCCCGGATGGATATTCTAATCACGACGCATACTGGGATGGAAATGATGCATTTCTTCATAATCAGTATATAGAGTATGAACTTACACCATCGTCCATAAGTCGATCCGGCATTGTCACCGCCGCTCAGACCGGAACTATGGATCGTATGATAATACAGCGTTCTGTAGACGTGTCCCCTTCTGCTTCTGTAAGAGCGTATGCCCCGAGCGGAACGGTGGAAACGGTTTATAGACCGACCGGTTCGGCAGGAAACCGTTATATTTACAAGCCGTCCGAAAATACTGCGGAATGGACGGGTAATTGGCAGAGCGAAGCTGCTTTGATTCCCGATTCCGATTATACGGTTTTATCCGATACGGAATCATATAAATACAAATATTGCAGACGGGAATATGTATATCCGAAAGATATCAGCTATTCCCGTTATCAGCAAATAATGAGAGCTATGGATTCTGGTAATGTGACCTATGAAATTGAAGGAGAGTGAAATTCAAAATGATTATAAAAACGATAACCGTTTCAGGTACATCCTCTGTTGATTTCGCCGCTATCGGAGGCAGTTTTCCGTCTAATAGATTTGTCTGGATAAAAAACAAGTCTGATGCCGTTATGTATGCATCTGCTACGAATGACGTCGGCAGCGGTGTTAATGGCACTACCGAAATAGCATCCGGCGAGTCCGGATTGGTAATGATGTCGCAAAGCAGCACCATTTATATTTCCGGTAATGGCAAAGCAGAAATCAAGGCTTCCGATTTTGCAGAATGCCCTTTTAAGAAACCGCAGAAAGGTGGTGATGTATTACCGAAGTACGCAGGCGGTTATTCGGGATTTATTGATATAAACCGAAATAATTCGGAAGATATGTATTCCCGACTGAACAGCCTTCCGTTTATCACGAATACCGGAGAAGATTTATCACTTGAATTTTGTATGAAGATCCTTTCCGGCAGAACTCACGCAGGAAGATATCTCGATTTTGACAACGGTACTTTCGTTATTGCCGACGAATATTCTGACGGACATTATTACCTTGAAATCAAATGCGGCGGCGAATGGAGACTGACCGAAAGCTCTCAGATTGAAATTCCGCAGGATATGAATTTCACACTGTCTGTTGTGATAGGCGCAGAAAATACGCAGATATTTATTCATAAGGAAAACGGAGATTCCAATTTCTATACTTACAATAGCCTTGATTCTTCAATGCTTGATGATCTCACTTCCGGTGATACGTATTTCTTCGATTCAACCGAGAGCAACAGGCACGTTGACGGGAAACTTTATGCATTCCGCAAATACAGACGGGCGCTGACAATGCAGGAAATTACTGCTAATCATCTTGAAGATATGCGGTTGGTGGCAATGGCTAATCGGCTTGAAATCATAAAACAGCCGGAAAGCAAAAGTGTACCGGTTGGTGCGCGAGTAAATGCAACCGTTGAAGCGATCGGAGAAGGATTGACATATCAGTGGGAATATAAATATGCTGAAAGTTATATGCCGGGAGCGCAATGGACTACATTCAAAAATTATGATTCAATTCCTATTTTAAATCGTGTTATGAAAGACTACTGGGATAATATGAAAATTCGAGTTATTATTACTGATTGTAATAATAATAGCGTAACATCAGATGAAGCAACACTAACTGTGGCTGAAGGACAGAAAAATATTGACAATACATCAGATTATGAGGACTATAGCGATTTAAAAAGTGACAATGATGAATACACAAAAGTAAAGGAAATTGATGATTTATGGAAATAATCAATAAATTTTCTACAGCTCACACAACGTACAGCAAAAACCGCTGTATTGATTACATAGTTATCCATTACACAGCAGGTGTTACGTCAAAGCCCGGTTCGGCGATAAATACTGCGAATTATTATCCAAATTCTCAGAATGTCTCAGCAGATTTTACCGTTGACGATTCAACGATTGTACAGTACAACGGCGATATTAAAAACCGCTACTGCTGGCACTGCGGAGGAAATAAATATTCTACAAAAGGCGGCAATCTTTACGGAAAATGCACGAATGCAAATTCTATCGGCGTTGAAATATGCTGTAATAATTCCACCGGGAGAATGCAGAATGCTAACGACAAGTCATATTCCTTCACAGATTCTGCCGTGAACAATGCCGTCGAATTGGTTTGCAAGCTGATGCAGGAATACGGCATCCCCGTCGAAAATGTAATACGTCACTATGACGTCACGGGAAAACCTTGTCCCGGGATAACCGGCTGGAACAAGGAAAGCGGCTCTGAGGCGGAATGGGAGAAGTTTAAAAGGCGTATCAGTGCTAACCCTGATATTTTTCCGATAACATCAAAGAAAGCCATCTACAGGATTCAGGTGGGGGCTTATTCAGTCAAGGAGAATGCAGACGCTAAGCTTAAAGCGGTGCAGAAATATTTTCCCGAGGCTTTCATCTCTAAAGAGGAGAAGTGATTCAAAATGGATGCTTACAATCCATATTACCCCTATACACCAACTATTCCGACTTATACGGCGCCGTTAAAGCAGGAGACTGTGCTTACAGTAAACGGGTATAACGGCGCAAACGCCTGTCAGATGGCTCCTAACAGTTCCAAACTTGCTCTTGATATTTCAGGAACAATGATATGGCTTATTGTTACGGACGGCGCCGGTTATAAGACGATAACTCCGTATGATATTTTTGATCATAAGGAACAGCCGCCTGCTCAGACCCCGTCAGTAGATCTCTCAGTAATAGAGGCACGACTCAGTAAATTGGAGGCGTTTGTAGATGAGTTCAATACTCCAGCAGTTGCGGTCAAATCAGCACAGCCCTCAGCCTCAGCCCAAACAGTATAACAATCAAAACGGGCTCGATCAAGCCGCTGAATATGTTAAAGCAAATGGTGGCAATCTCAAAGAATGTGTCTTCAAGAAGGGACACGAAATGGGTATGACAGATGCCCAGATAAATCAACTCATAGAACAGCGTGGGAATGATATTCGTCGGATGATACAGATGAGTCAGAACCCTACCGCCGCTGTTCAGAATGCCTTGTTGGCAAGGAACCCTATGATACAGCAGTTACAGGGACTTGCCGGCACGGGCAGAACTATTCAGGGTATCCTTAATCCGTCCGGCAATAACGAAAGGTAATTCCGCTTAGCGGCACTGCAAATAAATTATTGAAGGAGGAGTTCAGATGACAACCCCTATTGAACTCAACGGAATGGAGGAAAAGACTATGAATGGTGGAAGCACAGGTATGTCAGTAGCAGATGTAGCGGCTCTCTCGGGCGGCGGATTTGGAGGGTTCGGTAATAACGGACTCGAAGGACTTATCTATCTGGCTGTGATCGGTTCGATGTTTGGCTGGGGAGGAAATGGCCTCGGCTGGGGAGGAGGCGCAGGTGCTGCTCTTGCCGGAAACCTTGCTACACAGAATGATGTCCAGAGAGGTTTCGACACTGCGGCGCTTCAGGATCAGTCCCGTGATATTCTTGCAGCTGTAAACAGCGGTACAGCTCAGGCTGTGGGTGCAACAAATCAGGTTTACCATGATATTCTCGCTGCCCTCACAGACAAGTACGGCGAACTTGCAAGAGATATTGCAGGCGTGAACGTCTCTATCGCTCAGCTTCTCGCCAACCAGAACGAGTGCTGCTCTTCAACAAAACAGCTTATCCTTGAAACATCGGCGAACACGAACGCTCAGATAGCTCAGAATAAGTATGACACAATGATGGCGCTTGCCGGCTTCGAGCAGAGACTTACGGCTAAGCTCGATCAGAACAAGATCGAATCCCTTCAGCAGCAGGTAAATCAGCTTCAGCTTCGCGAAGCCACAAGCGGTATGCTTAGATTTCCCAATTCGTGGTCTTATGGCGCGGGTCCTTTCCCGCCTATCTTCGGGCAGACTTGCCCCAATCAGTGATGTTTCAGCTTGTTAGACGTCATACTGACGAGGTTATCTAACATCGAGACCCGTAGAGTGTAATAGGAGCTCTGCGGGCCTCAATTATATTTTGTCAGGAGGACGCTTATATATGTCAAGATCTGTTATTTCTATGGCAAATACGTCATCTCAGAATGTTGCAGACGGAGGTACGCTCGCTCTCGGTAATGTTACGAGACGCTATGGATGTAATTGTCAGCAGAACGGAAATTCTATTACTCTTAATGGCACGGGTTACTATGATATTTCAATAAATGTTACAGCTGTACCGTCTGCGGCGGGTACTCTGACACTTACCGTATATCAGGACAGCACCCCGCTTCCCGGAGCTGTAACTTCTGTTACGGTAGCGGGCACGGATACTACTGTGGCTCTTTCATTGTCTGATATTATTGCGCGCAACAACTGTTGTCAGACGCTCAGTAATATCTCTTATACGCTTTCGGGTGTCGCATCGGAAGTCACAAATCTTGTGACCACGATTCAAAAGACTTGAGGTGACTACTGATGACAGTTGCAGAGATATTTGGCAATATATCAGCTCATATGGTGGAAGGAATGATGTTCCACGAACAAATGAGCGATTACTATGACTTTCTTGCTCTTGACGGATACAGCTGCTGTCATCAGTGGCATTATATTTGTGAAACCAAGAGCAGGAGCGATATACACAGATTTTATATAGGACATTACAATAAACTCCTCTGGGACGGGAAGGTCGATGCAGGTTCTGTCATTCCGACGGGCTGGGCTAATGCCACTCGTTTTGACGTAGATGCCAATACCAAGAAATCTGCTGTAAAGAGTGGCGCTTCTGAATGGCTCAAATGGGAACATCAGACCAGAGATTTATATTTGGAAATGCATAAAAATCTGTGCGACTTAAATGAATTTATGGCTGCTAAAAAAGTTTCTGAGTTGATATGTGATGTCTTCGAGGAAATCCGTATCGCAGAAGAGAAAAATCTTAATCTCATAGCGGTCGGGTATGATATGAATTATATTTGCGAGGAACAGAAGCATCTCCTCAAAAAATACAAACGTATAATGGAGGGGTGTTAATGTATCATATCACACAGACAAAACTTACAATGGTCACTGGTGCGGGGATCTTGGGTGCTATCGTTACTGAACTATTCGGTGGATGGAATAATGACATCATTACTCTCTGCATATTTATGGCTGTGGATTATATTTTCGGTATCTTGTCAGGCATCCTCAGCAAATCAAATAAGACAAAGACCGGGGCTCTTTCAAGTAGAGCAGCGTTTGAGGGTGCGTGCCGCAAAGGGGTTATACTGTTATTAGTATTGATTGCGCATCGGCTTGACCTGCTTATAGGTACCACGTTCATACGTTCCGGTGCTATAGTTGGTTTCTGTTTTAATGAAGCTATAAGCATAACCGAGAATGCCGCCGCAATAGGCGTTCCGATGCCGGCCGCTATAAAAAGAGGTCTTGATATTTTGAAGTCGAAGGATGACGACAATGACGGCGATGGTAAAAGCAAATAGCATATCGTAATGGTAGCTCGTTCATACATTACTCCGACATTTATGCAGGATAAACGGCGATAATACGTGATTTGGATCATCTGCTGCGGATAATATTTGCAGATGTATTATTAAGCGTGCTACGGTGTATTGATATATATCATGGTGAATAGAAGTAGATAAGGATGGATTAACCTCCTACGGTTGTACATTATTCCTACACTAATCCTTATACTACTTCTATACTCACTTTTCACAAGCTATTTTATTTTTTCAATTTCGTGTCTCAGCCAGTCAGGGTCTCTTTCGGTATAAACGCTCTCGGTTATGTCTGATATTTGATGTCCGACTATACGTTTGATAGCATAGTCATTTACTCCGCTTCTTTTTGCTAAACTAATAAAGTGCTTTCTTCCGTCGTGGGGTCGATGCTCTTCTTTAAGCTTTATCGCAGTTTTAAGATTCCAGAACTCGTGCAGATAGTCTTTATACTCATTTAAAGTGAAAAGATATTCTCTGTTGTGCTCTATAGCATCCTTATAGAAGCGTTCAACTATATATTTAAGTCTCGGGTGGATAGGAACGGTTCTGTTGATACCTGCATCTGTCTTTGAGCCTCCCGTGAACGTCTGTTCTTTCAGATTTATATTTTTGACCTCCAATGTAGCTACCTCTGTAGGTCTCCATCCTGCATAGCACTGAACGAGAAGCATAGCGGCGCACTCATTGACACTTGACATTGATATTATACGGTTCATTTCGTCTTCATCAAAAATTATGTGGGTCTGCTGTACATTCTTAAGGGCTTTTCTGACCTCCGGTATCTTCACATCCCGGGCATAGTTTCTGTCTGTCATCTCATATTCCACTGCATAGTCGAACATCATATTTAATAATGTCTTGGTTCTGTTGGCTGTAACAGGTGTCGGATGCTTGATATTTCCGTTAGGCTCTTTCACGACGCCTTCTTCTATGCAGTGTCTGATGTGGCGGGGACGAATCTCCGAAACTCTCACATCATATAGTTCAGAACAGTATTTCCAGCAGCATTTGTAGTTCTTGACCCCGCCTTCTGAGATCGTCGGATAATAACGTTCCGACCACTTCTCATAGAGTTCGCTTACTGTGATGGTCGAATGGAGGTCATACGGACTGGAATTATATTCTACAAGAGCTTTGTATGCATCATTGTAGGTCTCAAAATAGGCTTGCGGTTTCAGAGGCTTACATATGGGTCTTCCCGTGTCTGATATTCCGACAGTCACCATCGCTCGGAACGGTTTTCGGAGCTTGCGATTCTTTATTTCACTTATCTGACCAAATCCGTTCGGCAGACGCATACGTTTTGACGGAGCCGGGCGCTTCTTTTTCATCGGATAGCCGCAATGAGGACAACTCTCCGCCTGATCGCTGATGGTTTGTTTACATTCCGGACATTGTATTAACATTATATTTTCATTCCTTTCTGGTGTCATTAACGTTTCTGCGGGTCAAGATAATTCTACACCTATTTTTCGGTTTAGTCAAGTATTTCGACAGATTATGCAGGATTTATGGTGTATGATATTTGCGGAGGTGGTAAGAATGAGAGGTTCTGTTCCTGTTGCAGTGGCGGCTAAGGTGTACGGTAAGGACGCTTCTTGGGTGCGAGCTGGAATCATAGCAGGTTGGCTCCCGATAGGCAAAGCGACCCGCAACGGTAAACTTGTCACGGACATACGGCAGATAAACAGTCGCTACGGACGCATCAACTATTATATTTCACCCGAGCTTCTTTACAGAGATACCGGGTATAGATGGGAGGAGTAAGATTTACAGTTTCTATTATGGAAACTATATTTAAGGAGGAATTTCTATGTTTGAAAACAAAACAGCAGAGGGTATCCATTATTCGAGATTTATAGCTTCGTGGATCAGAAGCGGAGGAGACGGGCGATACATGGGTCATTTTGGGTCTAAGTTTGATAGATGGCTTAGAACTCTGGTGATCAATGGTCGCTATTTGACCGAGGACGAGATGCGCGATATCAGAAATCTGGCAGGTAATGGAAAGCTCGAACTTGAGACATCAGCAGAGAGATTTATCAAGAATTGCAAGTGACCAAAATGAAGAGTCGTGTAAATATAATTTACATTGGCTCTTCGGTTTTCCGTCATTTTTACAAGGTGTATTATGGAGAAAATGACTAAGTTTGGTGGGTAAACGCCTGTGTAGTAACCCTATACAGGAATCGTAGGTTCGAGTCCTACAGGTACTTTTTCTCTTTTATATTTTAACAAAAGGAGCAGTTATTATGAAACTCAAAGAACTCTCAAAGAAGAACGACTACCACTTGGAGAAGCACCGCTTTCTGGAGCTCCAGCACTTCTGCCGTCAGTACCCTATCTGGAAGAAGGCAAGAGAAGGACTGGACGGTCTGTCAAAGCGTCCCGAAAGTCTGGCTCTTGCTAAGACAAATGAACACGGAAGCCCCACCGAGAGATGTGCAGAGGCTATGATGTATTACGATGCTCGTATCGAGATGGTGGAGCGTGCAGCAATGATGACCGATTTGCAGATGTATGCATATATTCTTAAAGGCGTCACAGAAGGGCTGTCTTTTGATATTTTGAGAGCTCAGACCAATATGCCGTGCAGTAGGGACGAGTATTATTCACTTGTCAGGAAGTTCTTCTGGCTGCTGAATGATATTCGTCAGTAAGATTTACAATTTTAAAAATAAGTACGCAGTCACCCATAATCTATGATATTTTAGTATTATGGGAGAAAGGAGGTAAGTATGGTTGAGTGGGTCGATATAATAGTCTGGTTTTTCGGAATGGCCTTTGGTGCGGTTTGGATGGCTTGGAATTATCAGCGCAAGCAAGAAAGAAAGCCAATCGGAACGATTAAAGCTGTAGTTGATACGGAAGACCACAGGGTTTATATGTTTCTTGAAATGGATATTTCTCCCGAGGAACTTATAAAACTCAATGGTCAGGAAGTGCCTGTACGCATAGCGCAAAAAACACAGTGACTATTATGCAATAAATTTGAAAGGAGTGGTCTTATATGACCAAAAATGTAATTGTATGTTCTATGGATAACGAGATCGAGAGGCTTATGAGTAAACTCGAAAAGCTTGATCCCGTTGCTAATAAGGATGAGTATGTTGTAATACTCAACCGTATCACCGAACTTCAGAAGATGAGGACTGAGCAGGATAAAGTCGAACTGGAAGAAACCAAAGCCAAGACAGAGGCTGAGGATAAGAAAACCAGAAACAAGCTTGATCTTGCGAAGACTATAATCGGAGCAGTCGGTGGTATAGGTTGGGTAGCATATGACGCCGTAAAGATTGCACAGGTGTTGAAGTTCGAGGAAACAGGCTCGGTTTCATCATTCGTAGGACGTCAGATCATAAAGTTTGGCAGTAAGATATTCAAATAATTGCTTAGGAGAGGTCTGTGTGAATTATATTTTACACAGCCTCTTTACATTTTTATAAGGATGTGATATAATGTTCTAAAAGGAGGTTGGTATCTATGGCAAAATTCAAATGCCCCTATTGCGGCGGAGATATGAAGGAAAACGGCGATTTTGGAGAACTGCTTGAATGCATTGAGTGCGGCACTTCCATAGACGCTGAAGACGGCGGTCTGTCCTATGAGGAGATAAACGCTAAGGACGCTCTTGATGAGGACGAGATGCCGCCGTACTGCAAGATCTGTGGAGGACCTTATCCGAGCTGCAAGATATCCTGTAAGCTGTACGACGATTAAACCACGTATCCCTTCTTTCCGCAAGAAATACAACTTGTATTATGGAAGGAGGGATATTATGTTTGCAGCATTATTCGGGCTGATAGGCGATATTATTAACTGGGCAATATCTGAATTTGTACTATTATTTATAGTTGCGGTATTTGCGTGGATAACAGGTCAAGTCAGCTGATAAGAATGAAATTTGATATTTCTTCTGGGACCAGAGGCAATGCCTTTTTGGTCTTTTTATATTTTCCGCAAGAAATACAAGCTCCTTTATGAAAGGAGTTGATTTTCATGTTATTTGAATCAATTATAGGCAGCAAAAGGAGAATTTCTATGAGGTTGTATGACTTCACTAAGGTCTGGGAGCAGCTTCTCCTTTGCGGAATAGTTATCGGGAGCGTAACAGTCGCACCGATAGATACGACGGCAAAGGAAAGGGTCATCGAGATAAGAGTGGTATGCACTAAAAAGAGATTAGCTGATCTGATTGCCAAATTAGCGGAAAATAGCATATCGGTCAACATATATTGAAGCGATAGGGCTTGTGTGATATTTGCACAGGCTCTTTGCTTTTTTATCATAAAAAGTCATTTTTGCAAGGTGTATTATGGAGAAAATCCGCAATATTTATATTTTCCG
>RHMF01000117.1_pt1 | contig 30966 bp, 62 predicted proteins | sample 5365151 | NCBI WGS metagenome assembly RHMF01 (sample SAMN10266501, study PRJNA497801) | feces metagenome | isolation source: feces | host: Bos taurus | place: China: Prairie of Fairy Mountain | collected 2017-08-14 | reverse complement strand
ACCATATTAAATGAATCAGCGGTAGTAACAACAGTAACCGGAGAAGAAAGGGAAACTTTCAAAGGCTTGTGAGGTTTTTTGGGCATACCAAACACCTTCTTTCTATATTTGTAATATGATTATATATTATATTATATAAATTTGTCAAGTAAAATCTTAACAATTTGTAAGAATGTAAAAAAGTAATTGACAAATGTAATTTAAAGTTGTACAATGTCATAAAAAGGTTGACAAAACATATTAAGTAAGTAGGTAATATGATATATCAATAAAAACATTGACAACAGAACAAATGTACGCTATAATACGAACACAAAATCACATACAGGAGGAAACAGTTATGACGAATTTTGAAAGAGTAATTAATTTAGTAGGACAGATGGGTAATGTTACAATGAGCAGCAATGATGGAGTGTTATGTTATTTTAGATTTAGTGTTGATTCTTATGAAATCGGAACGGAAGAGATATCAGTTAGTGATTTGAATGGAAATGAAATCCTGATCCGTGAAGCTGATATCGTTAAGGTTGATGGCAGACAGGTTGTTCTTAAGAATTACATTATTGTGTTCTGATTATAAGAAAAATATTTTTGTCAAGATAAAAATTAAGTATTGACAAAAAACAAATGATGTGATATATTATTATCCACAGAGTTATAAAAAGTAAGTTTTATCAGTAGTTTATATACAATATACGGTATATAAAAACTTTTTCCTATACCGCATATTGTATACCAAATTTAAGAAAGGAAGTAAAAACTATGAATGCATTCAGATTCGTAGGAAAGTTAGGTTTCGGCGCATTAGATTCTAAGATGCCTTACCTTAGAACAGGTAAGACTGGCAAGGGATCTGATTATAAGAGCCTTAACTTTTCGGTAGCACCAAACAAAAATAACAGAGCATATGTTGAATGCTTTGGTATGGTTCAGGACAAGATTAAGACAATGGACACCAGCAATCCTGCTCAGAAGAAGGAAGTTGCTTGGGCAGACAGACTTGATGAAAAGGTTATCAGTGAGGTAGCTCGTTTCAGAAGATTTTCTGTTAAGTTGAATGGAAAGTACAACGAGTTCATTACTGAATGGGATTTCATCAATTTCATTGTTGAACATCTTGATGAATTAAAGGATAAGGAGTTTGTAGTAACCGGAACACTTAGCCTTAATGTTTACAAAGGTAACACTTCATATCGTTTTAAGGCTCAGAGCATCAGAGAAATCGGTACTGATGAAGAGATTGAAAATGGCTTGACCGTTCGTTTCGATACTTTCTATCGTGCAAAGGATATTGTACTTGATAACTGGAAGAAGGATAAGGAAGTCATTATTAATGCATTTACTTATCAGTATGTTGATAATACAGTTCAGTTTAAGTATGTACCTGTTTCGTTCTATATTAATCTTGCAAACGAAACCAATGAGAAGAAAGCTGCATTTTTCCTTAAGCAGTTTGGTATTGATGCAGATGAAGTCAAGGCTAAAATTAAGGATAAGGAAGTTGTATCTCTGCCTGTTAGATGTGATTACATCAATGGAAGTGAAGAGGTTGAGTTTGATGAGAGTTGTTTAACTGATAATCAGAGAGAGATGATTGAGTTCGGTCTTAAGACACTCGATGACTTTAAGCCCAATGGAAGTATCTTTGGTCAGAGAATTACTAAGTATGTTTGTGTTGATGCTGACCTTCGTGGTGATTATGCTAATGGTTGCAAGGTAGAACAGATTTCAGCAGGTGAGTTTGAATCTATGATTTATTTACCTGAAGCAACCGAAACTAATGTGAATGATAGCAAGGACAATGCTGATATTGAAGCTTTGTTTGGCTGATTGAAAGGGGAATTTAATTATGGGTAAGTTTGGCAAAAAGGTTCAGATTGACCTTAATCCGTTAAGTTATAATATCTGCTTGCTTGGTGAGTCTGGTATTGGTAAGTCAACTATTGCAAAGCAGGTCTGTGAGAAGTTAGTTGGTGACGAAGGTTACCTTGCACTTGATATCGGAAAGGAAGATGGTCACAAGGCAATCTCAGGTATCGTATCTGAAAAGTGTGATACATGGACTAAGTACGATGAAGTTATTGAAGATATTGCAGAGAATAAATTCACTGAATATCCCAACTTAAAGGTTGTAATCATTGATACTTTTGATCAGCTCTGTGATATGGCTGAAAAGGAAACTGTGAAGTTGTGGAACCAAAAGTGTAGAAACTCTGGTAAACCTACAGTAGATACAATCAACGGAGCATTCGGTGGATTTGGTAAAGGTCTTGATAAGGCAATCGACTTAATGCTTGACAGTTTTTGGAAGCTGAAAGAAGTTGGTGTATCAGTATTCATCATCGCTCATATCAAGAGAACTGATATAACTGATGTAATGACCGAAGAATCATACACAATGCTTACTGCAAGCACCACTCAGAGATACTTCAACGCAATCAAGCAGAAGTTAGATATCATCGGCATGGCTTATATCGATAGAAATATCGTTAAGCGTGAAACTGGCAAAAAAGATATTAATGGTAATGTAATTTCTAAGAATGTTGTTTCCGGCGAAAGCAGAGTTATTAACTTCCGTGATGATACTTACTCAGTAGATTCTAAGTCAAGATTTGCTGATATTATTGATCAGATACCTTTCGATGCTGATGAATTTATCAAGGCTATTAAGGATGCTATTCTTAAGGAACAGGCTAAAGATGGTGTAGATATCAAGGAAGCTGAGAAAGCACAGGCTACAAAGGAAAAGGTTAAGGAAGAAAAAGCTAAGGCTGCATCAGAGCAGATAAAGGAAGATAAGGCTAACGCAAAGGCTGAAGAATCTCGTGAAGAGTTACTTGATGCTATTCAGAAAGGTTTTATCAATGCTACTGATGAGCAGAAAGCAAAGATTAAGGAAATAGTTTCTAAGTCCGGGTTAACAAAATTAACCGATCCTAATATGCCTATCGACATATTAATTAAGATTAAAGAATTGTTTTAACTGTTAGATCCATTTCGGATTGCAAAGGAGTAGTGTCTGTCCGTAGGATGCTACTCCTTTTATGACTTATAAGGAGAGAGATATGAAACACTTTATGGATATCGTTAGAGTAAAAGAGTCTGATGATGGTATGGTTGAAACTAATGTTGGAGCATTCCAGGTTGGGGACAGAGTGGTTATTCAATCTAAGATTGATGGTGCTAATGCCCAGATAGCTTGGGAAGATGGTGAACTTAAAGCTTATAGTCGTAAGAATGAGCTTAATATGAATAATAATCTTCGTGGTTTTTGGAACTTTGTACAGACACTTGATAAAGAAAAGTTTCGTGACTTAGGTAATAGATGTTTGTACGGAGAATGGCTTGTTCATCATACGGTACATTATGATCAGGATTCATATAACAAGTGGTATGTTTATGATATGTATGACAGAGATACTGAACAGTGGTTACCACAAGAAATTGTAAAGGAATTTGCTGAATCACATGGATTAATATATGTGAATACATATTATGACGGGCCATTTATATCTTGGGAACATGTTAAATCTTTCCTTGATAAGCCTGTATATGGTAAAGCATTAGAGGGAGTTGTGGTTAAGAACATGACTAAACTCAATGATCCAGACAATCGTAATCCTTTTTATCTTAAGATAGTAAATGATAGTTTCAAGGAAACTCAAACTGCTAATCATATCAAGAAGATACTTGATCCTAATGATGAGATAGATAAAGCACAAGCAGAAGAGTGTGCAAGTCAGGTTATTACTGAGGCAAGAGTTCGTAAGGATATCTTGAAAATGGTTGATGAAGGTTTGATACCTGAGAAATTAACTCCCCAAGATATGGGATTAATTGCTCGTTTATTACCAAAGCGTATGTATGATGATGTACTCAAAGAAGAAAAAGAGTTGGTTGGAGATTGCATTGCTAACAAGTATTTCGGTAAGGCAATCAGTTCACAATCAATGCATTGGGCTAAGAAAATAGTATTGGGAAGTTAATATGTTGGTTACTGCCATAGATACTAGAGAGCAAATTGAAAAAGACGTAGCATGGCTCGCTCCTAATCGGAAGTATTACACGTCCGAAGAGGCTTATGTAAAATGGAAACGGAAACAAATAAATGCAAGATATTATAAGAAACATAAGGAGTTAAAGAAAATGGCAGAGAAAACAAAGCGTGAAGTTCAAAGAAAACTTAAGGAATCTGAGAAAATTGCTTATCAACAATGTGTACAACAAATGTATGATTGGATGGGTTATCCATCTGATGCTCAGATGCCTAAGTTTTTCTTTGCTTTGTTAGGTAAGTGGCATAAAGAAAATAATTATGCCTATGAAGTAATACTTGAAACAATGCTTTATTGTGACGATATAGTGCAATGGTCAGCATCAAAAGAGTACGAATCAGATACACATAGAATAAGATATATTTGTGCGATTCTTCGTGATCATCTGAATGATGGACTTAAACAATTTGCACGAAAGCAAAAAGCAATTCAAGAATCACAAGATAATACTAAAACACCTACTGAAGATGATGTTAATAATTTTACATCAACTCAGAGTAATATTGATAGAGGTAACCTTGATAATGCTATGAAAGATATTATGGGGGATTTGTTCTAATGAATGTTGAAGAAGTAAAAAAGAAAATTAATGAGGACAGAGAAAGGCTTGAAGCCAGCTTTGTTTTCTGCTTATATAAAAATCCTACTCTGTATGACGATTATAAAAATCTTCATGAGGGTACATTGATTACTACTGATGCCAAATTCTATTATTTATTAGGTAGAGCGTTAAGAGATCAGGGATTAAATACAATTGATAACTTATCTATGGATAATTTCTTATCCACTAAGCCAGAGATTAAGAAGAAGTACGATGATTATGGTGGTTGGAAAGTTATTGAAGAACTTAAGAACTTAACTAACGAAGATAATGTTGCAGCATATTTTGATCAGATTAATAAGTGTAACTATCTTATTAATGTTTGTGAAAAGTATACAAAGGTCTTTGATAATATACCAAATCTTAAGTCATTATCGGCAGAAGATATGTATATGATGTTTGATAATATTAATACATCTGCATCATTAGTTAATAATCAGGAAGTAGAAGTTCAGGATTTAACTATATCAGATGATGATGTTCAGCGGTATAAAAATGGTGAAGCTGTTGGTTACAGTTTTTCTAAGGCTTTTCCATTGCTGAATTACACAATGTTAGGTTTACCTAAAGGTGATATCACATTGTTATCTGGACACTCTGGTACCGGAAAGAGTTCGTTGGCTTTTTATATCTTACTTGCTTTAGTTAAAGATGGTCGATCTGTTGGAGTGTTATCGAATGAAATGCAGATTGATGCTTATAAGAACATGCTTCTTGCTCATGTACTTACTGAAAAACTTGATTATTATAAATTAACCCGTAAGAAATTAAAGCAAGGTGGTTGGTCTGAAGAAGAAGAGCAGAAAGTCAAGGATGCACAAAAGATAGTTAATGAAAAATATGGTAATAAGATATTTTTTGTTAAGTTGTTTGGTAACAATTCAAGCGTTGTAATGCGTGAAATGAAACGCTTGAACCGTAAGTATGGTGTTGAGATATTCTGTTGGGACACATATAAGGGTGATGATACATCGTCCGATAAAATGTGGCAGGAATTACTCATGAATAGCCGAAAGGTATTTAACTTAGTAGCAAAGGAAAAAACTTGGAGTTTGATTCTTACATTTCAGCTTGCTCTTTATACTACTAATCAAAGATATCTTGATGCCGGGTGTTTAAGTAATAGTAAGCAGATCAAGGAAGTAGTCAGTGAACATATCATGTTGCGAAAGTTATGGTATGATGAGTATTCTGGTGAGAAATATGATTGTAAACCTTATAAACTTAAAGGTAAAGAAAAGGAATATTTAACACTTGATAAGAGTAAGTTATATGTAGTGTTATTTATTGATAAAACAAGAAATGATGATAATGCTAAATGTATTTTATACAAGTGGGATAGTGTTTGGAATAAATGGACAGAGTTAGGATATTGTACCATAGTTAATGACCATAAAGGAATTTAATTGAGAGGATGGTGGTAATACACGGATGCAGGTAAACTATTAGATAAAATAGAAGAAAATGCAGAAGAAAATATTATCACCATCCTTACTGCTTTAGGGCATGATGATATCAGAGACAGAGGTAAATATGTACAATGCTCTAATCTTGATGGTGATAATCGTTCTGCAATATCAATACTTAAAGAAGGTTTATTATATCAGAATTTTACACGAGGTCGTAAGGGCAACATTGTTACTTTAGTAATGGATGAGAAAGATTTAAACTTTCCTGAAGCACTTGAATGGCTTGCTAAGATTATTGGGTTTAAAGATATTCCTATCCATTATCCGTTTGGTGGGTTTTATAAATCATTAGTCAAACATAAAAAGGATATTGATTTAGAAATATATCCTGAAGATGCTTTGCCGCCACCAGATGCACTACCTCAGATGTGGTTTAAGGATGGTGTTGACTATCTTACTCAGGAACGATATGGGATTCGACTTGACTTTGATAGTAATCGAATTGTAATCCCGGCAAGAAATTATGAAGGTCAATTAGTTGGTGCAAAGGGTAGATACAATGGTGATTGTCCGATGGATGAGCGTTGGAGTATGTATATACCATATGCTAAGTCACTTGTATTATATGGATGGAATGAAAATAAGGAACATATTGTACAGAAACAACGAGTATATATTGTCGAAGCTGAGAAGTCAGTATGTCAAGCAGCATCCTGGAATATGAATTTAATGCTTGCAGTTGGTGGTCATGATATCAGTGATGTGCAGGCAAGACGGATTAAATCACTTGGTGTCGATGTGATCATTGCTTTTGATCAGGGTATAAGTAAAGATATTTTGGTTGAGCAATGCCAAAAAGTAAAGATTGATAATCAGTTCTTCTGTAATAAAGTTGGATATATAGATATGAGTGGTGAAGCTGATAAGGTATCACCTACTGATATGGGGATGCTAAAATTTAAAGAGTTGAATGGGAGAATAGTGTGGGTATGAAATGGATTTCAGTTAAAGATAAATTACCTAAAAATGATACATCTGTACTAATTACTTATCATTTTGGTAATCCGGCTAAAAGATATGTTGAAGAGGCACGATGTTATAAAGGTCGTTGGTCATCGCCTAATGATGAATATCTGATTGGTAAGTACGATAAGATAATAGTTGCATGGGCAGAGTTACCAAGACCTTATGAAGGAGATTAATTATGGATACACAAGAGATTATAGATAAATTAGACCGACTATATTGGACAGATATGCAAGGTTATATTGAGTACTTGAATAAAATTAAGCAAGCTGGATATAAAGTATTTCGTAATAGTAAAGGTAAGCATAAAGTTAATAGTATATTTGATTCTATATTCGGAGGTATATTTCAATGAGAGATAAATTTTCATATGATATGAAAGAAGTTATGCAACTTGCTAAAGAACGTAATATAACTCCATCATATGCTAAGAGACTTATATATCAGCGTGCATATCAGAAAAAGAAAGATAAAGCATATTATCTTGCTCATAGACAGGAACGAATTGAATATTTCAGAGAGTATCGTAAACTTGTCAAACACTTAAGGAGAAAAGATGGATAAGAATATATTAAAGGATGAATATATAACTTTAAAACCTTGTCCGTTTTGTGGAAATTCGGTGGATTATGGTGATCGATTAACTAAAACACATTATATTGTTACTGTTGGTTGCACTAATCACTTTTGTTTTTGTCAGGTTGAAAGCAAAGTTGCTTCCGATTCAGCACCACACAAAGTGGTTAAGATATTCAGACAGATGGTTGAACGATGGGAAAGGAGAGTATAATGTTTGAAGTTGGCGAGAAAGTATCATTAAATAGAACTAGTCGTATTGGTGTGGTTACAAAAATTAGTGAGAAAAGAAAAGATATTACTGTAAAATTTCTTCGTACAGATGGATCAATATATACAAGTATATTTAACTCAGATGGACGAGAAAAGGGTGGTAATGTTTGGAATCATAATGATATTTATCATTTAGATGAAGAGTTAAAACAAGAATTACGGGAAAACAGAACAATTGCAAATTGCAGATATAAACTTAAAGAATTGTTAAAAGAAGAGGTTCTTACTTTCAATAAAGCTACTAAGATTCTTAAGTTTTTAGAAGAGTTGGAGGGTAAAAATGATACTAAGGGTTAATATTCCAAAGCGTGGTCAGAAACCTACTAATGGTGATGTGCTTAAAGCTATATTTCCTAATGAACAATTTTTAAGAGGTAACTTTGATGTATATATGGAAAAGTTTCAAGGTGATGATAGTATTATTCCTGCTAATTTTAGTAAAAGATGGTGGGATTCGGTATATGAGGAGGTAGAAAGATGAATGTATATTTAATAACTCGACCTGAAGATCATATTTCTTGGTGCGAAGATAATGGTTTAGTTGTTGTTGCATCTGATAAATTACATGCTGAAAAAGTTGCAAGATGTAATTCAGACGATTTCGCTAAGAGTAAAAATATTAAAATTGAACAAATTGATTTGAACGAGGAACAGGTTGTTTTAATATCTAATACTGGAGCGTAAGGAGAAATAAATGACTAGAGAAGAAGCATATAAACTTGCAATGCGAGCTTGCGAAGAAACATGGAATGAAAAGACTTGTAAACAAATAAAAGAAGCATTAGAGCAACAGCCTTGTGAAGATTGCATAAGCAGACAGGCGGTAAATGATGGCTTTAAGAAGTATGACAATAGCAGTTTTGCCTATGGTTGTATGTGGGATTATATAAATAAATTACCCTCCGTCACACCAAAGGAAAAGATAGGACGGTGGATTAAATACTCTATTCCAAGATGCGGAGAACAACATTACCAATGCACATCTTGTGGGTATTATATAAATTTTGGTCAATGGGGCGAAGTATATACCAAACAATTTAAGTATTGCCCGTCATGTAGTGCAAGGATGGTTGAGCCACAGGAAAGTGAGGATAAGGAATGAGTATGCACGTCACAGATAAGGAGTTACAAAAACTTATCAATAAAATCGGATATAAAGGATGTGAAAATTGTCAACATAAAATAGCGCCATTGAGAATGTGTAGATGGGCTGAACAAGGCGGTGATGGTCAGATACATTTTTTATGCCCGAAGTGGGACAAGATAGAAAGCGAGGGTAAGGAATGACATACGGATATTGTGTATACCATGAAATAGAGTGTGATTATAAAGGTAGCTGTATTAATTGTCCTCATAACACCGAAGAAGATGCTGAATGGTTTAAGCAAGATGAGGATAAAGCAGAAAGTGAGAATAAGAAATGAGCGTTGAAAACGGAAAAGTCTGTTGTAATTGCCGACACAATATTCGTAGCAAAGATAAAAAGTACGATATAATAGTCTGCCACTGCGACATTGATAACGCACACCTTAGTTATTCAGAGGTAATGACAGGTTGGTGCAGACATTGGGCGAAGGATAAGGAGGTAGAGAATAACAAGTGAAGAAACATGAGTACTGTGATAAATTTAAGAAACAATGTATTCAATGTCCTTGTAGTCGGTTAATATATACTAACAACAATTACGAAACATATATAATGTGTAAATTTGAATTACGGACTATAAGAGATAATATTGATAGGGTGTTACAACATGAGCAAAATAATAGGCAGACTCAATAGTCAGCAGAGATTAGTAGTGTATGACACACAAGCAAATGCTCCGACATTACAAGCTGCTATGGGAGAGGGTGGTGGTCAAGTACCACTAATCATGGTAAAGAAATATGCAACAAGAGATAATCAGATTAGGCAATCTATATGATCAACATGATAGATGGGGAGTTATAGATTGTCATGGTATATGTAGTACACTTACTGCAGCAATGGGTTTAGGTGGTGGACATGTGCCATTAGTTATAAGGAGAAAGATAGATGCCAATATATGTAGTAGCAATTTATTTTCCGGGTACAAGAGCTGTTCCGGGGATACATGCATTTAGTAATGAACAAGCAGCTAATGATTGTATGGATTGGTATAAGCCAAGAGGTTATTATTGTGATTTAAGTGTAGTGTTTGTAGAAGATAAATGGGAGAAGAAAGATGAATTGTCCTAATTGTGCGGCACCATTAAAGCCATATCAAAGTAGATGTGATTATTGTGGATCGTATTATATTGATGCTACGGTATTTGATTTAGATAATCATACACCAACATATATGAAAATGAAGTATCAAGGGAAGATTATTACATTAAGAGTGTTTCATTTAAATCCAGTTATTGAATTTAGTTCTGAATATACTGATATAACTGATAGATATGGCAATGTAGTTAAAAGTATCAAAAATAGAGATCAGATACATCTTAATTTTGAAGCTGATTGTGATGAAATGCGTATTGAACAAGGAGAAGAAAGATGACAAAAATATTAAATGTAGTAATGCATAATGATAAGGAATATCTTTATTATCATGTTGGTTTGGTGACAGTAGAAGAGGCTGTTATTGAACTTATAAAAGAAACTATTAGAAAGAAACAGTTATTTTATACTCAGTTCAATGAAACTATTATATATTCAGATGAAGTCAGTTTAGATTCTGCTTATAAAGAGATAACCGGAAAAGATTATAATGAATTTCAAATAGCAAGAAGGCAAGAACATGAAGAATTATTAAGACAAAATGCCGAGTATGAACAAAAGATACCTGAGTTAACAAAATTTTATATTGAAAAGGGGCATCAGATAATCTCCCCATCTTATTGGACTAAATATGATGAGATTGTAGATGCAAGTTTACATGGCATGTATAAAGGTTTTGATCTTGATTGTGCATTAGAATTGATTCAGATGCTAAATAATAATGATAAGATATTTGAAGTTGAAAAGAAAATGAATTTACAAAGCCATTCAGGATGGTCGGCAGGTATTGTTAGGATGATGGTCAAAGATTTATGTGACCGTGGAATAATATTTTTTGAGGCTACAGTATGAGAATAATGGTATATGATAATAATGAGCTTGTTTCTGTAGAAACAGATACGGTACAAACAGACTGTCAATTACCCCAACCTATGGCTAACGCCTTAGAGGTCGGAGCTTGTAAAAGTTCAGATTGACTACTTTAAGTTCTTCGAGAACTACGTTATTTGTGTTATCACACCTACAGATGATTCCCAAGTCTGTAGCAACTGTGGAGGCTCTGTAAACAGTTCTATTGGGTAGGAACAGTCAACCTCATGTGTCCGATTACGGCAAGCACTTATAACATTGAGGAAGGGAAACAAACTTTCATACCGAAAGGAAAGCCACTTGTGAGTAGGCTTTAAAGGTAACAATTATGCAACAAGGAAACAGAGTATTTGTACTTAATATGCGAGGTGAACCACTAATGCCTTGCAGTCAAAGAAAAGCTCGAATACTTTTAAAAGAAGGTAAGGCAGTAATTAACAAATACAATCCTTTTACCATTCAGCTAACTTATGCTACAGGAGAAACAAAACAGAATTGTCATATAGGAATAGATACAGGTGCTAAACATATCGGTATCGCAATTACATCAGAAGATAAGGTTCTTTATAAAGCAGAAATAGAATTAAGACAGGATGTTAGTTCTAACCTTGATTCCAGGTGTATTTATCGTAGAAGTCGTAGAAATCGCAAATGTAGATATCGTAAGCCACGTTTTCTGAATCGTAAACGTACAAATAAATGGCTACCACCAAGTTTACAGAACAGAATTAGCCATACTTTTGCATGGATAGATAAGTTCATCACATTAGTGCCAAACCCTGTATTGCATATAGAAGTTGGTAAATTTGATACTGCAAAAATGATAAATCCAGACATCAATGGAGTAGATTATCAGCATGGTCAGACTTATGGCTTCTTTGACGAAAGATATTTTGTTTTTGCAAGAGATAATTATACTTGTCAGGTATGCGGTAAATCAAAAGATAAGATTTTGCAAACACACCATATCATTTATCGCAGCAATGGCGGTACAGATAGAGTAGATAATCTTATTACAGTATGTACGGATTGTCACACATCTGCAAATCATAAAAAAGATGGAATTCTATATAAGTGGCAGGAAGAACATAAAAAAGCAAAACAGTATAAAGAACCACCATTTATGAATACGCTTCGTAAGTGGATATTTGTAAAATATCCTAATGCTATTATTACTTATGGTTCAAAGACAACACTAAGACGAAAGGATATAGGTTTAGAAAAAACTCATTACAATGATGCTATTGTCATAAGTGGCATTCATGTTATAAAAGAAAATCCTAATGAATGGTTACTAATAAGACAATTTCGCAAGAAAAAACGTTCTCTACACGAAGCAACTGCTCGTAAAGGGCGTAAAGAAACTAATCGTACACAGAAACGCAATAGCAAGAATACGCCATATTATAAAGGATTTTGGCTTAATGATAAAGTTTCTGTATTAGGTCAGATTGGTTACATTACTGGTTTTACTTCTGGTGGTGCTTATGTCAAAAATTCAGATGATGAGTATATCACACTACCGGGTAAATCTTATAAGCAGGTGGGTATTGCTAATTTGCAATTACTTTGTCACAATAATAACTGGCAATATATAGTACAAAACATCGTGTAAAACGCAATTCATCCCACCACCTATAGAGATGGGGGATTTCTTGTTCACGGCTTGTTTAAAAAGAACTGTATATATTTTAGAACTTGGTCAGAACAAGGTTATGATATTTATAAAATAGTTTTTGAAGAAGGGTATCCAACAGATTTGTGTGAATTTATGCATATAATTACACGAGAAGGTTGGTGGGATTTTACTCTTTCGAATCAATGGAAATATATTAATTTATATATAAGTCATATAAATTCATTTGGTAAATTTGATGAATGGGTTAAAATATCAAGAAAGGAAGTAAATGAGCAGAATAAACCAAGAAACAGAGATGTATGAAGAGATGAATAAACAATATACACATGTTATTCCGGTTGATAGATTAATTGGTAGTAAGATTTTCACTACTGATGCTACTTTGGAAGAAGAATTAAATAAATATGGATATAAAACCAATAGTGTAAAACATGGTAAATATTGGAATATTTATATTGAAAAGAAAGGATGATAATTATGCGAAATATGACGAAACTCTTGGTGATAGTGGACATGCAGAATGATTTCATAACGGGAAGTCTTGCAAATCCTGATGCTGAAAAGATAGTTCCTGGTATTGTGGAATTGATTAAGAATTGGGATGGCGATATTGCAATTACAATGGATATGCATGATACTAATTATCTAAATACTCAGGAAGGAAAAAGATTACCAATAGAACATTGTATTTGTGGTACTAAAGGATTTAAACTTGTAAAAGATATTCAAGATGCTTTAGAAGCTTTTGATGAATTACCAGAAACAATTTTTGATTCATTTTGTAAAGAAACTTTTGGCAGTGATCAGTTAGGTTATCACATTGAAGATCTTAAATATGATGAAATCTACTTCTGTGGAACTTGTACAGATATTTGTGTAATAAGTAATGCAATAATCTGTAAATCATCTGATCCAGAAGCAAGAATTATAGTATTAAAAGACTTATGTGCTGGAACTACACCAGAGAATCATGAGAATGCACTTAAAGCTATGAAACAATGTCAGATTGATATTGAATAAAAAAATAAACCCATAAAATGGGCATAAATGAAAGGTAAAAAGGTAGATAAAATGCAATTTTTATTAGCAGTCTTGCTGGCTGCAAAGATAATAGTACCAGTACATGAACATACTGAAGAAGATGTTCAGATTATAGCTGAAGCAGCATGGCTTGAAAATGGTAGTACAGGTAAGACAGAGAGTGAAAATCGTCAATGTCTTATTGCAACAATGGCGGTTATAATTAATAGGATGGAAAATGATGATAAATGGTTACACAAAAAAGGTGAGAAAACAGCATACGATGTTATCATGGCACCAGGACAATACGCATCCCCTACACGTAATGGTATTGGTCATACTTTTGTACCTGATTGGGTGGTGGAACTCACGAGAGAAGTTTTAAATTATGGTTGTAATGTTCCAGATTATGTGCTATTTCAATCTACACAATCAAAACTTGGGACGGTATGGAAGATTATAGATGGAGAATACTTCTCGACAGAGAGTGGACATTATATGGAAGGCAAAGATTTAGTAATTGAAACTAATAAACAAGCTTATCTTCAGCAATGTTATGAAGAGTTCAAAAAGCAGATGCAGAAACTTAGTAAGCAATCAGCCAAATATATTTTTAAATACATAAAGAAGATAAGAATTAAGGGTTGACAAGTATCAGATATTGTGATAATATGGTAACAAGATAATAATTTAGGGGGCGTATATTATGATTAGTTATGTAGAAAATGGTGCAAGTTTTTCATTACCTTATGGTGCAGGTATCAGAGTAAGTTATCGTGAGATATCTAAAGAAGAGTATGATAGACTTTCAGCATTACCTAAGAAAGATTTTCAAGATGAAGTTATTGCAAGTCTTGACGATTCAATTTTATGTGGCTATGGTTTTTATGGTTGTGATGTAAGTATCCGTGATGACAAGTATTATTTGATAAAGAGAATAGGAACATCTTGTGACTAATTAGTGAGGTTAACATGGAAAAGAAAACTAATGTGACTGCTGGATCAACCGGTGGAGTTACTTTTATAGGTTTACTTCAGATTGCATTTATTGTACTGAAGTTATGTGGAGTGATTGATTGGAGCTGGCTTTGGGTTCTTGCTCCATTATGGATGTCTTTTGCATTAGCAATTATACTGATAATTGTTTTGGTAATTGTATTCAAAAGAATGTAACAAGATATAAATTAATAGAAAGGGTTAATATGAAAGTTGCAGTAAGTGTTCAGCAGATTCTGTGGATTACGAAAGAGATGGAATTATCTGAAGATGATATCAAGAAACAACAGATTCAATTTCCTATGTCACCTAAAGATAAGCCAGTAGTTAAGAATATCATAGATGTGTTTGATGATGACTGCAATCTTTTATTTTCTATAGGTAGGGATAAATGAAAGATGCAGTAAATATAAGTATTTCGCTACCCTATATATATACCTCCAGTGGTTTGAAATTTGTATCTGAAGATGATATATGTAAAGTATTTACAAGAAAGAAGTGAGGTCGATGGACTTTATCGAAGTCGTGTTGACCGAAATGGGTAAAGGTAATTTTTCTTTTCTCATTTTGGTCGTAGGGATTTTACAACTGATTGTAATGATTAAAAGGAATAAAAATGAGAAAACTGGAGGTATGTAATGGGGCGCTTATTAGATTATAAGATACCAAATGAGATTAAATGTCGAATACCAAATTACTTCTATATAGCATTAATAGGAGAGTTGGTATCGATCTTTGGTGAAAAAATACTTCAGCCATTAGATTGTGGTGAATATAATCTTGAATCATCTACAGCCGGATGGCATACCGCTTTTGTTATGACTTGCAAAAAACTAGATATGGAGTGGTTATTGGAGTATCGTAAAACCTTACCTACTTATGTCGAATTAGATATATTTGATGGTGAAATTGAAAAAGAAGCAATTAAGGTATTAACTAATAAAGAATTGGAATATGTTGTTAATAGTTATTATAAATATGTGAATGAAAGGTGGATATTGAAATGAAGATAAATATATTTAAATTACTTGATATAGTATTGTTAGTATGTTGGATTATAATAGGCACGATAAATATATTTACAGAAGTATCTAAGTTTAGTTATGTTTGTTTATTAATCTGCTTTGTTTGTGAGGTGGCAATAAAAATAATTAAGAATGATTATGATAATACCAACAATAACAGACCTCTTGCCGCATAGTTGTGCTATGCGTGGCAGATATGAAAAGGGTAAGGTGGTTCAGCATCTTGAGATTCACGATGAGTTTGCTAATTGTCTTACCGGGGTTCAGAAAGATAGTTTAATAATTGAGGTGCGACATGAGAGATCCAAATAGATTAGATGAATTTTATGATAGATTAAAAGAATTGCATAAAGAATATACCCCTGATTGGAGATTTGGCCAGCTTTGTAGTAACTTCTTTGGGTGGTTATATCAAGAGAAGAAAAAAGATTTGTTTTTCCCGGAAGAAGCTGAGATGATTAAATATTTTGAAGAATATTTGAAAGGAATATCAAAATAAAAATGGGGAAGAAGTATTCAAAACTAATAAAAACAAAACGTTTACGTAATAAAAAATTAATTAAGCAATATCCTTGGCTTAAACCAGTTAATGTATGGACTGGTAAGATACCCAAAGATTATGATTACTCGTATATTGAATGGTATGGTTGGCCTGATGGTTGGAATGTTGCATTTGGAGATATGTATCTTCAGGAGTTAGGTGCTGAGATAAAGCAAAGTGGTCAGAAAAACTTTCAGATATTACAAATGAAGGAAAAATATGGTCAAGCCCGTTGCTATACGAATGGTACAACAGAAAAAGCTAATCAGATAATTGATAAATATGAATGTCTTTCTGAGAATATTTGTTGGGATTGTGGCAAACCTGATGTACCAATGATTGATGATGGTTGGGTACATCCTATATGTTTAAAATGTTTTATTAAAGCAGAACATAATAAAGATAAATATCATAAAGAATTTCATCCTGAATATATACCAAAAACAGATGAAGAGTTAGCTGAGATATATCAAAAGTGTATTGTTGATAAACCTAATGAAAATGGTGAATATCGTATGGCTGATTCATATACAATCCGTAGATTTGGTGATCATGATACAACTTATGATATTTCAGAAACTACTCAAGCAATTAGAAAACGTTGGGAGAGAAGAGTTAAAAATTATGAAAAAAGAATATCTCGTAGTAGACGTGCTACATAGTGGACGAAAAGGCGAGCGTAATACTCAGGTTGATGATAGTAAATATAAAGGTTTAATCGGATTTAAAGTTGGTTTTGATGCTGATGACCTTGAGCGTGGTAAGGACTTTAAAATGTGGGTTTTAAACTCTCCTTATTATGAATATTGGCATACATCAATGATTATTGCAGCTTGGATAAATGAACAAGATCATACATTAACTATTGAAACTGAAAATAGCATATACTTATTTAAGGAGTTATAAATGATTAATTTCCGTAGTGTTGATGATATGAATCAATTAATTAAAGCTAAGTTACATACTATCCCAAATGTCGATTGTATTATCGGTGTTCCTCGAAGTGGTATGTTGCCAGCTACATTGATTGCTTTATATCTTGGTAAACCTTTAATCAGTATTGAGCAATTAGGAAGTCAATCAAATCAATTTACTAATCGTATTTCTTTAAATAATTTGGCTATAAAAAAAGCCTTAGTTGTTGATGATAGTTGTTTTAGTGGCAATGCTATGAATAAAGTTAGAGAATATTTAAAGCCTTATAATGATATTCAATTTATTTATTCTGCAATATATGTAACTTCAGCATCTATAAATAAGATCGATTTATACTTTGATATTGTTGAACAATGGCGAGTGTGGGAATGGAACATAATGGATCATTTGATACTTGAAAGTTCTTGTGTGGATTTAGATGGAATATTATGTGTCGATCCTACTTATGAACAGAATGATGATGGTGATATTTATTTAGATTTTCTTTGTAATGCAACACCTAAATTTATTCCTACACATAAGATTAAAGCAATTGTTACTTGTCGACTTGAAAAATATCGAATGGAAACTGAATTATGGCTTAAGAAACATAATGTCAAGTATAATAAATTATATATGATGAATTTACCTACTATGTTTGATAGACAAAGACTTGGACATTATGGTGAATATAAAGGTAGGATTTATAATCAGACAGGTGCAAGTTTATTTATTGAGAGCAATCCAAAAGAAGCTGAAGAAATAAATCTTTTTACTGGCAAACCTGTATATTGTTTAAATAATGGTAAGTTTTATAAGGAGGTTATATGTTAATACCTATAACAAGTAACTATTATGAGGATGGTAGGATATATAGTAAAAATGAAATTGATTTACGACCAGGTTTATCTGTATTAGTTGGATGTAACGGTAGTGGTAAAACAACTTTGATACATCAGATTAAGAATTGGTGTGAGCATAATAATGTATCTTGCTATAAGTTTGATAATTATAAACAAGGTGGTCATGCTATGAATGACATGCTTGGTTACTTTGGTCATATGGATACTCTGTTTCAAAATATATCTTCATCTGAGGGTGAACAGATTAGTAACAATATGGGCATAATTGCTGGTAATATTGGTCATTTTATACATCATAAATCTATAGCTGAAGGACATAAGCAAGGGGTTATTTTGCTTGACGCATTAGATTCCGGGCTTAGTATTGATCATGTAATTGATTTGAAAAGGGACTTATTCAATACAATATTAGAAGATTGTGCTAAGAATAATTTTGAAATTTATATTGTTGTAGCAGCTAATGAATATGAAATGGCTCGTGGTGAGTGGTGTATTGATATGACTAACCTACAATATAAGAAATTACCAACATATGAGAGTTATCGTAGGCTGATTATTAAAAGTCGTAAGCGTAAAAATAGACGATATAAGTGGGGTGAATGGGATGGAGCTTCGTAAGATTAAAATGAAAAATATTGTTGATGTATATGGTGATAGAAGTTTTCAGATTCATCTTCAAATATATACCGATGCTGATAGTGTAGTATATAGCATAATTACATCAATGAATACGATTGATCAGGGTTCATTAGGGTTTAATCTGACATACAAAGGTGGGGATTATGCTCATATGTGGGTAAGTCAACAGATACATAATATGAATTATATCCATGAATATGATTATGCTGTGTCACTTTTTACTAAAACTTTTAAGCGTATGTTACATTGTCACCTTAAACAATTAAGTTATAAATGTATTTATTCCGGGTGTACGGATGTGGTCGGATTAATTAATAAAGTGTTACAGTTTGGTATACAGAAAAAGAATTAATAGGAGGTTTGTTTACAGATGAACAAGATAAAAATTAAGATGGTATCATTATTTTCGGGTGCAGGTATGCAAGAGCGTGGTGTAGAAAATACAGATTGTTTTGAACTTGAAAGAGTGGGTTCATGTGATAATGATATTAATGCGATTATTGCTTATGCAGCTATTCATTGTGATCTTACACCAGAGTTAATTGCTACTTATCCTGACTATCCAAGCAGACAAGAAATGGTTGATACTCTTGTTGCAAAGAATATTGGTTATGACTTTGTAAAAGATAAGGCTTATAATTGGCAGAAATTGGTTAATTCCGCTGATACAAAGAATCAATTAAAGACAATTTGGTTAGCAGATAAATTATCAAAAAACATGGGAGATATTACTAAGGTTGATGAGTTACCTCAATGCGGATTAGTTACTTGGAGCTTTCCTTGTGTTACAAAAGATAGTCTTATTCTTACTAAAGAAGGTTATAAACCAATGGAAGATGTTAAAGTGGGTGATATTGTTTTAACAAAATCAAACACTTGGCATCCGGTTATTAAAAAGTTTGATAATGGGGTACACAATACTTGTTATTTAAACGCTTTTGGTTTTACTAGATTGCATTGTACATTGAATCATAGTTTTTATATTCGTGAAAAGTATTTTAAAACATATAAAGATGAAAATGGAATAATACATCGTGACAGATTATTTAAAGAACCTGTTTTTAAAGAGGCAAAAGATTTAAAAAAGAATGACTTTTTAGGTATTCCAGTTATTCAGGATGAACAATTATTTTATACTGACAATTTAGATTTTTGGTATATGATTGGTTACTATATTGGAGATGGTTATTTAAGTAAAACAAATTATGACATACGTTTATGTTGTAATGATAAAAAATTAGAAAAATTAAGACCTCATATTGAAGCATTAGGTTATAAATATGGTATTAATGATTCTGATATATCATGCCATAAATTACGTTTTGCAAATAAAGAAGTTTATGAATTGATTGCTAAATATATTGGTACTGGATGTGAAAATAAAAAAATACCAACAGAAATATTATTATTACCGATTGAGCAATTAAGAGCATTTTTACAGGGATATATTGATAGTGATGGGAACATTTTACATGGTACAAAAAATGATTTTGTTCGTATTACATCAATTAATAAACAATTAGCATATAGCACAATGATGATAATTAATAAAGTATATCATCGTCCTGCAAGTTTATATGTTAATAAACCAAGAAAGAAAAAACATTATATTGATGGTAGAGAAATTAAACAAGATAAACCATTATTTGAAGTAAAATTTAAATATAATACAAGTAAGCAAGATAATGCTTTTTATGAAAATGGCTATATTTGGTATCCATTTTATAACTTAATTGAAGCAGCTCCTGCACATGTTTATAATATTGAAGTAGAAGAAGATCATAGCTATATATTACAAGGTTGTATATCCAAAAATTGTACTGATTTATCAATATCAGGCAAACAGACTGGTATGTCAGAGGGTGAAACACGTTCTGGTCTTGCTTGGGAAGTACTTCGTATTCTGAAAAATATGAAGGTTAAAAATCAGCTTCCTAATTTTTTGCTTATGGAAAACGTAGACGCTCTTGTAAGTAAGAAATTCATTAATGATTATGAAAATCTTAATAAAGAATTTGCCGAACTTGGATATGATTGTAAATATCAAATACTTAATGGTAAATTCTGTGGTGTGCCACAAAACAGGAAACGTGTCTTTGGACTTTATGCACTTAGGGATAAAGTTGACCTTTCAAAGTTTGAATTCCCGTTACCTTTTGATAAAGGTATACGTTTAAAAGATGTACTTGAAGATGAGGTTGATGAAAAATACTATATTAATAATGAGCGTACACAAGAACTAATTAAGAATCTTGTAGAAACAAAGCCTGATTTAATGGAGAGCATATTTAATGAAAAGCCTGAATGAGATAATAATGGTTGGTCATGTGAGAGCTGGTGGAACAGGTAGTGATTATGTACATCAAGTTGATTTGGTGTATGCTGAATCAGGTGTCTGTCCCACAATGCGTTCATCACAATATAAAGATCCACCAAGAGTACTATTAAGGAGAAAACAAGATGTCAAATGAGATAATAACTGTAGGCTTGCTAAAACATAATGAAGGCTGCAGTGAACATATCCATCTGCAAGATTATGTTTACTCAGAAATTGGTGTTGCTCCCACGATTACAGCCAGGGATTATAAATCTCCTAGAATGATATTAATACAAGATAAAAATTATGAACGAAATTGATATAGTTGGTTATATAGAATCAAGTGTGCCGGATAAAAATCATCAATGGCAAGCGGTAATGTCACCATTTGGTATTATGCGTACTCTTATGGCAACAGATTTTATAAAGTTTCCAGCACCTAAAATAATAGTGAAATATGAAAAACGACATACAGAAGATAGCAGTTCTTCCGGCTGAAGGTGGTAAAGTTCATCAATGGGGAGATATCCATTGTGAGATAGGTCAAGTCGGAGCGTTATGTGCAAGAGATTGGCGAACACCAAAGTTAATATTGATAAGGAAACAACATGAAAAACAACGAGATTAATTTGTTAGGACAAGTATTAGCTGTCAAATATACTGAAATATATAAATGTCTTGGTACAGATGGTATTTGTGCTTGTCTAAATTCTTCGTGTGGTGGTGGAAGAGTACATTTTGTATTAGTGAGGAAAAATAAATGCAGAACAACGAAGTTAATCAATTAGGTGGAGTGGCACATCAGATAGAATCTACTCGTGATAATCCTCAAAGATATAGAGTGTATGGTATGTTTGGTATAAGTCCGGCGCTAAATACTATGCAAGGTGGAGGATTAGCACCTTATTGGTTGGTGAGAAAACATGAAGAAATATCTGGCATATGATGATTATAATCGTAAACTTTACGATGATCCAACTATAGGTGGTGCAATTAGACCTCACATAGCAGTCCCATATTGTGCATGGAAAGTGTTAGAAATTAATTTAGATAAGGTGAAACATGAAAAAATATCTGATGTGGAACGACCATGACCAACAATTTTATGCTGATCCTACAATAGCAGGTTCAATAACTACTAAAATAGGTGATGTAATGGGAGCTGGTCAAAAGATAATAGAGATAGATATGAGTAAGATATATGCAGCTTATGATGATTATAATAGTAAAATATTTGCCGACTATGAAATGGGTGGGAGTGTAATACCTAATTGTGGTTGTAATGCACTTCGTAATGGTTGGAAGGTTTTAGAGATGGATACGGACAAGGTGAAAATTAATGGTGAAGTAAATGGAGAAAATAAAGATACGACAGGCAACATCTAAAGGCTTTGTCGAAATGCCAGTGGGGGGGGTATTCGATGCATCACAACCCCGAAGTAAAACAAGGCGGGGCAGATGCCAAGGCGATCCACCAGGAAGTATCTGTCCAGCATTAATGGCAAATAATTCAGATAGTTTATTAAGAATAGAAAAAGGAGATAAAAAAATGACTAAAGAAGAAATGATTGAATGTTTAGCAATTCGTAAGCTTACACCAACTGAGGCCTTTCGTTTGATGGGTATGCGAGATGAAGATGTTGAGAAATGTCGTGCGGTGGGTATAAGTAATTCAGCACTCTACAAAATAGCCGGAAACGGTCTTGTGAGTAACTGTATTCAGTATATTTGCGAGCATCTTTATAAGGCTGTCGTTGATCCTAATTATCAAACTACCGATGAGAAAGCGGTTGCAGATGGTTATGGAGTGTAATCCTTTATTAATTGGTGGTTGGGGTAATTTGTTTGGAAAACAATATAAGCAACAAAACCGTATTTATTCTTCAGGAAATATTGCTATGGCACTAACTACTGTTTGTTTACCTTATTATTTAATTAAAAAGGAGAATAAAAATGTTAGTAGGTATGCAAATTCGATTAATTCCAAATAAAAATCAAGTTAAACAATTTATTCAATTTTGTGGCACAGCACGTTTTATATATAATACATGTTTATCATATAAAGTATTAACATATACTACACAAAATAAAATATTATCTGAACAAGATTGTCGTAAATATATACAAGAACTAAAGAAAACAGAACAATATGCATGGATAAACGAAACTCCAGAAGCAATTAGCAAAATGGCTATTCATGATTTATTTACTGCATATAAAAGATTTTATAATGGTATTAGTAATTTTCCCAAATTTAAAAAGAAAAATCAAAGTACTCAATCATTTTATCAAAGAATAGACAGATTTAAACAAGTAGATATATCTCATGTTAAAATTACAGGAATAAAAACATTAGTTAAGTGTAGTAAATATATAATACCACAAAAAATATATGATACAAGAATTATATTTGATGGTAAATATTGGTATTTATGTTATAAATATGATAAACAAATACAAAATATTAATAATTCACAAGAAATAATTGGAGTTGATTTAGGTATAAAAAATTTAGCTATATGTTCAAACGGAAAAATTTATCCTAATATAAATAATAAATCAAAAATAAAAAAATTAGAACATCATAAAAAACATTTACAAAAATGTATGTTCAGAAAATATAAACAAAATAATAATCAATATAATAAAACAAAGAATATTTTAAAAATAGAACAACGCATTCGCTTATTAGATAGAAAAATACATAATATAAGACATACATATATACATACTGTTACAAGCAATTTGGTAAAAACCAAACCAAAAGCTATTATTATTGAAGATTTAAATATTAAACAAATGATAAAAAATAAATATTTATCAAAAGCAATTTTAGATCAAGCATTTTATAAATGTCGTAAGCAACTTGAATATAAAGGACAATTATATAATATTCAAATTATTATTGCAAATCGATTTTTCCCAAGTAGTAAAAGATGTTTTCAATGTGGTTATATAAAAAAAGATTTACAATTAAATGAACGTATATATTTATGTCCTATTTGTAATACAAAAATTGATAGAGATTATAATGCTAGTTTAAATTTAAAACAATATTATTTTATAAAAAATATATAGGTGTCCGTTACACCAAATTAAAGCCTTGGGAGTATTAATAAATCTAAGTAGTAATTTTTTTAATTATGAAAAGAAATACGATGAAAAAGGAAGTTATTTAACATAACAAACGGACGGATGGATTTCGGTATTTAATGTATTTAGTGAGGAAGTACAATGGCAAGCAACATAATAATGGACGAAACATACAAAGTTCGTCCGATTAGGATATATCAGGGTGTAGCACCAACACTACGAAGTTCACAATGTGGAGCATTTGAAGTATTGGATAAGAAGGAGGATATAAAATGGGAGCAAGAGCAGACGATACCAGATTACAAGAATTAAAAGATAAAGGCATTGAATTATATTCTATATCCAAATTGGATAGTATTAATCAATGTCTTTATTCATCTTATATTACTTATCGGCTTGATAATCGTGGAGGTAATAATATCTACGCAATTATGGGCGGAAAGTTACATGATGTCCTTGAAGGAATGGCAAATGGTACTGCTGATAAAACCGATCTTTTACCCGCGATGGAAGCTGAACTTGAAGATATGGATATGTTAGGTATTAAGTTCCCTTCAGATAAAATAAGAGAGGGTTGGATACAAAATATTACACATTTCTGTAAGACATTTGATTTTCCTGAAGGTAAGAACTTTGATACAGAACAATTGTTTATATATAAAACAGATGATGGTCATTATATCCAAGGTTATATTGACTTGATTGACAATGTTGATGATGGTGTGATTAATATCTACGATCATAAGTCAAGTAGTATGTATAGTTCTAAAGATATGGATGAACATGCCAGACAGTTGATTGTATATATGTTAGGTAAGCAGCAAGAGGGTTTTAAAGTCGGCAAGATTGCTTGGCATTTTATGAAGTATGTTGAAGTGTTTTACCCTGATCTTAAGGGGAATATAAAGAGTAAGATTGTTGAACGTAAAAAAATTGGAGAAGAAATGGAAAAATATATTGAACATTCTCTTCTTCGTGCCGGGTATGATGCTTTTGATTCTGATTTATATCTGATGAGTGTCAAGAAAACTAACACATTTGATAGTTTACCAGATAAAATACAAGGACAGTTTTATTATAAGCCTGCAATCATTGAATATGAAGTTGACAACGAGGTAATAGAAAGTTGTAAGAGGTACATAAAGGACACAATTGATTTATGGGAGAGCCTTAAGGATAAGGATGTGAGTGCGTATCCACCTAGGAAGTTTTATAAAACACAGAAGAATGGTAAGACAGTGCCGGACTTATTCTTTTGCCTGTCTTTGTGTAGTCACAATAAGGATTGCCCCCACGTTCATGATTACCTTGAAGAACATCCGTTACCCAAAAGGGAGGACTGAATGATGCCAAGTTTTAGACGAACCTTTTTTCCTACAAAAGAAGAAATACATCAACAATGTGAATTTTTAAGAATAATACATAGAGAAAGTGCTAAAAAACGCGGTTGTAATAGCTGTGCAAACTGTGTTCAAGTTAGGCATTATCCTGGTTTTGTGATGGCTGAAGAATGTGAATGCAAAGTTGGCCTTAAATGTGATACGGTATTAGATAGAGTTAGAAATTGTGAAAAATATATAGAATATGATATAGAAAAACATTTAAAAGAAATGGAGAATGAGTAATATGTTATATTTTTCTGAACGTGAAAAGTTAGCTAATTTATATCATAAATGGAGAAAAGAAAATAATATACTTGATTGTGCTGCATCTGTTATTGGTTTCTTAGTTAGTAATAAATTAGTAAATTGTGACTTAGCTAGAGAATTAATACATAAAGAAGATACGAATTAAAACCGAATTAAAATCGAGTTAAGAGGTAAAGGAGGAGTAATATGTATTATGTAAAAGTTGGTGATGAAAACACAGAAATGCCTGAGTGTTGTGATAAGTGTTATATGTGCCAGAATAGATTTGAAATATGCCAAAGTTGTTCTTTATTAGATCAATATAATGGCGGATATTTTTCTTTAGATAATTTAGTTCCAAAGAAAGAGTATTATTGTGCTGCAGATTGTAATAGAACAATACAAGATATTTCAAAGAAACCAGATTGGTGTCCTATAGTGGAGGTGAAAGATGGTTAATTTAAATTATTGTATCTACCATTTGCATTCCTACTATAGTCTGCTTGATTCATGTACTAATCCAGAAGATTATATTAAGAAAGCATCTGAATGTGGTATGAAAGCAATTTGCTTTACGGAGCATGGAAATGAGTTTAATTTTTTTGAGAAGAAACAACTTTGTGATAAGTACGGACTTAAATATCTACATGGTATCGAGTGCTATATCACAGAATCTCTTGATGAAAAGGTTAAAGATAATTGGCATACTATATTAATAGCAAAGAATCAACAAGGCTTTGTAGAAATCAATCGGCTTTTCTTTTTGTCTTATCAGAAAGACCACTTCTATTATAAGCCAAGAATTACAGTAGATGAGTTCCTTGCAATATCAGATAATGTTATTAAGATATCTGCTTGTATTCAATCTCCGTTATGGCAATTCCGTAAGTCAATACTTGCTGATGAGGTCAAAAATCTTGACCGTATGAAGAAATACATTCAGATGTGCAAGCATTATGACTATTATGAAATTCAATACCACAGCTTCCCGGATAACCTTGAATATACAAAGTTCCTTTGGGAGTTAAGTAAGCGTTATAACAAGTCCTTAATTGTCGGCACTGATACCCACTCGTTAGATAAGTATAAGGCTGAATGTCGTACTATCTTACAGTATGGTAAAACAGATAATGCCTGGGGTGATCCTGAGAATGAATGTGATTTAACCTTTAAAACTTATGATGAGTTGGTTGAAAAGTTTCGTGAGCAGAATGTATTGCCGATGGATATTGTGCTTGAAGCTATAGAAAATACTAATGTAATGGCTGATAGTTGTGATGTATTGACATTTGATACACATGATAAGTATCCTTATCTTTATGGTGATAAAGATGAAGAAGTAATGTGGGATACTATCAAGCGGAATTATAAACAAAAACGAGATGCTGGTATTATTAGTAATGATATGACATATGTTGACCAAATTAAAGAAGAAATGACAGTATTTAAGAAAGTTAATATGGTTGGCTTTATGCTTTTCATGTCAGAGATGATGACTTGGGCAAGAGATAATCATATTGCAACAGGGTTCTCAAGAGGTTCTGTTTCTGGTAGTATGGTAGCTTATATTACTAATATAACCGATGTTGATCCAATTAAATGGCGAACAATATTTTCACGATTTTGTAACGAACATAGAGTAGACGTTGGAGATATCGATACTGATTGGTATGAAGATGATAGGCCTAAAGTATATGATTATATTATCAATCGTTTTGGTACTGAAAAAACTGCATATATTCTTGCATTAGGTACAATGGCTGATAAAAGTGCTATTGCAGTTATTTGTAAAGCATTACGAAATATCAATAAAGATTCACCATATACACTTGAGAAGATGGAATATATTAAGGCTGAATATGATGATGATCCAGAAGGTACCAAGACTAAATATCCTGAAGTCTTTTATTATTTTGAAGGACTTAAAGATTGTGTAGTATCTCAATCTCAGCATCCGGCTGGTATTATTGCAAGCCCTGTTAATTTGATAGATTTTTGTGGAATGTTTTTAGGTTCTGATGGTCAGCAGATATTACCATTAGATATGGACATGTGTCACGATATAGGATTAGTTAAATATGATATCCTTGGTCTTAAGACAATTGGTGTTATTGATAAAACATGTAAAATGATAGGCAAATATTTCCCTAAGTCATATGAAATTGATTTTACAGACCAAGCAGTATATGATGATATGGCACAAAATCCAGCTACAGTATTTCAGTTTGAATCATCTTATGCAGCAGATTGTTTTAAGCAAATGCATTGTAGGAGTATTGATGATATTTCACTTGTTAATGCAGCACTTAGACCTGGTGGAGCATCATATCGTGATAGATTATTTAGACATGAAGTAAATGATAATGGTTCTGAATTAATTAACGAATTATTAAAAAATAGTTACGGATTTTTATGCTTTCAAGAGGATATATCGGCGTTTCTTCAGAAAATATGTGGATTCAGTGGTTCTGATGCAGATTCTGTACGTAGAAATATTGCACATAAAGATCCTGAAAAAATTGCAAAAGCATTACCGCAAATATTAGAAGGTTATTGTTCTAAATCAGATAAACCTCGTGAAATAGCAGAGCAAGAAGCTAAAAAATTCCTTAAAGTAATAGAAGATAGTAGTTCGTATATGTTTAATTATAATCATGCATTAGGTTATAGTTTGCTTTCATATCTCTGTGGTTACTATCGTCACTATTATCCGGTGGAATATTGTACTGCATATCTTTCATGTGCGAAGAATGACGATGATCTTTTTAATGGCCAGCAACTTGCTCGTGACCTTAATATCAAATTTGAAAATGTAAAATTTAGACATGCAGATTGGGATTATAGTTGTGATTCTTCTAAACGTGTCATTTATAAAGGGTTACGAGAAGTGCCAAGAATGTCATTAAGTGCTTGTGACGCATTAAGAAGTTTATATTTCACTGAATTTGATAGTTTCAATGATTTACTGAAAGCTATGGCAGAAGTGAAAGTTAATGTATCTCAGATGGAAAATCTTATCAAACTGAATTATTTTGAAGAATTTGGTGACATAAATTACTTATTGGAATATTTAAAACTATATAAAAAATTCCAAAATAGAAAAAAGAGATACGAATTAATAGCAGAGAATATGGTTAATGTGCCTAAAGGATTAACAAGCGTATATGATATGATACAGTATTCATATGATGTATGTGGCATGGTAACAGTTGTATATTCAAGCATAGCAGATAATTATTATTTTGTGTCCGATATTAAAGGTACTAAGTACACACTATATCAGATTAGTACTGGAAAGAATGTTCAACTTCGTATCCGGGCTAAACTTACCAAACAGACACCTATTAATGTGACAGACATAATATCTGTTTATGCTAAAGATATTAAGCCTGAAGGCAAGTGGCATCAAAATACTGAGGGTAAATGGGTACAAAGTACAGATACATTTGAAGATGTTGTACAGAAGTATCAAGTGTTGAAAAAATCTTAGACAAGATATAAATTAATAGTTGACAACGCCCTTTATATGTGATATACTACTAACATCAAGATAATAATTAAGGTTGATGTGATGGAGATAAAAACATATAAAACAAAAGATCCAAGATTTCCTTGGGCGGCAGAAGATAGTGAAGGTCATGTAGTAAATGCTAAAACCAAAGATGCAGCAATCAATACACTTAAAACTCTGTATCAATTAGTACCAAAGATATCAGAGCAACAAGTCGTATCGATACCAAATGAGGTGAAGTTATGAGTAAATTTTCAGGTAAGTGTGACCTCTATGATAGCGTGGTGATGATTGGTGGATATGATATCAAGAACATAGAGTTGTTCCTATGTAAGGGGGAGAGATCATATCCGTTAAAAATCACTGAGCCAAGAGATTTGATTCCATATTATCCTTATGTACCTGGAATGTCAACTTATAGTAAAGAAACAGGTTATAAGGCTTGGATATCAAATAATTATGTTGATGTTGAAGAGCGTGAAAGACTTGAATTTGATTTAAAAGAATTAATCAGAGAATATAAAAGCGCTAAAAGAAAGCACGAACCATTTGAACCAAAGTGTTCCTGGTATAATCAAGCAATTATTGATAGGGTTAAGGAACAAGGTACTAAGGCAACAATTGAAGGAATTCACTTGCCTTTATTAAATTATTATCGTAAAACTTTAGCAGAAGAGATGGAAAAAAATGGTTACGAAGATCTAGATATTATTAAATGGGTATATCCCGACAATTGGATTAAGAAATTAACCACTGGTTGGGATTGGCGAACTGATGAATATTGATTTTTTCTCGTCCATAATTATATGCTTTTCCTTTAGGGGTTGACAGTATTGAGACTGTATTTGTAGGGTTCAATTCCCTACCAACTCTTCGTTTGCTAGTGGATGGCAGACCTCCTAAATCCAAAGGATTGCTCCCATACCAATCCTTAAAAACTAATCTGGTTAACAGAGGAGCCGGATACCATATGAGTTTGGTTACATATGGTTTATGGCAGGGTAGAGGAGTAGTTCCTTACATGGTTCATTGCCATGAGACATCAGTGCAAATCTGATCCCTGCAATTTGGTGCTAATAACTGTTTGGGTAGCTCCTTTCGATGGATTGGTTAGGCAAGTAACATAAATGGTAATGTGACAGACTCGTATATCTGTGTATATAGGTTCGAATCCTATCTTGTCTATTAGATAACTGTGATGTGTGAATACCTCTTGAAAAGTGGGCGGATAGTTTAATTGGTAAAACAGTATTATCATGTGATCTGTAAAGGCTATGTTGGTTCGAATCCAACTCCGTCCATTAAGGTTGTGGGTTAGCAGACTTCCACGTCCTACGCTCATGAAAAAGATGAATAATAGAGCTTATCCTTGAGCAAGATAAAGTCCCTATTATACATAATAAAGTCTGCACGCGTTGGCCATGTAGTTCAGTTGGTTAGAGCGCCGCCCTGTCACGGCGGAGGTCACGGGTTCAAATCCCGTCATGGTCGTTACTAGGGGCTTAGTGGACAAGTGGACATTCCTGGCTTTGAACCAGGCGAAGAAGGAGCGTTACCTTCAGCCTCTGTTGTTATTCACTCCATCAACGATGTATTGGTAACCACATAGTTAAATGGTAGAATACTTATGAAAATAGGAGATAACAGTTCAAATCTGTTTGTGGTTATTCCTACAACATCATACTCAGGCATAGCACGATGATGGGAAGTAGGAGTGTCCGAAAAGTG
>RHMF01000116.1_pt1 | contig 31020 bp, 61 predicted proteins | sample 5365151 | NCBI WGS metagenome assembly RHMF01 (sample SAMN10266501, study PRJNA497801) | feces metagenome | isolation source: feces | host: Bos taurus | place: China: Prairie of Fairy Mountain | collected 2017-08-14 | reverse complement strand
GACCGATGGTGATAATGTTTATTATTCTAATGGTTCAGACCAATATGTCCTAAATAAAGTCACTTCTACGTGGACTGCAAAGACATGGACTGGCTTAACAAATATTGATAGACGATATATCTGGACTGATGGTGATAATATTTATTATTTATATGGTTCAGACCACTATGTCCTTGATAAAGCCACTTCTACATGGACTGCAAAGACATGGTTTACTAAACTATTCGAGTGTAATGGAAGTAATATCTGGACAGATGGTGATAATGTTTATTTTTCACAAAGCCAAACACAATGTGTTCTTGACAAAGCCAATTCCACTTGGATTCCTAAAACATGGACTGGTTTAACAAGTTTTAATGGTTTTAGGATCTGGACTGATGGGGATAATGTTTATTATTCCGATGGTTCAAGTCAATATGTTCTTGATAAAGCCACTTCAAGTTGGGAAACTAAAACATGGACTGGTTTAACGGATATTGACGGACGTAATATCTGGACTGATGGTAATAATGTTTATTATTCCAATGGTTCAGACCACTATGTCCTTGATAAAGCCAATTCTACTTGGAGTACAAAAACATGGAGTGGTTTAACGAATTTTTATGGACAATATATTTGGACTGATGGTGATAATATTTATTTTTCCGGTGGTTCATCAGACCAATATGTCCTAAATAAGTCTACGAGTACATGGACTGCAAAAACATGGACTGGTTTAACAAAGGCTAATGCTTCTGAAATCTGGACTGATGGAGATAATATTTATTATTCCAATGGTGCAAGTCATTATGTTCTTGATAAAGCCACTTCTACATGGACTGCAAAGACATGGATTTGGCTTGGTTATATAAGTTTGTATGGTGAAAAAATCTGGACTGATGGGGATAATATTTATTATTCTAATGGTTCAACTCAATATGTTCTTAATGAAGCGTTATCTGTTAGATGCAAACCAACGTTATCTTCTTGATATTTTCACTTACTATCCTCATAGCTACTTGCCGGCTATGGGTTTAGTATAAATTGCCTCCTTTCTTGTGGATTGGACGGCTTGCTATGGCTCGGAAAGCATGGATATTTCCATGAGGGTTCGATTCCCTCCATAGCAGATTCCCCCGTGGTACCTCGGAAGGGTCAAACAGTCGAGCGCGCGGTAACAAGCTAGTCGTAACGCCATGGGGAATTAAAAGCATTCGCGTAAAATGTTAATCCTATTATGAAACAAAGTACATTTATATTTTAGGAGGAACAAAATGGATGAAATAAAATATGAATCAATACTTATCAAGTTCGTAAACGGAGATCAGGAAATCTTTGAGACTTGTAGCGATCTTACACTTGGACAGAAATTAGTCGAGTTTAGGAGTTGCGAGAAGAGTTTTAGAGATAATTCTGGCAAGTTTGAGCATGTTAATGTATCGATTTACAAAGATCAGATTTTGTTTATCAAAATAATTGAACATTAAGTTATGCAGAAGAGTCCGTGATATTTCATGGGCTCTTTTCTTTTTAAAGCGTAAAATACAATCTCTTTTAAAATTTCCAGTTTATATTTCGCGTGAATTATCACCTGTATTATAGAAAGGAGGTGATATTTATGGAATATTCAAAACGTTCAAAAGAAAAAGAAGATTTATTAGATAATCTTATTGATGCACTTGATGGTGATGATATTGTTTATATAGTTTCTGAATGGATGAAAAAGAATGATGAACATGGATTTATGGCAAGAAGCTATGATCCGATTGGTGGTCAGAAAATGGTTCATTTCAGGATGAAAGCAGAACAAAAATATTATCTAAATGACAGCGAAGAATGGGATTGGGATTAAATCATTATATTTTGGGGCTTAATTCAATAATTAGGCCTCTTTTCTTTTTTCGCGTAAATTACAAGTCCTTTTATGATAAGAATATTGTGTTTTCTCATGAAAGGAGAATTATTATGAAGAATTTAGTATTAACAATGGTAACTGTTATGATGATCTTATTTGGAACAACTTTAACAGCAGAGGCGTATAATGAAGACGTAACTGGCAATATAAAGGTGATGCAGATAAAGAATCAGACACAGGCAGCTAGAAATGCTGAAATCGAAATAAAGACACAAGATGGAAACATGAAAGATTATTTCGAAGATGATGACAATTATGTTGAAGGACTTGAGTATACAGGTTACGAAATGAAAGCTATAGGAAATGGATATTATGAGCTTAGACTTAACCTTACATACAATACTGATAAGATTTCAATGGTAGCATCATACGATGGTAATGAAGACCACGTAGATGAGACATGGTTTGAAATTAATGGTAAGTATGTAAGTCAGGCTGAGTTTTATAACACATATCCTGAAGCAATGATGTGGTAATATATTCAAGGAGGTGACTTAATTGTCATCTTCTTTTTTTCTTTCGCGTGAAATATTAACTATATTATAGAAAGCTTTTAAAATTGAAAGGAGAATTATTATGGATAATTTTGCAAGACGTATGGCTTGTGCTAAAGCGAACGCAGATTTAGAAAAGGCTGTAAAAGATGCGGAAAGTTTTGAGATGTTGCAAAAGATGTTATTTGCATCCTATCAAACTAAAAATCTAACAGTCGATGAACTTGTTGATCGTATGCGCGAGATAGATAAGAAGATTATGGATAATAAAGAAATGCTTTATACGAATTTAAAAGTGATCGATAATATAATGAAAGAAATAGAGAAGGAGTCCTAACAAGGGCTCTTTTCTTTTCGCGTAAAATGTCATTTATATTATGAAACTAATAACAATTTATGGAGGAATTTATTATGAGTAAATCACTTAAAGTAGTTATAGGAATTGCATGTGTTGTACTTACAGGCGGAATCGCTTATGTAATATACAAGATGGGCAAGGCTAAAACTATCGAGGACTAACTTATAAGATTACAACTGAATATTGTTTAAGTTAAAAGATTAGAGCCAGATTGCAAAGGCTCTTTTCTTTTGATATTTTCCTACTAACTCTTGTCTCAAAGAAAGGAGGAAATAATATGGGCTGGTATTCAGGTTATAGTTTTATTGTTGACAGCAATGAGTATGTATCTGACACCGAATATTATGAGCTCCAAGATGAAGAACAAGACTAGCATGGAAGAGAGGGGTTTATCATATTGGTAGGTCCCTCTCATCTTCTTTCGCGTATAAAGTTATTTATATTACGAGATAGAATACGGAAAGGAGATACAATGGGAGAGAGTATACTACTATTCGTCATGGGGATGTTATGCTTTGCATTAGCGGCAATATTACCTGTACTGCCAATAGTGCTGGTGATCATAACCATTGGCGGTGTTGTAAAGGCAATCTTAAAGATCTTCCAGAAGTAACAAAAAGAAGGAGCTCTAGCAAGGGCTCTTTTCTTTTCGCGTGATATTCTCCTTATTTTATAGAAAGGAGGTATTGATAATGGAACAAAAAGATCATGATAAATCATTTGGAAATAATGTCGTTAAACATTTTTCAAACTATATGGATAAAAATAAATGTCCAAATTGGTTTAGAATGGCAAAGGCATATGAAACGTTTTATCAGTTGCTGGTTTATATTAATCAATATCAAAAATGATTTAAAGAAAGCAAAGAAGGAGTCCTAATAGGGCTCTTTTCTTTTCGCGTGATATTCTTTGACTATTATGGAAGAAGACGTGGGGTAAGTCTGTAGATTTATACAGAAGTGATGGCAGGAGCGATGCAAGGCTTTATTAAGCTCCTATTCGTGGCGTCTCTCTTCTTTTCTTTTCGCGTAAAATACAACTCCTTTTATGATAAGAAATACTTAACTTAGTTTTTAAAGTAAAGGAGATAAAATTATGACAACAAATACAAACAGAATGTTTATAGATGCAGGTGGAGCATACATTGATGAGCAGGGAAGATTCGTGATAAGTAAAATTCACTTGGACGTCACTGGTGACAACAAACTAGCAACTATGACAAATAAAGAAATATGGAATTTTATTGGAAAAGAATATTTTAATAACGGACGTGTTGATTGGTTGATTATTCAATAAAGATTTAAGGGGATTTGATAATTCAAGTCCTCTTTTCTTTTCGCATAGAATGTCATTCGTATTATGATAAGCAATCCACATAAAGAAAGGAGATTTATATTTATGGATACGATCGACAATAGAACTTTTAAGGAGAAGTGGACTCAGTTTAAAGCAAAAGTAAAGGCTAAATGGGAAGACTTTAAATGGTGGTGTATAGGAAATAAAGAACTTGTTGTTGCGGTTCTCGTTGTTCTTATACCGGCACTTGCCAAAACTGCTAATGGAGCAGCCAGGGCATATGCTGAACATAAGGAAGATGAGAGGAGACAAAAAGATATTTTTGATCCTAGAACAGGAGACCATTGGTTTACCAAAAGACCGCTTACATCGAACGAGAAACTTGAACTTGAAAGACGCTATGATAATGGAGAGCGTAAAGGTCAAATCTTAGATGATATGGGATTACTTAAACGATAAAAGATTAAAGGGCTTAGATATTCTAGGCTCTTTTCTTTTCGCGTTAAAAGTTATTCATATTATAGAATCTAATTAAGAAAGGAGAAAGTATGGAAGAAAAATTTAATGTCGACAACGACAGATTGGAGAGGCAACATGAACTATTCATGACACTCAAGGCACACAAAGCTGGTGAACTAGAGCTATCAGAGAAAGAATTGGTGGCAATAGAGAATGAGCTTAATATCCTGTTAGATGCAGACACACGAAGGTATGTATCGGATAATGAGTATGCTGCCCGAATCGAAGTTGCTGAAATTGAAGCTAAGAACAAACTTGAAATAGCTAAAGTTGAAGCTGATTCAAGGGTGAAAGTAGCTGAAGTTCAGGCAAGTTCAGAGAAGGAGTCTATCATTAAACCGATACTTGCTTATGGCGTGCCCACACTTATAACAGTAGGAGGTTCATTTCTAGTAACTAAGTATAAGATTGATAGATATGAGGCTCAGCATAAGATTGACCAAGAGTATGACATGACTGGAACTTTATCTGATCTTAGTAAAGGCACTGAAAGAAAGTATAAACCATATGATCAGAGATGATCTAAACTTAAATTAGTATTCTATCGAGGGAAGTAGTCAGCAATGGCTATTTCCTTTTTCTTTCGCGTCAAATGTCATCTCCATTATAGATATGGTTAACAAGATAATATTTATAAGGAGGAAAAGATATGTTAACAATTATAGCACTAGCAATACTGGTAGTGGTTCTACTTAGTATCTTGCTCACAAAAGGATTTGTTATATTCTTCAAGGTGCTTGGAGCACTTGCTCTAATAGCATTATTTGGAGGACTTATAATAGGTCTTCTTGGAGTAGGTATTGTAGCAGCACCTATACTGATTGATATTTTAGTGACAGCGCTAATAATTACACTTATTATACTTCTTGTTAAGAAGAAAAAGAAAAAGTAACTATATTAGAAGGGAGAGACTATATGGTCTTTCTCTTTTTGTTTAAGGAGGATTTATATTTATGGCAAAACAGAGAATCAAATTTGATGAAGAGACAACAAATGCGGTACAAGTATTATGTGATTATCATGGACTCACTGTTGAGGAGCTTTTCGTAAAACTGGTTATGGATGAGTGGGAGCGAAACTATAAAGATATTCATGAGAAAGGTCTCGCGTGAAATGTTATCTCCTTTATAGGTAAAAGAAAGGAGAATTATTATGAACAATTTACTTAAAATTCTTGGAAGTGTTGCACTTACACTCGGAATAGTAATCGAATCTTTTATGATATGGTTTTGCTATGTCGAGAAAGATATGATTACGGAGAGTATGAGGTTCACTAAAGAGATACTTAAGAAGGAGTCCTAATAGGGCTCTTTTCTTTTCGCGTGAAATGTTATTTATATTGTGGAAGAGTAATGGGAGTTAATCCTGTAAACTCTTCTTTAATTTTTGTCTCATAGAAAGGAGAAAGAAATATGAGAGATTCGATGAAATGGAGCATGATAGCTGGACTGTTTACCATGCTCGGGATTGTAACTGGCTGGAAGGCAAGTTATGAACAGAGGAAAGAAACTGAAGAAGACAAGGCATACTTTGATGATGTCGCAAAAAGAATTGAAGGAGGATTGAAGAAATGACACACGAAGAACTGGAGACACTTGTAAAGGCAACATCAAATTTGGCAGGAGAGACATCTGCAAGACTTAATAGGACCATTAACACCTATAATGATAATTTTGAGTCATCTCTTGCAGCAATGAAAAGGATTGATAATGCTATAACTGCTACACAGAAAGCAGCTGGCACAAGGATGGATATTATGTCACTTGTACAGGCCGGAACAATCATAGGAGGTCTTGTCTACATCAATCGAGATAGAATCAAGAAATTCCTTGGCTTTGATAAGAAAGAAGAAGTAAAGGACGAGGAGGATGATATTGATGAAATTATCGACGATACTCTCTGATGCAGTGAATGGCTTAGCAGAGATTGGAAAGAATGCAGCGATGTTTCTGTCAGATCATAGGCAAGAAGTTGGTATCATCACATGTGTAACATCTGGCGTATGTGCAACTGCAACGGGTATACATGCATCATGGAAAGCTAGAGCAAGATATGATGAGCTTATTGCTAAAAAAGAAGGTGAAAAGCTTACAGCAAAGGAAGTGGCTACAGAGATAATCCTTCAATATTATGTTCCGACAGCACTGTTTACCATAATCGAGGTTGGATCTGGGATATTCTCTATAAATGAGTATCATAGACAAGAGGCAGCTTGGATGGCAACCATGGAGCTATCCAGGAATGAGATCTCTGAACTTCGTAAATGGAGAGAAGAAGCTGAAAAGAAGCTTTCTATCGAGGATAAAAAAGAGGTTGACAAGGAAGTTAAATCAGAGCAACATGATAAGCTTGTAAGCGATGCGGTTGAGGCACCTACTGGATGGGATGGTGCTATATGGACTGGTCATGGTAATAAACCGTTTATAGATGCAGTAACTGGTCAAAAGTTCTTTGCATCTACAGCCTGGATTGATGCATGTGCGAATAGAATAGGTGGAGAACTTAATAACTATAGATCAGCCGATTATAATGAGTTCCTTAACATGCTATGTGAGGACTCATACGAGAAGATGGAATGTTTCGCTGGTGGACTTATAGGATGGAATGTCGATAATGGATATCCTACACCTGAATATGAAGGCAAGTATGTAGATGAGGTGGTTGGATCTGTTACGATAGTTGATTGGAGTGCCAGGCCATCCTCAATGTTTCAAGACAGGCATTCGTGGTAAGTGATTATTCTAACAAAGGGACTGATATTTCGCGTAAAATGTTGGTTCCTTTGTAGATACAAATAAATTATTTTTCTATAAAGAAAGGAGTCATTAAAAATGGCAGACGAAAAGAGAAATGATGTACAGGATGAAGTGGTTTTTGAAGAGGAAAAGAAGGATAAGAGGAACTTTCTTCAGAAAGCCGGTGATAATGTTGAAGCTTGGACTAACAAGCATCCAAAAATTACCAAAGGACTTAAGATTGGTGGATTAAGCTTACTGTTAGGAGCACTAACAGGAGTTTCATACACTAAGGGTAAGGAAGCGGGATTATTGGAAGCTGGAAGGAACAATGATTCAGACGATCAGGGCTATCTGATTGATAATTCAGATCCTTATGTCTCTAATGAAAATGTTTACGTTCCTCCTGTAGAGCAGGAAAGTTTTGATCAGCCTACATTTGAGACAAATGACACAGATATGGCAGAATGATATTTATGAGACTAAACAGAGGGAGTCAGCAATGACTCTTTCTGTTTTTCTTTAAATAGAAAGGAGTACTATGGAAGACTTTAAAGAACGATCATCACTTGATGCTCCAGCAAAGAAAGAAGAGCCATCCAATGATATTCACATAGGTGGAGGTCATATTCAATCGCATTCTGGAGCAGGAGCATTAGGAGGCGCTATAACTGATACACTTGTTTCAGTAATAACTTCTATGCTTAAAGATGATGTGCCTACAACATTCAGGGATGTGGCCTATAAACTTGGTCATTCATTCCTTCAAAGAGCTTTGTATAACAACAAAAAGAAGAGCTCTAGTCAGTTTTCATGGGATAGAACTTCTTATGGAAGCTTCTTTGATCCATATGATGACGATGATGACTGGTTCTCATCAGGATCCCATATCAAAAGACCTAGCCCATCAAATAATAAGGTAGATGCAAGGTATGATTCTGTTATGCCAGATGTGTGGTTCTATTCAGCAATAGATGCTGACAAGGCTATACGAATTATGCAAAAGGTCATGACTGATCCAAATGGCCCTGGATATTTGACAGTTGGACATATGTATGATATGATGAGTGATCCATCTAATCCAGATACAACATACAAGACATCACCCACTCAGTTTGAATGGGGATGGTCATCTCTTAAGACAGCATCAGTTTCATATAATGCTAAACGAGATAGAAAAGGTAAGCCAGCATATAAACTGGAACTTCCTTCTATAAGACCTATAGAACAGCTTAAACGTGAACAGAGAAAGGAGAGAGACTATGAATGATATTTTGGGAGGAGTTAGACAGAAAGCTATCGTCCATCAGAATGAGCTTATGTTTGCAGGTGGAACAATAATGGGTGTCATCACCGTCGGTTCTGCAATATTTGCAACCGTTAAGGCGATGAAGGAGTACAAGACAGCACATGATAGGCTCCTTACTGTTAAGGAAAACGAGGAATCTACAAAGAAAGATGTAGCGGTTGGCTATGTTAAGTTCTTCGTATCCGTTGGCAAGTATTATATTATCCCTGTTGGAACTGGAGTGGCATCATTCATGCTTCATCTTGGAGCATTTAACCATTTAAGGGCTCAGAATGCATCACTTTCTGCAACTCTTACATCTACTATATCAACTCTCGAGGGATATCGTGAAAGGGTTGCGAAAAAGTATGGAGAGGAGGAAGAGTATAATCTGTTCAATGATATTCATACTGAAGAGCATGAGGTCATTACAACAGATGAAGAGACCGGTAAGCCTCTCTACATTACTGAAACTGAGAGTGTAGCAGGTGATGATACACTTATATTCACAAATGGTGCTACAGGTAATACAGCAACTGACCTTGTATTCATCAGAAACATTGAGAATAGATTCAATACCCTTCTTGAGTCAAGAAAATATGGTATCGTAACAAAGAATGAGGTTATTGAGGCACTTGGTGGCAAGCCGAAGGGTGGTAAATCATTCTGTCTTGGAGCAGTTTATAATAAGGCTATAATCCACAAGATTATAATCCAGACTAAGGTAATACAGCAGAATCTTGGTATGGATGATGCATATAAGCCAATTTACAAAGAAGTTATTGCATGTGAGATAAAGGGTCTTGATGATGATATCTCACAGCTTATTTAAAGGAGGAAATTAAAATGACTAACAACAATGCAAGTTTGATATTTGGAGCAGCTGCAACAATTCTTTCAGCAGGAGCAATCGCACTCGGCATATTTGGTGCTAAGAAAGCAGCTCAGGTAAAGAAAGATGCTGAGTATGATCTTAGCATTCTTGATCAGAAGTTTGAAATGGAAGCAATTGAGGAAGATGAGTACAGCAAGGCTGAGAAAGATATTAAGGTAAAGAAAGTAGTAAAGACTGTAGCATGGTACACACCTGCAGCTGTATGTGAAATCGGATCAATTGCATGCATATTCTTTGGTCAGAAGTATCTCTTGAACCAGAATAAGGCGCTTATGGACCAGAATTCTCAGCTTACAGCAAATCTTGCAGCAGTAGCTGGATCTCTTTCTAAGCAGAGAGAAGTGTTTAAGGAAGCACTTGGAGAACAGAAGTATCGTGAGATCTCAAATGGTATCACAACTGAGACATATGAGGCTTTAACTGAGAAAGGAAAGCAGGTGAAGAAACATACTCAGGTTGTATCAAGAGACAAGATCGATGATGCATCATTTATATTTGGACCTTATAAGGCTGATGGAACTGTTAATCCAAAGTGGAGCACAAACCTTGAGGATAACTATGCATACGTTGATTCTATGCAGGATTTCTTTAATGATATTCTTGATAGAAAGCCTATCATATTCCGTAACGAGGTTATTTCACACTTTGATGACTCATTTGAGGCTCAGACTGAATATGGTCAGTATTTTGGTAAGACAGCATCACTTCGTAATCCAAATGAAGCAGATGTTAGACTCTCTGCAACTGAGTATATGACAAGGGATCCTCATGGTAATCTTGTTGATTGTCTTCTTGTTCAGACAAATTTGAATGAGTCTGTAGCAAAGTATTTAAATTGAGAGTCCGGTCTTGATTTGCCAGGCACAGGTACAATGCAAGACCTTTTTGATTATCCATCACTTTATATGTGCTAAGAAAAGGAGAAATTATGAACAACGGTATAAGTTTTCTTATAGGATTGGCATTAGGAGCAGCAACTGGAGTAGGTATAACTTACTACGTCATGAACAAGCGTGCCGAGAACGACATGAACGAGCTTGTTAATAAGGTAAGAAGTGACTACGAAAGAGAAATGGATGCCATTGTAAAGGATCTTCATAAAGAAGGTCCTGGGGCATCAAAGAAGGAATCTTCAGGAAGTAACATTTCGCCAGCTCAGGCAAGAAAGGAAATGGAATTCCTTCGTGAATGGTATGAAGGTCGTCAAGAAGAAAGAGCGGCTAAGAAGAAAGAAGAGGAGGAGAATGCCATAGTCGCACACTTTGACGAGCCTGAGCATGGTCCAGGACAAGATCCAGAAGATCCCGATGCCGTATATCCTGTAACTGAAACTGAGTTTAATGACCTTGTTAATAAACATGGAGATCCGGAAGATTTGTTATATAGCGCTGATGGAGAACTCCACTTCAATGATTTTAGAGAGTTTGATTCACCATATGTATTTGATGGTGTCGATATTGAAGGTACATTTGGAAAATACAACGCTGATCCTAGTATTGCTTTGTTCTTTGATCCAGTATCGAAGATAAGCTATAGGATCTGGAAATCTCTAAAGACTGATGAAGAGATGGAAGAATTAGCGCAGGAAGGAATTGAATGAAATATGTAAAAGAATACTATAAATGGGTCACAAAGAAAGTTTATGATAAGAGCGTTTCTCATGAATATGATGCTCTCATGAAATACCTGTTTCAGAAAGAGTACGAGTATGATAACTGGTTTGATGAGAATCGTAAGGGGGACGCTCTTGCGATGAGACAAAGATGGTTTTCCAACATAAAAGATGAGAATCTCTCCGATGTTGATATTTCATACAGGGATACAGCACCATGTTCATGGCTTGAGATGTTTGTTGCATTTGCAAAGCGTATAGAAGATCAGATCATGAATGATGATGATATTGGCGATAGAACATCCCAATGGTTCTGGCTCATGTTTACGTCACTTGGACTGTCTAAGATGACAAATGATAGGTTTGATAAGAAGAAAGTAAATAAGATTCTTCATACTCTTGCTTATCATGAATTCAACGAAGACGGTACAGGTGGTGGACTGTTTGTTGTGCATGATCCAAAACATAACATGAAGACTGCTGACTTATGGTATCAGATGAACTATTACATCGTTGAAAATTTTCATTAAGGAGGTATTATATTCCAAGTAAAATGAAAGAAGGAATTTAGATGGGATTAGATTTCTTACGAGTTATAGAACAGACATCAGCTAGAGGAGTTAGAAATTTAGTACCGGCATTTGTGGTTAAACCATCGAATGATCTAATGATAAGGGGTTCAACGTTTTATGCTATCTATGATGAAGAGTCTGGGCTTTGGTCTACTGACGAATTCAGAGCAATAGAGCTTATTGATAATGAGATAAGAAAGGCACTTGAAGAAGCAACTGAACCAGGACTAGTGCCCGCCTTTTTATGGGATTCATCTACAAGATCAATTGATAAATGGCATGCATTCTGTAACAAACAGATGGTTGATAGTTATCATCAGCTTGACGACAGGATTGTGTTCTATAATGATAGAACGTCGAGAAAAGATTATGCTAGTAAGAAACTCCCATACTCAATTGAATCAGCTCCAATACCAGCATATGATGAACTTATATCAACTTTATATTCTCCAGAAGAGAGATTTAAAATAGAGTGGATCATAGGTTCTATCGTAGCTGGTGATAGTACATGGATTCAGAAGTTTGCTGTCTTCTATGGAGCTAGTGGAACTGGTAAATCAACTGTTCTTAACATCATAGATAACATGTTTCATGGATATTGTTGTACATTCGAAGCAGATGCCCTTACGTCAAAAAATAATCAATTCTCTTTGGAGCCATTCAAAAATAATCCTTTAATAGCGATTCAGCAAGATGGTGATCTTTCATACATCGAAACGAATGCTAGACTAAATTCACTTGTATCTCATGAAGAAATTGCTGTAAATGAGAAGTTTAAAACTCCATATGCTCAGAAATTTAAATGCTTCTTATTCATGGGTACAAATAAGCCGGTTCATATTACTGATACAAAGTCAGGTCTTATACGAAGGCTCATTGATATTCACCCATCAGGTAAAAAGGTTCCACAAAACAAATATGATCATCTTGTTAAAGAGATTACGTTTGAATATGGTGGAATAGCGAATCATTGTCTTAATGTGTATAAGTCCCATAAGCACAAGTATGACAATTACAAGCCACTTTTGATGATGAGTGCGTCTAATGATATTTACAATTTCATGACGTATTATCTCGATGAGCTTGAGAAAAAGTCTGAGGGAGTATCGGCTCCGGTTCTTTATAAAATGTATAAAGGATATTGTGAAGAATTCGGTGTTAAGCATCCATATGGAATACGAGCATTCAAGGAAGAGTTAAAAGGATATTTTGAAGAGTGTCAGGGAGATATTTACAAGAATCTAAAACTATCGGTATTCAACATAGCTGGTAGTGAAGATGAAGAACAAGAGGCTGAGGAAGAAACGAACTGGATTGACTTTAAAGAAGGACCATCTCTTCTTGATGAGGTTTTAAAAAATCAGCCAGCACAGTATGCTTCCGAAGAAACAGAAAAACCTATTGAACAATGGGTTGATGTACGAACAAAGTTATCGGACCTGGATACGAAAAAGCTTCATTATGTATGTGTTCCTGAAAACTTAATCGTCATTGACTTTGACGTTAAGAATGAAAATGGAGAAAAAGACTATGAACTAAACTTAGAAAAGGCTTCACATTGGCCAAGAACATATGCCGAACTATCTAAGTCTGGTGCTGGTATACATCTCCATTATTTCTATTCAGGAGACCCAAAAGAGCTTTCAAGTATGTATGGCGATAGCATTGAAATAAAAGTATTCCGTGGAAAGAGTAGCCTGCGCAGAATGCTTACAAAATGTAATGATATTCCTATTGCAACTATAAGTAGTGGATTACCTAGAAGGGAGAAAGGTAAAGTGATCAACTATGGAACAATTGCGAATGAGGATCATCTTAGAGCACTTATAAAGAAAGCTATCAGAAGACAAATAGGTATTAGTACGGAAGACTATAAAAATGGTGTACGTGCACATACAAAGCCAATGATTGACTTCATAGCACATATACTAGAAGAAGCTTATGCAAGCGGAATGGCATATGATGTCGATGACCTTAGAATGGCTGTATTTCAGTTTGCGGCTAGCTCTACAAATCAGAGTTTATATTGTACCGATGTCATATCTGGTCTTCCATTTAAGTCGTCTGATGACACATTTACACCCAGGGAATCAAACCATAAGTACAAAGTTATATTTGATACCGAGGTATTTCCTAATCTATTTCTTATCAACTACAAGATTGTTGGTGATCCTTGTATTCATAGGCTCATTAATCCATCAGCAATTGAAGTAGCTGAGCTTATAGAGAATCCAAATTTCGACCTCATTGGTTTTAACTGTAGACATTATGATAATCATATCATGTATGCTGCAGCCTACAGAAATGCCAAACCAAAAGATCTTTACAACTTATCACAGCGCATCATTGTGGAAAAGGATTCAACAGCATTCTTCTCAGAAGCATACAATATCTCTTACACTGATATTTGGGACTTTGCTACTAATAAGCAGTCACTTAAGAAGTGGGAGGTAGAACTCGGCATACATCATAAGGAACTTGGACTTCCTTGGGATCAGCCAGTACCAGAGGATAAATGGGAAGAGGTATCCGCATATTGTGATAATGATGTAATATCAACCGAGGCTGTATGGCTTCACTTACAAGATGAGTTTAAGGCAAGAGAAATTCTTGTAGATCTTGTAAAGTCATTACAAGGCATAGATGCATGCGTAAATGATCCAACTAATACTCTCACAAAGAGACTTATATTTGGATCAAACAGATCACCACAATCAGCATTTAACTATAGGTTCCTTGGTGAAAAGCCTACGCATGGCACACCTATGAGCTATGTTGAAGCTGAGAAGATAGCTCTTGATATTTTCACTAACGTATATAAGGCATCTGGCAATAACTTAAGATCGGCTATAGACTTCGTTAATGAAAAGATTACAAATGAAGAGCTTATACCATGGTGGCCTGGATATACGTTTCATGTTCAGTATGGTCCTAATGACTTTGTAGCTGATATCAGATCTTATGATGACGTTATAGCCCTTATACGATCTGGAATACCGGTTAACTCACAAATAAGTACTGATAAGAAATGGTCTACTTATAGAGAGTATGACGGTTCGGATGAGATAACTATGGACGAGGCAACTGGTAAGAAAAAGAAAGGTCGTAAAGTAATCGGTGAGGGCGGTCTTGTATTCTCTATTCCAGGCATGTATGAAGGCATAAAGACACAGGACAGTGCATCACATCATCCACATACCATGTATCGTGAAAGGATATTTGGCGAATATACCGACATCATGTGGGATCTTGTTAAGGCTAGGCTTTGTATAAAACATGAGGACTATGAATCAGCTGGAAAACTCTTTAATGGAGCACTAAAGCCGTATCTTACAAATAAGGCTGATGCTAAGGGACTTTCTAAGGCGCTAAAGATAGCAATAAACTCTATTTATGGCCTTACAAGTGCTAGATTCCTTAATGAGTTCAGAGATCCACGTAATATCGACAATATCGTTGCTAAGCGTGGTGCACTGTATATGGTTGATCTAAAGAACTTCATAGAGTCACTAGGATTTAAGGTTGTACATATAAAGACTGACTCGATCAAGGTAGCTGATATTACTGAAGATCTTATAGCTCTTATAAGAATACATGCAGCACTTTATGGTTATGAGTTTGAGACTGAGGAGGAGTATGATAAATTCTGTCTCGTAAATGATGCAGCTTATATTGCTCAGCACCCAGATGGATCATGGGAAGCCAAAGGAGATGAATTCCTGCAAAAGTATACCTATAAGACACTCTTTACAAAAGAAAAGGTTGAGTTTGAAGACCTTTGTGTTGTTAAAGAGGTTAAGAAAGGTGCTATCTATATTGACTTTGGCAGCGAGGAAGATAAGGATCTTAAGTTTGTTGGTCGAGTCGGAGAGTTTATGCCAGTTAAAGATGTTGGTGGAAAATTAACATGTATAAATGGCGATAGAGTTAGTGCAGTATCAGGGACAAAGGGATATTTATGGCTTGAATCTGAGTATGTTAAAGGTCTTGGTGATGACAAGTGGAAAGACATGGTTGATATTTCATTCTTCAATGAGATGGCCGATGCAACTAAGGAGAAGTTATGCGTATATGGAGACTTTGAATGGTTCGTATCAGGAGCACCATATGTACCACCAGAATACACCGAGATCCCATGGTCACCTATAAAATGTCCATTATATCCTAGCGAAGTAGAATTCGCGTAAAATGTTATTTACATTATGGAGAGATAGTGATGGGAGTTATGAATGTAAACTCATGTTGCTATCTCTTTAAATTTATATCTATATTTATAAGAAAGAGAGGAAATTTTTATGGCAGCATCAATTGATAACAAGCCACAGCAGTTATTACTTAAAGGAGTAAAGATTTATACAAAGAATCTTGCAGGTATCAACGGTACAACTGGCAAGGCTCAGTATCAGCCATCTTTTTGTGTAGCACTTTCACCAAAGGATGCAAAGATATTGGCGAATGAGGGATGGGACGTAAGACTCTCTAAACCAAACGAAGAGACTGGAGAACAGGTAGCATTCCTTCCAATTAAGGTTAGCTACAAGATCGAGAATGGAATATGGGATGAGCACGATTCCAGGAACCCTCGTGTTGAGAGATATTTTTCAGATGGAACACGTGATATTCTTACACCAAATAGTATTGCAGAGCTGGATAGGAATCGTATTGAATTTTGCTCAGTTTCTGTATCACCTTGGTGGAGTGAAAAGAAGAATTTATGGAGTGCATATCTTAAAATAGGTAAATTTAAAATAATATCTGATGATCCATTTGCTAATGATCCTGAGTGGCAGGTTGGTGATGGAGATAATGAGCCATTACCATTTAACTAAGTCGCGTAAAATGCTCCTTCCTTTATAGATAATACAAACGTTTATTAAAGGAGGCGCATTATGGCAAATAATAAGATTAACTTTTATCTAGCACAAAGTGAGGAAGAATATAATCTTGCAATCACATATTTACAGCTGGATGGTACTGTTACTGACATTAGGAAACTTGGACCTATGTCAACAACAGACTTTTTCTGTAATGAAATAGATGCATGGGTTATAGTGTATTCTGGACCAATTGAGACTGGGGAAAAGATTGCAAAACTTATGAGACAGCCAATGATTGACTTAACCAAAGTAGATTATGATATTGTCTGGTAAAATAAGCAGGGCTTTAGGATTTATATTCTAAGGCTCTGTTTTTTATTTGAAAGGAGAAAGATTATGAAAGTAGAATATAACAAGATGTTTGAAAAGAAAGAAGAAACACCAAAGAAAAGGAATATTCTTCAGAGGGCTGGAGACTGGTATGAAGAGATTAAAGAGGAGCATCCAGTAGCGGTTATTACCGTAAAGACATTTATATGTGCAGCAGTTCTTGGATTTATCTATAATAAGGGTAAGCAGGCTGGACATGAAAGGGTTGTATATAAGGATAATCCGGTTGATAAGGAAGCTTTATATAAAAGAGAAATCCAGGATCAGATCGACTGTAATCAGAGCGAGATTGATGAAGAGATTTATACAGATCTTGCCAGTGATTTAGAAAAGGCTGTACTTAAAGAGGGTCTTGATGAATGGTATGATCATAGAGTATTTGATGTTCTTTATGCAAAATATGGTGATCCATTAAAAGGAACTTATACAGCTAAGAAAGAGGTTACTGTTAATGTAAGAGACATAACGGATTGTGAGGAAGAAACAAATGAGTCTGGAACTGACGAGCAAGTCGAAGTGGCTTCATGATGATCTTCGTGATATTTCAAGAGAGTTACATGAACAAAATAAACTTATAAAGGAGGGACTTAAAATGTTTAAATGTATTGATCTTGATGGAGAGGCTAGGGGTGATCTTAGTCTCTCTAAAGAATATAGAGATAAGCTTGATGAAATAAAGAGGGTTGTTGGTGTTAAAACCCTTACTGAAGCTATGGAGATGCTCATTGATGACAAGGTAGAGTATTTTAATAAGGCATTTAAAGAGGAGATGAAAGATAATGACTGATAATCTTTTAAAGATACTCGAGTCACCAAATGCCCACAAGTTTTTGCTGTATTATACTGAAGACACTAAGCTATTTAGAAAGCTTGTAAAACAGCATGGGAGAAGACTTGAGCAGATAGTTTTGCCATATTCTTCGGCTAATCATGTTAAGTTTTTTACTGATGCTAGTGATGATGAACTTAATATGATAAAAAAGGAACACAATGATATTGGTACAAATGGGTTCGTTGCTATTGCGGACGCATATGATGAGGAGTAAGGAGGAAAATAATGAGTGATGAGTTTACCGTAAGTTTTGACAAGAGTGAGGAGGATATTCCTGTGCTTATAGTCATGCGAGAGGGGTATAGCAGCTATCTGTCAGCTCCAAGTATGAATATTAAGAAGGTTATAACTGGTGATAGAGCACTGCAGCTTTATAATGAACTTACCGAAAATAAGGAGGTGACATCATGATAAAGAACATTGATATTCTAAAGCCTGATAAGCCAAAGAGAGTAACATCTGGTAATAAGCTTATTGACTGGGTTGAGAAGGAATATGAGGCTGGTAATCTTCCATTTGGTTCTGACGATAGGGACATGCTTATCGCCGGGATTAAGGAAAAACCAGAAGTTTACACAAAAGAAAGGATCCAGGAGTATATTAATTCTGGTAAGGAGGCAAGAGGATGAAACTTACAATCACAAGAGAGGACTTGAGGCAATTTGTTTTAAAGGAGGCAAACATTGATATTTCGCAGGTACCGCTTGATATCGATATCGAGGGATATAAGCAGATGGAGGGTCGTTATAAATGGCAAGAGATGACCGGAAGGGAATTGAAAGAAATAGTTTGCGATAAACTCGCAGGTAAAGATGAGGTATCAAGGGAGACAATTGCAAAGCTTGCTCTTAATTCAATATATGGTGTTGCATCTGATGAAAAGGTTATCACTGATAAAGAAGGCAGGGTTCTGGATATTGTGAAAGAAGAAAAGGAAGAGAAAGAACCTGAAAAACCTAAGATCAAGGATAACAGGGCTAATCTTAAAAGTCATCCGGATTACACAGATTATGAGAATACAGTCCTTGACTTTGCTACATCTCCAGAGCATAAGAGACAGGTACCGTTCTTTGGTGCTGAGACTATACATTGTTGTAAAGCAAGGTATCAGAAGATGATTGATAAGCTAAACGTTAAAGACAGTGTTAAATTCTCCAGAATTGATTCTCTTCCATATCTTGTTAAGATCGAAAGTTCGCAGTCTATGAATGATGTTTTAAATGAAGGAGTCAATAAATGACGAAAGAAGAGTTTTGTGACCTTCTTATGTCTAAGGGCTATAGGGTAATAATGGGCGGGGAAGATAACCAGAGTTACATGCCTATAGTCCTTATTAAAACTAGGGAGGAAATGAATGAAGTAGTACAAGTAGTTAAAGAGATAGCTCTTGTATACGATTATCACTTTTCATGGGGAGTATCGGTAAAACAGGTAGACAACTAAGGAAGGCATAAAATGACGATTAGAGATATTTTACAGCTTATATGTTATTTTCTGGTTGCTTTAATGGCAGCTAATTTCGTTTGCAAGGGAAGGAGACGATAATGAAGAAACTATTACTTATAATTGGGGCATGTGCTATGCTGCTTACCGGATGCAATTACCAGGCAATTGATCTTAACTATGGATTTACTGAGGCATATATCGTAGACACTGATGAGACTATAAAGATTAAGTCTTGGTGCGATTATGGCGATTCCGACATGATTCAGTTCACAGACACAGATGGAAGGACATATTTGACACACTCGAGTAACGTAATTTTAATGGAATGATATTTTGGAGGAGATTATGACAATAACACTTGAAGAGGCAAAAACTATACAGACAGGACTTACACATATGTCTGATAAAAAGAGAAGTTTCATCGAAAGATCCATGCTTGATATTTTGGGAGAGCCAAATCACATGGAAGAAGGAGATATTGCTATAAAGAAGAGCCTTACAGCTTCACAAGAGACTATCTATATAGCACTTTTGTCTATTGCGACTGAGGCTAGGCTTGAACATGAGAGGATGAAAGAACTTAAGGGTTAAGGAGGCTTATATGGGATCACGTGGTTTGCAGTCAATCATGAATTCAAATTCAATGATTCACACAAGTGAGTCTATTAAGGACAAAGACATTACAATTTCAAGACTTAGACTGGGTTCAAGATATATGAAAGATTTCAAACGCCCAGCTTATTTTGGAACGAAGGTTCAGCAAAAAGATATTCACGGATACATTAAGGAGGACTAAATGACAGGAATAGAAAGAGCTACAGGAAATGTATTTAACGAGGATACACTGATTGATATTTACCACGTTTCATCAAAGCCAAGAAAGGGAGTTGGGAAGGAGCCATGCTGTGAAAATTGTAAGTTCTACACTGCTAAATGGGGATCCTACAAGTGTATGAATACAGGAAATCTTGAAGGTGGCGCAGTGCCTACGGATAGATGGTGTAAGGATTTCTGGCCAAGACCAAAGGAGGAAGAATGAATACATGTGAGAACTGTAAGCATGTTCTTATACGAGATATCGAATATGGCGGTGAGAGATATACCATGTGTCATTGTAACAAGCTAAATGATATTCTAACAGTATGTGATATGAGACTTGTTGAACATGAGATTCTTGCTAGAAAATCAGTAACGCCAGATAGTACATGCGATTTATATGAGGAACGTTGTGACGAGATTAGAGAGACAGAAGATTGAAGAGAGACTTAGTATTATATTTCAGCTTATAGAATTCTTTGGAGAGGAGGGAGAGGATGATATTTTTACTTGTATACATGCTAGTGAGTGCAATTATATTAATGATACTAGTTGCTACAGGTCTTGTTAAGTTTGAATGGACTCCCGGTGAGGTTCCAGGTGAAGAAACATTTAAAAATGGAGTGACAACTTTGCTGTATATCATTGCAATAATACTTGTATGGCCAATAATTGTGCTAATACTTATTATTAATGGAAGGATGGGAAGAAAATGATAGAAACGGGGATCTGGGTTATTGCAATATGCGAAATGACAACGACAATACTAACTTTACTAGACTATTTTTGCAAGGGAGAGGATGATAATGAGTGAGTTTGAATGTTTTATTTTGGTGGTATTTCTTATTAACTGTATTCTTAATGTATTTGTTATGGCATATTTTAGAATAGTTATTAAAGAAGAGAAAGAGATTGATAAGCTGTTTAGGGAGATATGTGAGCTATTTAAGAAGGAGACGGGGAAAGATGGACTGGAATGACTATAATTGGCGAATGGATGATATGAGAGATTTCGTATTCGTCATGTTTGAGGGGTTATGTGCTGTGATATTTGTAGGCACGTTTATTATAATGAAGATATGTGATTTGTTTGAAAGGTAAGTAGTATGACTAAAGAAGAATGGGAGAATGGACTATTTCTTCCTTATATTAATGGCAGATATGTGAACCCATACGTAAAAGGTGAGAAAAATCCTGATATTAGAAAGAAAAATAAGAAGGAGAAAGTGTATGATTCAAATAGATGATGAGTACGAAGATCCACTGGACGCCGCTGTGAAACTAATAAATTCAAAATATTCGGCATCGGAGCTTTATGAACTATCTGGATATTTGGCTGTTTATGCTAATACACACTATGATGATGGAGGGATTGTAAAACATAATGGAGAAGATTGAAATAAGGATTTTAAGAGCAGCTATAGTTATACTTTTGCTATGGGATATTATAATAACATCATATGTTTTATCAAATCCTTATGTAGAAGAATATTCTAGCGCTGGTGAAAAGAATGTAACTATTCCTGATAACATTTCATGCGATGGAGAAACTATTATATTTGGTGGTAACATGACTGCTCCTAAACCTAAAGAAGATGAACCTATTAGTGATATGTTTTACGAATTTTCTGAAGAAGAAATAGATCTTATGGCTGCCTGTGTATTTTTCGAAGCAGGTAACCAGTCTATGGAAGGTAAGAGACTTGTAGCTGATGTCATTATTAATAGGGTAGAGTCTGATAGATTCCCAGGAACTGTTGAAGAGGTATTATCTGCAGATGGTCAGTTTGTTACATGGGATGATATCTGCATAAGCAAACCTGAAGATATACCAATTGACTGTTATGGTGCTGTTCTTATCGAGGTTGAGGCATATGAAAGTGGCGTAATGCTTGACAAACAGTACTTTGATAAGAGCATGTACTTCTTTTCATCAAATGGGAAAGAGAATAAATTCAGAAATGGAGGTGTTAAGTCTTGACTAACGCTGAGAAGTTCAAAGAAGTATTCGGAATTAAGATTGATGAAAACGTACCAGAAGATCCTTGCGCTATGTTTGATCATAATATATGTATTGATCATGAGTGTGGGGATTGTCCAGCATGCCATTTCTGGGAAAAGGAATATAAGTTACCTGAAAGCGAGACAAAAGATGACAATCAAAGAAACAATAGATTGGCTTAAAATTATAAGGGTTAATCTTAAAAACTTTCCTGAGATAAGTAATGGAAAGAAGATTGAGGCCCTTACGAATGCTATTGATATTGTTGGTGCATGCGAGATTTTTCTTGATCCCAATGTAAGTGATAAAGAAAGCTATAAGATGTTTGAGAAAGTGAGGAAGAAATCGGATCAGGATCTTGTTGTAGAATCTGCTTACAAAACAGGTTTTAAAATGGGAATACTAAAAGGTATGTCAGATAGTGTGAGGGATGAGGAATGAGCTTATATATAGTTGATATTCACGGAGAAATTGAGGGTGATTATGAAATCATTGGGAAGATTGAAGAGCCAATAAACTATAAAGATCCGAGATGGATTCCTGTTAGCGAAAGATTACCTGAAGATTATGAAGAAGTTATCGCATCAGTTAACCATGAATATGTTTATTCAAATGCAAGATATTCAAAAAAATATGGTTGGGAATGGGCAGCTGAATATAGTTGCGATTATTGGACAGATTTAAAAGGAGTAGATGCCTGGATGCCATTGCCAAAAGCGTATAATCCAGAAAGCGAGGAAAAGAGAAGAAGCAGAAACCATAATGGCTGAACACTTATTACGAAAAGATACTCCAAAAGATATTAAAGAAGCTATGTTGATATCTATTAAAGACATGCACAAAATGATAGAAATAGAGGATATAGTGAAAGAAGGGAAAGGAAATGAATAAAATAGAAGGCTGGGTCAAGGATATAGATGTTTTATATCTTTGCAATAAGAAAAGGTGTAAGAATTGTACGTCACTTGGGATTTATGGTGATGAGGATGTTTGCAGGCATACACTTGATGAAAAGTACGCTATATCAACACGTGGGATATTTGAGTTTGACAGGGGCTGTGGATGCCTTGTGCAGAAGGAGATTGGATAATGCTAGAGTTTATATTTAAATACACTTGGATCGGGATGCTTGTACTCGTTTATGTTATTTGGAGTGTTGAATCGATTAAGGACATTATAGAAACAAAGCGCATGTATCATGAGTTGTTCAGTTTAGATTATATTGATGAGACATCACGAGCTTGGATTTTAGTGTCTATTGTATGCATTTTTTCGGCAAGTTTTATATATTGGGTTTTTTATGGTATTGAGTAGGAGGCACTATGATAAAAGCTAAAATTACGGTATTTGATGATGAGACTGGGAAAATATATGAGGAGGATAGGGTAATTGATCCTTATAAAGATGAAACATTGATTGGTCCTTGTGGCTGCGATTACAGTGTTGAAGAAGTTGAGTTTAGATTTGACTTTAGGCGATTCTTGTAACACCTCGTTTAAGGCCTCTAGGAGCCTCTAGGAGCCGTTTTAGGGTATGTGACAGGGAAATATACGTCTATATGGCTTAAAATGGCTTGTAGGGGCAAATAGAGGCCTTGTAGAGCGTGCTAGGAGGGAGGAAAGGATGGATTTTATAGAATTTTGTGAAAATGTACTTGAGCATCCATTATCCGGTTGGCAAAAGGAATATCTTACCAAAATGTATGATATGATTAAGACGGCTAAAGAAGAAAATAGGGAGATTAATATTATTATGCCTGGTAGAGGTTCGTCGAAGTATAACATTCACTTAGCTGCTATTTATTTGGCAAGTGAATATGACAAATGCTTGAAAGGAGAAAAGGAAAGGAATGAACAGTAAGACACTTGAGCAGGAACTTGCTAAAAAGATCGCTTACATGGACGATAAGAGTTTTTCAAACTTTATTACAAGATGCTGCATTATGTATAATAAATATCACAATAATAAGGTAAGTGACTTTTCTTTATATCATCTTGATAGGGTGACTGAGATTTCTTTTGTAGAAGGGGAAAAGGATGACTAATGGAGAGAAGATTGTAAACGATTTTAAATGCGAGGTCTACGAACCAATTGTTGAAGATAACATCATTCATGTAGCTTTTGATAAAGGTGATACTTTAATTGGATTTGATCTTGATTGGTGGAATAGTGAGTATCCTTACACAGACCTAGTGGTAAATGTTAAACTTGCTAACACGTGCAAAGACTGCATAAATAAAGTTCTAAGGCCTAATGTAGTAAGGAAGATTATGAAAAGGAAAATATGGAGAGATGGCCTATCGCGTTAAATGTCATCTCTTTTATGAAACGATTGATTAGGCATTTATTTGAAAGGAGAACAATTATGCCAGAAACTTATTATAAAAGAAAAGAGTTAACTAAAGAAGGCAAACTTATAGATGCGGTACTTAATGATTATGCTAGAGTAATTGCAAGAGATTATAAAAGTGGCCGAATTGATTTAACTGAATTTGACAGAAAGAAAGTAAGACTTAAAATGGCACTTGGAGCACTTGAACAAAAACTTGGAGCTGATTAATGGTTTGGTAATAAGAGACTGTGATGTATTCATGGTCTCTTTATTTTTGGAGGATATATTATGGAAGATACTTATAAGTTTTTGACTGATGATCAGCTTGAGTCGGCTCTAAAGCTAAAGTCGGGTAACATACTTGTCGGTAATGTTGGTGCTGGTAAGAGCCGCTGTGCCATCGCCTGGTGGTACATGCTTTGTGGTGGTGAGATTGACCAGGTTGATGGACCAAAAAGAAACATTGATATTTCGGATGATAGTGTAAGACCTTTGTACATTATTACTACAGCTAAGAAGAGAAACGAACATGAATGGGATAGTGAGCTTCTTCCTTTTAGTATAATAACAGGAGATAAAGTAGTAGTTGACTCATGGAATAATATCGGTAAATATATTGGCGTTACCGGTTCTGTATTTATATTTGATGAAGATCATTTGACTGGATCAGGAGCTTGGGTTCATGCATTTTGGAAGATAGCCGCAAATAATACTTGGATTGTTGCTACTGCTACACCTGGTGACAAATGGATGGACTTTTATCCGATATTTAAGGCTAATGGATTCTTTAAGTCAAAGCGAGAGTTTGAAGAGCGTCATGTTATATATAATCCATATAAGACATTTCCTGACGTACTTAGATACGTTGGAGAAGGCAGACTTAACATGTATAGAAGAAGGATCGTTGTACAAATGAAGTATGAGCATAGGGTTAATATACATGATGAATTCATTGAGTGCACATATGATAAAGCAACTTATAATAATTGTGAGAAATTTTTGTATAATCCTTACTCTGATAATCCAATTGAATCAGGATCCGGTCTTTGCTATTGTTTAAGACGTATATGTAATTCGGATAGATCTAGGATTAATTCGGTACTTGATATTATTGAAGAAGGTGAAGCAAGGTATAATCGTACACGGTACATTATATTCTATTCGTTCAACTATGAACTTGACATTTTGAGAACTTTATCTGACTATCTTGATGGATATGTGATCGCTGAATATAATGGCCAGATTCATGATATTCTTCCTGATTCTGATAAATGGATATATCTTGTGAACTATGGATCTGGGTCAGAGGCATGGAACTGTATCACTACAGACACGATTATATTCTATTCACAGACATATTCGTATAAGACTTTGGTGCAAGCAAAGGGTAGAATTGACAGGAGAAACACTCCATTTTGGGAACTTTATTACTATCATCTTCGCTCAAATTCTAAAATTGACAAGGCAATTAGCTATGCTCTCATGAGTAAAAAGGAGTTTAATGAGCGTGATTATTACGGAAAAAGGTTCAAAAATTGATAGCTTGCACACCAAAAAATTTAAAATTTCAAAAAAGTTTGGTGTGCAAAAGTGTTGAAAATGGCTAAAAATGCACACCAAAAATGCCAAATTTTTGAAAACTTGCACACCAAAACACCCCAAAAACACCCCAATGCACACCAAAAAAGTGCCATTTTTGGGCAAAAAACATTAAATTTTATATATCTTACTTTTATCGCGAACGAAGTAACCAAAATAATATATATTATTTATTAAAAATTATTTTAGAAAATAATAAAAATAATATAGTATTTTGGTTACTTAAATAAATATAAATGCAAAAATGCAAAAAATTGCAAAATTTGTCGATTTTTACCGATTTTTGGTGTGCAAAGATATTTAAGGAGGATTTTAAGTAAAATGAACAGTATGGAGTTTAAAGCACTTAGCATATATGGATATGCACCAGATCAGTACCATGAGTACTATCTTATGCGAAGTGGTGAGATTGTAAATGGGAAAGGAGGTAAGATGGTTCCATCATTTAGTCATTCACGGAGCAGGTATGTTAAGTTAAAGTCAAAAGATGGTAAATGGAAATGCGTTTGCCTTAACAAACTTATGAAAGAAGTATTTGCAGATTGAAAGGAGATTTATATTTATGGATTATTCAGAGTATGAAAGAGCAACCAAGGTATATCAAGGACGGAGTGTAGCAAGAGGTCATTACGGTTTTATTTTAAGGAATACCCATGACGCTAGCCGTAACACGTATTATGTTGGCATAAAGGAATATATGATCTTGTATCATACCAGTACCGATATTCCACCGATAAGGTTTAACAAGAACTATTGTCTTGACGAGGAGTTCAGGACAATACCTCTTGTTAAGGTGCCAATTGATATTTTTAAAAGGTGCCAAAAGATTAGGTCATTGGTCTACTATGACGATAATGAAAAGATTGTAGGAACAAACGGAATTATATTGCCTCCTACCAATTCGAAAAGTATTAAGTATTTTGTGCCCACTGGATATTACATTAATATCTCACAGTCATGCCCAGCACTTCCTGCTGTTAGATTTAATGGTAACTATTCTCTTATTGGTACTGGAAGGGAGCTTGCACTCGTTAAAGTTCCGTACGAGGTATTTTGTTATGTGAAAGAACATAAGATAAAATCGTTGTATTTGTAAGCTTGCACACCAAAATGCCCTAAAAATAACCGCTAGCGACTTTTTTGAAAAAGTGAGGGGCCGCAAACCCAGTACTGGTGCGGGTTTCAGGATTTCGCGTAAAATACATTCTCTTTTATAGGGGAGAATAGGCAAAATGAGAAAATTAAGCGCTCATTAAACTTGTTCTCCTTTTTTCTTTGCGCCCTGTTTTAAGTAACTACACAAAACCAAATAAGATGGGAGATCTAAAATGCGTGAATCTAAGTTTCAGTCAAATCTTGTTAAAGAGCTAAAGTTATTATTTCCTGGTTCATATGTTCTTAAGCTTGATCCGACTAATCATAGAGGCATTCCAGATCTTCTCATTTTATTCGGCAAGAAGTGGGCAACACTAGAATGCAAAGAATCTTCTAAAGCGAGTCACAGGCCCGGCCAAGATAGAAATGTAGAAGCAATGAATGACATGTCGTATTCGTCATTTATATATCCCGAGAACAAGGAGAAAGTATTAAATGATTTACAAGAATTATTCCGAGCTTGAAGGCAAGCATGCATTCTTCTCACCAAGCCAGTCATCATGGCTTAATTGGTTTCTTGATTACAAAGAAGGAAAGATAACCAAGAAAGAATTGTACGATACAATTCATGATGCATATGCAAGTAAGGTTGCTAAAGACAACGGTACTAAGATTCACGAGATAGCATGTAAATGGATCAAAAGAGGAAGACACCTTCCAAAATCTAAAGTTGCGCTTCGTGCCATACTTTGGGATGAGATTGGAAAGGACTCAGACTTTATTGACGACATTGTACTTGAAACATTCTACATGTACGTGAATGATGCCATTGATAATGAGATGACACCTGAGCAGCCGCTAAAGATGTCAGACGATGCATTTGGCACATCAGATTGTGTATGCATACAGAAAGGTAAGCATAAAGACATTCTAAAGATACATGATTTAAAGACAGGTAAGACACCTGCTAAAATGAGACAGCTATTCACATATGCTGCATATTATTGCTATGACTACGAGATAGATCCAAGGTCAATTGATATTGAATGCAAAATCTATCAACTTGGTGAAGTCATAGTCGATCATCCGGACCCAGAGTTTATACAATTCATTATAGACAGCGTTAATTTTGGAACTGAGATTGTTTCTAAAATGAAAGGGGAAAGATAATTATGAATGAGGAGTTCAAGGGCGTTGACACCGACGTTGGTGAAGATGGGTTTATCTATCACTATGGTGTCAAAAGAAGATCGGGTAGATATCCTTGGGGATCTGGTAAATACCCATTTCAAAGATCGGGAGATTTCCTTGCTCGTGTTGATGAGCTAAAAGCTAAAAATGCAAGTTATTATGACAAGAAGACAGGAAAGACTTACTATGGTACCACAGCAATTGCTAAACTTTTAGGTCTTTCATCAACAGAACTTCGTGTTCAATTATCGCTTGCTGCAAATGAACGTAAGTCACTTCTTATTAACCAAGCTAGAAGCCTTGCTGAAGATGGACTATCACCAACCGAAATAGGTCGAAAGATGGGCATTAATGAATCATCTGTTAGATCATACTTGTCACAAACACGTAAGCGCCAAACATCAGCTGCTCAGGATCTTGCAGTCTCACTCGAGAAGATTGTAGATAAAAAGAAGTTTGTTGATGTTGGTGATGGTGTTGAGATAGGTCTTGGTGTATCTAAGCAGAAGCTTCAAGAAGCACTTTACATTATGCAAAGAGAAGGTTATCAGGTTCATGGTGTAGGTCAAAGACAGCAGACTAACCTTAGCAACCAGACAACTATCAAGGTTCTTTGTGGTAAAGGTGTTTCACAAAAAGAAGCTTATGCTGCTAGAGATGCAGGTGAGATTCAATCACTTGATGATTATTATGTACCAAATGATGGAACTAATAAGGCAGTACCAAGTAAGATGGCTTATCCAGCATCACTTGATTCAAAGCGTCTTATGGTTAATTTTGGTGATACTGGTACAGGACTTGAGGCTGATGGTCTTATTTATATTCGTCCAGGTGTTAGGGACTTATCACTTGGCGATTCTAGGTATGCTCAGGTTCGTATCCTAGTTGATAATTCCAAATACTTAAAAGGCATGGCTATCTATAAGAATGGCCTTCCAGATGGTATCGATGTTGTGTTTAATACCAATAAGTCTGCAAGTAAAGGTAAACTTGGAGCTCTTAAAGATATTGAGCATGACGAGAATGATCCCACAAATCCATTTGGATCTACTGTCAAAGCTAATGGTCAGAATTATTACATTGACAAAGATGGAACTAAGAAACTTGGAATTATTAACAAATTAAAAGAAGAGACTGACTGGAATAATCAGAATAACAGTCATATAGCATCACAGTTCTTATCTAAACAGTCTAAACGAATGATAAGACATCAGCTGGAACTCACATACGCTGATAAAGCTTCTGAATTTGATGAGATTATGAAGCTTAATAACAATACCATTAAGCGTAAGTACTTAATGGACTTTGCTGATAAGTTAGACTCAGATTCAACAGATCTTGATGCTTTTGCTCTTCCTAGACAGAAATGGCAAGTGCTTATACCTGTTCCTGAACTTAAAGATAATGAGTGTTATGCACCAAACTTTAAAGATGGAGAGAAGCTTGCCCTTGTAAGGTATCCTCATGGTGGTATATTTGAGATACCTGTTGTAACCGTTAACAACAAACATAAAGCTGCTAAAGAACTTATTGGTCCTGACTCAATTGATGCTATTGGTATAAATGCTAAAGTTGCAAGTGTATTGTCAGGTGCAGACTTTGATGGTGATACTGTAATTGCAATACCAACCAACTCACGAGTTAAGATCGATACTAAACCACCACTTGCTGGTCTTGTTGGCTTTGATCCTAAAACAGACTACAAGCTTACAGAAGGTGTCGATTATAAGATGGTTAAAGATAAGTTTGGGCGTGAAGAAGCAGTACCACTTAGACGTGGTGTTTCAGTCATGTCCAAGAAGTCAACCCAGATTCAGATGGGTATCGTAAGTAATCTTATAACCGATATGACGATTAAAGGTGCTACAGATGAAGAACTTACAAGAGCTGTTAAGCATTCAATGGTTGTCATAGATGCTGCTAAACATAAGCTTGACTATAGACAGTCTGAAATAGACAATGACATTAAGACCCTAAAACAGAAGTATCAAGGTCATTATGTTATTGACAAAGATGGCAATAGAAAGTATAAAGAAGGAGCTTCAACTATCATATCTCGTGCAGGATCAGATGTTGACGTTGTAAAGAGAGTTGGATCACCGAATGCAGACATTATGCGTACGACCGGCAAGAAAGTATATAAAGAGTCTTATGAGACATTCATAGATCCTAAAACAGGTAAAGAAAGACTAAGGATGCAGAAGTCAACAGCAATGCTAGAAGCTGACGATGCATACGAACTTTCTTCTGGTACAGAAGTTGAAGGTTACTATGCTAATTATGCCAATAAGCTCAAGAGTCTTGCAAGAACAGCACGTATGAATGCTATGGCACTTCCTACTGAAAAGAAAGATGCTGCTGCAGCTCAAAAGTATGCTACAGAAGTACAAGAACTTAAGGAAGCTCTTAATTTGGCAAAGGCTAATAAGCCTAAAGAAAGATTAGCACAGCTTATTTCTGGCTCACGATCAAATGCAATTCAAGAATCACATCCTGAATATTCTAAAGCTGACATGAAAAAGATACGTGCTCATCAGCTGCAGATTGCAAGAGAAGAAGTCGGAGCATCAGGAAAGAAGTCAAGACCATCATTTACACCACGTCAATGGGAAGCTATACAGAATCATGCAATATCGGACAGTATGCTCACCCAGCTTCTCGCTGTTGCTGACCCAGAGTCAACAAGAGAATATGCTACACCAAGATCAAATAACTGGTTAACCCCAGGCAAAGAGGCTAAGATAAGGCAGATGAAGCTATCAGGATTCACAATAGCCCAGATAGCTGATGCTATAGGTAAAAGCCCTTCTGCCATAAGCAGAGTACTGAACGGCTGA
>RHMF01000140.1_pt1 | contig 31090 bp, 22 predicted proteins | sample 5365151 | NCBI WGS metagenome assembly RHMF01 (sample SAMN10266501, study PRJNA497801) | feces metagenome | isolation source: feces | host: Bos taurus | place: China: Prairie of Fairy Mountain | collected 2017-08-14 | reverse complement strand
ATCTTCCCGTGTTGGTTTGGTGCTGCGCTGAAGCTGGAGGGTGTGGAAGAATTTTTGCGGGGATTGGAACGCTGTGCTCCGTCCGCTTCGGAAGGAGCACAATTCGGTGCGCAGGTTTATAAGATATCCCGGGATGAACGGGGAGCCCGATTGACCCACATGAAGGTCACCGGCGGCACCTTGCACACCCGCGATGCCATATCCGGTGACGGTTGGGAGGAAAAAATCACCCAGCTTCGTGTCCTGTCCGGCGGAAGATATACTCCGGTGGATGAAGCGTGACGTGGTGGCGGCAGTTGGATTAAGCCGGACCTGCATCGGTATGGGCCTGGGGGTGCAGGAGGATGCGCCGATGCCGTCTCTGGAGCCGGTGTTGACCTACCGAATCTTCTTCCCGGAGGGAACCGACATACACAAGGCATATCTGCAGCTGCAGCAGCTGGAAGAGGAGGATCCTCAGCTTCATCTGGTGTGGGACGAGCGTTTGCGTCAGTTGAAAATTCAGCTGATGGGCCCCGTACAGATGGAAATTCTCAGTCAGGTCATTCTGGACCGGTTTGGGATGGAGGTCACCTTCGGTCCCGGACAGGTGCTGTATAAGGAGACCATCCAAACGGTGGTGGAGGGCGTGGGTCACTATGAGCCTCTGCGCCATTATGCCGAGGTCCATCTGGTGCTGGAACCGGGAGAGCGGGGCAGCGGTTTGCGATTTACCACCGATTGTTCGGAGGACAAATTCGACCGCAACTGGCAGCGGTTGGTGCTGACCCACCTGTTGGAAAAACAGCATCTGGGTGTGCTGACCGGTTCACCCATTACGGACATGAAAATTACCCTGACGGCGGGACGTGCTCACGAAAAACATACCGAGGGCGGCGACTTCCGTCAGGCGACCTACCGCGCCGTACGGCAGGGTCTGATGCAAGCAAAAACGGTTCTGCTGGAGCCGTGGTATGAGTTCCGGCTGGAGGTGCCGCAAAGTGCTGTCGGCCGGGCTATCACCGACCTGCAGCGTATGGGAGCGCAGTTTGAGGCTCCAGAAACCGATGGGGAGTTTTCCGTTCTGACCGGAAGCGGCCCGGCTGCAGCTCTGAGTGAATATCCTCCCGAACTGGCTGCCTATACCAAGGGGCTGGGCCGTTTTGCCTGCCAGCTGTCAGGGTATGCACCCTGTGCCGAGCAGGATAAAGTGGTGGCCGAACTGGCGTACAACCCTGAGGCGGATATTGAAAATACCCCCGACAGTGTGTTTTGCAGCCATGGCGCGGGATACACCGTCAAGTGGCGGGATGTGTTCGAGCACATGCATCTGCCCTCTACCCTGAATCCGCCCGAAGAAGAAGCGACTGTGGAGGAGCGGGCAGCTCGCTATTTCTCCCACATGGCATCCGATGCCGAATTGATGGCTATTTTTGAGCGCACCTACGGCCCTGTGAAAGACCGAGTCAAGGCGCTGCAGCCTTCGGTCAGACCCAAATCGGCACCTGAAAAACCCTATCGGGGCAAGGTGCAGCCAATAGGCCCGGAATATGTTCTGGTAGATGGATACAACATCATTTTTGCGTGGGATGATCTGCGCAAACTGGCTAAGGAAAATTTGGATGACGCCCGTTCCAAGTTGATTGACCGCCTGCGCAATTATCAGGGTTGGCGCTGGCGCCGCTGTCCGGTTATCGTGGTTTTTGATGCGTATAAGGTAAAAGGAAATCCCGGCAGCATCGAAAAGCTGGGGGATTTTTCCGTGGTTTATACCAAAGAGGCAGAAACCGCCGATATGTATATCGAAAAAGCGGCCTACGACCTGAGCAAGCGGCACCGTGTCCGTGTTGCTACCTCGGACGGTCTGGAGCAGATCATCATCCTTGGCGGCGGTGCACTGCGTGTGTCGGCATCTGCCTTTGAGACGGAGGTCAAAGAGGTAGAGCAAGCCATCCGAAAATTTATACAGTAAAAAACGACCCCATTTGGGGTCGTTTTTTGCTATTCAAACCGTCTTGCGTAGCCGCAGCGGCGGCAGAGGGATTCCACCGCTTCGCCCCGGAGGAACCCTTCGTAAATGGCGGTTGCGCGTGGGGCAGACAGAATGTTATCCAGATCATTTTGGAACAGATTGCCCAGCGCCAGATCACCCTCGTGATCCAGACAGCAGGGGATGACAGTGCCATCCCAAAGAACACCGATCTGATCCCGTAAGCCGAGACAGCGGATGCGGCAGGAACCTTCTTCGGCATCCAGATCAGGCCAGTCAAACTTTTCTCCGTATTCCAAATAGATTCGCTGGCTGACGCGGGTGCCCCGGGGCTCTTTCACCCACGGAGCGGGGAAGTGGAGCCGCATGCGCTCCAGAATGTCCTCGTTCAGCCGGTCGGCGCCCCCTTGGTTCCACAGGCGGTATACCACCAGCTTTTTACCGACGGCCGCTTTGCCAAAGGTGAAGCAGTCGTCCAGATACCGTTCAAAGGGGACGGCCAGATCATTGGCTTCGAAGGCGTGAAGGGAGATGTTCACCTTGTGCAGCGCAGGGTGAGTGAGCAGCATTTCCTGCTGCTTGGCCAGCAAGGTGCCATTGGTGGTCAGAATGACTTTGAATCCTGCTTGTCCGGCCAGAGTCAGGAATTCTTCCAACTGAGGATGACAAAGAGGCTCACCCATAACATGGAAGTACAGGAAATCGCTGTAAGGACGCAGTTTGGGCAGCAGGGAAGAGAACTCCTCGGCGCTCATTCGTCCGGGCTTTCGCTTGGTGCCGGGGCAGAACCGGCAGTTCAGGTTGCACAGATTGGAGATTTCCACATATATTTTGCGAAACCGCATGGTTCCACCTCCTTTGGCCCAGTATAACACAGGAAATAAAAAATTGGAAGAACAGGTATAAACCTCCGCAGGCAGGTCCAAACTATGTCTCGGAGGTGTTTGTTTGAGCAAGAAATCATGGACAGAACGATTGGGCGATTTTGTCGCGGGAAAGGGCTTCTACATAGTCCTGTTCCTTTGCCTTGCCGCAATCGGAATTTCGGGCTATTATCTCTTTTCCACGCTGGGTCCCGATGACAATGTCGCTGTGGACGCCCCGGTGCAGGTGGTAGTCACTGCGATGCCGTCAGCCACGCCGCCCCGGACCACGCCAACCCCGACCAAGCCGACCGTGAAACCGGCCCCTTCGGCTACACCAACTCCTTCGGCGGCTTCTACACCGACTCCGACGCCGAGTGCCACTCCGACTCCCTCGTCCTCTGCAGCACCGAAACCGGCACAATCCAAACCGGCGGCTTCGGTGTACACCTGGCCGTTAAAGGGCGAAATCATCCGGGATTTCTCCCTGGAGGTGCTGGCCTACGATGAGACCATGGGCGACTGGCGAACCCACCACGGTCTGGACATTTCTGCGCAATTGGGAACCGAGGTCTGCTCTATTTCCACGGGCACCGTGGAGGCGGTGTATGATGATGACCTGATGGGTACCACCGTGGTGATCGATCATGGCGGCGGGATCAAAAGTGTCTACTCCAATCTGGCCGCCAAGCCGACCGTGATGGCGGGCGATACGGTCAAACCCGGTAGCGTGATTGGAGCAGTGGGAGAGACGGCGCTGGCCGAAAGCGGGCGTCCACCCCATCTGCACCTGGAAATGAGCAAAGGCGACTATATTGTGGATCCCTTGCAGTATTTGCCTTAAATTGATGAAAACCACCCTCCGCATGCTGCGGAGGGTGGTTTTGCAACACAAAGAACATGAGGCTCTGCATTTGCAGAGCCTCATGTTCAACCTTCCATGTGCCGTCCGAGAAATCCGGCAATGGTCTGGACCAATTTGTATTCGATTTCACCGGTGCGTTTTTCCGGATCGGTGACGGCAAAGAGAACGCAGCCCAGTACGTCTCCTTCGGACAGGATGGGAGCGGCGGCCGAAACCAGATACTTGTCCCCCTCGTCACATACGGGAATGGGGGTGCTGCCGGGGTCAAACTGATAGATCTGCCGGTGTTCCATGACCTCTTCCAGTTCGGGTGAGACGCGCTTGTCCACCAGTTCGCGCCGGGAGCACCCGGCTGCGGACAGGCAGGTGTCACGGTCGGTGATGACAGTGATGTGGCCGGTGGTTTTACTGAGTGTTTCACACATCTGGGCGGAAAAATCGGCCAGACCACCCATCAGGGAATACTTTTTAAAGATGACACCGCCCTCTTTGTCGGTGTAAATTTCCAGCGGGTCACCCTCGCGAATACGCATGGTGCGGCGGATCTCCTTCGGAATGACCACCCGACCAAGGTCATCAATTCTTCGGACGATGCCGGTTGCCTTCATACTATAAATTCCTCCTGCGTTTTTGTTTTTGCACGAATAGTATCCGCACTCGGAATTAATTTATGCAATTGTATGGCCTTACCTGAGCCTGCTGTGTCAAAAAGAAAAACAGCGTCCACCTTGGATGGACGCTGTTTTTGAACATATCAGGCAAGCAGATTAACGCCGGTTTCGGGGTCAAAGAAGTGCATGACCTTGCCTTCGAAGGTGATGTAGATGGTGTTGCCGTAGGCCATGGCCTTACGCTGCTCGTCTTCCAGAGAGACGGTGGGAATGCGGACGATCAACTTGTCGCCGTTGTCCTCCACCACGTGCAGGTGCAGCTCGCTGCCCATCATTTCGTTGACCATGATGTTGCAGGAAATGGCGGCGGGATTGTTCTGCTCCGACAGCACCACGTGCTCGGGGCGGACGCCCAGAACGATTTCACAGCTGCCCACGTTCTTTTCACGCAGCAGATCGGCCTTTTTGCCGGTGACTTCGATCTTTGCGCCGTAGGGAGTTACAAAGTACTTGCCGTCTTCGCAAATCAGATTGGTCTTGAAGGTGTTCATCTTGGGTGCGCCAATGAATTCGGCGACAAACAGATTCAGAGGCATATCAAATACTTCGGTGGGAGTGCCGACCTGCTGGATGAAACCGTCCTTCATGATGACGATACGGTCGCCCAAAGTCATGGCTTCGGTCTGATCGTGGGTAACGTAGATGAAGGTGGTGTCAATCTTCTGGCGCAGCAGAATGATCTCAGCACGCATCTGGTTACGCAGTTTGGCATCCAGGTTGGACAGAGGTTCGTCCATCAGGAAAACCTTGCTGTCGCGCACCATGGCGCGGCCGATGGCAACACGCTGGCGCTGGCCGCCGGACAGAGCGCGGGGCTTGCGGGTCAGATACTCGGTGATGCCGAGGGTTTCTGCGGCGGCGGTTACCTTGGCGTAAACTTCGTCCTGAGGGACCTTTTTCAGGCGCAGGCTGAATGCCATGTTTTCAAACACCGTGAGGTGAGGATAAAGCGCATAGTTCTGGAACACCATGGCGATATCACGGTCACGGGGCTGGAGGTCGTTGACTACGACGCCGTCGATCTCGACGGTGCCGTCAGAAATTTCTTCCAGACCGGCGATCATGCGCAGAGTGGTGGACTTGCCGCAGCCGGAGGGGCCGACGAAAACGATGAATTCCTTGTCCTTGATATCCAGATTAAAATCCTGAACGGCAACGGTGTCCTTGCCGTAGATCTTTTTTACATTCGTTAATTTCACATTAGCCATAATATTACCCCCTTATCCTTTCACTGCGCCGCCGGTGACGCCTTCAACATAGTACTTCTGCAGCATCAGGAACACCAGCGTAACAGGAATTGCAACAATAACACCGGCTGCGCAGAACATGGTGTAGTTGCTGTTGACCATGGTTTTGGAGAGCCATTCGAAGGTACCGACAGCGACACTCATACCGGCGCTATTCTCATGGATCAGATAACTGGCCAGCATAAAATCGCCCCAGGGAGCCATGAAGCCCATCAGGATAGTGTAAATTACGATCGGCTTGGACAGGGGCAGAGTGAGCTTATAGAATACCTGCCAGCGGGTGGCGCCGTCCACACGTGCCGCCTCATCGAGACTCTTGGGGATGGTGTCGAAAAATCCTTTGGACACGTAGTAACTCATACCGCTGCTGGCGCAGTAGACGATGATCAGGCCGAGGGGTGCATTCTGCATGGTCAGGCCGAGATCGGAGAAGACCTTGTAGATCAGGATCATGGTCAGGAAGCCCGGGAACATGCCGAGGATCAGCATGAAGTTCATCAGACCCTTTCTGCCCTTAAAACGCAGGCGGGACAGAACGTAGCTCATGGACAGCACAAAGAAGGTCTGAATGACTGCAGTTGCAACACCCATAATGCCGGTGTTTCGGAACCAGATGAGGAAGTCTGTCTGGTTGAACAGGCGGGCATAATTGTCCAAACCGAACTCTTTGGGCCAGAAATAGCTGACCTGTCCGGGATACTCCACACGGAAGGACTCCAGAAGGATTCCGATGAAGGGGAACAGCCAAATCAGGGTGATCAGGACGAGGATGATATAAACGATGGTGTTGCTCAGCCGACGGCTGGCTTTTGCGCCCAGCCCGCTTTTCTTGATTCGATTGTCAGTTGTAGATTTCATCAGCTGTAATCCTCCTCGTTTTTAGTGGACGGAATTACATTGTAGACAATCAGCGACAGGACTGCGACGACTACGAATACCAGAATACCGATGACCGAGGCCATGTAGTATTTGGTTTCTGCGCTGTTCAGCGTCATCTTGTACAGCCACGTGATCAGCAGGTCGGTGTAGCAGACCGACACACCGCCGGCCGTGCCGATTCCTGTATTGATCAGCTGGTTGTTCTGCGTCAACAGATAAATGACATTGAAGTTGTTCAGGTTGCCCACAAAGCTGGTCAGCAGATAGGGACCCATAACAAACATCATGTACGGCAGGGTGATCTTAGTGTACTGCTGGACACCGCTGGCACCGTCGATACGTGCCGATTCGTACAGGTCGGCGGGGATATTCATCAGAATACCGGTTGCCATCAGCATGATGTAGGGGATACCGACCCAGATATTGATAACGATCAGCAGGATTTTTGCAGAGACAGGGTTCTGCCACAGGGAAAGCTGGTTGGCAGCGATCATGGCGTCGGGCAGCCAGTTCCACTGGAGCAGGAGTTTGCCAATGATGCCCGTAGCGTCAAACAGCTTGGCTGTATACAGCAGAGACACAAACTGAGGGATAGCGATGGTCATAACCAAAACGGTGCGCCAGAATTTTTTGATTCGGATGCCCTTCTTGTTGATCATCATAGCCACAAACATGCCAAGGAAATAGTTGGTGAAGGTGGCGAAGAAAGCCCACATCAGAGTCCAGCCAAGGATCTCGCCGAAGGCCAGACCCAGACCGCCGTGACCAAAGTCCAGCAGCTCGTTAAAATGCTCCCAACCCACCCAGCTGAACAGGTTGGAGTAACCGTCGTGTGCGGCATCGTAGCTGGTGAATGCCACGAGGACCATGTAAATAATGGGCAGAACAGTAAACACCAGGATACCGGTCAAGGGCAGAGCCAGCAGAGTTTTGTGGAACTGGTTGTCCAGCAAAGAGCGAAGGTCGTCGCCGGCGCTCTTGATCTGCTTGCCTTTTGCGGTGATGTCCATGCAGATGCGGCACTGCTTGATCTGCATTCTCCAAGTCCAGATGAAAGCAATGATGAAGACGATGGTCAGCAGACCGTAAAGCATGACCTTTACCGAGTCGTCACCGGGGACCCAGACATCGGTGTCGTAGATCATGTCGTACTGGAAACTGCCCTGCACGGTGCCGACAGTAGCACCTCTGTGGAACCAGTTTCCTTTGGACAGCCAGTAAATGCCGCCGCTGGGAACCAGCATATATCCGATGAATACAATTTCAAATACGAGGAACAGAATTCCACGCATGATTTGTCCGTAGTAAAAGTTGCCGAAACCAAAGATGATAAACGAGAGCTTTACAGCCCAGTTGCCTTTTGTGAATGTGGTACCAATGTCCACGAACAGATCCTTGACGCCAAGGACAAAGTTTTTGAAGAAGTTCAAAATGGCGATGCCAAGCTTTTTGAACCAAGCGGGGATGGCGCAGAGGAATAACTGAAAATTATAGAAAAATGCTTTGAATTTACTGAGTTTTAAGTACTCTAAATCATTTAATCGTTTCATAATCCCACCACATCCTTATTTATAATGAGAAAGCATTGCTAGCCGGTAGACAAGACGCCAGTTGTCCTTGTATGCCGGCTAACAATGCCTTTGCCCTGAGGGCGAGGGGAGCCAAATTGGCTCCCCTGAACCCTCAGTTCATTATTCTGTCATTAAGCGGGGATCAGAGTGACGGTGCCGCCCTGAGCGCCGTCCCAAACGAGCTGGACCTTGTAGTTGCCATCGGCCTCAACAACGATGTTAGCACCGTTGAACTCAACGCCGAAGTTGACATCCCAGGAAGCGCCCTGGCGGACCTTGAACTCTTCGCCGGCCTTCAGAGCCAGAACGTCAGAGGTGTAGGTGCCATCGGGACCCTCGGTCATGGGGAAGTCGGTGTCCCAGCTGGTGCCGCAGATGCCGCCGATAACGCCCCAGGCGTTCTTGGCTTCTTCGGACATGTTCAGCACGCCGGTGATAGCAGCGGTGTAGTTATCCAGAGCAGCCTTCAGATCAGCCTCGGAAGTGGCGGCCTTAGCGTCGGCACCCAGAACCTTGGCAATATCCCACCAGGAGCCGTGGATCTGGCCCTGGGGCTGGCCGAAAGCGTTCTGCTTGGCCAGAGCGGCCAGAGAGGTGTTAGCCTGAACAGCGTCAGAGCCCTGAGCAGCCAGGTTGGAGGGGCCCCACTGATACTTCTCGAAGCGCTCCATCTGGCACTGCTCGTTGGTCAGGTACTGAGCCAGCAGGGACAGGACAGCAGCCTTCTTGGCATCGGACTGGGGCTTAACGCCCATCAGCTTGTTGCCGGTGTAGGAGCCCAGGTGATAGGACTTGCCGTCAACCTCGAAGGAGGGCAGGTCGGTAGCGCCCAGGTTGGCACCAAAGTGCTCAGCAGCAGCGTTGGCGTTCCAGATACCGGTGATGACGACGCCGGCGTCGGTGAAGATGTCAGCGTTGGAGTCGTAAGCGGGGGACTTAGCCAGCTTCTCCATGCCCTTCATAGCGGCCAGACCCTCGGCGGAGTTGAAGGTGTCATCAACAGCGTTGAAGTTGCCCTCAGCGTCCATGGTCCAGTTGGAGTGGCAGCCGGTAGCGAAGAAGAAGGAAGCGGTGTACCAGGCGTTCTCCAGAGCATAGCGGAACTTCACGCCGGCCTTTTCACAAGCGGCGATGATAGCTTCCATGCTCTCAGCGTCCTGCTCGGAGATGATGCTGGTGTCATAGTACATATAGTAGCCGTTGTCGCTGGTCATGGGGTAAGCATACAGAGTGCCGGCGACGGAAGCGGCGGCAACAGAACCGGCGTCGTTGTTGGTCTTGATGGTCTCAGCAGCGCCCTTGCCGGGAGCGGCCAGAGCAGCAGCCTGAACCAGACGAGCCAGCTGGTCCTGAGCGAAGCAGTAGATGTCGGGAGCGGAAGCAACGTCGGCGACGACCTTGGAGCCGGCGTCAGCCTCGGTAACACCCTCGATGGCAGCGTTGATCACGATGCCGGGGTTGGCAGCCTCGAAGCTGTCGATCATGGACTGAGTCATCTCAGCCACGCCGTCCATCTCGGAGACCCACATGGTGATGTCGTAAGTACCGGCCAGTTCGGCGCCGGGGTTGGCGGATTCTGCGGGCTTGTTGCTTTCTGCAGGCTTGTTGTCTGCAGGAGTCTTTTCGCCGCAAGCTACCATGGCGAAGACCATGACCAGAGCAAGCAGCAGAGCGATGAGCTTTTTCATTCTGTGTTTCCTCCTGAATAATTTTGTTTGCGATAAACGCAAAATATATTTTAGGCAAAATTTTCACAATGTCAATGGGTGAGGGTATGAAAACTGTACAATTTTATTATAGTTTTTCAAACTTTTGTCGCATTCGCTGTTTTCGATGCTTGGCCGTTCAGATTCGGAACTCGGCGAAAGCAGGAAGCTGATTGCCCTCGTAGTCAAACAGACACTGGTTGGCCCATTCGTTGGTGGTGGATTTTCCTTCCTCGTGGATATACGCCTGCCCCGCTTCGGATGCCCAGCAGATTCCCTCGCCGGGAAGCCACAGAGGTTCCCAGTAGAAGACGCCGCCGATGTTGTTCTCGCGGGCTTGGACAAGGAAATCCCGGATGAAGGCGGCCTGTCCGTCCGGATTCATAGGATAGCGCTCGCTCAAACCCGGGACATAGGCGCGTTCGGGATCGATCACCAGGCGCTGGGCCTGTCCGTCCAGACAGTAGGCCTCGGTGGTGAAGCCGTAGCCCAGTTCCATGATCATGATCTCTTTGCCAAAGTGGCGGCAGGCATTCAGGTTGGCGAACAATTCATCGGGAGTGCCGTGCCAGTACGGGTAATAGGAAGCGCCGATGATATCGTAATCAATACCGGCGTCACGCACACGGGTGAAGAACTCCTGATAGACGGCCTGATCGTTGCTGCGCTCCAGATGGAGAATGATTTTTGCGTCGGGGAGCACCTCACGGCAGGCTCGGCATCCGGCGTTTAGAAGGCAGCAGAAATTTTCGTAGTTTCCCCGTGTACCGTCTGTCAGTTCCAACTTGCCCATGGGCCAGAGCATGCCGTTGGTGATTTCGTTGCCAACCTGAATGAGATCGGGGGCTACATCGGCCTCGATGGCAGCTTTCAGGCAGGTTTTTGTGAACTCATACACTGCGCAAGTCATGGAATCAAGGTTATAACCGATCCATGCTTTGGGGATCATCTGCTTGCCGGGATCGGCCCAGAAATCACTGTAGTGGAAATTCATCAGGAGCCGATAGCCCTTGCTTTTTGCAACCTTGGCGAAGCGAATGTAGTGGTCAAGGTTACAGCTTCCGGCCAGATAGGGCTCGCCGTTGGGGCCAAAGGGGTCGTTCCACACGCGAATGCGCATGTACTCAACGCCGTTGTGCCGAAAGGCGTCCAGAGGGTCGATGGGCACGCCGCTGTCAAGGTAAACTGCGCCGTGTTCCAGTTCTTCCAGATAGGTGGAAGTATCAATACCGAGAATCACTGTTCGCCCCCCTTATGTGGAGCAAAGGTGATGGGCTGGTTGTCCGCACCGAAATCAATCACACGCAGTTTGAGGGCGCGGTAGCGATAACGGGCGGCATCGTTCAGACGGAGCACATCCTCCTCGCTGCCGGAAAAACTGCAGCGCAGACAGTAATATTCGTTCTTCTCCTCGTCGAAGAACATATCGATATCAATGTCTCTCATGAAGCAGGAGGGGCAGCGGTAATTCAGTTTGCCTTTTGAAGCTTGAGCCATGTGGTGACCTCTCCTTCCTGAATGGTTTTGCGCAGAGTAATGTGGTAAACGGGGGAAAAGGCGATGCCTTCCTCCACCAGTGCGGTGTCGTTGTCGCCGCCCATTTCCACAGTGGTCAGCACGTCGGGAACGGTGACGTAGGCGCGGCCGGCATTCTGTTTTGCGATTTTTTTGCCGCGGTAAGAGAACTGCATGGTTTCCTCATCCACACCCAGTGTCAGGTTGGACATATCAGCCTGATACTCGGTGGTGCCGAAGGCGCCGGTGAAGTACTCTTCAAAGGTGACTGCTTCGCCGCCCAGGTCGTTCATAATGCGGCGGGTGGTGATCACTTTGCCGTCGCCTTCCAGAATGGTAAAGACAGACTGCACGACGATGTCCAAACCACCCAAAGTGACTGTGACCGGGTCAGCGGTCAGACGTACGCCGCCGTCGATCTTTTCGTAAACCGCCATGGTGCGGCACAGGCACAGATCGGCGCTTTCGCCGCGGCAGCTGACCTTGCAGGATTTGATGGTGCCGGCACCGGCATAGTGGGTAAAGTAACCGGCGCGATAGTTGATTTGGATGAGGTAGGGGTAGGAAGCGTCATAGACATTGTCGGTGCCGATGCCGGTTTCCTGCGGAATTCTGGCAACGTAGGGGCGCAGATCGATCATGGCACCGCCCTGGTTGAAGTCCAGACAGGTGCGCATGGCAGGGTCGGCGTACCAGAAATACTCCTTGTTGCTGCCGTAGAGGATGTCCTTCCACAGAGCGCATTCGCCCCGCTTGTAGTCGGGATGGCGCTGGCGGTAGAAGTCGGCGAACTCGCTCATGGTCATGTCCGCCAGTTTGCCCTCGGATTTCAGTTTTCCGTAGTACTTCATGCCATCGTCGTAAGATTTGGCAAGCAGTTCGTAGGGGGCTTCCCAGCGACCGCGGCGGTTGAGCCAGCCGGGGCCGACGAACATCATGTTGTAGCTGTAACCGTCGTTGTACTTGCCCAGATGGCGGTACTGGTCGATCAGATTATACAGGTAGGGGTACTCGACGCCGTCACCGTCCTTGTAATAAATCATGCCGCGCAGTACGTTCTGGGGATGGGTTCCGAAATTGGAGCCGTTGCCGTCAAAGCAGGCCATCAGGTCGCGGGACAGATGGGGAATGGCCACGATGCCGCAGTCATCTTCTGCATCGGAAGCGGGGCAATGGGAGTTGACTTTGGAAGGAATCCAAGGATTCCAAGGACCGCCGTCCATGAAGGTGTACCAGGAGTTGTTGCAGGTGTGGTAGGCCTTGGGACCTTCCTCCCAACAGGTGGCCACGGCGCATTTCACGCTGGGATAGTTCTTCTTGATGTAGTTGATGGTGTATGCGTCCAGAAAATAGCTGCTGGTGGATTCGGGGTAAAAACCGAATTTTTCATAAAATTTACCGAATACATCATCGATGATGGCTTCTTTGGTTTTCTCATCGAACATCCAGATGCAGAAATCTTCTGTTTTATACTTTTCCTTGAACTCGGGGCAGGGAAGGCCAAGCAGGGACAGGCCGATCTCATCGCCGTATTTTTCATGATCTTCCTTGGCAAGATCAATAATCACGTCGGAGAAGAGAGAGGCGTAAGTAATCTGAATGGTGGTTTTGAGTCCGTATTTGTGGGCGCAGTTCTGCTGAAAACGGAAAATGTCCAGCGATTCATCCCGGACGCCTTCACCCTTTCCCAAGGCCTTTTCGGCATACTCGGGTGACAGTTCGGGGCGGTGGATGATGTTGACAACAAATTTGTTTTCCATTTGGTTCTCCTTTTATTATCGGATGTTAGCTGACGATGACACTGGTCTGAGGGCCGACGGTCAGAAGGGTGCCGTCCAGCGAGGCACTGCCCACGCCGATGAAATCGTGCAGCTGATCGAAGGAAACACCCTCGCACTGGCTCAGGTCATAAGTGATTTCCTCGGTGGAGTTGTTGTGAAACAGGCCTATCATTTCGCCTTCATACTCGATTTGGAAGCCGCCGAAGTTTTTGCTGCCCCCGGTCAGGACGGTGTATTGACCTCGAGCGATGGCGGGGTATTTGTGGCGAATGGAGATGAGTTTGCAGTAGTAATTGTAAAGGCTGTTTTCATTGGCCAGTTGGTCGGCTACGGTGGTTTGGATCTGGTTTTTGGCAGGATAGGTGGAGCCGATGGGGTCGCGGATCAGATCGTCATCGCCCCAAAGCATGGCCAGTCTGCGGTTGGCATCGGTGCTTTCGCCGCCGCGGGAGCCGCGCAGGCCGATTTCCTCACCGTAATAGATCATGGGGGAGCCGGGGCACAGCAGGTAGAGATTTGCTGCCATGCGCATGTTGTTTTCCGTTACAAACGCGCCGGCGATGCGGTCCATGTCATGGTTGGACAGGAAGGGCATAACCATGCCGTCCGGGTTTTGTTCAAGCACCTTTTTTTGATAGGAATCCACATAGTTGAGATAGGTGGAGAGGGACTTGCCCTTGGCTGCGGTGGCAATCACGCCTTCGGCCTGTGCCATGGCGAAATTGAAGCAGTTCATGGCGCCGTAATACTCCAGGATCTCGTTTTCACCCGACCAGCACTCGCCCACGCAGTAGATGTCGGGTTTGTACTGGCGCAGCTGTTCCATATACCATTCCCAGAAGGCCACGGATCTTGCGGTATCACCGTAATAAATATATTTCACAGCGTCAAAGCGGAATCCGTCAACACCCAGATCCAGATAATATTTGGCAATGTCCAATGTGGCTTGCTTCACTTCGGGATTGTCAAAATTGAGTTCGGGCATATTGCCGGAGAAGTTGCACTCATACCAGCAGTCGACACCGGCGATTTTCTGGTATGTGACTCCACCGACTTTCTCTGCTTCGGTGACGCAGGAGTAATAGTCGTAATAGGGGTTTTCGGTGTCGCCGTCCATACGTGCCTGTTTAAACTGAAGGAACCATTCGTGCTGGTTGGAGGTGTGGTTGATGACCAGATCGAGAATCAGCTTGACATTGCGCTCTTTGCAGAGTTGGATCAGTTCCTTCAGATCCTCTTCCGTGCCAAACCGCCAGTCAATCTGATAATAGTCGGTGGTGTCGTACTTGTGGTAAGAGGGGGAGGAAAAAATGGGGGAGAGCCAAATGCCCTGAACACCCAGACTGTTTCCGGAATTGATGTTGCCGTCGTTCAGATAATCAAAACGGTTGATGACACCACGCAGATCTCCAATGCCGTCGTTGCTTGCGTCGGAGAAGGAACCGACAAAGATCTGATAGAAGGTCCTATAATTGTCGTTAACCGGGTCAATCATGCTTTCCGGCTCCTCATTTGCATTTTTTTGGGGGGTTGTCGTACATGCAGCCAGTCCGAGCAGAAGAACGGTTGTGAGCAGCAGAGCAATGGCGCGCCGGGTTGTTTTATTGTTTTTCATGGTGTTTCTCCTGCCTTATTCCGTGACCGAGTTGAGCAGAGCGTCGTCGATCTTGCCCCATGCGTTGGGACCGGAACATTTTACGTAAATACCCACCGCAATGGCATCACCCTCGGTATATTCGATGTTTTCCAAGGTGGCGGTGTGCCACTCGTTGTAAACCGTGATGGTGGTATCCTCGGTGGCCACAATTTCGTCGTTGATTTTCACATAGGCGTAGATATCGGTGTTTCCGCTGTCACCGCCCATAATGGAAATGGAATAGTCGTATTTGCCGGATTTCAGGTCGGTTACGGCCTGCTCCAGTGTGAACTCCACGCAGTTGGCACCGGCACCCCAGAAGTGATAGTGCTTGGTGCCGGTCAGAGAATCGGTGACCTTGTCTTCCACATGAAGTTCGTCAAAGGAGTTCAGTTCGGTGGCAGTCCAGCCGACTTCACCGTCCTCAAAACTCCAGTTGGTCAGATAGTTGTAATTGACCATGGAAACATAACAGGTGGCCTCCATGCCGTCTGCGGTACCCTTGACGGTGTATTTGGCCACGCCGCCGTTTTTCATGGCGTCGATGTTCACGTTGTGCCACTCCACGGGAATCTGCTGCTTGGAATTGTCCAGCATGATGGCGTTGACCGTTTCGGGAAGAACGACATCGCCGTTCAAGTCGAGGATCAGGTTGGTATCCTGGATGGCGTCTGCCTTGTTTTCCACGGCGTTGCCACTGCGGACAAGAGAGAAGACTTTCAGAGATTCCAATGCCTTGCCGTCGGCATCAAAGAAGGCCTGATTGTCTACGGCACAGCCGCCGTACCACTGACCGGCATCTTCCGGATCATATTCTGCGGCAAAGGAGGAGGCCCAACCGGAACCGTGGGTTTCCCAAAGGGCGGAGTTTTGTTCCCAACTGTCACCGCCTACCGAAATCCAGGTGCCTTCCCAGTAAAAGACGCCGATGCCGTTGGTGGTCTTGTTGGCTACCGTGTCGATTACGTTGCGGACAAGATTGGCCTGTCCCTGCTGGGTGAAGGGATAATCTTTCACGATACCCCCGCCGTCACCGATGGTGTTGCCGTTGAAGTCGGTGTCTTCTGCCGTAAATGCGTAGGAGGTTTCGGCAACCATGACTTTTTTGTCATAGGTCTCGGCAATCTTGGACAGTACCTGTGCCAGATTGTCCAGTGTGCCATGCCAGAAGGGGTAGTAGGAGGAGGCAAACACGTCGTAATCCACCTGATAGTAGTCCAAATTCTTGCCGTAGCTGTCAAAATTGGTGACTTTTTCGGGGTTTGCAAAGTGGACTGCCACCAGCGCGTCGGGGCAGACCTCGCGCACTGCTTTGGAGCCTGCGCTCATCAACTGCATGATCTTTTTCCAACCGCCCAGTGCGCTGCTGTTCTCACCGCACATGGCGCCGTTGGTTTCGTTGCCAATCTGTACCATGCCCACGTCCACACCGGCATCCACCAGTTTCTGCAGGCAGTCTTTGGTGTACTGATATAGCGCTTCGGACTTCTCGTCGATCTTCATACCCTTCCATGCCTTGGGCACCATCTGCTTTCCGGGGTCGGCCCAGAAGTCGGAATAGTGGAAGTTTACCAGCAGTTTCATGCCGTGTTCGGTGGCTGCCTTGCCGACCAGAATGGCGTTTTCAATGTCGCAGTTGCCGCCGCCGTACCCATTGCCATCAGCATCAAAGGGATCATTCCACACGCGTACGCGAATGTAGTTGATGCCGTTTTCGCTGAGGATTTCATAGGGACTCTTTTTCACACCTGAGTGGTCATAGTAGGTCACGCCGCTGGCTTCCAGAGCAGGAACGCAGGAAGCGTCCATGCCAAGGATAAATTCGTCCGGCAGATTTTCCACCTTTTCCACGTACAGGGTGTCGGAGGACACGGCAGGCTTTCTGTCGGAATGGGTGGAATCTCCGATCTCCCCTGTCAGGCCGCAGCCGGGCAGCAGCATAGTTGCCGCAAGAGCAAGGGAGAGGGGGATGCACAGATACTTTTTTCGGTTCATAAATGAATCCCTTCTGCACCCGGCATTCTCTGCCGGGTGCGGCTGAATCAATCATCAGGCGATTGCGTCGTTTATATAGATGCGGATACCGATGGCGTCTACGGTGACCGTGCCGCTCTCCCGGGCCAGAATGTCGGTGCCGGCAGAACAAGCGTCAGCCACGAGGTTCCATTCACCGTTCAGGGGATAGGGCAGACCGGTGTTGTGGGGATTGATGAGGGCGAGAGCCTGACCGCCCTTGCCGTCTTCATAGGAAATTGCGAGGATTCCGCTGCCCAGTTCTTCCACATTGGAAATCTGAGCGGCGCTGTCGGTGAAAATGTCGAAGTGCTTTCTCATGGCGATGAGACCCTTGTAGTAGAGCATGGTGGCATACTCACGGGTACCTTCCTGCAGCACCGACCAGTTGATGTTGTTGACGGCGTCACTGGATTTATAGCTGTTTTCATCGCCGTCCTTGGTGCGCAGCATTTCTTCGCCCGCCTGCCAGAAGGGGGTACCCTTGGAAATCATAAGAATGGCTGCACCCAAATTGTTCATGCGGTTTCGCTGATCCTCGGTGTGGTTGGGATTGGACAGGAGCAGTTTATCCCAAAGGGTGTTGTTGTCATGGGCGCTCATATAGTTGATAACCATGGCATCGGTGACGCTCCAGCCTTGACCGACGCCCTGACCGCCCCGGAGACCGAAGACGATGTCTGCTGTTGTGGCGGCATTGGCTGCACCGCTGATATAGCCCTGCGCGGTCTTGTCGAACACGCTGCCCTTCAGACCGTCGCGAATCACGTCATTGAACACGGCAACTGCGCCGATGGCATTGCCGGAAGGTGTGATTTTGCTGATGTTGGACTGATTTGCCTGTGCACTGCCGTCGATGGTGGCGCCCATGGTCCAGCCCTCACCATAAAGAATGGCGTGGGGATTGACAGCGTGTACGGCTTGCTCCACTTCCTGCATGGTGGCCAAATCGTGCAGACCCATCAGGTCAAAGCGCAGGCCGTCCAGTTTGTATTCCTTCACCCAGTACGCGGTGGAATCCACCATGAATTTGCCGAACATATAGCGCTCGGAAGCGGTGTCGTTTCCGCAGCCGCTGGCCGAAGAATTGGCGCCGGTGCTGGTGTAGCGATAGTAATAATACGGCACGATGCGGTTGAAGCTGCTGTTGGCATCGTAGGTATGGTTATAAACCATGTCCATCACCACGCTGATGCCTGCTTCGTGGAGAGCCATTACCATCTGTTTGTACTCGTTGATGCGCACCTCGCCGTGATAGGGGTCGGTGGAATAGCTGCCTTCAGGGACGTTGTAGTTTTTTGGATCGTAGCCCCAGTTGAATTCATCTTCGGGGGTGGTTTCATCGACGGTGGCATAGTCGTACACGGGAAGCAGGTGTACATGGGTGATGCCCAGTTCCTTCAGATAGTCAACACCTACGCTCCGGCCGTGCTCGTTGACCAACCCGGTTTCGGTGAAGGCCAGGTACTTTCCCTTGTACTGGGAAGAGACGATTTTGTTGGAGAAGTCACGCACATGGACCTCCCAGATGATGGCTTCGGAATAGTTGGAAATGGGGGTTTTCAGGTCGGCGGAATCCCAGCCGTCGGGATTGGTCAGAGACAGATCCACAACCATGCCGCGGTTGCCGTTTACACCGGCGGCTTTGGCGTAGGGGTCAACGGCCTCCTGTGTGCCCACGCCGGTGGTTACGGTGTAGGTGTAATAGGTGCCGTGGCCGCAGGGTTCGGTGTGGGACCAGATGCCCTTTTCGCCCATGGTCATCTCTACGCTCTTGTAGGCGTCGGTGCCGTCGCCTGCTTCAAAGAGGTTGAGCACCACCTTGGATGCCGTGGGGGCCCATACCTTGAAGGTGGTGTTGTCGCCGTGGATCACAGCGCCCAGATCATCGCCGTCATAGTGGAAGTGTTCGGCAAAATAGGGGCTGTCAAAGATTTCGGTGGGGACGACGGTTTTCTCGCCGTAGCCTGCGATCTCGATGCGATAGGTCTTAGAGAGATCCAGCGCTTCTGCCGTTTCGATGTAGCCGGAAGTGGATTCCTTGCCCAAAGTGGAAACGCCGGTAACGGCAATTTCGCGCTCGCCTTCGTAGATCTTGACCTGACTCAGATCGGAAATGGTGGTCTTGGGGGCAATGCTGTATCGGATCTTATACTGATCTGCCATGCCTGCAAGTGTAAACATTTTTGCCATATACAGTGTTTTTCCTCCGTCACTGCTCAAATATTGTTCAGGATCGCCGTGCTTCAGGTAGACAACCGTCTCCTTGCCGCTGATGGTTACAAAGCGGTCCGATTCATAGTCTTTGGTGGCGCTGCCCCACGAACTTCCGCCCGGGTCAGAGCAGTCCCGGCGAACAATAAAGCCGACCGATTCCACATTCTCGGGTACGTTGACCACCACTTTAGCACCGTACTCGCATTCGTGGAAGAGGTAGCCCTTGCCTGCCTTGTCACCCCACCAGATCCACATGTCGCATTTTTCGTAGGTGCCCGGATAGGACCAGTAGAAGGTAACCTGATTGTATCCATCCTGCAGGGGTTCGGTGTATTCTTCGGTGGGCTGAGCGGGGGTGGGCTGCACAGGCTGGGGAGTTTCGTTGACCGGGGGAGGATCCTGTGAGGGGGTCGGCGTACATGCTGTCAGGGACATGGAGAACAGCATGGCCAGCAGGAGAAGCAGGGAAAGGGGACGTCTGAAATAGTTCATGAGGGGAACCTCCCTGTCTATTTGTTTCGGTTTGTTCTTGTGGTCAAATCCAGAATTCTGTTTCTGAGTCTTGCGGTGTTGTACCGGGGGCTGATGCGCCATGCCCAGTTGCCTTGTGCTGTGGCGGGAATGTTCATCCGGCCTTTCTCGTTGGGCAGGTTCAGATAATCCTGCATGGGGACCATGGCGAGATTGGCAATGCTCTCGAAGGCGAATTCAATGAGATCATAAGTGCGGTGCTGCGCCTTGTTTCGCGGACATTCCCGGTTGAACCGGCGTTTTGCCTCGCCCGAAAGGTCCTTCTGCCAGGTATTTGTGCAGTCGGAATCGTGGGAGGAGGAGTAAACCACGCAGTTTTCGCTTTCGTACATGCGGGGCAGGTTTTCGCTGTCCTCATCGTAAAAGGCGAAATGGAGCATCTTCATGCCCGGGAACCCGGTGTCCCGCATTAACTCGCGCACATCCTCGGTGATATAGCCAAGATCTTCGGCAATGATTTTTGCGTCGGGATAGGTTTTGCGCAGGGTGCGAAACAGGGCGATACCGGGAGCGGGATCCCATTTTCCGTTTCGGGCGGTTGCCTCTCCGTAGGGGATGTTGTAGTACCCGGCAAAGCCGCGGAAGTGATCGATGCGCAGGATGTCATAAAGCTGGAAGGCAAGACCTGCTCGATCCATCCACCAAGTAAAACCTTGCTGTTCCATCAAAGGCCAGTTGTAGATGGGGTTGCCCCAGAGCTGACCGTCCAGGGAGAAGCCGTCGGGAGGACATCCGGCGACCACGATAGGATTATACTGACCGTCCAGCAAAAACTGCTCGGGCGCTGCCCACACGTCCATGCTGTCGTGGGCCACGTAGATGGGCATATCGCCAATGATGAGGATTCCTTTTTCGTGGGCGTGCCGCACCACGGCCTGCCACTGGGAAGAAAATTCATATTGGCACCAACGCCAGAAGGACATTTCGCTTTCAAACTCACCGCGATGGGACAGGGCCTTTGCGTAGTTGCGATGTTCCTCGTCCCAAAGGGTCCACGGGCAGTGGTTGTAGTGGACCTTCAATGCCATGAACAGGCAGTATTTTTCCAGCCAGGCGGCGTTTTGCTGAACAAAAGTATGGTAAGCTTCGTCAGGGATAAATCGCGTAAAAGCCTGCCGCAGAACGGGATATCTGGTCTGGAACAGCCAGCCGTAATCAACGCGTTCGGAATTGTGGTGCTGGTCGGCAAGTTCGGCTTTGGTGAGCAGGCCGTTTCGGGCCAGAAGATCCAGATCGATAAAGTACGGGTTGCCGGCTACCGAAGCCGGAGACTGGTATGGACTGTCACCATACGAGGTGGGATTCAGCGGAAGGACCTGCCAGCACTTTTGACCGGTGGCATCCAGAAAATCAATAAAGTCATAGGCGGCTTTACCAAAACTGCCGATTCCGTATTTGGAGGGTAGACTGCTGACGGGCATGACGACGCCGGCTTTATGACGGAAACTGAAGTTTTTCATGGGGGAGGGGCTCCTTCTTAAATAACTTGTCGGGGTTACATCAAATTAAGGCCCTTGGCAACCAATGTGATAAAGTCCTGCACATTGGCCACGATGGTTTTTGCGCTCAGACTGCCGCGGTCCAGCAGTTTGTTCACCACAAATTCGTCCACGTCCACTGCATACAGGTACACCGGGCGGACGGTTCCATCTTCCTGCACACGGAAGGAGGGGGTCATATTTCCGGTTGCGATGGTGTGCAGCATGGTGGCCATGCAGATCACGGTGGTGGCTTTCTTGACCACGCTGCGCATGGCGTTGGCGGCTTGGTACACATCACCGATGACCTCGGGCAGAGGGCCGTCGTCACGGATGGAGCCGGCCAGCACGAAGGGGATCTCGTTTTTTACGCAGCTGCACATAATGCCGTCGTCCAGATTGTAGTCCTTGATGAACTGGGGGATGGAACCGCTGCGGCGGGCCTTGTTGCATACGTCCAGATGGTTGTAATGTCCGTTGGGCTGGGAGCGTTGAGTGTAAATATCCTGACCCAATGCGGTGTGCAGCAGGGCGGCCTCCAGATCATGGGTGGCCAGTGCGTTTCCGGCCAGAATGCCGTGGGCATATCCATTGTCGATCAGAAGCTGCATGGCACGCCGTGCATCGGCATCGAAGGCAAAGGCGGGGCCCATGACCCAAACGATGTTACCATGGTCCTTTTCATATTTCAGTAATTCAAAGAGATCGTCATAGTCCCGGGCGTAGGAGGTCTCGCGGCTGCGTCCCTGACGGAATACAAACTGATCTTCCAGCGGTGTGCTTTCGCTGACAAAGCCGCTGCTGTGCAGATAGATGCCTTCTTCACCCTTTTCGGTACGGCCGAGGATGACTTTGTCACCTTGCTTCAGGTTGCGGGCTTCCACAACATCGAGAACACCACTGTCGCGGAGCACCACGCAGCAGTCCATGCGGCTTTCTTCGGCCAGTTTCCACTGCCCGTTGATTTTAAAATATTCCGGATACATGGAGGTGCTGTGGTAGTACTCCGGTGCGACACCGTCTTGCTCGGCTGACTCGTATACTGCATCGGGAGCGCAGACAAAACGGTCCGCGCTGAAGTCGGGGTGGTGGTAATTCAACGGTTCAAATGCCATCGTAATCAGCTCCTGAATAAGGTGGAGTTTTGTTTCGTTTTCATTTGCGGCGCATCGCGTCGGGGCAACGGTGTGCGTGAAATGATCGCCGCTACAGTGGCTATTATATCATGCATATTCACTTTGACAAGAGGATGAAATGTGCGGTACGGATTTTGTCAAAAACTACTTTACAAGAATTCGTTCTCGCGGTATGATGCGCTTGAAAGGGCGTGGTTCCATGCAGACCAAACCGACACAAAAGGTCCTTGCGTACCTTGAAATTATTTTGCTGGCTGTTTTGCTGGCGTTCAATTATCAGCTGTTTATTGTGGAAAACGGTTTTGCTCCGGCAGGCATCAACGGTATTGCTACCATGGTGCAGTATAAGACGGGGTTCAGCATTGCTTATATGTCACTGCTGATCAACGTGCCGCTGTGTGTTCTGGCCTATTTTCTGGTACATAAATCTTTTGCCAAGCGGTCGCTGTGCTTCTGTGTGGTATATTCCGTTGTATTTCTGCTTTTGCAGAAACTGGGGCTGGAGAATTTTCAGTACGATGCGCAGGGTCACGACACCGTATTTCCGGTTATGCTCAGCGGTATTATCAGCGGACTGGTGTATGGATGCTGTTTCCGTCTGAATGCCTCCACCGGCGGAACCGATATTGTGTCCAAGTACATCAGCAAGAAAAAGCCGACGCTGAACTTTTTTTGGGTGACTTTTATCCTGAATGCCGTGGTGGCTGCTGTTTCTTTCTTTGTGTATGCCGAGCCGGTTGATGGCGGGATGGCCTACGACTACAAGCCGGTGTGCCTGTGTGTGATGTACTGCTTTATCTCCAGTTTTATGGGCAATTACATTATGCGCGGAACCAAGACGGCGGTGAAGTTTACCGTTGTTACCGCTCACGCCGATGAAATCAACGAAGAAATTTTCCACAAGCTGAAGCATAGTTCCACCCGAATCGCCGGTACCGGATCTTTCAGCAATCATCCCCGTGATGTGCTGCTTTGTGTGGTCAACCGTCATCAGATTGTGGAATTCCAAAAGATTCTGAAAAAATACGATGATACATTCGCTTTCTCAGAGACCGTGAATGAGACTTATGGTAATTTCCTTCGCATTAAATAAAAAATCTACTCTGAAAGAAAACCGCCTTCTTCCAACCGGAAGAAGGCGGTTTTGCTGTGCGAATCATTAATACGGCCACTTGGCGGGGTAAAAATAATCGGTGTAAATACCGTGCAAGCCGTGTGCATTCCATTGCTCGAAATAAGAAAGATCGTTGATGGAATGGGTGTAAGTATAAATTCCGTTCCGGGACAGGTCGCTGATCAAAGTCTCATTCATATATGCAGTTGGGATCGTGATGGCCCAGGGTTTTTGGCTACAGGCAAACTCCAACAGTTCGGTGTGGTTTGGAGTGGGCATCCGGTACAAAGTCAGAATGATTGACTCAAATCCGATTTCCTTTGTCTGAGTAAATTCTTCATAGGAGTATACCTGAGGGATAAACTGATTTGCACAGGATCCGGCTTGGCTGAATAAATCCGGAAGGAAGGGAGAGTTGCCGCATTTTGCGTCGGTTATGATGAAACAATCCGGGTGATTCTCCAGCCATGCAAGGAGTGCATCGAGGTCCATCAGCGTCAGGTCGAGAAAGGTTTCGGAGTTCAGAAATTCCTTCTGTGCAAACCGGCGCGTTTCAAACAGCATTCGCTTGGCCATGGAATCCCAGTCGTGAATCAGCACATATTTTCCGTCGGAGGTACATTCGAAATCGAGTTCAATGTGCCGAAATCCGTTTGCGTAGGCGAACTCAATGGCTTCCAGAGAATTGGTAAGTCTGTAACCGTGTATGGCACCGCCGGCGTGAGCAATCAGGGTGGGAGGCGTATTCGGTGCAGACGGCTGTGGGTGGTCTGCCTTGCCCGGGTTTGAGCAGGCGCATAGAAAGCACAGGGTGATACCCAGAAGAAGAGCGAAGATTCGTTTCATTGGGTGCCTCCTTCGTTGTTGGAATGAAGTGCTTTAGAGAATGAAGAGGGTTTCTTCATTATACATATTATGTCAGAAAAAAGCAATCCGGCTGGATGGAACAAATGAAACTTGAAAGAAAAAGACTGCCGCAGAATCTGCGGCAGTCTTTGAAAAATCGGGATCAGACAGGGTCGGACATGAACTTCTTGGCCAGAGCAAAGACCTCGAACAGCTGCTTGTCGCGGTGGGTGGTGATCTCGGCAGTGTCCTTGCCGGTGTAATCGTAGAAACCCTTGCCGCTCTTCAGACCCAGCTCGCCGGCATCCAGGTGCTCCTGCATGCACTTGGGCATGGTGTCGTAGTTGGGGAAGGAGTAGCTCTTGTTGCGGATGTTGTTGGCGGTCATGTCGATGCCGCCGAAGTCAATGCGCTTCATGATGCCCAGCACCATGGCGCGGGGGATGAAGGAGGCCTTGCAGGCGTCGTCGATGGCCTGAGCGTCGCAGTAACCGTTGTCAATCAGGTTGAAACACTCGCCCTGGATGCACTGCTGCAGACGGTTGATGATGTAACCCTGAACGAACTTCTTCATGAGAACGGCGGTCTTGCCGCACTTCTCCAGCAGTTCCTTGGTGATGGTGGCGAATTCCTCGGGAGCCTGTTCACTCTTGACCACCTCGACCAGAGGGATCAGAGCGGGGGGAGCGTACCAGTGGGCGATGACCTGCTGGGGCAGCAGCTTCTCGGGGACGATCTCAAAGATGTTCAGAGCGGAAGTATTGGAGGCGATGATGACGTCGGAGGGGACGATCTCAGCCAGCTGGTTGTACAGCTCGATCTTGGCATCCTTGTTCTCCACGATGGTTTCCTGAATGAACTGAGCGCCCTCAACACACTCGGGAACGGTCAGAGCGAAGCTGACGCGGTTGTAGATGGGCTCAATGTCGGCTTCGGCGATGACACCTTCCTCGGCGAAGGTCACCAGGCTGTTGTGCAGAGCGGCCTTGGCCTTCTCACGGGTGGATTCGCTGCGGGTCCACATGGTAACTTCGTAGCCGCCCATGGCATAGGTCTGAGCAATGCCGGGGCCCATGGTGCCGGCACCCAGAACGGCGATCTTCTTGATATCAGCCAGAGTTTTCATGTTACTGTTCCTCCTAAATAAGTTTGGCGCGGATTACCGCGTAAAATTAACTTGATATAGTCCACCCAAAATTGTAAACCTTAGAATGGTACCAAGGTCAAGAGTTTTTTCAAGAAATATTTGGGTTTTTCGGGGAAATTTCGTTGAAAATCTTCCGCAGGAGCACTATAATGAGAAAAAACCTTAGAACTGTTCGAAAGTTGGTGTGTGCGTGAAATACAAAATCGGTGATATCGCCCGCATTCTGGGAGTTTCTCCCGATCTGCTGCGGTACTATGAAAAAAAGGGGATCGTTGCCCCGATGAAGGATCCAAACAACGATTACCGTTATTACGAACCGTGGGATGTCAATTTTCTGATGGACTGCATCTGGTACAAAAGCTTCCACTTCGGCATTGATCAGGTGGCGGATATCATCACCAACTCAACTGCGGAAGAAGTGGCGGACACGTTGGATAAAAAGGTGGTCGAACTGCGCGCTGAAATCCGCCGCAATGAGTTGCTGGTTCGCCGTGCCCGTGAGCATCAGGCAGACCTGCGCCGTCTGAAAAATGAATTGGGCAAGTGTGTGCTGCGTGTCAGCCCGGTGATGCTTCGCTATGTCAACCGCTACAACGATAAGTACGACAACAGCGATGCCGTGCGGGCGGTAGGCAAGGAATGGTTGGAATATATGCCCTTTACCCATCGCTGCTTCGAAATGCCCGTGGAGGACATCAGTGATATGCGCAAGGAGGGGCGGTTCAGATGGGGATTTTCCCTGACGCCCGACTATGTGCGTGAGTTGGGGGTGAAGGTTCATCCACCGGCCGAGTATCTGAAAAGCCGGCCCTGTATTTACACGATATTTACCAGTTCGGGCAAGGGTAATTTTTCGCCCCACAAACTGGATTACGTGGTGGATTTTGCGCAGAAAAATGGCTTGAAACTGACCGGTGATGCCCGCGGCAATCTGCTGGCCAGTGTGCTGGAGGACGGAGAACTGACCGGATATTTTGAGGTCTGGGTTCCTTACGAGAAAGAATAAACCAGTCGGAGCGGCAAAAATTGCTGCTCCGACTGGTTTTTAAATCGATGCCTCGGCTGCGGCGCCGGTTCGGGTTTTGCAGGCGTTGTAGTACAGGAAGAACTTCAATGCGTTCCAGCCTTCACCGACAATCATTTCATAATAGACTTTGCTTGCGGTGAACACGATGGCACGCTGTCCGTGCATAGCCAGGTCGGTGATGGTGTCCAAGGGGAACTCCATGTCTCCGCAGCGCAGGGCGTGCGTATCCATGGAGACCGGACCGGAGGTCACGGGCTGCTGGGCGTGGCCCTTCACGGTGGATAGGGTGGCATTGGCTGCGGTGTAAGTAACGCTGTGCTCCACGTGCTCATCCACTTCACTTTTTTGCCATGCGTGGAAGTCCAGTACGGTGGAGTAAGGGCCGCCTTCCAACATGCCATGCCGGTTGTAGCGGAAGGAGAGGCCGCAGCTGCTGCAGGTGGCGGTGTCATCCAATGTCTGGAAGGTATCCCGTTCTTTGCAGAGGGGGCAAAGGAACATGATTGTTTCCAGACCTTCGGCCAAAGCTTTGCGCTTGTAAGGTTTGGGATCGGCCAACTGGCGCTCGTATGCGTTTTCCCCCAGGTCATCCACAATAATGCGATACAGTTCGGCGGTATCCATGGCGGCCACCTGTTCGGGGGTAAACACGTGGACGGGGGCGCCGTAAACCGGACCACGGCGCACACTGGCTCCGGCCCACATGGGGCTGGCAAAGTAACCGCCGGTAATGCGATAGGTTACAAGACCGCAACCCATGCGCTGGACTATCTTGGCGGTGGAGGGGGCGATGGGGCTGGGGGTGCCGTCCCAGGAACGCACACCTTCGGCGAACAGGCAGAGGTTGTTTCCGTTCTTGGCCCGGCGCATCATTTCCTTGACCGTGGATGCGGCCGAAGCGCCCTTGGGACGCATGATAGGATCAAAGCAGAATCGTAGGAATTTGTACAGGAAACCCCAGCGGGAGATGTGCTCACTGCCCACGAAGTACATCATGCGGGGAAAACTGGCAGCTACAAAGAGCAGATCGTAATCGGTGGTGTGGTTGGAAAGGACGATGTAGTTTTCCGGCAGATCGCGGGCCTTTTCGTATCGATAGCCGAAGCGGATCTTGGCAAAAAGAATGACCAAAGGCCGCAGAAGAAAGTAAAAGAATCGATGCTTTTTCATAAAGAATACACGCTCCGTTTCAAATCCGGTTCCGAAGATGAAAAAACCGGAGAGACATAAAAACACAGATTTACCAGTACCTTATATAGTACAGCCGAACAAACGGATTGTCAAAGGATTTTGAAGGGAGCGAAGTATGCCGGGCTTTTTCTTGCATTTTTGCGTGGAGCATCGTATAATATTAAAATTATAATGTTTGGCATAGATCGGAGTGGCGAATTATGACCGAGAAAACCGTAATTCCGCAGGGGTACGCCCCTATTTTGGGATTGTATGATACACAGAAAGCCATCGGTTTGCTCAAGCGTTTGTTTGAGGATACCCTATGTGGCGCGCTGCATCTGCGCCGTGTGTCTGCTCCGTTGTTTGTGGAGGCATCCACCGGTCTGAATGATGACCTGAGCGGTGTGGAACGTGCCGTTGCCTTTGATATTCCGGCTGCTGCCCGGGATGCTCAGGTGGTGCACTCTTTGGCCAAGTGGAAGCGTCTGGCGCTGTATCGCTATCAGTTCTCGGTGGGTGAGGGGCTTGTCACCGACATGGATGCCATCCGCCGCGATGAGCTGCCTGACAATCTGCACTCGGTTTACGTGGATCAGTGGGACTGGGAAAAGGTAATCGCGCCCCGTGACCGCAACGTGGATTATCTGAAAACCACCGTGAATGCCATTGTCGGCGCCATGCGTGAGACCCAGGATACCCTGCGTTCGGTGTTCCCGCAGCTTTGCGTACTGCCGCAGTTGGGCAAGGAAGTCAGCTTTGTTACCAGTCAGCAGCTGGAGGACCTTTGGCCCGATCTCAGCGACAAAGAGCGTGAGAATGCGTGGGTGAAGGAGCATCCTGTCACGTTCCTGATTGGCATCGGTGGGGCACTGAAGTCCGGGAAACCCCACGACAAGCGTGCCCCCGACTACGACGACTGGAATCTGAATGGTGACTTGCTGGTGTGGAGTTCGGTGCTGGAGAAAGCGGTGGAGCTGTCCTCTATGGGCATCCGCGTGGACCCGGAAGCCATGGACCGTCAGCTGACCATTGCCGGCTGCGATGAGCGCCGGCAGCTGCCCTTCCATAAGATGCTGCTGGAGGGACAACTGCCCCTGACCATCGGTGGCGGTATCGGTCAGTCCCGTCTATCCATGTTCCTGCTGGGCAAGGCCCACATTGGCGAGGTGCAGGTCAGTGTCTGGGATGAGGAGACTCTGAATGTTTGCCGGGATGCCGGCGTGATTCTTCTGTAACAGCGAAATTAGGCTGCGCCGCGAAATTTGTGGATTCCGGCACAGTTTTGACCTATGTGCCGTGCACTTTAGGGAATGAAAAATATTAGGGAAAATGTTTTTGGGATTAATGAAGAAAAATGGGAGAAAAAACCAAAGAATATGCTCGAAGCACACTTGCTTTTCGGAAAACAATGTGATAGAATGACTCGGTAAAATGGCAAAGTATAGGTGTATTGCGTCCTGACGCACCCTTGAGTTTGCCCAACTGGGGCACGTCTTTACAGCAAACGTGTCCAATTACGGCATTTCCGGCATTAGCCGCTGCATATATAAAACGATAAGGAGTATGTAGAATGAAACGAAGAATTATGGCACTGATTCTTGCGTTGGCACTGGTATTTGGCTTGAATACCATGGCTTTCGCAGCGACTGCACCGTACACCGATGCGTCGAAGGACTGGTACAAGTATGATGTGCAGTGGGCCTATGATGAAGGGCTCATGAATGGCACCTCGGAAACGACCTTTTCTCCCGATTTGACGGCCACCCGTGCAATGGTGGTCACCACCCTGTGGCGTTGGGTTGGTTCCCCTAAGCCCAGCGCAGCCAATCCCTTTATCGATGTTCTCAGCGGTAAGTATTATACCGATGCTGTCGCTTGGGCAGCCGAGAACGGTATTGTGAACGGCATGGGCAAAGACGCACAGGGCAACGATACTTTCGCTCCCTCCGATGCCATGACCCGCGAGCAGATGGTAACCATGTTCTACCGCTTTGCAAAGTTCAAAGGGTATGATGTTACCGTTGAGGGCAATCTGAACCAGTTTATTGACGCCGGCAAGGTCTCCTCCTGGGCCAAGGACGCTATGATTTGGTCCGTGGAGAACAAGATTGTTGAAGGCGTAGGAAACATGAAGCTGGATCCCTCCAGCACCGCTACCCGCGCCCATCTGGCCGTGATCCTGCATCGTCTGAACGATCAGGTTATTGACCCCATCCCCTTTACCGATCTTGTTGCCAACTGGTACAAGGCTGCTGTGAGATGGACCTATAAGAAGGGCCTCATGAACGGTACTTCGGAGACCACCTTCTCTCCCAACCTGATGGCCACCCGTGCCATGGTAGTGACCACCATGTGGCGTTGGGAGGGTTCCCCCAAGGCCAGTGGCTCCAATTCTTTTGCTGATGTTCCCAACGGCAAGTACTATACTGAGGCTATTACTTGGGCAGCCGAGAATGGTATTGTTGAGGGCATGGGCAAGGATGCTCAGGGCAACCGCATTTTCGCTCCCCTCGAGGCTATGACTCGTGAGCAGATGGTGACTCTGTTCTATCGCTTTGCAAAGTACAGAGGCTATGATGTCAGAGTTAAGGGCGATCTGACTAAGTTCGTTGATGCCAATAAGGTCTCTTCCTGGGCTGAGAAGGCCATGGCCTGGTCCGTGGGCTGCAAGGTCATTGAGGGTGTTGGCAACCAGACTCTGGACCCCAAGGGCACCGGCACCCGTGCTCACATGGCCGTGATCCTGTATCGTTTGAATGAGCTGGTTATTGCTCCGAATGAAGAAGGCGGCTACTATCCCATTCCTTCCTCTACTTACACCGTGACCTTTGATACCAAGGGCGGCAGCGCGGTCGCTTCGCAGACCGTTGAAGCCGGCGAAAAGGTCACCAAGCCCGCCGATCCCACCAAGGATTGCGCCATCTTCGATGGTTGGTATACTGATGCTGCATGCACTGTGCTGTACGACTTCGATACTCCTGTGAACAGCAGCTTTACTCTGTATGCCAAGTGGATCGAGGCCGAGGACTACATCGGCAATGCCGTGGAAGCTGCTATGGGCGAGATCCAGAGCACTTACATTGACCAGATCGCAGATAAGCTCAACAACAAGTACATGGATGCTTCCTCCTCTGTTGTCGTTGATGAGTTTAAGTACAGCGACGTTGAGACCGCCGACGATACCCGCGCTCAGGCCCTGACCGCCAGCGCCAAGTTGGCAGCCGAGCTCAAGAAGGATGCCATCGTGAATGCCGCCTACTATGCAGGCGCTGCTGTGATCGGTACTGTTACCAACCGCGCTGAGGTTAAGAGATACGTTAACCCCGTCATTGATGAAGTGAACGCCTGGCTGGGTGTTGAAGCCATTACTGACGCTGATCGTGACATTATCATCGACCGTGTTTATGAGGCACTGAAGGCCCGCGCCAATACCATCTGGGATAGCTTCAAGGGCGCTGACGGCTACTACACCGGCAACGTGACCATCACTGCCGGCGCTGGCGCCACTGCCGCCTCCACCACTGTTGTTGTGGACGATGCTGTCTCTTACAAAGAAGGCAAGACCGCTGCTGCCAAGAAGCTGTCTATCGCTCTGGCCAAGGAGCTGTGCGGCAACATTGTTAAGGTCACCGATTGGACCGACGAAGTGACTCTGAAGGGCACCATTACCTTCACCTTCACCGACGGCGATGCTTACAAGGCACA
>RHMF01000114.1_pt1 | contig 31398 bp, 54 predicted proteins | sample 5365151 | NCBI WGS metagenome assembly RHMF01 (sample SAMN10266501, study PRJNA497801) | feces metagenome | isolation source: feces | host: Bos taurus | place: China: Prairie of Fairy Mountain | collected 2017-08-14 | reverse complement strand
AGGTAATATGGATAGTAAAGATGTTGGAGTTGAGGGTGATATGGAATATACATATGATCCTACAACTGAAACCGTTACGCTTGGATAATTACATTTTCTTGTTCGTAAGAAAGGACACAAATGGCTAAAAAGTTTATTCAAAAGACCTGGAATGGGTTGTTAACAGAGTTTAATTCGTCATCTGTATGGACAGATGGTGATAATATTTATTACTCAAGTAAAACAAGTCAGTACGTTCTCGATAAGTCAACAAGTACTTGGTCTACTAAGACTTGGAATGGGTTAACAAGTTTCGGAGGTTCAGGTATATGGACTGATGGCGAGAATATCTATTTCTCAAATGGAACAAGTCAGTATATCCTTAACAAGTCTACAAGCACTTGGAGTACTAAGACTTGGTATGGATTAACAGATTTTTATGCTCAAAACATCTGGACTGACGGAGAGAATATTTATTACTCAACATCTGAAGGTGGAACATATAATTATGTCCTTGATAAGTCTACAAGTACTTGGTCTACTAAGACTTGGACTGGGTTAACATCATTTACTGGTCGATATATCTGGACTGATGGTAAGAATATTTATTATTCCAGTGGTTCAGATCAGTATGTCCTTAACAAGTCTACAAGCACTTGGTCTACTGAGACTTGGGATGGCCTAACAAGTTTTGATGGCAATAAGATTTGGACGGATGGTACTAATATTTATTACTCAGATGGTGCAAATCAATATGTTTATGAGGAGGAACAAATTATGCCTACAACTTATTTAAGCAAACTTACCCTTCCGGTTAATGTGGAAGGAACTGTCACAAATGTCGAGTTTACTCTTAAGGATGCAGAAGCTCGTCAGTTGATTGAGGATCTCGGTCATGCGCTGTACTGGGTTGGTATTACCACAACAGCTCTTACAGACGGTGCTACAACTAATCCTATCGTTGTTAATAGCGAGGATGTAACTGTTCATGTTGGTGCTGTTGCTTCTTACGACGGACTTGAGTTCGCATGGAACGGATCTGCTTGGCAGGCATTCGGCCATGCTAACTTTGGAGCTCTTGCGTTCAAGTCATCTGCTTCAGGTTCCTACACTCCTGCTGGTTCCGTAAGTCTTTCTGAGTCTACAGCAGCTACTACCGACAGTGTAGTTGGTGTTGCTTCCAATGGATCAACTCCTTACTTCACAGTATCTGGAGAGACAGCTACATTTAATCCTGGTGCTATGCCTACACTTGCAGCTGAGAAGACTTTCATTACAGCTGAGCAGGTTCTTTCAGCTTCCTTCTCAGGCACAGCCGCTACAATTACTGTAGAGTAATTATATTTCGGTTTATCAACCAGTCCTGGCGCTCTGAAATATGGGCGCTAGGATTTTTAAAATGGGGGACTCATACGATGGCATTTTTATCACAATTGACAATTCCTGTGGCTGACGCTGTAACAGGAGAAGTATCTCAACAGACATTTGATATTAGGAATGCAAATGTCACAATAAATCAATTAACACTATCTGCAGGGTCCACAAGTGTAACATTTACTGGAATCATAACAGGTAGTGGTTCAATGGTTCAGGTAGGATTTTCAAAAGAAGGACTTGACTACAATTCTGTAACTGCAAGTAATAAGACTGCTGTTGGCACTCGTACATCTGCTGACTATACAGTTACAGTTGATGCGCAGTCAGAGGCAGTTACTGTTTATCTTATAATTACGGAGGTGTAAGATGGCAATATTTTTGGCTAGACAAAAAGGTTCTGGCGGAACCGGAAACCTCCAGTCAAAAACGTTTACCGCAGGAACATCCTCAGCTACTTATACTCCAGATACTGGGTATGTTGGTTTTGATGAGGTAACCGTCGACCCAACTCCGTCAGAAACAAAAACACAAGCCGCTGGAACAAGCAATATAGATGTTACTCCAACCAGCGGAAAACTTTTAAGTAAGGTCACAATCACTCCTCAGCAGCATTCTGATTCATTTACACCAATTGCAAATTTACAGGGGGCTGCTGGTAATGCTAACGATATGGGAGCATCTCATAATAAAAGATACATCAATACTAGTGGTATGATTGTTCCGTCTGGTAATAAAGCTATTACTTCAAACGGAACTGGTATAGATGTATCAAGTTATTCAACAGCATCAGTAGCAGTCCCTGATCCAACTCTTTCTGGCGATGCTGATGAAGCAAACGTTCTTTCTGGTAAAACATTCTACAAGGATTCGCTTACTAAAAAGACAGGTTCAATGACTAATAGGGGTGCTTGGACTGCAACTGGAACAGCAGGAAGTAATACAACGATCCCCGCAGGATACCATAACGGCTCCGGATATGTTTATTCACCATCATCTTCGCCTTCAATCCAGACAAAAAATGCTGGTACTCAAACGCCATCGGCTAGCTGGTCAAGCTCAACCACAGGTAGTGTAACTATCTCTAAGGATAGTGGATACGACGGTATGAGTAGTGTCACATTCAACGTACCCATGATTAGGGATGGTGAGATGCTTAAATATTCAACAACTACTACGCCAGGAACTATCTATAAAGGTGATACATCCTATTCGAATAGTAAATCACTACTTAGAGTTGCTCCTTATAAAGATGGTATGGCATATACAGGAAGTTATTTATATGTAGATCCTTCTGAAGCAGGTCTTGTAGCTCCTAGCGGAACGTACAGTATTAGTTCAAATGGTACATATGACATAACAAATTATGCGTCAGTATCTGTTTCAGTAAGTGGTTCTACTCCTAGTGGAACATACAGTATCAGTTCGAACGGTACATATAACATTTCAAGTTATGCTTATGTATCGGTTTCTGTTGCAAGTTCTAGTTGGCCAGACATTAGTACTGGGCGTACTACTTTATGGACAAACAGCTCATATTCAACCAATTTTAATTCACAAACAATATCTATTTCAAGTTTTTCTTCTTATAAATATGTCGGTATTGTATTTTATTCAGCAACTGATGTTTTTACAGAAAATCTTTTAATGACAACAAAAAGTCTTTTGTATGCTTCTGGAAGCAACTCTGCTATGATTGTTGTTTTAGCAGCAAAAGCATCAGGTGGTACTGTTTATGAGCGAACAGTTTCTTGTTCAAGCTATACGTCATTAACAATTAGTGCGGCTATTCAAAGAGGTACAACTAGTACTAATAATAATAAATACGCGATACCAAGATATGTTTACGGTTTTTCAGGTTAATGTTTAAAGGAGGATTAAACAAATGGAAGAAAATAAAAAATATTTTGTACTTGAGATAACAACTGCTAATGGTGCTACAGCTAAAGCAGTTACAGAAAAAAACAGTGAAAACGAGGCATGGATGCTCTATCATCAGATTATGGCATCAGCCTATTCTAATGAGGATGTTACATATGCTCTTTGCCAGATCATTGACGAGAATGGATTCTGTCTTGTTAACGACAAGCTTCCAAAAGTAGTTGTAGAATAATTTTATATTTAGGAGGAACACATATGAACTTCGTCATTGATAATTGGTCTACGCTCATAATCATTCCTCTAATCATAGCTGCAGTATACTGCTACATCATAAACGAGAAACGTATGGCAGGAATCTGGCTTCTTGAAGCTGTATCAAAAGCCGAGAAGGAATTCGGAGGGGGAACAGGAGTACTTAAGCTCCATAACGTATACGATAGATTTATCGTAAAGTTCCCTGCTCTGTCCAGGTTCATGACATTTGCTGAGTTCTCACTTATGGTGGACAAAGCGCTCGAGGAGATGAGGCATCTTATTGAGACTAATCCAGCGTTTAACAATTATATTACAGGGGGAAACTAAATGCAGCAGGCATCACAGTATATGGGATTGTTTTTGCAGTTTGCAAATGTATGCATTATTCTCTTTGGCCTTTACAAATTCTTGGGGAAGCCTCATTCAACACTTGAGTCTAGGGTTAAAGTCTTAGAGGATGATGTCAAAGACATTAAAGGCTCTCTTTACGAGGGAAATAAACGTTTCAAATCCCAGAATAAGGGCATAACAATTATCATGAAGTCAATTATTGCCCTTATTGAATGGGAATTTCAGTATTGCCAGACTGAGAATAAGACACCGTCTGAAGGTCTTAAGAAAGCCAAAGACGAACTTAACTCATACTTAGCAACTGGAAAGAATTATGATGAGGATGATGAATGATCAGCTACATTTTAGTGATTGCAGTCAGTGTTGGTTTGACACTACTTGTGGTTAACCTCCTACAAAAGACCAAAGACGGACGTTTGGTAATAGATGAAGCCAAGGACAGCTATTACATTGCCATTACTACAGAACCATCCATTCTGAAAAAGAAACGCCGAATCAACCTGACTGTTCATCATATAAAAACTGAATAAAAAAGCACCAGCTTATTATGCCACAATACACAATGCTACGTAAGTTAAAAACGTATGACTTGTTGCAGAGGACTATGGTTTCAGGTGCTTCCATAGCCTCTCTGTAGAAATCGCATTTACAAAACAGATTCTCATTTTTTCCCGGTGGGAATTTTGACAAAAACGAATTCACCTCATGTTGTCATCCTACAGACGTAAAAATAACATAACATATTATAGCATAAACTAAAAAGGAGGAAACGAATATGTTAAAAACTTATGAAGTAATCAGCACTTGGAAATTATGGGATGATGATATTGAGAAGTTTAAGCATGAACTTGAGCTTTATAAGAAACTTGGCGAGGAGCTAGACTACAGTTTTAGCGATTCAGCAAAGTTACCTGAAGAAAGTGATATGAATGCTGGCAGAACAATAGTAGTTTGCATAGTTTCAAGTAGCAACGAGACTTTTAAGAGACTTGACTACATTTTCAACAATTAATTATGCATTGAGGGCTAGTATTTATTACTGGTCCTCTTATTTTTTACACATCTTATAGTAGAGAGGCAGAAAGGAGATTAAATGACAGATTCAGATAAGAAAGCACTTATAGCAGAGATGACTTATAAGAAAACTTTACTTGAAATTGAAAATGACAAAATAACCAAAATTATGCAGGAGTTAAATGACTACTTTATAGACAAATTCAACAAAGAAGACGAGTCCTATAAAGATAGACAGGAATTCTTTTATAAGGTTGGTTATTTGAAAGTTCATGTCGATCAGAGTAGAGCAAGGATGGAAGAAATCAATGATATAGAAGTTGATCTTGGAAATAAAGAAGACGAACTTTAAGTAATTATTTCATTGCCTCTCTAAAATTCGCATTTATTATATATCTTATTATGAAGGAGGTGATTAAATGAAAATAGCATTTAACGAAGTAAATGAATTAGATCGTGAGAGGTTATTAAGAGCATCAGAAGGAATACTCAAAGCTTCAAAGTTAGCTTTTGAAACTAGGGAGCTTTCAGATAAGCTTGGAGTAGAAGTAGATGATGATGTAATTCCTACCATGAAACAGATTCAGGAAATGCTAGCTATTAACGATGCAATCATCAAATATTTAAAGGAGACTTAATGTCTCCTTTTATTTTTCTCCGTCGTAAAAATAACAAGCGTTATTATAGATAACTAATAAATCTTGTCATATACGAAAGGAGAAGACAATTATGGCATTTTTAAAATCTAAGACAGAGCAGTTCAGAGAAACACTCAGAAATATGTTGGACGCGGTTTGTAAGCAGAACGCATCGCTTAACAGATTTGGGGATATGAAACCCGAGGAGGTTGAGTTATACGGAAAACTTAACGAGCTGGTTACATCATACGAAGAGTTGGTCGATGAATACACTGACCAGGTTTGCGAGATGAATTCAAAGTTGGATGGTATCCAGCACGAGATGAAAAAGATAAATGAAAAGTTATCAAGATTGGAAGAAAAGGAGCAGTAACATCGCTCCTTCTTCTTTTTTCGTAATAAGAACACATGTTCTAATAGGAAACTAATAATTTGTAAAAATAGGAGGAAACACTATGGCAAAAGATGTAAAACTAAACTATTACTCAGCAATTAGCACAGAGGAGTATGACAGGGCAATCGCTTATGTTAGGGAGAGAGTACCTGAAGACCTTATTAAGGAGGTTGGATGGTTGCCATCTACTAATCAATTCGGAAACCCTATTGATACTTACACATTTGTATTTGTTGCTGAGTGTACAGTTATGCAGGAAGTTACAAAACTACTTAGTGTACCATGCCAGTTATTAAATTGACTAAAAACGGGAGGACTAAATGTCCTCTCTCTTTTTTCGTAATAATTACACGCCTTATTATAGAGAGACTTAGTGTCTGTCGGAAAGGAGAAGACAATATGAGAACTTGTACATTAGTAATTGATTACATGGATGGTAAGAGAGGAACTATCGACAATGTTGTTTACGACTCAATCGACAAAGCGGGAAAGATTATGGGTTGTACAACTACAGATGGAACCGAGTACCTCTTTGCAATCAGAAACATTAAGGTTTTCAAAGTCATCAAGAATAACTAAGCACTAAACTTTATAGAGGACATTATGTCCTCTAATTTTTCGCAATAAAAACATATCACATTATAGGAAGAGAAACTTATGAAAGGAGACATTTTATGATTAAGAAGATTAAAAGCTTTTTGAAAGGTTTTATTAATAAGCATACGGAAGTTGATATGAAGCCCGTTATTGAGGACGAGATCAAGACTATGCAGAGCTTACCGGCTGGTTCGGAAGAACGCGAGAGGGAAGCTAACAATGTTCGCAACTTAGTGAACTCACAATCAGAGCAGAAGAAAGCTAAAGCTCACAAATGGGAGAAAATAGCAGCATTCGCTACGATTGCAGGAGCTATTGGCGGATTAATTGTTAGTAACAAACGCGCTAACAACCAGATGGCTATAGCAAAGCGTATTCTTGATAAGAACGACGAATATGACGCGCCTTCACCAACTGAAATGAGAGCAATTGATACAGCAGGAAAAAGACAGGATTAACTTATGAAATTTAACTAATTTTCGATAAAGTTTTCTCCTTCCTAACGAGGAGCAGTAACATCGCTCCTCAATTTTTTCGCAATAAAAACCTCTTATATGATAAGAAGGAGGTATAAGAAATGATTATATTTGCTATTAAAGTACTAATCGGAATATTATTGCTAATATTCGGCTACATTGTATTAGGAACATGCACGGCATTATTCATAAAGTGGAATGCGCCAGCACTTATATTAGAAATGAGAAGCTTGATAGCTAGAAACTCTAAAAAATATACAGAGCTGGATAATGAAACTAAAGAATTTATTGCATGTTTCTTTATCGGAGCCATATGGATTATATTCTGGGGAGGCGTTATAGCAGGAGCTATATCAGGATTTATCGAAGCACTTATTGGAGAGGACTAAATGTCCTCTCTTTTTTCGAAATTATATTTAACCATATTATAGAAACCAAAAACTGTTTAATGGAAAGGAGACAATATGGAGACAGTTGATAACAGAACGTTTAAACAAAAGGTTCACGAATGGTGGGTCAAGAAAAAGAATAGGTTTGAGGAGATCAAGCATAAGTTGTTTGGTTGGATGGACGAGCATCCAGTAGAGACATTGGGAATACTCTCAGTATCTATACCTACATTATTGAAGGTAGTCAATTCATTGATCAGATTGATAATTCAGGGAAAAGAGATGAGATATGACGAGTGTCACTACTATGACCGTCGTACCAACAAGCACTGGTACTTGAAGAGAAAACCATCAAGACGCCAGCAGATCGAAATCGACAGACGTTATGAAGAAGGCGAATCATATCGCGACATTCTGTTGAGTTTGAGGTTGATCTAAAAAACAGAGGGGGCTACGTGCCTCCTCATTTTTTCGTAAAAATATCCCTCTATATTATAGATAGAACTAAAGTAATTCATATAATTATTTAGGAGGGAAAACTTATGAATAAGACTGTTAGAACTATATGTATTTCACAGATGGTATACGCATTTGGTATGCTCATGGTGAGCTACGCAATGGATGGATTTAGTAACATTGACAGATCAATGGTGTTTAAAGACATTCTAGGGCTGGTTCCCTTGACTGTACTTATTTGTGGTATGACAATCTTTGTGTACACTGGTTGTACAGCAATGATTAAGGACACGCAAAGCAAAAATAAGAAAAAGAATGAGAAGAGTTCAAGCAAAGAGAAAGGAGAGAAAAGAGAGATAGGATTTAAGACCACATAATGTGGTCTTTATTTTTTCGTAAAAATATCATGCCTTCTAATAGGAGAAAACTAAAATTTTAGCCGATTAGGAGGGCGAAAACATGAAGAAAACTTTATTAACAATAATTGGAACAGTTGTAACTATAGTTGTATTCACAGTTATGTACTTATTATCAGGAGGAAATTTAGAGATCCAGGAGAGAACAGTGGAACACACTAAGCAGGTTTATGAAGACGGTGAACTGACCGTTGATAAGAAGTGGACTACAAAGACTGGTTATACAGTCAAAGTCAACATCTTTGATGAGGCAGTTTTCGGCAAGTAATACAACTTGATTCAGTGGAGAGAACATAATGTTCTCTCTTTTTTTCTTCGCAATAAAAACATAGGTTCTAATAGAAACTAAAAATATCGCTTATTGGATGAAAGGAGTAGACTATGAAATTAGCGAGACAAATTGGTGTAACAGCGGCAGGAATAGCTGCAGATATCGGAATTGAGCTTGGAATACTCAAATTACTGACTATGGCACTTGAGGCGATTAACACAGAGGAGTTTATTGAGAAACACACCTGGTTATCACTGATCGTGCTTATTCTGTATATTGGGCTATCTATAGCATCAATCGGATTGGCAATATTCTTTACGCCATTCACAAAATTGGCAGGCAAGTTGAATAAGAAGCTTGACAAGAAATCTGAGAAAGAGGAGTTTTTAGATGACTAAAGAGATAGGGAGGATAATCAAAAGACTATGACAATAGGAGTAATATTGATTGTCGCTGGAATAATTATATTAGTATTGACAGCGAAAGATAATAAAAACTAATTGTTATGGGGAGTGATTTATCGCTCCCTATATTTTTTTCGCAATTACTTCATTGTCTATTATAGAGAACTTGTTGACTTAGTTGATATTTATGAAGGAGGAAAAGAAATGAAATCAATTTTGAAAGCAGTACTGATCGCAGTAGCATTGGTGTGTATACCACTAATACTGGTGGTATTAGGGGCAACATTATCAGTGGTTGGACCAGTTGCAGGAATTTTGATGTTGATATTCTTACCAGCAATCATTATTGGAATATTAATCGAAAAGACTAACAAGAAAGGGGATTGAATAAACGGGAGACTTAACGTCTCCTTTATTTTTTGCCATGACAGCTTTGGAATTACTTACGTTAATATGCATTTTAATAGTTATTTATATTTTGATTAAAGGAGAAGAGAAATGAGTAGAATTAGACCGAAAAAAGTTGATCCTCGAAAAGCAGAAATTTTAGATGGGATGGCTAAAGAGCTTACTTTAGATGACGTTGCATACCTTGTTATGGAAATCATGATGAGAAATAGTTGTGCAAGTTTTAGCGGAAAATGTGATACAGAAGACTACATGTTCAGAATGAACGCTGGAATATTTAACAGAACTGGATATGAGGAGGGTGAATTCTAATGATGAAAGTAGACTTCAGAAAGCAGATGTATGAGAAGAAGAAAGAGCAGGAAAAGCAGAATATGTTTCTTGCAAAGAGTTTGTATGAGAAGGGCGAAGAGCCATCTGTGATAGCCATTTACATGGGCACAACAGAAGCTATGGTTAGATATTATTTAAGAAAGGTAATAAAAGAATGAGCACTATTTCAGCAACTATGTATGGCCAGATTAAGAAAGAGAAGGAAAAAGAAGAGAAAAAGCAGCATTCGCATTTCAGAGTAAACGGTAAGAACCGGAAATATGGGAGGTAAAAATGAGAGAACAGAATAAGATAGTGTTTTTTGAAAAATATTGTCCAAATTGCAAGTACGAGGAAATGGACGAGAACCAGGAACCATGTTGGGATTGCTTGGATTGTCCCGTTAACCAGGATACGCACAGACCTGTGAAGTTTGAGGAGAAGAAAAAATAATGAAAGTATCGATAATGGATAATGGTCGTGTATATAACTACGACAAGATGTTTCGCATGTCAATAATGAACGACAGCAATCAACTAGTTATCAATTATATTGATGAGAAGGGTGAAGAGCATCAGGAAGTTGGGCTTATTCCTGAGTTTATAGCCATCAACGATAATACAAGGGAAGGAGAGAATAAGAATGAAACCTGAAATGGTAGTACCAATAGATAGATCAAAGTATGTTTATGCTCTTTGTCAATGCCCAGTAGACATGAGGTATGCAATAAAGATTAAAAGAAAACCTGGTGTATATGTATACCCATTCAAATGTGATATTTGTGGGGTTGAAGGGGAGGTAATATCGAAAGGAGAATAAAGATGGGAACAAGAATAAGTATTTGGCCTGAGGGAAGACTGGATGAAGAGGTTGGTAATGACCATAAATTATATTTCTACCAACCTTGGGAAAATGTGAGTCTTAGCTTCAGGTTTTTATTCGATAAGTGTTTAAGTAAAGATCCTTTATTTGAGGATTATATTGATAGCCCAAATACGGCTAGAGACGCATATGAAATTGCCTGTGGTTTAGCAGGTATAGGTCCATTCACTATGTCAGAAGATGACTTTAGAGAGTTCGCAAAATTATACATGTTTGATTTCATGAAAGCATTTCCCGATAGAGCTGAAGATTACGCTAGAGTGGCTAAGTATATGTACGGCATGGCAGAGACGAATGGAAACAAGGTTTTAGATTGGGGGTGATTAAATGTGTAAATTCTGTGACAAGATTTATCCAGACGAGGATGTTAGAGATGTAGTCTTCTGTGAAGGTAAGTACCCTGATGGTGGACCAAGTGCATTCATATCATTTAACAAGGAGACAGGAGCATATGACATCAATGTAGATCCTGGTGACCCATATGAACTTGGGGTTGTGGATAATATTAATTTCTGTCCTTATTGTGGTAGGAAAGTTGTTAAATACGGTCATGGCCATTGTCAGGATTGTAGTTACTTCAAAGGCGACGGTCTTTTCTGTCAAACATTGAAAAAAGTACGCTATTGCAATGATAAAGTTTGCGAATCTTTTAGAGAAAATGAGTCAAAAAAGTGGAATAGACTAGGAGAAGAATTTTCTAAAGGTTTAGAAGAAGGATTAAAAGGAGATGAGGATGAGAGTATCAATAGTTGATGGCAGAATCGTTGGATACATCACAATTCAGGAACAGGCTGCTAAATGGAGTACTACTATTGGAGCTATTAAGCAAATGGTTAATCGAGGACAAATTGATGATGAGGATTATATTTGTCTTTTAGGTACTAGCCCTCATCAGAATGTTTATTACTTTGCGGAGGGGTTAGAAAAGCCTACAAAAAGGACTAAGAGGAGGGAAAATACTAATGACAAACCTAGAGAAGTTTAAAGAAGTGTTTGGCCATACACCAGTAAAGAATAGCGGTATATTTGACTGCCCAGATTGCCCTAATTCAGACGAGTGCGAGATATATAGACGCAATGAAAGGTACTGGGAATGCACCATAGCTTCATGGTGGGATGATGAGTATAAAGAAATCAAGGAGGTTAATAATGGACGACATTGACTTGATTATAAGAGCGCACGAATTAGCAATGAGCGATGCTCAATATACTTTAAATGATTACAAAGAAATGCTTAAAGAACAAAAGTGCGAATGCTATACATGCATATATGCTCCGAATAAAGAATGTGGATGGTATGCAGCTTGCAACAATTGTATTGACGGTTCTAATTATTGGAGGAAAAGTAATGGACAAGAAACATCTTGATTATTTTATGGAGCATTTTTACAAAGAAGATTTACCTCCAAGAGAACTTGTAGGGGCTGCTGCACTCTTTGAAAGAATGTACACAAATACAGCACAGTTGATAATAGGTGAAAATTGGGAATGCACCATAGCTTCATGGTGGGATGATGAGTATAAGGAGAAGACAGATGCAAGATAATAATTTAAGAATATCGTTTGACTACAAATACCCAGACGCGGCAGTACTTGTGGTATATGAGTCATGGGGAAGTGCCATGTGGGGTGGAGATACCTCAATTAGGGTTAGAAAGACACTTGTTGGCGACGAGGCAATAAGGACTTATGCACTTCTTAGCGGAAGAGATATCGCTGATATTTGCAAGGAGGCTGGTTGCAGTCCTGTGGAAGTTAAACCGATCGGTGAGGCTTTTTCTAAAGGGATCGATTCTGGTATCAAAGAGTCAATTTTGGACGGGTATACATATGGCTAAAATGAAAAACTTAATAATTATATTTCTAATGTGTGGTGGAGTACTTGGCCTGGTCATGGGGCTTGGGTATTTCATCACACATTTTTCGTTTTGAAAGGAGATTATATGAAAAAGAAAGCATTAGCAATTATATTTGCTGGGTTACTTCTAACTGGCTGCGGTAATAAGCAGATTATAGATGTTCAGTACTCATTCAACTATGCTATTATTCAGCTTCCAAATGGAGTAATTGTTGAGGGGAAAGTTAAGAGCTGGACAGATTACTCAGACGGAGAACAGCTTCAGATAACAATGAACGATGGCACTACATATCTGTGCTCTTCTTATAATTGTGTACTTATTAATAAGTAAAGGAGATTAGAGATGAACGGATTGGATAATAATAAGAGACTAGACGCAATAGTAGAGAGTCTTTCAGTTGATGACCTTGGTTATATCGTAAAGAATGTGCTTATGAAAAGAGAAAGCGTCTACTACGGTCAGAGAAAAAAGCTTAACAAGAATGAGGATTTTGTCATGGTGACTATTATTGACAAGAACGATAGCGAGTATACAAAGAGACTTTCAGATCTTATGGATGATATTTGGAATAATGCGCCAGAAGACTTTGAGAGGAATTACATTTACAAGTAAAGGAGAGAATTTTGAATGAAAAAAGACAAAAAGCGTATCGTGAAAAAGATTTTATTCGGTGTCTCAATTGTAGGCATTATCGGTACTGCAGTAGTGTCGGCTTACGACACATATCAGGCGATGCAAAAACTGAATACAGAAGAAGTAGACAAGTCAAACACTAAAGAGGTTATTAAGTCAGCTGCTCCTTGCTATATTCGTACGGCAGCTGTTGCAACAGTTACGCTCGGGTGTGCTATAGCTAACGAGAAAATGAATATTAAGACTATTGCCGAGTTAACAGCTGTTGCAAGCTCTCTTGGCTACACAGTAAACAAATATAGAGAGAAGATTAAAGAATACGCATCACCTGAAGTATTAAAAAATATTGACATGGCTGTTGCAAAAGACAAGGGAAGAGACCGCTACGCAAGACAGATTGTTACTGACAATGGAGAAAAAATGTTCTTCAAAGACGAAGAGGTTCGTTTCCATGACCGTCTAACAGATACCTGGTGGGTTGGTACTCCGCTTGCATACTCTACAGCTAGATATTTGGTTAATCAGCAATTTGCTTGGGGATCTCAAATTCCATTAGAAATGTTCTACAATCTACAGGGTGTATGTCTTCCAAATGAATTTGAAGATTACAAGTGGGACTGGATAGACTTTAATGACGGAGTTCTATTCATAGGAATCAACCACGAGCGTAAGAAAGATAAGAATGGAGAGTATTGGGAAATTACATATGATCAAGATCCAATGCTTGGGGAGGCTTAATATGCTTGAAATTGACGAACTGGTCCCGGTTTATATTTGCAACAGGGAGCGAAACTGCCATTACATGAATAAATTTTGCTGTGATGAGCATTGTAGCCATACGTTCTATCCTGGTAATGCAAAGAACAAAGAGAGTATTGAGCTGTTCATTAAATTCTGCGAGACATTTAATGTTGTAGTGGATGACTATGGAAGACTAATATGTACAGAAAGGATTAATAAAGATGAGTGAAGATATTTATAGAGAGTATGCGTCTGCATTACTTAAGAAAGTAAAGGACAAGGTTAACGGGTATGTTGTGTTTGAATTATATCCTTACGCAGATACTGTCCTTATCCGTGCAGAGAACAAGGATTTCAAGTTCAGCTATGTATTCAAAGATATTCAGGATAGAATGCTTAGTGGGGAAGATGACGCTCTTGATGAGTTCATTACAGCATACAAAGCTGACTTGATGAGATGCTTTTTTAAATCCGAGAAAAAGAAGGAATGGGAGCGCAAAACTAAGAAAGTACCATTCTGGATGGAAGGGAGATAAACAATGACGGAGGATGCTAGACCACTGTATGATATTGAGTCTTATTGGGAAATGGATGACACAATGACACGAGCTAGAGTACAGGCATATAAGCACAAAGAGTATCCTAGCTGCTATAGACTTGTTGATTTCGCAAATCAGGATATCAGCTTTAACGATATCTCAAGAGTTCATAAGGTAATTGATATTCATTCAAAGCTTGACGAGCGTGAGGTTAGGGAACTCATGCCAAAGATACTTTCAGTAATTAACGCTGAGCGACCAATTACAATGCCTTACAAACCGGAAAAGCTTACTGTTTATATTTGTAAGTTCGATGGTGTGTTAGGTATTTTATATTACAAGGTAGACACTGAAGAAGAGAAGAATGTCTATCCGGTAAGAAGATATTACAAGATGGACTACGACCCAGTCTTAACGTTTATTGAAATGAATGGAGACGAGTACATCAGGAAGTACAATAAAAAGTTCATCGATTAAATTCGTAAAAATTACATACCTTATTATAGAGAGACTATTACGTTGACATGGTTTGGGCGGAATCAATGTTAGAGGTGACGACCGAGCGCGACGAGGCGGGAAACTTAGCCATTGCGCACTGAAAGGTAGACATTGAGACCTAAATCAACGTGGTCTCTCATATTTTTTGGTGAATGTCGAAATTGAAAGGAGACAAGGAATGAAGAAAAAAGACAACATGTTTGTGTCTGCATTTAAGTTTGTAAAGAACTTTGGAGAAGAGCACAAACGCGAATTAGAGTTGGCTGGACAGATTACGTGCACCATACTCACTGGAGTGTTAGCCTTCCAGGCAGGTAGAAAGGTTGACAGGATACTCGACGAGCAGAAAGCAAAGATGGAAGAGGTCGAGAGTAAGCAATATGCAACAGAAGAGGAGTACAAGAAAGCTAGAAGAGATGTAAATGTTGAGACTGCTAAGAGAGTTGCTCCTCACATTGCTAAACCTGTTATTGCAGCTACTGGTGGAATATTTGCAGCAGCAAAAGGATATTCGGACGCGAATAAGATTATTGCTGGACTGTCAACTGGATATTCTATGCTTGAGAATGAGCTTGTAGATGCGAAGGACAAAGCAAAAGATATTATTGGTGCTAAGAAAACTCAGGAAGTAAAAGACGAGGCTAATCTCGAAAGAATGAAAGCAGCATACGACGGAGTATCTACGGATGAAATTATATCCACAGGAACCGGAAATATTCTGTTCTATGAACCATATGGCGGAACATTCTTCAGATCAAGCTGGGAGTTTGTAAGGGGCGCTATTAACAACATCAACAGAGACTGGAATGATGGTAAGTATGATGATGGCTCAAAGTATGATAATGACTGTGTGCCATTTAATGATGTAAGAAGCGAGCTTCACTTGCCAGCAGATACAAGGTTTGGACAGATGTTCTATTTCAAGAAAGATGCAAGGTTCTCACACGGAACTAATCTTGAGTTAATGACGGCAACATGTCAGGTTGAGTCTAAGGTTCATCCTGGAACAATGGAGTCGGCTACGGTAATAGACTTCTACAACCAGTTGACACTATCTGAATTATATGTAAAGGAGATAAGGACTAATGCCAACACTGAAGTCTACTGTTGATATTAATGATGCAATACAGCATCTGCAGGAGAATGATATTGAGGCATTTGAGTTGATGGGTATCCTCGTGATACCCACCGACAATCCTGCTGAATTAGATGTAACTGTTAGCAAAATAAGCAAGCTACTCAGGGCGATTGGCTACGAAAAGTCATGGAGAGTAGACCCTTATTATTATGAAAGACACAAATCAATAGAAGGAGAGATGTACAAATGAGTAAAATGAGCAAATACGAAATACTTGGATATGGTCTTCTTGCAGGCTTTGTAGGTACTATCATCTACGCGATAAGCGCAAGCGCAGCACTGAAGGATGTTTCAGAAAAGCTGGATGATTCTGTTAAGAATCTTGTTAAGAAACAGAAGATTGATATTCCTGAGCACCTTGTAGAGGATGCTGTTAATGAAGCTGTTGAGCGTGAGGCATCAAGAAAGGTCGAGTCTGTTACTAAGGAAGCAGCTAGAATGGTTGTCAACGGATTCACAGAAGAGATTAACAGACTTGTAAATGAGGAATTCGAGAGACAGAAGCCTGAAGTAAGCAAGATGATGAAGAGACGAATCAACGCAATCGACACTTCTGCGATTGAGAAGGCTATTGTTAAACAGGCAGCAGCCGATGCCAAAGAAAAGATGGATGAAGAGCTGGAGGAGATTACTGATAAGTATACTGAACAGCTCGAGGCAATAACAAATATCTACTCTACTATATCCGATAAGATACAGTCGATAGGCGATTAATTATATTCGCAAAAATATCATGTGTTATGATAGGAAACTATTAATATCGTGACATAGTAGAAAGGAGCAAAACAATTATGTCAAGAAAGAAATCCAGAAAGATTAACAAGAAGGCTGAACCACAGTCTTCAGCACCTAAGGGTGAAATCGTAGAAGTAAAAGGCGAAGTTGTTAATGATTCAGAAGAAAAGGAGAATGGAAAGATGGGAAAGAAGTTTAACTGGAAGAAGTTTGGAATTATCGGAGGCATTGTTGCAGCAGTTATTGCTGTACTAGGAGCAATCTGGTTCTTCCTTACAGGAAAGAAGGACGACAAGTACATTGATGCAGGACACGATTCAGAGGATACTGACGACGAGTACTATGATGACGAAGATCCTGAAGATGATGAGGATGAAGATGACGCTGACGAGGCATCAGAGGATGACAAAACTGAGTAATTGATATTCAGAATGGACAATATTTGCACAATATTAAAAGTAGATTAAAGGGGAGAACTACATGTTCTCTCCTTAATTTTTTTGGGGGAAAATATGAACAACTTACTTACAAGATTAGCTAACAACGACAAAGTATCAACAGGAATGGTATATGGCGGTATTCTATTGGCAGCAATTGCTAACACATTGATATTTACAGGTGCGCACTATTCAGCTCTTAAGAAGGGTGTAGAGATCCGCGATGAGTATTATTTCGAAAAAGAAAAGAGCGCATTTGAGAAGAAATATGGCGAAGGGAGATAAAAATGTCTGAGGAAAGAAGAAGGCCGCGTGGAGTAGTAGCTGGTGGCCAGAAGAAAGAGACAGGTATTGATAGGTTCAATCAGTCTATGGATTTAACCCCAATGCCTGATGTCTTTGACCATATGATATATGGAGTGATAATTCCATGGGTTAAGGATTTTTTTGCAAACGCAGCTTCAGAGTTCATTGATTTTTTCCTGTACAAGAAGACGGGAAGATCATCATTCAGAGGAGGCAGAGGTTATGTACCTACTAATTACAGCAATATTAGTCGTAATAATGAGCAGTATGATAGTCGCATTCCTGTTAGGAGTATGGGCCAAACTAATAATTATAGGACTCAAAATTTCAGTCATCTCTGTCGCGCTGATGGGAGCCCATTCACTTTGGCAGACTATGAAAAAATAGTTGCCGAGCTTACTGAGTGTATTAGGGACTATAGGACTGCACGTGTTGCAGATTTATATTATGCGTGCGAGATGAGTTCAATGCCATCACAGATAGACAACGATTGGGGTTGGGACGATTGCCGAGCATTCCATTACAGAAGATTACCTGGTGGATTTATTCAGCTAGACTTTGATCCACCTCATTGGCTTAGGAAGTAATTATATTCTTATTGGGGGATAAGACAATGGCATTGCATGAAAACTATAGGGAGTATACAAGCGATGAGCTAAAAGCCATCAAGAAAGAAGTATGCGAGAAACACAAATGCCCATACATGAAGGTTGTTCATGATAATGGGATGAATCCAAAGTTCAGTGTAAAGCACTCATGTGATTATATTCTGTACACGGGTAAATCAAGAGGATGTATGCCAGATGAGTGCGAGCACTGGAAAGATGAAAACGTAGGCAAAAAGCCTAAATACTGAAAGGAGACTTACAATGGGTAAGATTATTGACGGTGCAAAAAGATTTTGCAAGACGACTGATAGAAAGGTTAAACAAAATAGTGACAAAATCGCTATTATCGGTGGTGTGATATTTGTACTCACCACTGTTGGAACAACAATCATCGCTGCTAGAAAGGTTGATGATATTATTGCAGACCATAAAACACGCAGAGCAAAGATTGATGAGGCGGTAGAACTTGCTGCTGGAACTGAAGACGAGTTTACAGATAAGGAAATCCTTGGTGCAAAGATTGTCTGCTACGGAAAGACCGCTTGGGAGATGTTCAAGTGCTGGGCGCCTACAGTATTCTCAGTAGCAGGAGCTATTGCATGTCCTCTCATGGCTTATAAGATTGTTGACGGTAAGAAAGTTGCAGCTCTCGGAGCTCTGGCAGCACAGACTGCTGATTTCGAACACTACAGAGGTAATGTAGTAAAAGAACTCGGTACAGAAGCTGACGAGCACTTCATGTATGATACTGAAGATGTCGAGATTGAGGATAAGGTTGTAACTGAGAATGGTAAGGAAAAGACCAAAAAGAAGAAAGTAAAGGTGGCTACCAGGCCAGGACAGTTTGATATTTCCCTTGAAGAGTGCAAAGGATGTCTGGAGTCAACAAATGATGCAACATATCTTAATCTTAGAGCAGCTCTCCTCAACGCAAACAGTGAAATCGTCAGATCCGGTTTCATTGATTATAACGGTATCCGTAAAGAGTTTAGAACCAAAGGACCTTCAACAGCTTTCGAAGCAGGAGTAGTAAACTATCCTGAACTTGCTGATGAGAAGAGATTCATCCAGATTATTGGAATGGGTACTGTACGCATGAGCACACAGGGACAATTATATTTGGATACAAACGACGGAAGTGAATCCGAGGAGTGGAAAGCATTCAGAAGAGGACAGATTGAGCCTGGAAGAATGATAATCAGATTCAAGAACATTCAGCCAACAATTAAGGAAGAACTTCCTAGAATTCTTAACAACGTGGCAGTAATTGCTTGATATTTAGGAGAATAAAATGAAAAGAGCGTTATTAGGGGTATTACTTTCACTTGGGGTTATGGTTGGAAGTACAGTAACTGCTAACGCATCGTCAGGTTATGACTCTCTTGGAGAGTATGGCCGTCCTGGATATTTAATAGAGATGGACACAGAAGAACAGATACAAGAAGAAATACGACTTGGTGATATGGAGTTGCTCGCACAGCTGGTTGAGGCTGAAGCTGGCAATCAGTGTCTTGAGGGAAAAGTGCTGGTAGCTGAGGTTGTACTTAACCGAGTTGCCAGCGATAAGTTCCCAAATACAGTCGAGGAAGTTATATTCCAAGACAGACAGTTTGAAGTAACCAGGAACGGTGCTTTTGAGAAGGCAGCTTATAATATGCAGGAGAGCGATTATGAGGCTGTAGAGCTTGCTGTGTCAAACCACGAACACAAAGACGTATTATATTTTAGTGCAGGCTCATATGTTAAGGGATGCAAACATCTCTTTAAATTGGGAGCTCACTATTTTGGAGGATAACATGAACAAAGGAGCAGTAGGTGTTATGAGCTTCATTGCCGGTGCAGGAATAGGTGCTCTCGGTATGTGGTTCGGAGTTAAACAGTTCTATGAAGCTAGATATTTAGCTGAGAGCGAAGAAATGCACCAGATATATGCAAAGAAACTTGACGAGTTAGAGCCTCGTAAGAACAGCATTGATGGTGGGCTTGAGGGTCCTGAAGAGATTGAGCCAGAGCCTGGTATGACAAGAACCAGAAGTTCAATTGTACAGGAACTTAACAATAAACCAGACTTGAAAGATTATTCAAGATATTTTCATGGAAAGGGTCAGAAACTTGATAATGTCAGCGAGACATTGAGAGATGCTGCTGAGACAGCTAAAGCTGAAGCTATTGACCCATCTGAGGCGTTAATTGAGCAGGATCTTGCAGAATCTCAGTGGCCAACTGAAGAAGATTATGGGTCTGATGAGGATGATGACAAGATGATTGATATTAACGAGATACATGCTCGTGCGCGTCAGGAAAAATGGCCTCCTCAGGAGATTACTCAGAGTACTTTCTATGAATTAAGCGAGGCTGGCTACGAGAAGGTCGAGCTTAGCTGGTACATGTTTGATAATACACTTGTTGATGAGGCCGATGGTGAGATTAATGAGGCTGATTATATTGGTGATGTTATTGAACGCAGCGGATTTGCTGAGAATGATAATGAGAAGTTGTGGGTTAGAAATGACCAGAGGCTTCTCGTATTTGAGATTGAGAAGCTCTCAGCATCGTTTCAAAAGTAAAAAATGTGATGAAATCTGGGGTTGAGGCGTATTAACGACCTCGACTCTCAGGTTTTGCCGGAAAGGGGATGTATGGTACTCATGCAAAATATTTTAGATGACTATCACAATTATATTTGTGATTTGATGAGGTTCAACACCCCAGAGCATAGGAAGTATCGGAAGTTGATATTTGATTTAAACCGAAAAGAGTTTGTTTGGAGTATGATGATGGACGAACAGCGTGATATTGACGGTATGAACCTACGTAGAGAGTTCCTTCAGACATATTATCCAAATGAAGATATTGGTATGTATCTATTTCCTAGAAGCGTATTAGAAGTACTTGCCGCATTTAGTCGTACGATAGAGATCCAGATTATGGGGGAGCCTGGTAATGATCATATTGAAAGATGGTTTTGGGAGATGTTAGATAATTTAGGACTTCTTGTGTACGATGATAAACATTATGATGCATATCAAGTTGATAAGATTTTAGATATTTGGTTACAAAGAAAATTCAAAAAAGATGGAACTGGGTCAATTTTTCCGGTCAAAAACTGGGAAGAAGATCTGACAAAAGTTGACATGTGGTATGAAATGCAGTTTTACATGAACGTCAAATACCCAATTTAAGCTAAAAATGGTGCCACCTTTGACAGTTCTCTGCAGAAATTTGCCAAGCAAACTTGTATGCGAACCCGCATGGCTGACTTGATGTGTCAATTTGTCAGTTTTTCTATTTTTTCTTTTAATAATAATAATAATAATAATAATAATAATATAGGGAATAATGTACCTTTTGGAAACTGGCAAACTGACATCAAAATATATTTTTGGAGGAGATAATGTTCGATTTTGTAACCATAGAGAAAAAAATCGATAAGAAAAAAGGATGCGCTGTTTTATATCCTTCATTTCTTATCATGAAGTCTAAAGATCTTATGACAAAAGGTAAATCATTCTATGCAATATGGGATGAAGAATATGGAATGTGGTCAAAGAGCGAAACACGAGCAGCATTTCTTATAGATGACTTAATAAGAATTGAAGCAGAAGAGTTTCAGGAACTGCATCCGGATTTAATAGTGTCAACTCAGACATTACTTAGATACAATTCAAAGAGGATGACAGAGTTTCAAGGATATTGCAAGACACTAGAAGATAACTATGAAGAGTTAGATTCAGATGTCACATTTATGGGGGATAAAGTAACTAAAGAAGATTATAGGTCTATTCGTTTAGGATATCCTTTAATCGAAGCACCATATGCAAATTATGATGAGCTCATGTCAACTCTGTATGATGTAGATGAGCGTCAAAAGATTGAATGGGCAATAGGTTCTATAATATCTGGAGATTCAAAAGATATTCAAAAGTTCTATGTATTTTATGGCGAACCAGGTTCTGGTAAATCAACAGTTCTTAAGATTATTAAGAAGCTATTTAATGGATATTGTGCCACATTTGATGCAAAAGCTGTTGGAAGTTCAGGTTCTGCATTTGCGTTAGAACCGTTTAAAGATAATCCATTAGTGGCCATTCAGGATGACGGTGATTTATATCACATAGAAGACAACACAAGACTTAACAGTATAGCTTCACATGAGTCATTAGTTGTAAACGAGAAGCACAAATCAACATATTCAGCAAAATTCAATAGCGTTATGTTTATAGGAACAAATAAACCTGTTCGTATCACAGATTCAAAGTCAGGTGTAATAAGAAGATTGATTGATATTTCACCATCAGGTCATACGCTTCCAAGAAAGAGATATGATGCCATCATGGAACAGATTGATTTTGAGCTAAGTGGTATTGCATGGCATTGTTTCAATGTATACAAAGAACACGGTAAAAAGTACTATGACAAGTATAAACCTATGAACATGATGGGTATTACTAATGACTTCTATGTATTCATGGATGATAGCTATGAGTTCTTTTATGAGCATAAGGATAGAATCCAGCTTAAGAGAGCATGGCAGAAGTATAAAGAATATGTAGAAGATTCAAACACTCAGTATCCTTTCACATTGAAAGCATTCAAAGAAGAGTTAAAGACATACTTTGATGAGTATCATGATAGGAAGGATGGAGAGAGAAAAGTATATTGTGGTTTTCAACATGACAAATTTAATTACAAGTTTGAGAGTGAAGAAGAGTTAGAGGCAGAGAGACCTTTAGCTCTTTCTTTTGATTACAACAAATCTAACTTTGATATTTTGTTCGCTGATTGTAAGGCACAGTATGCTAATGACAAAGGATTACCACCTAAAAAGTGGGACGAGGTTACTACAACTCTGAAGGATTTGGATACACATAAGCTTCACTATATGTTGTTTACAGATCCACAGCACATAGTAATTGACTTTGATTTAAAGAACGATAAAGGCGAGAAAGATTTTGAACTTAATATGGCAGCAGCTTCTAAGTGGCCGCCAACATATGCTGAGTTATCAAAGAGTGGCGCTGGAATACATTTACATTATATTTACACTGGAGATGTATCGAAGCTCAGCAGAATCTTTGCAGAAGATATTGAGGTTAAAGTGTTTACTGGTAAGAGTTCTTTAAGAAGATGTCTGACCAAGTGTAACAATTTGCCAATTGCAGAGATAAGTTCAGGTCTTCCATTGAAAGGAGAGAAAGTGGTTAATTTCGAGGCAATGAAAAGTGAGAAGCAGTTAAGGGCTCTCATTAATAACTGTCTGGATAAGAAGCATCATGGAGCGACCAAGCCTGAGGTGGATTATATTTATGACACACTTGAAAAGTGTTATGAGTCAGGAATGAAGTATGATGTAACAGACATGCGACCAGATATTCAGGCGTTCGCAAACAATTCATCTCATCATGGATTGGAGTGTCTGAAGTTAGTAAGTAAGATGAAGTTCAAGTCAGAAGAACCAAGCGAGAATAATGAGGACTATGGTGATGCTCCTATTATATTCTTTGACTGTGAGGTATTTCCTAATTTATTTGTGCTCTGCTGGAAATTTGCAGGCGGAGATAAACCAATGGTTAGAATGATTAACCCACAGAGGGAAGATGTCGAAGCATTATTCAAGTATAGAATGATTGGTTATAACTGTAGGCGATATGATAATCACATTCTGTATGCATGGACTCTTGGATATTCTAATGAGGAATTGTTTGAGCTTTCTAGCAGAATTGTTAGCTCTGAAAAGAAAGACAGGGATAAGAACTGTTACTTTGCAGAAGCATACAATCTGTCATACACAGATGTATATGACTATTCAACAGATAAGAAGAGCTTGAAGAGATGGGAAATCGATTTAGGAATCCATCATCAGGAGAATGAGCATCCATGGAATGAACCAGTCCCTGAAGAATTCTGGAATGAAATCTGTGACTACTGTGAGAATGATGTATATGCAACAGAAGTAGTTCACAATCATTTATATTCTGAGTTCAAAGCAAGACTTATCTTGGCAGAGCTGTCTGGACTGTCTGCAAATGATACAACAAACAGTCACACAACTAGACTGATAGTCGGAAAAGACAGGAACCCTCAGGTTCATTATATTTACTCTGACCTTTCAGAAGAGTTCCCTGGATACAAGTTTAATGAGAAAGGTATTCCTAAGGAAGAGTACAACCCAGGAACAAAGATTGTAAGTGGTAAGAGTATTTATATGGGAGAAGATCCGTCAGAAGGTGGATATGCGTTTGCAACTCCTGGCATGTATGTGAATGTAGCTCTGCTTGATATTGCAAGTATGCATCCGACAAGTGCAATAGTTCTTAAGATATTTGGAGAAGAGTATACAACAAACTTTGCACAGATTAAGCAGATAAGAATCCATATCAAGCATAAGGAGTATGACAAAGTTAGGTCAATGTTTGATGGAAAGCTTGCCAAGTTCTTGGAAAATGATGATGATGCAGCTGGATTGTCATATGCATTAAAGATAGCAATCAATTCTGTATATGGTCTTACAAGTGCTCCATTCCCGAACAAGCTTAAAGATCCAAGAAACGTTGACAACATCGTTGCTAAGCGTGGAGCATTATTCATGATAAATCTAAAGCATGAGGTTCAGAAGAAAGGTTTCGTAGTTGCTCATATCAAGACAGATTCAATAAAGATACCTAATGCAACTCCTGAGATAATTCAGTTTGTAATGGATTATGGTAAGCAGTATGGATATGACTTTGAGCATGAGGCAACTTATGAGCGTATGTGCATCGTAAATGATGCTGTATACATTGCCAAGTATGCAAATGGAAAGCATGCAGGTGAATGGGTAGCAGTAGGAGCTGAGTTCCAGCATCCATTTATATTTAAGACATTGTTTAGCCATGAGCCAATCACTTTCAAAGATTACTGCGAGGTTAAGTCGGTTCAGAAAGGGTCTTTATATTTAGACTTCAATGAGAATCTACCTGATGATACACAGCTTGTTAAAGAAAGAGATAAACTTTATAAAGCGTGGCTAAAAGAAAACATTAGAGATGCAGAAGAAACTCTTGAAAGTTATGATATTGAGATTGAAAAATGCCATAACTATAAGTTTGTTGGTAGAGTTGGCGAGTTTGTTCCAATAAAGCATGGTGAAGGTGGTGGCAAGCTTGTGAGAATAACCGATAGGCTAACAATTGATCAGAAAGTATGTAGCGCAACTGGATGTAAAGACTGGAGATGGCTTGATGCTGAAACAGTAAAGTCAGCAGGATATGAAGATAAGATTGATATGGCATACTTCAATAAGCTTGTTGATGATGTTGTAGACCATATCAAAGAGTTTGGTGATTTTGAGTGGTTTGTATCTGATGATATGAGCATACCTGAAAGAATAATGGTAGATGTTGTTTCACCTGAGGGAGGCCCTGAAGAGCTCCCTTGGGATGAAGCACCAAAACCAGACTTTATGAATCCACCAAATATTGATATATCACCTGCTGTAACAACTGCATTTACATTTTGAAAGGAGACAAAAACATGAAAGTATATTTTGACAAAGGACCAAATAATAAGGACATACTCATTGCAGAAGATGCAAAGATTATTAGAAAGTGGTCAAACTTCAGTGGGACAGCTTCAAAGAATAATGCTGAAGGATACAGAAATTTTGACCTTATCATCCCAGATGAGATGGTTGATGACATGATAGCAGAGGGATGGAATGTAAAACATACCAACGGAAGTGACAAGTATCCTGTTGAGTATTTCATCAATGTTGTTATCTCATGGAAGGTAAAGAGACCATCAGTAGTATTTTATTCAGGAATGGATGACATGATTGGAACTGAAATTGATGAATCTGTAATTGGAGATCTTGATACTGCAGAGATAATTAAAATGGATATTGCCATTAATCCTAGATACAGGACAAAAGATGATGGCACACCAGGAGTCAAGGGGTATGTAGACTCTATGGATGTATGGCTTTATCAGAATCCTCTTAGAGCTAGAAGAAGAGCAAGAATGAATAGTGAGGATTGATATTATGGTTGAGCTTGCCCAGCATCAGAAGGATGCACTAATGAGGATGCATGATGGATGCATCTTAAGAGGTGATGTTGGTAGCGGTAAATCAAGGACAGCGCTAGCCTACTACTATCTGAATGTATGTAGGGGCGGTTTAAACATAAATGGAGAAGGCTCCCTAAGAGACATGAAGTCTCCTAGGGACCTTTTTATTATCACTACCGCAAAGAAAAGAGATGACCATAGCTGGTATGACGAGGCTAAGGTTTTTGCAATAACTGAGAATCCAGACTGCAATCCAGGAAAGGTTAAAGTGACAGTAGACTCATGGAATAACATAAAGAAATACATTGATATTCAGAATGCATTCTTTATCTTTGACGAACAGAGAATCGTTGGTTCAGGAGCATGGGTTAAAGCATTTTACAAAATAGCTAGTAAGAACAATTGGATTCTACTTACTGCTACACCTGGCGACACATGGACTGATTACATTCCTGTTTTTGTAGCCAATGGATTCTTTAGAAATAAGACTGACTTCAATAACAAGCATGTGATATTTTCAAGATTCTCAAAGTTTCCAAAGGTTGAGAGATATGTAGACACTGGTGCGCTTAACAGATACCGTAACTCAATACTTGTCAACATGAAAGATGTAAGGGAAGCAAAAGAAATACATGTTGAAGTCTATTGCGAATACAGCAGAGATATTTACAGGCTCATTAAGAAAGATAGATGGAACCCATATGATAAGTGTCCAATAGAAGAGACAGGTAAACTTTGTTATTTAGAAAGGAGAGTATGTAATGCAGATCCAAGTCGAATAACTGAGATTACAAAACTATTGGAAGAGCATCCAAGAACTATCATCTTTTATAACTTTGATTATGAGCTTGATATTCTCAGAAAGATTATGAAAGTAATGCAAATTCCATTTCATGAATGGAATGGTCATAAACATGAAGATTTACCGAAAGGAGAAATGTGGAGTTATCTTGTCCAATATGCAGCAGGTTGTGAAGCATGGAACTGTACAACTACTAATGTGATAATTTTCTATTCTCAGAATTACAGTTACAAAGTGATGAAGCAATCAGCTGGTCGTATTAACAGGATGAATACACCTTATAAAGAACTTTATTATTACCACCTTCGTTCTTATGCCCCAATTGATATTGGTATTAAGAGAGCATTGAGCAATAAACAGAACTTTAATGAGAAAGCATACTTAAGCAGTTAAATCAAAATTCGTAAAAATAACATGTCTTATTATAGAGAGAAAGGAAATATATGGTCACTTTGACGAAATTATGACACTTTCTCTGCACTTTTGCGTCAGGAGGAAATATGACTGAAAATCAATACCAAGCAAAACTCATTAGGAAGATTAAAGCCATGTTTCCTGGTGCAATTGTGTTAAAGAATGACCCAACCTATAAACAGGGCATTGCTGATTTAACTGTTCTTTATGGTAATAAGTGGGCGACACTTGAGGTTAAGAGAAATGCAACTGCAACTCATAGACCTAATCAAGATTATTATGTGAATCTTATGAACAAGATGTCATTCAGCTCATTTATATTTCCAGAAAATGAACAGGAGGTATTAGATGAAATGGCACGATCATTCGCGGGATCTTCCAGAGGAAGAAGAACACGCGTTTCTAGGAGGAAGTAATTACCATTGGACAAACTATGATGATGAGAAGTTGGAACAGTCATACAGAAGTGCAATGGCAAAACAATGGGGAACTAGATTGCATGAATATGCAGCAGAGGCAATCGACCTAAAAAGAAAGCAGAGAAAGTCTAATGCAACATTGGACAGATATATTAATGATGCTATTGGTTTCAATATGGACCCAGAAGTAAAGTTGAAGTACTCAATGAATGCATATGGTAAAGCAGACTCTATCAGCTTTATTAATCATCCAGACATTAACTCAAGATACAAATATTTCTTAAGAATACATGATTTGAAGACTGGAGTTACACCAGCTCATCTTAGGCAGCTTGAAATATATGCTGCTTATTTCTTTTTGGAATACAAGATAGAACCAGAAGATACAGAGATTGAATTAAGGATTTATCAGAATGATGACGTAATCATAGGTCATCCTGAAGCAAAAGACATAAGGAGGCTAATGAAGCTTGCCATACATTTTGACAAACTAATTGAGAAAATCAAGTTGGAGGGGTAACTAAAAATGTCTGAGTTAATGCATGTTGGAAGAAGTAAGCTAGATGGTGCTCCAATAGGATCTGGTAGATATCCATTAGGTTCGGGGGATGAACCTTACCAGAGAGGAGTTCCTTTTAATGCAATAGTTACACAAAAGCTCAATAGCGGTAAGACAATGAAAGAGGTTGCAGATGAATATGGAATCTCAATCAACCGCTTAAGAGCAAAAATGACAATAGCTAAGAATGAAGATATAGCTAAGAGAACTCAGTATGCTGTATATCTGAGAGATCACAAACAGTATGGTCCAACCAAGATTGGTGAAATCATGGGAGAAGGAGAAGGAACCATACGAAGTCTTTTAAAGAACTATGATCAAAGAAAAGAAAACATTCTTCAAAACGTCACCAACACACTAAAGGATAAGATAGATGAAACTGGATGCTATCTTGATATTGGTGCTGGTTCTCAGCACGACCTTGGTATCACCAGGACCAAGTTAAACGCTGCTGTTGAGATACTAGAAGAGCAAGGATATGTTAGAATTCCTGTTCAAACTCCTAACATGGGACTTAGGGAGGATCAGAAGACTACAATTACAGTCCTCTGTCCTCCTGGTACCAAGTATGGTGATGTTAAGAACAACATGCTAAACATCAAGCCGATTGATGAAAGATTTATTGACAATGGTGCGGCATTAGCTCAACCTCTTCATTATCCAGAAGAACTATCGTCTAAGCGAGTACTTGTTAAGTATGCTGAGGAAGGTGGCACAACTAGAGATGGATTAATCGAAATTAGAAGAGGAGCTAAAGATGTTGATTTAGGAGAGAAGTCATATGCCCAGGTAAGAATCAATGTAGATGGAACACATTACATTAAAGGCATGGCTGTCTATGCAGTAGACACAAGCGATTGGCCAAAAGACAAAGATGTATTGGTTTGGAGTAACAAGAAAAAGGGAACACCTTTAATGTTACCAAAAGATGTGGTTGACAATGACCCTAAAGCTAAGCAAGTGCTTAAGAATATGGAGAACATTAATGACCCAACCAATCCATTTGGTGCAACAATCAAACCCGGAGGCCAGCATGGTGTCATCAACATCTGTAAGGAAGAAGGAGAATGGAATGACCAGAGAGACAGACTGGCATCACAGTTCCTATCCAAGCAGGCACCAGAGTTAGCAAAGAAACAGTTAGACTTAGCATATGCAAATAGCAGAGCTGAGTTTGATACACTCAAAGAATACACTAACCCAACAGTTAGAAAGAAACTGTTAGAGTCATTTGCTGATAGTTGTGATGCTGCAGCAGTTGAATTGCATGCGGCACCATTACCAAGGCAATCATGGAAGGTTCTTCTTCCGTTACCATCACTCAAAGACAATGAAATCTATGCACCAACATATAGAGAAGGCGAAAGAGTTGTTCTTGTTCGTTATCCTCATGGTGGTACATTTGAATTGCCTGAGCTCACTGTTAGAAATAGTAATCCTAAGATTAAGGCAGCACTCGGCAACCTAACAGATGCTGTAGCTATTAGCCCAAAGGCAGCAGCTCAGTTATCAGGAGCAGACTTTGATGGTGACACAGCAATAGTAATACCAACAAGGAATGTTAAGATTAGAACTCATTCGCCTCTTGGTGAATTAGTAGACTTCGATGCTAAAGCTCTGTACCCTGCATATGAAGGCATGCCTAAGATGACAGAGAAGCAGAAGCAGAACCAGATGGGGAGAGTATCGAACTTGATCACTGACATGTACATCAAAGGTGTACGAGATGAAAACGAGTTAGCAAGAGCAGTCAAGCATTCAATGGTGGTAATAGATGCAAAGAAGCACAACTTGGATTACAAGAGAAGCTTTGAAGAGAATAGAATACAGGAACTGATGGACAAGTATCAGGCAAAGGATGACCCAAACAAGAAAGGCGGCGGAGCATCAACTCTAATCTCAAAGGCATCAGCTGAAATAGAAGTACCATATAGAAAGAAAAAGTACAAGCCAGACCCAGAGACTGGAGAATGGCAGTACATAAATGTAGGTGACCCTGTTAAGAATCCAAAGACTGGTGAGATTAAGCCCATGGAGGCCCCAGTAAGATGGAACAAGAAAAAGAATAGGGCCACTGGAGAAGAAGAATGGGTAAGCACTCCAAAGACATTAAAGTCTACTCGAATGGCTGAAGCTAGAACACCTGAAGATGTAAGAAAGCTATCATCTGGAACCAGAATGGAAGAAATCTATGCGGATTATGCAATAAAGATGAAGGCCATGGCTAATGAAGCAAGGAAGATAGCTGTAAATACAGAAGGTATTAAAAAGAATGCGACAGCTGAGAAAGCATACAAAGAAGAAGTAGAGTCCCTTAACGCCAAGCTTATGAAAGCAGAAAAGCATGCACCTAGAGAAAGACAAGCAAAGATTATTGCTAACTCAATCTATATGGCACAGCTTGCTGCTAATCCTGAATGGAAAGACAAGCAGGATAAGAAGAAGAAACTTAGGGGACAAGCTTTAAGAGAAGCACGTGCAAGAATGGGCGGACCAAAAGAAAAGATTGACATAACTCCTAAAGAATGGGAAGCAATTCAGGCAGGTGCTATAACAAACAATAAACTGATGGCGATTCTTAACAATGCAAAAGATGAACAGGTTAAGCATTATGCTTCACCAAAAGCTAGCAAAGCTATGAGTTCTTCTAAGATAGCTAAGATGAAAGCAATGGCTAACTCTGGTCATACATTGAGAGAGATTGCTGATGAAATGGGTATCTCACCATCAACCGTATCTAAGTACATTTAATGATAGGGTATCTATTATTAAGAAGCACATCTTAAATCGAATGCATTAGTTTTGTTTTCGTTCTTGTTTGTTGTAGTTGTTTCAATAGTCAACTTGATCAGATTACAAATCTTTAGAAAGGAGAAAAGATTATGGAACAAGAGCTTGACTATGCACTCACCACCCTCGACAATCCTTATGACCCTTTCGAACAAGATTTGCAATGGTTTCGTTGGGATGTTGAAGCAGGATACAATACATGTGGACTGTTAGCTAAGAAAGCTTGTACAAGTCAATATCTTACAGATGAAGACAATGAAAGATTAGTTCTTGATGCAATGCATGAGATAGTTAAACAGTTTCCTGGACTATATACCATTAGGACTAAAGAATTGATAGGGGAGGGGGGTCCGTAAAAAACACCCCCCACCCAATAT
>RHMF01000544.1_pt1 | contig 31548 bp, 28 predicted proteins | sample 5365151 | NCBI WGS metagenome assembly RHMF01 (sample SAMN10266501, study PRJNA497801) | feces metagenome | isolation source: feces | host: Bos taurus | place: China: Prairie of Fairy Mountain | collected 2017-08-14 | reverse complement strand
GGTGTTCGCATTGCTGTGGGTGGGGCTGTACTACTTCCTGACGCGCCTCACCGACAGCAACGTGCCCGTGTGCGACAGTTTCACCACGGCTCTGAGCACCGTGGCGCTGTGGGCACTGGCTCAGAAATATGCCGAACAGTGGTTGCTTTGGCTGGTGGTGGACGCTGTGTGCGCTGTGCTTTACATCTACAAGCAGATTCCCTTCACGGCGTGCCTGTATGCCTTCTACACCGTGATGGCCGTGTTTGGCTACCGCCACTGGCTGCGCAAGATGGCCCCTGTTGCCTCAGTGCCCGCTGCGCAGAACTGATGCCGGCGGGCACCGAATGATTTCAGTGTCCATTTCCGCCCCATCCTGCAAAGGCGTGGCAGCTTATTGGCCTGCTTGGGCGGCGATGCGGGCGATTTGGTCGCCAAGGCCGATGGTGTAGCCTTGTGAGGCGAACACCACGCGGTTGAAGGTGTCGGCTATCACAAAGAGGGGCAGTGAGCCGTCGGGGTTGAGTTTCATCTCCTTCACGATTTGCTGTGCGATGGAGCCGTCGCGGTCGATGCCGTAAACCACCGTGTTGGGAAGTTGTCCATAGTCGGCGGCGCGGAAACGTTTGGCGTCCTTCTCGCTGGTGAACAGCAGCACGACGGGGCGTCCCCATTGCTCCAGTTGCCGGCGGGCCGCCGCCAGGTCACGCAGCGCGTGGTTGGTGGGTTCCTGCCCGGGCTGCACCACTCCCAGCGCAAAGTAGCCGCGTCCCGTTATCGACAGGATGGTTGCGTCTTCGCCCTGCAGGGTGAGGAAGTGGCTTTCGCTGTTAAGCGCGCCTATCACCACCGGTGTGCTGTCGGTGGGTTGGCGCAGGCACAGTGGCAGGGTGAGCGTGTCGTTCACGTTCATGTCGAAAGTGGTTATCTGCGAGAGCACGCTGCCGTTTGCCTCCCGGGTGCCGGTCACCAGTATGTAGCGTCCGGCATCCAGGTCGATGCCTCTGGCAAAAGTGTTTTGCCAGGTGGCACCTTCCTGCTCATCGCTGTCCTCGTCAAAGGCCAGCAGCCTGGCGGTGCCGTCTTCGGCGATGCGACTCAGGGTGAAGTGGGTGTAGTATTTGGGATTGGAAAAGCCGGGGACGGGGCGGTAGGATAGTTGCAGCCTACCGGTGGGCGCGGTGGCTTGGTCGCCGGTGTTGTCAAAGTCCACGTCCTGCCACGGGCCGCCGGTCTCGCGCCACTGCACCTTTCCCGTCACGGCGTCTTTGCGTGCCTCGATGCCCATCACCCGTGCCATCGTCACAAACAAAATGTCGCGCGAGCGGGCGTTGGCCACGCGCGTCCGCAGCACCGCCATGGGCGACATGGCAAAGCCGTCGAAACGCCGGGCGGCGTCCACGCGTATGTTTTCTTTTATCCATGCGGCCAGCGCCGTGGCGTTGGCCGTGATGCCCAGGCCAGCGGCGGTGTTTTGCAACTGCCGGCGTTGCGGCCATAGCATCTCGTCCTCCACACGCGGCGAGAGGTATTGATAACTCTGCACAGTGAAGGGGCGGTCCTGCATGAGGGCGTAGGCATCGTCGAGCACCTCGGCCGATACATCGCGCCAATCCTTCTCACGCAGATTTCCCAGCAGCGCCTCGCAACGCGACAGCGCGGCGTGGCGGTCGCCCTGGGCGGCATGTTTGCGCAGGAAAGCCTCTATCGTGCCGTGGTTGCCGCGTGAGCGCACCAACACCTTGCGCAGCAGCGCGCTCTCGCTGCCCAGATCCTTGAGCATCCGCTGTGCCGACACCTCGCTGGGCATGGTCAGTTCGTAGGCAGTGCGCAGCGAGTCCTCCCGGGCCAGCCGGCGGTCGTTGTCGCTACGTTGCTCGGCCGTCACCAGCGGCATGCGTACATGCTCGGCGGGCGGCACGATGTCGACGTCTTGTGCCGTCCAGGCGGTATCGAGCTCGGTGCCCACATCATCCATAAGCAGCATCGTCACCTCCTCGTCTTGCCCGAAAGTCACTTTGGCGAAGCTGTATTGGCCGTCTTTCGACGCCCACACCAGCATGTCGCCCCGACCGGCGGTGAGGAACGTGCGTCCGGCGGCGTCGGTGTACTTGGTGGCTGCCGGGTAGAACTCCGCATAGTTATAGATTTTGAAATCCACCCGCGCGTCCTTCACGGGTTTGCCGCGGGTATTGAGCACCCTCACATCGACGCGTGCCGTGGCGCCGTAGTTATGGGTGAGGTTGATTTCGGTGGTGTAGGGCGTTTCGAGCATCACTTCCTCCGGACCCTCGTAGTGGCCGTAGGCGCGGGTGTGGAGCAACAGGGCACGCGACGCCGGGGCGTTGAACCACCCCAGGTCGAGCACCGGCTCGGGCTCACAGGCGCCCAGGAAGTGCCACTGTCCGTCGGCCCATGCCTCCACCCAGGCGTGGTTGTCGTCGGTGTGTGCCCAGCGCGGTGTATACACCTGCCGAGCGGGGATGCCGATTGCGCGCAGGGCCGCCACGGTGTAGGTGGATTCCTCGCCGCAGCGTGCCAACGCCGTGCGCATGGCCATGAGCGGAGACAACGTGCGTGCGTCGCTGGGGTGGTAGGTCACGTGCTCGTGGCACCAGTGGTTCACCTCCAGGATGGCTTGCTGCATCGTCATGCCCGCCACCCGTTGGCGCAGTTCTTGGTAGCATTGTGTGCGGAAGTCGTCCAGGTTTTCATTGTTGACACGCACGGGCAGCACGAAATGTCGGAACAGCAGTTCCGGCACATCGTTGCCCCAGGGCATCTGCTCCCGCGTGGCCAAAGCGCAGCGCACATTGTCCAGATAATACTGCGCGCTATAGTCGGTGGCGTCCATCAGGGTCATGTAGGCATACAGGAACTGCAGCGCCTCGGTCTCGGCCTGTGAAGCGCCCAACGAGGCGAAATCGGTGATGGCGCCGCCCAGTGTCGCCTGCTTGGCTTGGAAATCCTGTTGCACCCGCTGGCGGTAGGCGTCGTCGGTGATAAAGTGTTGTGCCGTGGCTGGCGCGGCCAGGATAGCCGTCAGGACCAGCAGAACCAGTATTCTTGCTTTCATTTCTTTTTCGTTTGATTTTTGACTTCAATGCACAGGGCGATGGATTGCTGCGGCAATGCGGCGGGTAGCGTCACCGTCACTTGGCCGTCGGTCACCGAGGCGGGCAGTGTTTGGCCGGTGGAGAGCAGTTTCACCTGACCGCCTTTGGCGGGGATGTTTTCGCTCCAGGTGAGCGTGGCGGGCAACTGTTCCCCGTCGGGGAGGGCGTAGATGGCATAGACGCGGTTGCCGTCTTTGGAGGCGGTGAACCACAGGTTCCCCTGATGGAAATGCGGAGTGGTGACCGTGCCGTAGATGGCCTCGCCGTTTTGGTTGAGCCATTGCCCGATTTGGTGCAGGATATCAGTCACCTCCGGGATAATCACCCCCTCGGGCGATGGTCCCACGCCCAGCACCAGGTTGCCGCCCTTGGCCACGATTTCGGCGAGCGTGTTCACCACTTGGCGTGCCGACTTGAAACGGGCATTGGGCGTCCAGCCCCAGTCATCGCTCAGGGGGATGCAGCTTTCCCAGGGGTGGTTCACCTGTCCCTCGGGCGTGCCGCGCTCGGGCGTCTGGTAGTTTTCGTAGGGGCCGGCGATGGTGCGGTCCACAATCAGGATGCCGGGTTGCAAGCGCCGTGCCGTGGCGGCGATGGCCGGCATGTCGATGTCTTGGTTGTTCTCCTTGCACACCCATCCGCCGTCGAGCCACAGGATGTCGACTGTGCCGTAATCCGACAGGATTTCCTCTATCTGCCCGTGGGTGAAGCGCTTGAAGCGCTCCCATCGCCACGGGAACTTGGCGATATTATAGTTCACGTTGCGCCCGCGCGTGGCGTGCACGTCCCACCAGTAGTCCTGCGAGTGCCAGTCGGGTTTGGAGAAATACTCGCCTATCATGAAGTTCTGCCGGCGGAAAGCGTCGAGCACCCAGCGCAGCACGTCGCGGCGGGGATTGTTGCGGAAGGCGTGGCGTGCCACCGTATAGTCAGTGAGCCGGCTGTTCCACAGGCAGAATCCGTCGTGGTGCTTGGTGGTGAATATCATGTAGCGCATGCCGGCGTCGCGCATCACGCGTGCCCACTGGGCGGGATCGAACTGCGTGGGATTGAAGTCCTCGCTCAGCCCCCAGTACCATTGTTTGTACTGCTGGTAGGTGCGCGTGGTGTCGCGTGTTATCCAGTCCTCGTCGCAGATTGACCACGACTCCACGATGCCGGGTACCGAGTAGATGCCCCAATGCATCAGCACGCCGAACTTCAAGTCCTGCCATTGGCTGAGTTTGGCGAGCACGTCCTTTTCGGTGGGCCAGGTGTAGTTGTCGGCCTCGGGCACCTGAACGGGTTGGGTGATCAGGTCGTTCTGTGCCTGCGCGCCTATCGCGGCCAGCAGCAGGCAGGCCAATATTGTCTTTTTCATTGTGAAAACTTTTTGGTGTATCGGTTTCATTCTATCGGCAAATGTAACCAAAAATATGGATTGGATCGCTGTATTCCTCGATATTTGTTTTGAAAAACCTGTCATAAGCGGAGACTTCGTTCTGCATGATGCTGGGCGGTATGCACAGTTATGCGTGATTTATGCGTGATTTAGATGGCACCAAGGTGTGAGATTGCAGAAATTATGCGTATATTTGCGCATTCATCTAAATTTAAACTGAACAAAATGAAAAAGATAGCAATGGTGACGGGTGCCACAAGCGGAATTGGCCGGGCTTGTGCACGCCGCTTTGCCCGCGAGGGATGGGATGTGATAATCACTGGCCGCAACCAATCCAACCTGGCCACCCTGCGGCAGGAACTCACCCAGGAGGGTGCCGAGGTGCTGCCGCTGGCCTACGATGTGTGTGACCGCGAACAATGCAGCAGCGCCGTGGCAGCGCTCACCGGCAAGTGGGAATGCCCGGATGTGCTGGTCAACAATGCCGGCCTGGCTCTGGGTCTGGACAAGGAGCATGAAGGTGACATGGATGACTGGGAAACCATGATTGACACCAATGTGAAGGGCTTGCTGTGGATGACGCGTCTGCTCGTGCCACGCATGGTGCGGCGCAACCACGGCCATGTCATCAACATGGGCAGTGTGGCGGGCGACGTGGCCTACGCCAAGGGCAACGTGTACTGCGCCACCAAGGCGGCGGTGAAGGCCATCAGCGACGGCCTGCGTATCGACCTGGTGGACACCGCCGTGCGTGTGACCACCATCAAACCCGGGTTGGTGGAGACCAATTTCAGCGTGGTGCGTTTCCACGGCGACAAGGAGAAAGCCGACAGCGTGTACCGCGGCATCCAGCCGCTCACCGGCGATGACATCGCCGATACCGTGTTCTATGCCGCCAACGCCCCGGAGCATGTGCAGATTGCCGAGGTGCTCATTCTTGCGACCCATCAGGCCAACGGCTACACCATGAGCAAAGACCCTGACCGGCAGGAGCGCCTGTCTTGATTCTGGTTGCGAAGGAACAAAAAACAGCGGCACCGCTTCCATGAGGGGGCGGTGCCGTTGTGTGAGCCGCGAGCGGGACTCGAACCCGCGACCTTTTCGTTACGAATGAAATGCTCTACCGACTGAGCTATTGCGGCTGGTGCGTTGCTAAGTGGCAATGCGGGTGCAAAGATACGGTGAATTTTTTAATTGTGCAAATTAAAATACCGATTGTTTGCTATAGGTGATTTTGATTTTTGCTTTGTCGAGCCGTAGCCGTGCAAGTGCCGGCGAGGAAATCTGCGGTGAGATTTTGGTCACCACCGAGGAAGAAGATGTGCCGTAGTAGTAGCTGTAGGACGAGGTGCTGGAGTAGGTGTCCACGTCGACCGGCACGGCCGCCAGGTTGATGTCGTCGGCCGAGGCGATGCCGCCCTTGTTCTGCAGGATGTTGAGCATATAGTCGCGCATGCCGCTGAAGGTATAGCTGTGTTTGGTGGCGTTGTAGCGGGCGTAGAACGAATCCTTGTTGTTGGTGAGGCTGTCGCCGTCGAAGAACGAGTCTTTCATCGAATCCTTGACGATGAGCAGATAGGTGGGCGGTGCGATGCCGTAGGCGTTGGGCAGTTCGTCTACGGGGATTTCCATCTCCAGTTTGTTGAGCACGGCCAGATCTCCTTGGCTGTCGGCCGTGAAGCGGTCGATGATATCCTGGATAGGGAACTGCATCTTCACGTCATACCCGGCCGGTGCCACGATAATGGCTTCGCCATTGGCCATGCGCTGTGCCAGGGCGTCGTCCACATCCAGATGCAGGATGTTGTCGCTCACCACCTCAGGCGTGGATGCCAGGTAACTTTGCGAAAGTCCGCCTATGATGGTGTCCACTCCCGCATCGGTGGTGGTGTGGCGGCGGTAGAAAACCTCCAGTTCCATGTATTTCATGTCCATCACATGGCCGCTGCCGTAGGTTTTTTTCACATAGATGCCCGGGAAATATTGGGCGAAGTTAGACGGCGACGAGTAGGTGGATGGGTTGTTGACGTATTCCGTGAAAAGTTCTTTGCCCAGCTCCACCGGCATGGGGATGGAGACGGAGCGGCAGGTGTCGTATTCAAAGTAAGAACTGGTGGGGTTGCTGATGACCTTCACCAGCACCTGTGCCGACCGCGGCGAGTAACTCACGCTGCCCAGCAGGTCGCTCTCGCTGTAGTAGGGCGAGGGGTCGAAGTCGCTGTAGATGGGGTTGGGCAGTGCCTGGTTCAGGCGGTAGGCGTTGAGGCGCATGGGTGCCAGCGAGTCGCCGGTGAAGCCGTCGCGGTAAGGGATGCGCAGAAACAGCCGGCACGAGTCGATGAGGTCGGTGGTGACACCCGTGGTGTCGATGCCGGCGGCGGGCATCCACTGGGTGACGGCGCTGGCGGTGAGATGGCCGTAGCCACTGGCTTGCAGCTCGCCCAGCAGTTTGGTGCTGGAGCGCATCTGGATGCGTTCCACGGCCACCGACTGGCCGGTGATGACAAACGAGGAGTCCTCGATGATGCTCGATTTGGTGTCGGCGATGGAAACGCCGATATTCTCGTCGGTGCAGGCCATTAGCGCGGCCCCCAGCGCGACGGAGAGCAGCAGGATGAGAAAATGTCTCATATCAGAATTCCGAATATAAAGATAAATAAAGAATGATATGTATAGAACGTGAACGTGGGCCGAATAGTGTGTGGCTTAACCCAGCGAGGCGTAAAATTGCGTGATTTCCTCCATCCGGGTGGCCGTGTCGGCGCCGTTGTAGGGCAGGAAAGGCAACTTGGAGTCATGCACCACCTGCAGCACTTTTTCGGGAACCTCGGGGCTGAACTGCACCACGGCGTCGCTGCTCGTGAGCGTGAGCCGCAGCAGGTCCTCGTTGGTGGCTTGGCGTCCCACGATGTCGCTGAACAATTCGCGCGGCACCTCGTCAAACTCCAGTTTCTCGGCCAGACGCGCGTCGAGCGGTTCAGGAATGGTTTCTCCATTGAGCCCTACCACGATTTTGGCGTCGCGGAACGACGGGTCGTCGCTGTATTTGGTGCGCATGTAGAGCGGAGCCAGCGCCGCCACCCATCCGTTGCACTGTATCACATCGGGCACCCAACGCAGCTTGCGCACGGTTTCGATGACGCCGCGGGCATAGAAGATGATGCGCTCGTCGTTGTCGCCGGGTGAACTCACGGTCTCAAGTTCCTTGGTCAGGTTATGGGCAAAGTAATCTTCATTGTAGATGAAATAGACCTGCATGCGCGAGGGTTGCAGGGTGGCCACTTTGATGATAAGCGGGTGGTCGGTGTCGTCGATGATGACGTTCATGCCCGACAGGCGTATTACTTCGTGCAACTGGTTGCGGCGCTCGTTGATGATGCCGAACTTGGGCATGAAAGTGCGTACCTCAATCCCTTTTTCCTGAATGCCTTGTGGTAATTCGCGCCCCATGATTGACACGGGGTTTTCGGGCACATAAGGGGCTATTTGCTGTGAAATGAATAATACTTTGTTGATGTCCATCTGCTTATTTCGTGTTTTTGCGTAATGCAAAGTTAGTGAATTTTTTACAAAAGTGGGTAGAAAACGCTGAAAATTCCCTCAAATTTTAAGTAAAAATGGCATAAATTAAAAGTAATGTGAGCAAATTTAACGAAAAATCAGATGAATAGTAAGTGAAATATTTGTGGTTTTTTGAAAAAATGCACTACCTTTGTGGGTGAAATAACCAACTGCATCATAGAAATGAAAAAAATAATAGGGATAATAGCAGCGACGTTGCTGCTCATGTTCACCTCGTGCGGCCAGTCGCTCTACGACGAATACAGCGACGGCTACTACTATTACGACGACTTTTATCCTGGCCCGCCTCCCGGTGTTTCGCCCGGTCCGCCGCCCCCTCCGCCGCATCCGGCGCAGGCCCCGCCCACAGGCGGCAATCCCGGTGGCCATTCCGGTGGCAATGTGACGCCGCAGGGTGGTCAGCAGAACACCCAGCCCGCCACGCAGCCGAGCAATTCACACACCCAGAAGCCGGGCGCCGGCCAGCGTCCGTCGGGCACCACGACCAACAACGGCCACGCCGGCGGCAACCGCGGCGGCGGTGGCGGACATTGAGCCGCAGAAGCGGCGCCGAGCCATCCAGGCGGAGCAAGGGAGAGCGTCACAGCGCGGCGCAGCCTTGCTCCGCTTGTTTTTATGTGTGCGGATTGGTCTGTGCATTTTCGGGATTGGTCTGTGAGATTGCACCTTTGGTCTTGACATGCGTTGTCGCCCCCTTGACAGGAACGAAATTTGCCCTATCTTTGCCATGTGGTTCATTCGTTCTGGCAACGGATGAGACACCGGAAATGACTCTTGACTGATTACTAACTTTTTTAAATTTAGATGAAAATGAAAAAGATTGTTTTAGTTTTGATGGTGGCGGCTGCCGCCCTTACAATGAATGCCCAGCCCGCTGGCCGTCACAGAAACACCCCCGCCGACCCCGCCAAGATGGTGGAGCAGCGTGTTGACCGCCTTAATGATGCTCTGGATTTGACCGATGCCCAGAAGGAGGACCTGACCAAAATCTTCACCGAGGAGATGGGTCAGATGAAAGCCAACAAGGACAAGGCCAAGCCCGACCGTGAGGCGATGAAAAAGCAGCGCGAGGAGACCGATGCCCGTGTGAAGAGTGTGCTCACCCCCGAGCAGCAGGCCAAATATGACGAGATGCAGAAGAATGCGCCCCGCGGCCATCGCAGCCAGGGCCACCGCGACGGTAACCGCGGTGACAAGATGAAAGGCTGTGGCGGCCAGGGTTGTTGCTGCAAGCAAGGCGAGAAGCCTGCTGAGCCGGCACCCGCCGAGTGACGCGGGCCGATGACCCCAGATAACGGCAAAGGAGGCCGGCGCGTGTGCGTCGGCCTCCCTGTTTTCGGGCGGTTGCCACGGGCCGGGTCAGAACTCGGCGTTGTTGGGCGTGCGGGGGAAGGGGATGACGTCGCGGATGTTGGCCATGCCGGTCACAAACAGGATGAGGCGCTCAAATCCCAGTCCGAAGCCGCTGTGGGGCACAGTGCCGAAGCGGCGTGTGTCGAGATACCACCACATGTCTTTCATGGGGATGCCGCGGCGCTCGATTTCACCCAGCAGTTTGCCATAATCGGCCTCACGCTCAGAACCACCGATGATTTCGCCTATCATGGGGAAGAGCACGTCCATGGCGCGCACCGTCTTGCCGTTGTCGTCCTGCTTCATGTAGAACGCCTTGATATCGCGTGGATAACCGGTGACGATGACAGGGCGCTTGAAGTGTTTCTCCACCAGGTAGCGTTCATGCTCGCTCTGCAGGTCCATGCCCCATTCCACGGGGAACTCAAACTTCTGCTTGGCTTGCTTAAGGATTTCGATGCCTTCGGTGTACTCCAGGCGAACAAACGGCTCCTTGAGCACGCCCTGCAGGCGTTCGATGAGCGAGTGGTCGTACATTTCGTTGAGGAAGGCGATGTCATCGGCGCAATGGTCGAGGGCGTACTGCACGCAGTACTTGATGAATTCCTCGGCCAGGTCCATGTTGTCGTTAATGTCGTAGAAGGCCATCTCCGGCTCAATCATCCAGAACTCGGCCAAGTGGCGCGGGGTGTTGCTGTTCTCGGCGCGGAAAGTGGGGCCGAAGGTGTAGATGGCGCCCAGCGCGGTGGCGCCCAGCTCACCCTCGAGTTGGCCCGACACGGTGAGGCTGGTGTGCTTGCCGAAGAAGTCCTTGCTGTAGTCCACCTTGCCGTCGTCGGTGCGCGGCAGTTTGTCGGGGTCGAGCGTGCTCACGCGGAACATATCGCCCGCACCCTCGGCGTCGCTGGCGGTGATGAGCGGGGTGTTCAGATACACGAAACCCTTGCTGTCGAAGAAGGTGTGGATGGCCATGGCCAGATGGTGGCGGATGCGGAACACTGCTCCAAAGGTGTTGGTGCGCATGCGCAGGTGGGCTTTTTCACGCAGGAACTCCAGGGTGTGTCCTTTTTTCTGCAGGGGGTATTCCTCGGGGTCGGCGGTGCCGTAGATTTCGATGCTCTGGGCCTGCACCTCCACCGATTGCCCCTTGCCTTGCGAGGCCACCAGCGGTCCTTCCACATGCAGGCTGCTGCCTGTGGTGATGGGTTTGAGTTCTTCCTCGGTGAATTTACCGAGGTCGACAACGATTTGCAGGTTTTTGATGGTGGAGCCGTCGTTGAGTGCTACAAACTGCACGTTCTTGTTGCCTCGGCGGGTGCGCACCCAGCCTTTGACACACACTTGCTGTCCCACGAGTTGCGGTTGGCTGAAGATATCTACGATTTTAGTACGTTGTAATGCCATGATTTGTTTTGGTGTGAAAAAGCCAACCGCCCAATCGCGCGGTGGCGCGCTGATGGGCCGTTGGCCTTGATTGTTGATTATGTGAGTGACATGAAATTATTCAAATGAGTTCTGTTTCAAGAAGTTAACTTCTTCCTGGGTAAGGTAGCGCCAATGGCCGCGGGGCAGTTTCTTCTTGGTGAGCCCGGCAAAATACACGCGGTCGAGTTTCACCACATGGTAGCCCAGCGCCTCAAAGATGCGGCGCACCACGCGGTTGCGTCCCGAGTGAATCTGAATGCCGGCCTGCTTACGGTCGGTGGGCGATGCGTACTGCACCTCGTCGGCGTGGATAGGTCCGTCGTCAAGTTCCACACCGTCGGCGATGTGCTGCATGTCCTCTTCCGAGATAGGTTTGTCGGTCCACACTTGGTAGATTTTCTTTTTCACATATTTGGGATGCGTGAGTTTCGAGGCCAGGTCTCCGTCGTTGGTGAGCAGGAGAACGCCGGTGGTGTTACGGTCGAGACGTCCCACGGGATAGATGCGCTCCTCGCAGGCACCTTTCACGAGATCCATCACCGTCTTGCGGCCGTTGGGGTCTTCACTGGTGGTGACGCAGTTCTTGGGCTTGTTGAGCAGCACGTAGCATTTCTTTTCGGTGGTGACTACCTTGCCGTCGTATTCCACCACGTCTTTGCCGGTGATTTTCACTCCCAGTTCGGTCACGGGCTCGCCGTTCACCTTCACCAGACCTTTCTGTATCAGTTCATCGGCCTCGCGGCGAGAGCACACACCGGCATTGGCCATAAATTTATTGAGGCGAACCTGCATGTTGGGGTCAACAGCCGGCTCTTCGTATTCAATGGGTTTGGGCTTGGGTGTGAAACGCATCTGGGGCTTAGGACCCTGCTGACGGCGTTTAGGCTGCTTGTAGCCGCCGGGGCGCTGCTGGTAGCCGCCCTGTTGGTAGCCGCCGGGGCGTTGCTGATAGCCGCGCTGCTGATAGCCGCGTTGCTGGTAGGGGCGCTGCTGGCGGTATTCCTGCTGGGGCAGGGGATTTCCGTTCTCGTCCAGGGGCTCACCCATCGGTTGCTGGTAGCCGCGCTGCTGATAGGGGCGCTGCTGGTAGCCGCCTGGGCGTTGCTGATAGCCGCGCTGCTGGTAGCCGCCTGGGCGCTGCTGGTAGCCGCGCTGCTGATAGGGGCGCTGCTGGTAGCCGCGCTGCTGGTAGGGGCGCTGCTGATAACCGCCCTGTCGCAGTTGGTAACCGCCGGGGCGTTGTTGATAGTCGCCTTGGGGATATTCCCCTTCGGCCGTGGTCTGATTTCCCTGAGGTGCTTGGCTGTTGTACTCTACTTTCTCATAGCGTGCGCCTTCTCCGGTTTCTTCTAGGCTTGAAACGCTCGTGATGCGAGGTCTCTTAGGTTTCTTCTCTAAATTTTCATCCATAATGGTAAAATTTTTAATTGTAAGTAATAATAAAGATGGTTAGGCCTCGCGGCCTGGTGTTGTAAACGATGATTTTACAATCAAGTTCTTGAAAAGTAGATTGCAAAAATAGTAAAAATATGGATAAAAGGCAGTATTATGGCTTGAATTTAATAGTTTTTAGCAAAAAAAAAGAGTTTGCCTATGTCGTGAACGCTTGTTATTTCCCAATTGAAATTCTCCATCATTGTCATGAAATCGTCGTTCTCAAGCCCGTCCTCGTGTCCGTGCACACTGCGGTGGCATTCCTTGCCGCCAAGCAGAGCCTCAAATAACCGCCACCGGTCTTGGCCTTTGCGCAGCGGACAATGAGTTCATGCCTAAAAAGACGAGGTGATTACCTCTGAAGGCAATCACCTCGTGCTTTCGCTTGTGGGCGCTGACGGATTCGAACCGCCGACCCTCTGCTTGTAAGGCAGATGCTCTGAACCAACTGCGCTAAGCGCCCAAGTTTCGGAAAAAGCGATGCAAATTTACGGCGGTTTTTTGATTTGTGCAACTTTCGCCCCGTTTTTTTGCATATTTTTAGAATTTTGGCCTTAAGTTTCAAGATGCCTTCACCGAAATTTTGTGATTCTTGCCAGATAGTCGTAGTGTCTTCCCTGCCCGATGACCTCCAGTCGGTAGCCACTCGCCCGGGCGCAGGCGCGCAGGGTGTCGGCATCGATATAGAGCCAGAGGAAGGGGGCGCCCAAGGTGTCGCGGTATTGCATGCGGTAGGTGAGTTCACCATAGTATTGTCCGGCGACGGGCAGCTGCATTTCGCCGTTGTCGTCCTTGAAGACGTAACTGATGTCGGAGGAGTCGCAAAGAAGTTGCCCGTTGGGAGCGAGGATGCGGTCCAGGTGGCTGAAGAAGGCGGGCAGTCGGCTCACCCTGCCCACGATGCCGATGCCGTTCATCAGCATCAGGACGGTGTGGTAGTGTCCGCTCATGCGAAAGAAATCCTGCTGGCGCGCGTCGTTCACTCCCCGCAGTCGCATGGTGGCGACCGACAGCGGCGAGATATCGATGGCGGTCACGTCGATGCCCCGCTCCTGCAGTGCCAGCGTGTGGCATCCGGCGCCGGCACCCACGTCGAGAGTCTTGCCGGCGGCCATGCGCAGGGCTTGCTGTTCGATGGGCGGCATCTGCCGCTCGCTGCGGAAGAGGGTGGCCACAGGGATTTCATCCTCGTCAAACATTGGCGAGAACACGCGCAGCCGTTCCGCTTTGCCTGTTTCGAAATACTCCTTGATGGCTCTGCCCATCGGGTCGTTGGCGGCTTTCATTTTGTCAAGTCAAAGTTTTTCTCCCCCCTCAACGGACAATCACGGTGATGGTCGTTGATAACCCCGATGCCTTGCAGGTAACTGTAGATAATCACCGAGCCCACATACTTGAAGCCTCGGCGCTTCATATCGGCGGCCACTGCGTCCGACAGCGCGCTGCGGGCAAGCACCACGCCGCAGGCATTTTCTTCGTATCGCACCACATGGCCGTTGCTGAACGACCAGATATAGCGGTGGAATGAACCGAATTCTTCTATAATCTGCAGCATGCACCGCGCGTTGGTGACCATGGCCTCCACCTTTCGGCGGGAGTGTATCATGCCCGGCGCGGCGGTGGCCGCTTCGATGTCTTGCGGGGTAAAGGCCGCCACGCGCCGGAAATCAAAGCCGGCGAAGGCTTCGCGGAACACCTGGCGCTTGCGCATCATCAGTGCCCAACTCAAGCCGCATGACATACATTCCATCAGCAGGAATTCAAACAACCGGCGGTCGTCATGCACGGGAATCCCCCACTCCTTGTCGTGGTAATCGCGCCACATCTCGCCGTGACTCACAAACCATTCGCACCAGTTGTTGTCCATGTGTTCAGAGGTTTTGGGTTTTTTCTTGGGGCGCGTTGGCCCAGCACATCCGCAAATCGTGTATAATGTTGTCATAATCCTGCTGCGTGAAGGAGCCTTCTCCCAGCAACATGATGGTGAAGTCGATGCCGTCGAAACTTTTGAAAGTGGGGGTGTCGCGGAATCCGTTGCGCCTGTAGAATCCGTAGCGCCGCAGCCGCTGCTCGCGATTGGGGCAGTTTTGCTGTCGGGGCGACTCGATGTCGATGACCAGGGGCCGGGCGGCGTATTGTCTCTTGAGCACCGACAGAATCCGCTGCCCGTAACCCCGGCCGCGGAGCGCTTCCTGCACGGCAAAGTACCAGCCCCAGTTGAAGTCGGGGCGGTTAAGCACCATTGTCAGGCCCACAAACGTGTCGGCTTCGTAATAGGCCGTGAAGTCGATGGGCATGGTGTCGAGCAAGCTGATGAGGTCGTCGTAGGGAATCTGCTCCTCGCGGGGGAAGGCGGTTTCATACAGTCGTCGCAGAGCGGGGTTGTCGGCTGTGGCGGATGTTATTTTTTCTGTACGCATGGTCACTCTGTGTAGTTGTGGTCGATAACCACCATGAATTCATAGTCAGGGAACTGGTTATGCAGGGTGTCGGCCACCGTCTGCCGGAACTCAGCGTCATTGTGGATGTCGTCGTCGGGGATGACATCGAGTGTGATGCGGCCATGCTCTTCATACACATAGAAGGCATGGGTGTGAAGTACGTGGGGAATGGCCTTGGCGGCCGACTCCACCTTTTGCCGCAGTTCGCCGAACTCATCGTTGGACGCGGCATAGATGCCTACGTTGACAATCATGCCGTACCGCTCGGCCAGCTCCTGTGAGATGGAGCGCGACAGGCCGTGTATCTCGCGGGCCGTGGTGGTGTCGGGCACGCCCACGTTGAGCGAGCCGACGATGGTGTCGGGGCCGTAGTAGTTGAGTATGATATCATACACGCCGCTCACTTCCTTGTGCTGCTCCATCACCCCGTGGCGGATGTCGGCATACAACTGCTTGGGGATGCTTTTGCCCAGCAGTTGGCTCACGGGCGAGCCCAGCATCTCGGCACCGGCTTTGATGATGACCAGCGAGATGAGCGAGCCGAAGATGCCGTCCAGATTGATGTTCCACAGCAGCATGATACCCGCCGATATGAGCGTGGAGAGCGTCACCACGGCATCAAACAGGGCGTCGGCGCCTGATGCCACCAGCGCGTCGCTGTTCAGCTGCTCGCCTTTGCCTTTCACATACCGGCCCATCACCAGTTTCACCGCAATGGCCACGATAATCACGACCAGGGTTGCGGTGGTGTAGTGGGGCAGGGTGGGGTCAAAAATCTTTTTTGCCGATTCAATGAGTGAGGTCACGCCGGTGATGAGCACGATGACGGCTATGATGATGGCGCTGAAATATTCTATGCGACCATAGCCGAAAGGATGGCGGCGGTCGGGGTTGCGCTGCGAGAGTTTCGTTCCCACAATGGTGATGACCGACGACATGGCGTCGCTCAGGTTGTTAAGCGCGTCCATCACGATGGCGATGCTGTTGGCCAGCAGCCCCACTGCCGCCTTGAATCCCGCCAGCAGCACATTGGCCACGATGCCGACGACGCTGGTGCGGATAATCTGTTGGTTACGGTCCATTGTTGTCTTTCTACCCTGTTTGTTATGTAAGACCTTGTTATGAAGTCACAAAATTAATGTTTTTTCTTCAATCTCACGCATGCGAGCCGCTAAATTCCCGCACTTGAACGGCCGAAATTTTGCTCTCACGGAATTTTGAAGTAAATTTGCCCTGAAAACAATTTTCAAACCACTAAGAGATGAACGAGACTGAACAACTGATGCAATATTTCATGCGGCGCGCCACCGTGCGCCAATACACCGAGCGGCCCATCGACCCCGCCCTGATGGAGCGAATGATTGCCGCCGCCGCCCATGCCCCCAACACCGGTGGCATGCAACTTTACAGTGTGGTTGTCACCACCGACCCTGAGATCAAGGCCGCATTATCGCCGTGCCACTTCAACCAACCGATGGTCACCCAGGCCCCTGCGGTGCTCACGTTCTGCGCCGACTACAACCGCTTTGAGGCTTGGTGCCGGGCCAGTAACGCCCAGCCGGGTTTCAACAATTTTGAGTCATTCATGGCGGCGGTAATCGATGCCACGGTCTTTGCCCAGCAGTTTAACACCATAGCCGAGGTCAACGGCCTGGGATGCTGCTATCTGGGCACCACCACCTATAACGCCGGCGACATTGCCCGCGTGTTGCACCTGCCCAAACGTGTGGTGGTGACGCTCACGGTGGGTTATCCGCATCACCCGGTCACCGACGATGAGCGCACCGAGCGCCTCCCCCTGGAGGCCATTGTGCACCACGACCTCTACACCGACTACGACGACCGCGCCATTGCCACGGCCTATGCCGAGAAGGAAGCGTTGCCACGCAACCGCCAATTCGTGGCCGAGAACGGCAAAGAAACGCTGGCACAAGTCTTTACCGACGTGCGCTATCCGCGTGACGCCGCCGAAACCTTCTCGCGCCTCTTCCGCGACTTCGTGGTGGAGCAAGGCTTTCCCTTTCCCTGATTATCACGACCGGGGGCGCATTGGCGACTGATGGCCTTTGCGTCGGCACCGCTCCTAAAACACAAGCGGCATTTCGGAAACAATGGAAATCCGAAGTGCCGCTTGCGGTATGCAGGTGACGGTCGTGCCCGGCTTGAGATTTAGTTATAGATGGGCAGAGACGTGGGGTCGATGATGAAGTTGTTGAGCACGTCGCAGTGGCTCACATAGTGTGCCACCTTGTGGCGGTTGAAGCGGTAGAATTGCGCCAGGTCACGCATGGATTGATATTGGTAGGTGTTCCTGTCGAGGTGGCGCACCGTCTTGTAATCATCGGTGTAGGTGATATGCACCGCCGCGGGGCCGTAGGGGATAAAGGCCAAGGCATAGGTGGCCTTTTGCTGCATGCTGAAGGTGGTGGCGGCGTCTTTGGCCTGTCGAAGCATCTCTACGGCACGCTCCATTTTATTCTCCTCGTTGGGATAGCAAATGGTGTCGTAGCTGCTCCAGCTGTAGCGCGACAGATACCAGCAGTCGCCCTTGTAACTGGCCTGGTAGTAGAGCGAGGCCAGTTTATAGGCCGTTTCGGCGGTGGGCTGCGCGGCATACTGGCGCTGCAGGGCCACCATGTCGCGGCAGAAGTCGAGTTTCTGGTTGCTGCTCACCGATGCGGTTTCCTCAAACGTCTGGGCATCTTCATAGTCCACAATCTGGTGGTCGAACCAGCGGTCTTTGTCATAGGTGCGGCGCGACATGTAGCGGCTGATGCCTTGCTTCGAGATGTAGTTGGTGCTCACCTGCTCCAGATAAGGGATGGCCTCCTCGTAAAGACCCTCGCGGATGAGGCGCGTGCCCATCTGGTCGTTGAAATATTCGGTGGTCATGGTACCGGCGTTGGCGCTCACAAGCCAGCGGTCCAGGTCGTTGTCTTGCTTGCCGCTCGTCAGATAGTTACGGTAGGCGTCGAGTTGCTGTGAAGACAGGGTGTCGATAGCCATGTAACTGACCACGGAGTACTCATCGGGCATGATGCCCTGCAGAGCCACCATGGTGTTGAGTTTACCCCTTTGCCTGAACTGCGGGGTGAGGTACTCCTGCAGCAGGGTGATGTAGGCCTCGCCATAGTGGCTGTCGTCGTTCTTCTGGTATTGCTCGTCCATCTGCCGCAACCACTGCAGTTCCTTGGCCAGATAGTTGCGATAGCCTTTGTCGTCGTTCTCGTTGGCTTTGATTTGCGCAAAGATACGGCACACCCGGGCATTGTCCAGCATGCGCGGCGTGCCTTTCTTCTTCATGGCCTGGTTCAGCGAGGCCAGGCCTTGTTGCGGTTTTCCGGTGAGTGTCTGCAGATAGCCCAGTGCCGACTGCCAAAGGCAGGGGGTCTTCACCGCCTTGTTGTTGACGGCTTCGGCGGCGAGTGCGCAGAACTGCTCTATCTGGTCCTGGTACACACTGGTGGGCTCTATCCACTGCATCTCCTCGGGTGAGCGTTGGCTGCTGGTGTAGGCGTTATTGACGAAATCCTGCACCAGAAAAGTGAGAGTGGGAGAGTTGGGGTCGCGGTCATATTCCTGCTTGATGCCGGCATAGTTACGCTGCTTGCGCACCATCCACTTCACGCTCTGCATATCGCCCATTTCCTCGTAAGTGGCGAGGGCCTTCTCACGGTTGCCCAGCCGCAATTGCGAGGCGGCATACAGTCCCTGCGCGATATTGCGATACACACTGGGTTGCTGCCTGCTAATGGAATTTTCCCAAAGCGCACTGGCGCCGCGGTAGTTGCCCAGCGTGACCAGCGTGCGCATCTGCAGCAGGGCATATTGCGGGCGCAGGCGCGAGCCGCTGTAACTGCGGGCGCGGTTGTTGATGTATTCCAGATCGTTCTTGGCCTTGGCTTTGTCGGCCTTGGTGGGATAGCCCCACTCGTTTTCCTCGCCGTTGGCGCTGAGCCGCAGGTAGGAGGTGAGCAACTGCAGATATTGCAGCATTTCGTTGTCGTTCTTCTGGCGGGCCGCGGTGAGGATTTTGTTGGTAGAAGTGGCGAACTCATCGGCCGGGATGCTGCCCAGCCGGTCCACTTCCCAACTCACATACTCCTCGCCGGTGTAGTCGCTCCAGTACTGATACATGGGTTGCATGTCCACGCCCCCTATCTGGCTGTGGGGAAACACGCTGAAGAGATAGTAGTCGGTGTTCCAACCACCGCCGCAGGCCATTGCGCCGGCAACGGTGAGCAGAGCGATGCTAATGAAGATGGAATAACGTTTCATAATGGTTAGAGTAATATAGTTTTATATTCGATGAATTCAAATTGTAAAGCACCACTTGGCTGTTGATGCCGGGACGCCGCTGCTGCAAGGCGCGGGCTGTGCCCACGATAAGTTCGGCGGCGGGCAGATAAAGCGTCACACTGTCGCCGGTGAGCACCCAGGTGGTCTGGCTGCCGTCATCGCTCAGAGTGGGGATGTCGCGGCTGGAGATGGCCACCCAATGGGTAGAATCCACCTGGCGGTACACACTGCTGTCGGCCAGGTCTTCCTCGTAGAGAATGGCCTTGAATCCCTGGGTGCCGCTGAGCACCTGCCAGCCGAAGTCGGGATAAGCGGCGCAAAGCGGCAGGTCATAACCGCCCACATCGTCCAGATAAGGCTCCACGTCGCGGGCGTCGAGAATGGGGTTGCGACCGTTCATCGCACTCACCAAGCCGGTGTTATAAACCATAAGCACACCATAGTCAACCGGCGGCGGTGTCATGCGCAACTGGTGCAGCCTGATAGTGGCGCTGAGCCGCATGCCGTGGTCGCGCAGCAACTGCCGCGCCTGGCGCAGCAGGGCAAAATAGGCGCGTTGCGACCGCTCGGTCCAGTCGCAGTCTATTTGCAGCTCCTTCACCCCCGGCACATCGTTGGTTTCGTTCATCTGCAGCACACGTTTCACCAGCAGGTCGGCCATCTGGATGGCGTCGCTGTCGGTGGTGATGCAGTTTTCCATGATGAACACCGTGGGAATGATTTCCACGCCGGCGGGTATGGGCTCGTTGAACTGCAGCGTGGCGTTGGGCATGGGTCGCCCGTCGCGCAAGGCCACATCAAAATAGCGAACATACATTTTGCCGATGCGATGGTCGGCCAGAAAGCGGAGCTCGGCGCTGTCGAGGCTCAGGGTGGTGCGCCAGTAATACACACCGGGCTGAGGGTCGGGCACTGCGGCCTGGCGCTTGCATGCGCCCGTTGTCATGGCGATGGCAAGCAGAACCAGCGCTGTGTTTATGGCAGCGAGACGGCTCATCGTCCCACGCAGTGATAGATAAGGCCGGTGGCTTCCACATCGTGGGCGTCGTAGATATTGCGCCCGTCTATCACCAGCGGCGTGTTCATCAGGGCTTTCACACGATCCCAGGCGGGGATGCGGAATTGCTGCCACTCGGTGATGAGCAGCAGGGCATCGGCTCCCTTCACGGCATCATACATATCGATGCTGCAGTAGATGTTTTCCCAGCGCCGCTTGGCGGCATTCATGGCCACTGGATCAAACACACGGATGCGGCATCCGGCCTCGGTGAGCAGATTGAGGGTGTCGATGGCGGGCGAAGCGCTCATGTCGTCGGTCTCGGGCTTGAACGAGAGACCCCACAAGGCGATGGTCTTGTTCTTGATGTCACCACCGTAGTATTTCATCAGTTTGTCCACCAGAATGCGCTTCTGCTTGACATTGACGGCTTCCACCGCCTTGAGCACCTTCATGTCAAAGTCCTTCTCGTTGGCGATTTTAATCAAGTCCTTGATGTCCTGCGGAAACAGTGTGCCGCCGTAACCGCAGCCCGGGAAGATGTACTTGGGGCCGATACGGCTGTCGGTGCCCACACCGTGGCGCACGGTGTTCACGTCGGCGTCCACGAGCTCGCACAGGTTGGCGATTTCGTTCATGAAGCTCACGCGGGTGGCGAGCATCGATGTGGCGGCGTATTTGATCATCTCGGCGGTGCGCATGTCGGTGTAAATCATGTGGCTGTTGTTCTGCAACAGGATGTTGTGATAGAGGCGGTCCATCGCGGCGCGGCCCGAGTCGGTGTCGTAGCCCACCACGATTCGGTCGGGGCGCATGAAGTCCTTAATGCCGTTGCCCTCGGTCAGGAAATCGGGGTTGCTCACCACGTCGTAGGGGATGTCGCTCTTGCGCCCGGCCAACGTGACGGCTATTTCTTCCTTCACGCGCTGGGCGGTGCCCACCGGCACAGTGGATTTGAGCACAAACACCGAGTAGCCGGTGATGAAGGTTCCGAAGGCTCGCGCAATGTCTAAAATAGGGCTGATGTCGGTGGCGCCGTCGTCATCGGCGGCCGAATCGACGGCGCAGAACACATAGTCCTGGCCAATGAAACCCTTGCTGAAGTCGTTGCTGAAGTTAAGCCGCTTGTCATTCATGTTGCGGGTTACCAAGCTCTCCAGCCCTGGCTCGTAAATGGGGATAGCACCATAAATGAGGCGGTTGATTTTCTGGCTGTTGCGGTCCACGCACGTCACGTTCACACCCAGTTCGGCAAAGCACGTGGCATTGACCAAACCCACATATCCTGTTCCTACGATTGAGATGTTCATAGTGTTGTTTTGCTTGTTGTGAAACGATATTGTATTTGAGGGCAAAGATAACAAAACTCTTCCTTTTTATCAAGTTTTCTTCGATTAAAATTCATGGTTTGCGACAACTAAATGCCGGAAAATGCTTGCACGCATGGCCAAAATGTCGTAATTTTGCGCTATCATTACTTAATGACAACAACCTTTTAAAACCAAAGATACGTCATGAAATTAGTAGAACGCTTTGAAAAGTATGTGAAATTCGACACCCAGAGTGACGAACTCACCAACTGCACGCCATCCACCCCGGGTCAGATGACGTTTGCCAAGGAACTGGAGAAGGAACTGCACGAAATGGGGCTGAGCGATATCTCGCTCGATGACAACGGTTACCTGTTTGCCACGCTACCCGGCAACTGCGAGGGCAAGGTACCCACCGTGGGGTTCATCGCGCATATGGACACCGCCCCCGACATGAGCGGCCACAACGTGCAGCCGCGCATCATCGACTACCAGGGCGGCAAGGTGGTGCTCAATCAGGAGCAGGGCATCGTGCTCGACCCCGCACAGTTTCCCGAAATGAACGACTATGTGGGCCAGCAGCTCATCGTTACCGACGGAAACACGTTGCTGGGTGCCGATGACAAGGCGGGCATCGCCGAAATCCTGAGCGCCGTGGAATGGCTGCAGCAGCACCCCGAGGTGAAGCACGGCGACATCCGCGTGGGCTTCAATCCCGACGAAGAAATCGGCCTGGGCGCCCATCACTTCGACATCGATAAGTTTGCCTGCGACTGGGCCTATACCATGGACGGCGGTGCCGTGGGTGAGTTGGAGTATGAGAACTTCAACGCCGCCAGCGCCCGCATCACCTTTGCGGGTCTGAACGTGCACCCGGGAGCCGCCAAGCATAAGATGCTCAACTCAATACGCGTGGCCAACCAGTTCGCCCAAATGCTTCCCCGCTGGGAGACCCCCGAGCACACCGAGGGCTATGAGGGTTTCTACCACCTGATTTCGATGGAAGGCTCGGTAGAGAAGACCACGCTCACCTACATCATCCGCGACCACGACCGCGCACGTTTCGAGAGCCGTAAGCGCGAAATCGAGCACCTGTGCCGCAAAATCAACGCCGAGTTCCCCGGCTGTGCCTCAGCCGAAATCAAAGACCAGTACTACAACATGCGCGAAAAAATCGAGCCGGTGATGCACATCATCGACCTGGCCAAGCAGGCCATGGAGAATGCCGGCGTCACCCCCAAAGTGCAGCCCATACGCGGCGGTACCGACGGCGCTCAACTCAGTTTCCGCGGCCTGCCCTGCCCGAATATTTTTGCCGGCGGCATGAACATGCACGGACGCTATGAATACGTGCCCATACCCTCGATGGAGAAGGCCATGATGACCATTGTGGAAATCTGTAAACTGGTGGCTTTGCAAAAAAAATGAACAAAATATTTGGTAGATAATAAAAAAACATCTACCTTTGCACCGCTTTTCACCGCTTTTGGAGATTCGCTAGCTCAGCTGGTAGAGCACAACACTTTTAATGTTGGGGTCGTGGGTTCGAGCCCCACGCGGATCACAATAGGAGCGCAAGCGGCTTGTATGAGCCGCTTGTTTTTTTATATTGGCATGGCACCGAAATGACGTAAGAAATTTGCGGCGGAATGGTGGTCGTTCGGATAATTTTTAATATCTTTGCAGTTTTAAACGTTGAAACGAAGTAATATGTCGTCACATATCTGCCATCAGTTAATAGCAGGACTTGTCATGGTCATGTCACTCGTCCTGACCTCGTGTATAAAGGACGAGCCGCTCAACGCCGAGGCCGACATTGAGCGCGTGGTGTTCCGTGTAGACAATCCCGGCGAGTTCTTCTTCCAGGCCACCGACACGGCACGCACCGTGCTCAGCACCGACTCGCTGATTGTGTTCCAGGTTCGCAGCCACGCCGATGTGTCGGCGTTGGCCCCCGTATTAACGCTCACGCCCGGCGCCACCGTGCAGCCCGGCAGCGGTGAGGTTCAGGACTTCACGAGCGGCCCCGTCACCTACACCGTCACCTCGCAGGACGGCCGATGGCAACGGCGCTACCGCATCGCCGTGGTGCCCACCACGGTCACGGTGAGCGACACGGTGTATTGCGACTTTGAACACTATGAACTCGACCCGGCGAGCAAGAAGTTCTATATCTGGCACGACGTGCTGGCCGACGGCACGCTGGGCAATAACTGGGCATCGGGCAATTCAGGCTACCGCATCAGCCGTAGTTCGGCGCTGCCCCATGAATATCCCACGGTGCCGCTTATCCCCGGCTACGACGGTGACGGTGTGCAACTCACCACATGCGACACCGGCCCCTTTGGCGTGATGGCTAACAAGCGTATAGCCGCCGGCAATCTGTTCCTGGGTGTGTTCGACATCGGCGTGGCCACCCGCGAGCCATTGCAGGCCACCCTCTTCGGTATCCCCTTCGCCAACCGTCCCGTGAGTTTCTCGGGGTATTACAAATACACACGCGGCGCCCACTATCAGGACCGCTCGGGTAATGTGATACCCAATAAAGTGGACTCGGCTTCCATCTATGCCGTGCTCTACCGCAACCATGACGAAGCGGGCAACGAAGTGATGCTGCACGGTGACGACGTGCTCACCAACCCCAACATCGTGGCGGTAGCGCGTGTGCGCGGTATCGAGGCCACCACCGAATGGACGCCGTGGAACATCCGCTTCACCTACTACACCGACATCGACGAGGAGTTGCTGCACAATATGGGCTACAACCTCACCATCGTGTTCTCGTCGAGTTACATGGGCGACCTGTTTGAGGGCGCCATCGGCAGCCAACTGTGTATTGACAAGGTGCGGCTCGTCTGCACCCGTGAGGAATGACCAAACAAAACCTGACCATTGAAGATGAAACGATTTATCACATTGATTATTACACTCACCGCACTCCTGGCGTCGGCAGGGCCGCTGGGCACCTCCCGTCTGGAATTGAGGCTGGGCTACAATATCGGCGGCACGGCTCCCCTGGGGCTGCCCGCCAGCATACGTCATATCCACCGCTTCGCCCTTACCCCCAGCATCAACGTGGGCGGCGACGCCACCTGGGAAATCAAGCACCGCTTCGGCATGCGTGCCGGCATCCACTTTGAGAACAAAGGCATGGACGAAGAGGCGCGGGTAAAGAACTACCGCATGGAACTCGTGAAAGGCGGCGAGTCGCTGGCAGGCGTTTTCACCGGCAATGTGGAGACCTTCGTCACCCAGTGGATGACGACCGTACCCGTGCAGATGACCTATGACCTCAACAACGAGGTGTGCCTGCGCGTCGGACCCTATGTGTCGATGCTCACGCAGGGACGCTTCACCGGCCACGCCATCAACGGCTACCTGCGTGTGGACGACCCCACTGGCGCCAAAGTGGAACTCGGCAAGGAGCCCGGGCAGCGCGGCGACTACGACTTCTCGGAGCACATGCGCACCTTCCAGATGGGCGTGGGCGCCGGCGTGGACTGGTACTTCTCGTCACACTTCGGCCTGTTCGGAGAACTCAACTGGGGTCTGACAGGCGTGTTCAAGAGCGGCTTCCACACCGTGGAGCAGACGCTCTATCCCATCTATGGCGCAGTGGGCCTGACCTATAAACTGTAATCAACACATCAAACATTAAATAATCAGAAAATGAAAAAAAACATTTTGCTCGCGGCAGCAGCAGTTCTGCTGACCCTCAGCGCAAAAGCCGCCACCTACACCGACGGCACCAACACCCTGACCGTGACACAGACCGATGGCCTGTACACCCTAAGCATGGGCAGTCTCAATGTGGTGCCAGCACCAACGGCTACACCGTGGTAACGGGCGACGGCGTGACGGCACGCTTCACCGCCAACTACGCCGTGGTTGACAACAACGGCACCATCGTCTTCAACAACGTGGGCAACCATTTCCAACTGCCTAACGGCGACTTCGAGGCCTGGACCGCCTCAAGCGGCGAACCCGACCGCTGGCACGGATTCAAGAGTGCCTCGGGTAGCCTGGCCAGCATGGCCAGCAGCACCCTGTCCAGCAGCACCGACACTCCTCATGGCTCAGGCCACAGCGCAAAGATGGGCTCCACTGGCATTTGGGGTGTGGTGGCCAATGGCACCATGACCAACGGTCGCCTGAACGCCGGTTCACCAATTGCCGCCAACACCGCCAACCACTCGGCCATGGACCAGTCCTGGACCGACACCGACAACAATGGTGACCCTTTCTACATGCAGGTGTATGCCAAGCCCGACGCCATCAAATTTTGGCTGAAATTCACGCAAGGCACTGCTTCGACCGATTTTCCCTACGCCACAATGAACGCCGTGGTGTTTGACGGTACCTACTACCAGGATCCCGAAGATACGGATTATAACAATAAGGTGTGCGCCGCTCAGAACAACACCATCACCACCTGCGATTGGTCGCAATTCAACGTGCCCTTCAACTACAGCGGCTATCCCAGCACCAACGCCCAGGCCATTCTGGTCACCTTCTCCACCAACGCCACGCCTGGCAAGGGCTCCAGCAGCGACTCACTGTGGGTTGATGACATCGAACTGGTTTACAATGCCCGCATCAACAGCCTGCTCTATCAGGGCTCGGCTCCCGCCGCCACCATCACCTGGACCAATGACGAGGCACCCTCGCTTGATGATTTCACGGTGGAATACGACGGCCAGGATGCCAAACTGGTGAAAAACATAGCCACTACCGACCAAGGCTATGTGGTGACCATCGCCCTGGTGTCGGCCGACCTGCTTACCGTGGACGTGCGCACCATCATCTTTGAGAACCAACAACAAGGCTCCGTGGGAGACGTAAACGGCGACGGCAGCATCTCGATGAGCGATGTCACCAGCCTCATCTCCTACGTCCTGGGCAACAATCCCACGCCGTTTGTAATCAGTGCCGCCGATGTAAACGGCGACGGCAGCATCTCGATGAGTGACGTCACCACACTTATCAAGAACCTTTTGGGTAACTAACAAGAAATCTTATCACACACAAGTCATATGAAACACTTATTTTCATTGCTCGCAGCGGCTTGCTGCGCACTGGCCATGACGGCCACTACCTACAACGGCACCCTCAAAGTCACTATTAACGGTACAGGCACTGAGCAAGAATCGGTTGCCATTGCCATCGACCAGAATGAGGACGGTACCTACAAACTCAGTCTGGACAACTTCTGTATGGAGAACGGAGGCAATGTGATTGGCGTGGGCAACATCGTGATTGAATCGGTGGCCGGCGTGCAACTCAAAGATTACACGTTCATCACCTGCAACGACAGCATCACCATCACCGAAGGCAACCTGCCCGACGTGAGTCCTTGGTTGGGCCCGATGCTGGGCGAAGTGCCTCTGCAAATGACGGCCGCCTTCACCGACACCGAACTCGTCGTGAGCATCAACATCGACATGACATCCACGCTGGGACAGTTTATCAACGTTGCCTTTGTGGACCCCGCCGATGCCGCCCCTGCCGGCAAGAAGGGTGATGTGAACGGCGACGGACAAGTCACCATTGCCGATGCCAACAGCGTAATCGGCATTATCCTTAACGGAGAACAGTAATGAAGAGCGACACCATACTCAAGCCCGGTGTGCCCGTGGGACTGTGCAGCGACCATGCCGGCTATGCCACCAAGCAAGCCGTCAAGGCTTACCTCGACAGCCAGGGCATCGACTACCAGGATTTCGGCACCTACGATGAACAGAGTTGCGATTATCCCGACTTTGCGCATCCCTGCGCGCAGGCCGTGGAAGCCGGCGAGTGCTACCCGGGCATCGGCATCTGCGGCAGCGGTGAGGGCATCAATATCACCCTCAACAAGCACCAGGGCATCCGCTCGGCGCTGTGCTGGCTGCCCGAGATAGCGCGGCTGGCCCGTCAACACAACGATGCCAACGTGCTGGCTCTGCCGGGGCGCTTTATCACCGCCGACGAAGCCGTGGAAATGGTGCGCGTGTTCTTGACAACGCCCTTTGAGGGCGGACGTCACCAGCGCCGCATCAACAAAATACCCGTGCAGTAATTCCCGGGCTGCAACGGCAGTCCGGCCACAAGCGCAAAGGCATTCACCCCGCCGCCGGGGCACGGAGCAAGTCGCTTCGGGCTCCGGCGGCGAGCGTTAGAACACGTCGTAGGTGGTGGAGAGCACCTGGAACTCGGTGCGGCGGTTGATTTGGTCGGCCGCGGCCTGGTCTTCCTTACTCAGATGGCTGATGAATTCTTCGTTGAGCACATCGCCTTCCTTAAACTGCGGATACTGTGTAGCGATACGCTTGGTCACCGTCTTGGGCATGGTTTTACCGTAGCCGTGCGGCTTGAGCCGTTCGGCGGCGATGCCATGGGCAATCAGGTAATCGACCACGCTCTTGGCCCGACGTTCCGACAGACGGTTATTGTAAGCGTCACTGCCCACACGGTCGGTGTGCGAGGCCATCTCGATGGTGACGTTGGGATTGTCTTTCAGCACCTGCACCATCTCATCAAGGGCCTGTTTGGACTCATCGCGCAGGACGGCCTTGTCGTAATCGTAGAAGATGTGCTCAATGACCTGCGGCTTGTTGATGGCCGCCAGGATGAAGTCCACAGCATATTCAGCGTCGGCCTCCTCGGGGTCGCTGCTGAACTGCTGCTTGCCGTTCAGATAGCCTTCGGCGCCAGCCATCATCACATAGTTCACACCGCGCTGCAGGTTAAAAGAGAATGAGCCGTCGGGTTTGCCGGCGGCCTTCTGGTTGCTGCCGTCATCGCCCACGATGCGTATCACGGCGTTGGGAACGGGTTCATCGTCCTTGTCGAGCACAAAACCCGATATGGTTATTTTCAGGTCCGGCTTGATGAAAGAAAAGATGTGGTCGTAGCCGCGGGCATCGCTGCGGTTGCTGCTCAGGAAGCCGCTCTCCCCCTTGCCAAAGGTGATGCCGAAGTCGTCGTAGGCCGAATTGACAGGCGACCCCATGTTTTCCACAAACCACTTGCCCGAGGGCTGCAGGGAGGCCTTGAAAATATCCAGGCCGCCCATGCCGGGATGTCCGTCGCTGGAGAAATAAAGCACCGAGTCGGAACGGCTGTAGGGGAAACGTTCGTTGCCGGGCGTGTTGATTTGATCGCCCAGGTTTTCCAGCGTGCCGCGCTTGTCCTTCAGGTTGATACGCCAGATGTCCTTTCCGCCCAGTCCGCCGGGCATGTCGCTCACAAAATAGAGGTACTGGCCGTCGGCACTCACGGCGGGGTCGCCGTAACTGCTCAGGGTGTCGGCGGTGATTTCAAAGCGTTGCGGGGCGCTCCACTTGGCCTCACTGCGTGTGCTGGTGTAGATTTCCACATTGCTGGGCGCGTTTTTGCGCACCGCCTTGGCAAAGTACATGGTCATGCCGTCGGGCGTGAACGAGGTGATGCCCTCGTCCTGGTCGGTGTTAAGTTCGCCCTCGGCGGGCACGGGGCGCGTCCACTTACCCTTTTCGTCCTTCTTCGAGAAAAAGACGTCGCTCTTTTTGGTGCCGGTGATTTCGCTCTTGAGCTCGCCGGTGGCCTTTTCGGTGGAGGAGGTGAAGTAGATTTGCGAGGCTTCTTTGTCCAGATACATGGGACAGAAATCGGCCCGGCGTGAATTGAACATCTTGTCCTGCTTCACGATGTAGCGCGAGCCTTCCTCTTTCCACTTGGGCCCCAACTGACAACCGCGCAGACCTTTCTCTATGCGCCAGTCGTCGGGGTCCACGTTGCGATAGGCCTCGAAGTTGCGCGCCGCCTCTTTCCACTTGCCCTGGTGCTGCTGGGCCTCGGCCAGATAGAGCAGCGCGGTAGAGTCGCCATACTCGTAGCGCAGAGCGTTGGCAAAGGCGGCCTCGGCGCGGCTTGCCTCGCAGAGCTCGCGGTAGCACAGGCCCATTTTGAAGGCGATTTCGCCGCGTAGCCAGCGGTCTTCTCTGTGGTTGTATTTGTTGTAGAGTTTGCGGTAGATGACCGAGGCATCGTAGTATTCACCGCGGTCAAAGGCCTCATCGGCGGCAATCATCTTGGGTCCCTTGCATGCGGTGACAGGTGCAAGAACCAGCAGGGCCAGCAGCGATATGGTGATATGGCGGAATAATTTCATATTATGCAGGATAACGTGTACCTAAAACATTAAACGTGAACCCGGGGTGAATTATTGTGACAGGAGAAAAGCCTTTCACTCGCCGGTGGAAACCTATCGCTGTTAAAATGCATCACATCTGCGAAGCACCGATGCCGACTGCCAGTGCGTCACGCACCTGCATCAGGGCGAAGCCTAGCAAGTTACTGCCCTGCCACAGGTTGGGGTCGCGGGCCTCAAAGCGGTTCTCGTCCAGGCCTATGCCCCAAATTTTGTCCATCGGGCTGGCCTCTACCAGCACTTTGTTGCCGGTGGAGAGCAGAAAGTCGCGCAACGGCTTGTTCTGGGCGAACTTATGCAGGTTGCCGTTGAGCACCACACTGTAGCGGTAACGTGCCCAACGCTCGCTGTCGAAGTCCTTCACCTCGCGCCCCAACTGCTTGATGACCTCCGGGTCGGTGTTCTGCATGATTCGGCGGCGTGTCGTTTCATCACCCATCAGACGGGCTTTCTCGGCCATCATGTATTGCTCGGCGCAGCAGTAATACTGTCCGTCGATGGCAAAGCGGCAGTGCCACCACTGGCTTAGGCAGGCCTCGGTGACTTCGCCGGTGGGAGAACGGTGGTTCCAGAAGAACAACATATCCAACGGGGTCTCCTGGCTGGCGATTTCCTCCACGGTAATGGCCGCCTGCTGCCCGCCGGTGAGATAGTCGGCATAGTACCACGGATGGCTCAGCAACCCGCATGGCTCCATCTCGCAGTAGCGCAGCCGCCACTGGCGCTGCTCGCGGGTCTCTTCCTCGGCATCGCCGCTGTCGGCCAAAGGGCATCCGTTCACCAGGTCGCGGGCCATGCTCTCTATCACCTCGCGCAGTTCAAGGTGCTGCAGCCACTGCCGCGGTATGGCTTCTTCTCCGTAAATCAGGCCCATCATATTGCCGGTGATGGCGCCGGTGGAGTCGCTGTCGCCGCTGTGGTTGACAGCCGCCACCACGGCCTGCTCCAAACTGGAGAAATGACGGATGGCGCAAAACAGGGCTATCGCCAGGGCATATTGTCCCTGCCAGCCGCCGTCGCCAATCTGTGTGATGGCTTCCTCATCGTCGGCGGCACCCAGCGACAGGTCGATGGCCCGGTCCACCAAGCGGTTGAGCGTGCGCAAGTCGTCGGGGTACATCTCGCCTATGGGGCGCGGGTCGTTGCGCAACTGCACCGTGCCCAGATAATGCTGTATCTCTCTCACCAGTTCCAGAAAACGGTCCACGTTTTGAGGCGGCTCCCCGCCAATGGCGATATCGTAGAGCAGGCACGACAGGAAAGCGGCCGGTAGAAATCCCAGCGGGTTCAGATGGGTGATGCGCGCCACCTCGGCGCCCGCCATAGTGGCGTAGGCACGGCGGCGCCCTTCGGTGTCGCGTGTGTGGTGCCGATGCAGAAACGCCGCGCAGAACAGCGCCACGGGCGCCACGCGCATGATGCCGCCGCAGCCGCTGCTGTTGTTGTTCACCCGCCGGTGTTCCAGGATGCTTGCGAGCGAATTCAGGCATGTGTTGCCGGGTGCGCGGTGCACATTGAGTTCCGGCAGGTCGCGCAGCCAGGTGCACTTGCCGGAGCCGGCGCCCAGATGGCTCTGGGTGTAGTACCAGTCTAAATAGGCCGCGGTAACGTATGTGTCGGGGGCACCCATCGCCTGACCCAGGCAACTGCGGGTGTGGCCCAGCAGCAGTCCGTTGGCGGTAAAGAGCGTCATCTGGGTGTCGTCGCTAATCACACCCACGCCGCGATAGTCGGTATCCAACTGGCGAATGCCCTGCGGGCCGTAATGGCGGCGTATTTCTTCCATACTCATAAACTCCACGGGATAGCCCAGCGCGTCGCCTACGGCTCCGCCCACCAGGCATCCGGTAATCTTGTCGAGAAACTGCTCCATGCTTAAGAATTTGTGGTGAACGTATTGCTTCAATTGTCAAAGGGCAAAGATAACTAAAAAAATCGTTTTTCCCATACCGATGCCGGCAAAAAGTCAGGCAAAAAGTAGATGGTCCGGTCCCTGATGCAATTCCCGGGCTGATGACAAAATACGACAATCATTGAATCACCGTTGCTTATCATCCTTCA
>RHMF01000112.1_pt1 | contig 31732 bp, 14 predicted proteins | sample 5365151 | NCBI WGS metagenome assembly RHMF01 (sample SAMN10266501, study PRJNA497801) | feces metagenome | isolation source: feces | host: Bos taurus | place: China: Prairie of Fairy Mountain | collected 2017-08-14 | reverse complement strand
GGCGAAATCATTCATCACATGACTCATGAGGACGGGCTTCAGAGCAATCAATATAATTTCGGAGCGACATTCCGGGCATCTTCCGGAAAACTTTTCTTCGGTGGCATCGAAGGTTTCAACGTATTCAATGCCGAGAGCATACGCAACAGCGAGGTTCATCCGACGGTAACCGCCTGCATCAGTTACAGGGATGCAGAGGGAAGGATAATATATTCCGGCAAAGAGACCGGAAAGGCAGAGATCACGCTTCCTCGAGATATCTCATCGTTCTCCATGGATTTCGAATGTCTGAGCTTCATCGCCCCTCACAAGAACAAATTCGCTTATATACTTGACGATCAGACAGATACAACTTACACAACCGAATCTTCAGTCACTTTCCTGAATTTCCCATATGGAAAACACAAGATAGTCGTCAGAGCATGCAACGGAGATGGTTATTGGAGTGAGAATGAGACCATCCTTAACATCAACAACCAGCCTCCTATATCAAAAAGCATCGGCGCCAAAACCCTCTACATCCTGATTCTGCTGACAACCATGATCATAGCCGGTCTGGCTCTCGAAAAGCGTCGTAATGAGAAATCAAGGCTGAAGTTCAAGGAGATAAAGGCGATTCAGGATCAGGAGGCATACACAGCGAAGATCAACTTCTTCACACATGTCGCCCACGAGATCAAGACTCCTGTGACACTGATCAAGGCTCCGCTGGAAGTCGTACTGAAAAACGAAAAGAACGACGATAACAGAAGAAATCTTGACATCATTGAGAAAAATACGAAAAGACTCCTGAGTCTTGTCAACCAATTGCTGGATTTCAAGAAGATCAGCAGCACCGGACACGACATCAGTATCGAGCCGTCCAATCCTGCAATCCTTGTCAATGAGGTCACCAACAGATTTGACGGTGCGACACTCGGAGATATCATCATCGAGACCCACATTGCAGATGAGGGACTGCAGTGTATGCTTGACCCGGAGGCATACACAAAGATTATCAGCAATCTGATGACTAATGCGGTAAAGCATACCAGATCCAGAATTGATATAAGTCTGAATCTGCATGAGGGCGCAAACGGCAAGATGCTGCATCTGGAGGTCAAGGATGACGGTTGCGGCATACCGGAAGAGGAGCAGGCCAAAATATTCGAGACATTCTACCAGATCAATACAGAAGAAAATCCACGCATGTCTGGAGTAGGGCTCGGACTCTCTCTTGTCAAGCTTCTTGTCCAGAAGCACAACGGGCATGTGTATGTAGATAACAGCTACAGGAACGGATGCTGTATCTGCATCGATATCCCTTATATAGCCGCACAACATGCCCAGACGGCAGAAAGGCATGATGAAGAAGTGAGCAAGAATGAATCACCAACGGCCATTGCCGGTACATGCTCATTGAACATCCTGATAGTTGAGGATACATCTGACATGCTCGAATTCATATCAAGTGTATTCAAGGACAGACATGTCATATTCAAGGCCCCAAATGGTCAGGAGGCATTAAATATCCTCGGCAACAACGACATAGACATCATCATAAGTGATATATCAATGCCATTGATGAACGGATTCGAGCTTTTGAAAAGGATCAGGAAAAATGAACTTTTCTGTCATATTCCGGTCATCATGCTGACAGTTGAGAATTCGCTTGAAACAAGAATCAAGGGATTGGAGTACGGTGCAGATGCCTACATAGAAAAGCCATTTTCCACATACCACCTTCAGGCCACCGTGGACAATCTCATCAACCGTAGGGAAACGATGAGAAAACGCTATCTTGGCAATCCATTGAAGCAGGAGGCTGACTCAATCGTTTCGGACAGAGACCAGGAATGGTTTGCCCATGTTACGGAGCTGATACAGAGCAATATCAACGAACCGGAAATATCCATTGATACCCTTGCCTCAGACCTTAATCTCAGCCGTTCAAGTTTCCAGAGGAAAATCAAGGGTCTGACAGGACTTTCTCCGGTAGAGTTCATCAGATTCATACGCCTGAAAAAAGCGGCTGAGCTTCTGTCTACCGGCAACTATAGAATCAATGAAGTCTCTTATATGGTAGGATTCAACAAACCTTCATATTTCTCATCACTCTTCAAGAAACAGTTCGGCGTCCTACCGAAAGACTTCATCTCCTAAGACGCATGACCATACATGAAATGAGGACGGCCGCAAAGCCGTCCTCATCATTCATAAAGCGTCTGGTCTTACCAGTTAGGATTCTGATTGCACAGCGGCATCAGGTCGAGGTCGCGCTGCGGGATAGGAAGAAGCTCATGCTTACCCTTTACAGTATAGTCAGCAATCAGATAAAGTGACGGCATCTGCTCATGCCATTCGATGATATCTGACGCAGTCTGCATGATTGCCTCATAATACTTGCCCCAACGTACGAGGTCCTGACGTCTGTGACCTTCGAAGCAAAGCTCATATGACCTTTCATCCTGGACAGCCTGCTGGAATGCCTCATATGAAAGTCCTGTAGGGAGGTCTGCCACTGAAGATGCCACATTTACAGGAAGACCGAATGCACGTCTGCGGACCATATTGACCGCCGCATATGCTTCTGTCGTAGGAGCCTTATGCCACTCGTTCAGAGCCTCGGCATAAAGGAGGAGGACATCCGAATAACGGAGAAGATACCAGTTCACATTCGAGAAGTTGGCATCGGCAAAATGCGAGTCAGCATACTTGTTGAGATCCCACTTTGCAGGAGTCAGCGCATTGTTATATGGCTTTCTCATATCCGGCTTTGCATCAGAAGCCATGGCATCTGCAAATGTACCGTTGATCTTCTCGCTGCTTCCTTCCAGCTTGTAAGTCATCAAAGGCTCTTTTCCGTTCTTCGTATACTTATAATCGGCAAATGAGATAGCCCACCTGCGGTCCTTGTCGTAATCCTTCCATTTGCTGAGGAAGGTCGGAATGACTTTCCAGTTGGCTGCGATACGTATATAATCTCCTGTACCGTCAGCTGCTGTCGTTCCGTTCCATTTTCCGATACGGCCTGTAGGGTCGCTTCCTGTCGATACCGGAGCATAGAAAGAAACCTCCATAAGGCTTTCTGTAGGATCCCACACGCTGTTGCATGTATTCTTCCAGAGCTGCTCGAAATCCTCGAGAAGGCCATGCTTGCCGGACTCAACGAGAATCTTGGCAGTAGAGGCAGCCTTCTGCCACTTGCTTTCATCCTGCACAGGATATCCTGCCCATGTTGCATAGACCTTGGTCAGAAGTCCGAGTACAGAGCCTTTCGAAAGACGGAATGCATTGTTTGAACGATAGGTATCATCTGACGCATAAGGAAGGATATCGATCGCATAGAGAAGATCCTGCTCGATGAACTCATACACTTCCTCAGGAGATGACTGTACGAATGTCGAAGGATGCTTCTCTGACTCTTCTGTAGTCTTCATCAGCACGACATTTCCATACCAGCGTACAAGCTCGAAATAGAACTGCGCCCTGAGAGCACGCGCCTCGGCCATATAGATGGCTGCAAGATTCTTCTCCGAATCGCTTGTATAGCTCTCCACTGCAACCGAAAGTCCTTCTATGAAGTCATTGGCATCATATATGGCATTGTAAAGCGCCGCCCATGACTGCTGCACCTGCGATTCAGTAGGAGAATAAGAGTTGTTAGGAAGGGCTCTCCATGAGTTGAGCGAACTTCCCTCGACCTTGGCTTCGTCTGTTCCCAAAGTGAAGTAAAGAGACATATGGTAACCGTACATAGGGTCGGAAACCATGTTGTGGTATACTCCCAAAAGGACAGTCTCGGCCTCGGCTGCGGTTTTCATATATTTGGTCTTCTCGATCTCCATGTAGTTCGTCTCGTCAAGAGAGCATGAACCGAAGACCAGCACACCGGCAATAGCCGCAATTATATATCTGATATTTTTCATGTTCTTTTAGAATTGAAGTTCCACACCGAATGTAAACACCTTGCTCTTTGGATATGCACCCCAGTCAAAGCCCGGCATAAGCGGGCTGTTGAGGATGTTGACCTCAGGGTCATATCCGCTGTAGTTTGTAAGGCAGAACAGATTCTGGGCTGTCACATAAAGACGAAGCTTGTTGACATAGAATCTTCTGGTAAGGTTTTCCGGAAGAGTATAACCCAAGGTTATGTTCTTAAGTCTCAGGAACGAACCGTCCTCGATGAAACGTGAATAAATATCATATGGGATATAACCCGTAGCTGCAGGAACCTTGGTAGAGGCATTTGTCGGAGACCATCTGTCTGCAACCTCGACCACCTGGTTCACTCTCTCATTCCTTGACTGGGTAATATACATTCTGGTAGCATTGTACACCTCATTTCCAAGGCTGAACTGGAACATGAAGCTGAAGTCAACGCCATAGAACTGGAATGAGTTGGTCATACCGCCGTAGAAGTCAGGATGTCCGTTTCCGATAGATGTCCTGTCGTCGGTTGTTATCTTTCCGTCGCCGTTCACATCCTTGTACTTGACAACTCCAGGAGCCGGAGCCGTACCTCTCGGACTGAGGTCAGCAACACCTTCCTTCAGCTGCATGGCACCGTCAGGAAGCAGGTTGAAGTCTGACGACTGATATACACCGTCAAAGATATATCCGTACATATCACCAAGAGCCGAACCTACGCAAGACCTGTAGTCATACTCAGTGAAGTTGCTGTTGAAGCCGCTTCGGGAAAGCATATAGTCAGTACCGTCCTGAAGAGCCATCAGCTTGTTCTTGATATATGAGAAGTTGAAGTCAGTCGACCAGAAGAAATTCCTTCTGTTGAAGTTTACAGAATTGATGGTAAGCTCAACACCGGAGTTTCTTATCTTACCGATATTCTGCCACTGTGAAGAGAATCCTGTGACATATGCAAGGTTCTGGGCGAGGAGAAGGTCCTTGGTATCCTTTACGAACGCATCTGCAGTGATGGTCAGACGTGAATCAAAGAATCCCATGTCGAGACCTATGTTAGTGGTGGTAGATCCCTCCCACTTCAGGTTCGAGTTGGCAAGCTGCTTAGGAGTCAGTACTGTTGTCTGAGCGGTTCCCATACCGAGCTTGCTGTCAGTATAAAGATTCATTGACAGGTAGTTGGTAATTCTGTCATTACCTACAGTACCCCATCCTGCACGTACCTTGAGGGCCGATATCCAGTCCACATCCTTCAGCCAAGGCTCATTTGCGATGTTCCAAGATGCTGCAAACGATGGGAAGAATCCCCATTTGTTCTTAGCAGAGAACACTGTCGATGCGTCAGCACGGAATGTCGCAGTCACCATATAACGGTCATCATAGCTGTAGAATCCGCGGGCGAAGAAAGACAGACGGAGGCTTTCAGCCTTTGTAGTCTCGACAAGCGAAGGAGTTGCTCCAAGACCGAGATTGTTGTTGCCAAGATCTCCGAACGGAAAATCCTTTGCCTGACCGAGCAGCGACTCCGATCCTATATAAGAGACCTCCTGTCCGATCATCGCGTCAACGCTGTGCTTCTTCTTGAGAGTCCTCTTATAGTTCAGAGTGTTTGAGTTCTGCCATCTGGTGTTCTTGCTCATGGTTGTCTGTCCATAAACACCGCCGGCGCGGTAAGCCTGGCTCGTCGCCTCATTGTAGAATATATCCCTGCGCTGGTTGTTCACGTTGTAGGTTGCAGAGGTCTTGAAGGTCAAGCCTTTTGCAAGCTGCGCATTGAGCGACACGTTTCCGATCCACTGCTCCTGCTTCCTTACATCGTCTGTATTTTCAGCCTGAACGATAGGGTTGATCTTGTTGGAGTCGAAGTTTGACTCAGCCTGAGCTGTAGGGTCATACATCAGATTCCTGAGTTCCCATGCCGATACATTGAGACCTCCGACAGGACGATATGAAAGCAGGTTGGCAAGCTGTCCGCCTCCTGTTCCGATACCGGTCTTTGTTGAGTTTGCATAGTTGAGCGAGCCTGTGAAAGTCAGCCACTTGAATATCTTGTTCGAGATCTTCACGCGAGCGGTATTCTTTGTATATCCGCTGTTTGTAAAGATACCGTTCTCATCGAAATGAGAGTATGATATGGTATACTGAGCCTCCTTGATACCGCCACGGATGCTGATGTCATGATTCTGTGACCATGTAGGACGGAAGGCCTCATCCTGCCAGTCGATCCACTCGCTTCTGTCAAGATTTCTGTAATCCTCAAGAGACTGATATCTGTAAGGAACACCTTCAGAATCCTCACCTGCCTTGAAATATGTATCTGCATACTTGGTAGGGTTCACTTCCATCTGAAGAGCCACGAAATCGTACGGATCCAGAAGTTCAAGCTTGTTCGAGAGGAGACGGTAGCTTGCAGATCCGTTGTATGTGATCTGCGGACGTCCCTCGCGGCCTGACTTGGTCGTGATCAGCATGACACCGTTCGCAGCACGTGCACCATAGATTGCTGATGCAGACGCATCCTTGAGATACTGTACCGACTCGATATCCTGACTTGCCACGAAGCTGATGTCCTCAACCTCAAATCCGTCCACGATGAACAGAGGGGAAGAGTCTCCGTTGACAGTTCCGACTCCACGGATCTTGATGTCAAATCCGGCACCAGGGGTACCGTCGGCAGCAGTAATGCTCACACCGGCAACCTGACCTCCGAGAGCCTCAAGGACCGAAGCGGTCTTGAAGTTCTGCAGAGCCTTGGCGCTTACCGATGCTACCGAACCGGTCAGGTCACTCTTCTTCATCGTACCGTAACCGATGACCACAACCTCTTCGAGAAGGTTGTTGTCCGGAAGCATGGTCACATCGATGGCATTTCTTCCTGCCACCTTCACATCCTGATTGGAATAGCTGATATAGCTGAATGTAAGGACAGCCTCAGGGCTGACACTGATCGAGTACATACCGTCCACATCGGTAACGACACCGTTGGTCGTTCCTTTCTCGGACACTCCGGCTCCGATCAGCGGAGTACCTGTCTCATCCAGCACAGTACCCTTGACGGTTATCCTGTCCTGCGCGAGAACAGGAAGCGCAAAGGCTATTGTAAGAAGTATTGATATTATCTTTTTCATATATTCTTGTGTTTCAGAGATTAGAATTCGGTATCAAACCATACGAACAGAGGGAAGAGACGATATGGACTTGCAGCTCCTTGCGGGTCTGCTCCTGTATCGGCAAATGTGATCTGACCTGTAAAGATACCGTCAGCATATCCGTTTTCATCCCTCCACTTCTCAGGAGCGATGTAGAGAGCGAGGTCTGTAGTCCTTATATAACCTGGACTATTATTCCAATGTATATCGTTTAATTTCGCTCTTCCATAAGCTGACATCGGATCACGTGAGCCAGCGTTAAAAGCCACATTAATAGCTTTATAGTAGTCAGTCCAGATACTCTTATACAAGAATGTTGTCGCATCATTTTTATCCAAGGCTCCACTTCCATGAGACTCTGGGCCGTCGATATTCCAATATCTGAAACTTCTTCTGAAGTCCATCGTGATCTTTGCACGCTCTTCAGCAGTAAGTTCGACTCCTGCCTTGGTAATCTTAGGCGACGCCGAATATCCGCCGGTCTTTGGATTACACTGGAAAACGAAAGGAGTATATTCGATCTGATATCCGCCTTCTGCCCTGATACAGTTGAAGTCAAGGAATACAGGGGTCATTACCTGTGTCTCTCCCGGAGTACCTTCACCGGAAGTAGCTACGACGAAAAAGAAATGGGCACGCTTATTATCGATACCTGTCAATACAGACGGATCTGTAGTGATACGTCCTGTGAGGGAATCAATCACCGCACAATTCGGATTGCTTCCATCCTTTTCCTTTATCCTATACTTCACTTCTGCTCCTTCTTTAAGGTCAGTCGCGGTAATTCCAAACTCATATGGCTCAGTTGCAGATACCCTATGCTGGCTTGCATAGTTCTCCTCAGGAGTCAGACCGAGGTTGTTGCCCCAGCGTACATATGTAAAGAAATATGGATTCTCAACGACTTTAAGCTTGATCTCGTCAGTCAGGCTGCCCTTAGGGTTTTCAACCTTAACCTTGACCACATAGTCACCCACAGGGATACCGTTGCCCTTCTTCGCTGAAATCACACCAGTAAGTTCGTCGATTGTAAGAGCTGCAAGAGTCTCTGGAAGATCCACAAACGAGAATGTCTTTTCATCTCCATCCACCTCAACCGGCTGGATAGAATACTTGGTATTCTGCCATACGGTCGAATCGTTGTAGTCAAACTTGGTAATCGGAGCGATGAATGCCACTACATCCATCCTGAGGACCTGATCGAAATCCTTCTCGCCATATGCATTCCTAGCGCTTACAGACACAATCACAGACTCGCCCGGAGTCAGCTTGTGGCTTGCAGCCAGAGTCACAGCTCCGGTCTTTGCATCGACTGCAACAGGAGCAGACTCCGGAATCACAGCCTTGAGCGAGAACTGAAGATCGGTTGCTGAACCAGCAAATATAGGAGCTGCGCTGGTATATCCGGCTTCAACCTCAACCTTAGCTACTGCCGGCTGGTATTCCAGGCTGATAGGAGGAGACACCACGTCTACGGTAAGGGCATCAGAGAATATACCGTCCTGAGAATCGTTACCGACCACCATTGTGGTAAGCTTGAAGCTGAGGCTGTATGTTCCGGCAGCGAAATTCTGGTTCTTGAGGATCGTAACCTTTCCGGCACTGTTCACTTCAAAAAGTCCTGACCAGTCTTCAACGACCGCATCTCCACGTTTTACACTTGAGATATAATAGTTCTTGATCGAGATATGCTCTCCGACAGTACTGATCTGCGCTGTAGGGAGCTCCTTCAGCGAGTTAAGGTCAGTCACATCTGCAAGAGTGAGCGTGATTGACGCCGGCTCGACTGTGATTCCTTCCGGAATCGGACGCATCATATTGACCTGGATCGCATCAGGGAACTCATAGTAAGTACCTGCAGACTTACATGAGATGCTCAGCGAATAAAGACCCACCGGCAGCTCATCTGTCTTTCTCAGCTGTACCTGACCGGATTCTGCATCAACGAGGAAGCATTCGGTCTGATAGTCCTGACCGTCGAGAGTCACTTTATAGATCTTGAAATCCGTTGGCTTTTCGCCATGGTAAGTTGGATTGAGGTTCATATTCGTCGACGGTCCTATATCCGTAATGCCCGGATAGAAGAGCGAGAACTTGTCTCCATCCGTAAGCTCATTCTTCTCGCACGAGCCTACTGTCATGCAGACAACTGCCGCCAGAAGCGGAAGAAGCCTGCTCATGAATTTATTGATGATTGATTTCATACGCTAATTAAGCTTATATGATAATGTATAATCTACACCGTTTACTGTCACCTTTACAGAAGCTCCGCTCGCATGGAAAGTACCCTCGGCACCTTCAGCGTTGTCTGTAAATCTTGCAGTGATGTTCTGCTTGTCAAAGTCAGCCGCATTTCCGAACGGATAGATTACAGAAACGAAACGTGCCGCCTTGTCAGCCTGCTTGGTCACAGACATCCTGTACCACCAGCGCTGAGTCTTCTGGCCTATCTCATTTGAGTAATATCCTGTACCGCTCTCAAAATTGTATCCCTCTGAAGTCTCCGAGAATGACTTGATGATGATGTTGTTGCCGTCATCGAATGTCGAGTGGGCACCGTTCTCATCCATTACAGTATAGTTCTTTCCGTTTTCAGGATATCCGTCCGAGGTCTTGCCCTTTCCTCCCCAAAGCTTGAAGTTAAGGTTCACAGGAGTATCGGCGCATGTACCGTAAGCCTCATCCACTACGACGAAGAACTTGCCCTCGACAAAGAAGATCGCACGGCGCTGTGTCAGGTCAGAATAGCCCTGGTTTTCAGTGACCACGAGTTCATATCCGGTCGATGTCTCCTGCTTGAGGAGCTTACCCTCACGTTTTTCGTAAGTCGCACGGTTCTTTGTTATCGTATTGTGCATCTCGGTCGAGCGGTATATGGTATAGTCTGTTCCGCTGTAAGACATTGTTCCGGCATCCGGAAGGAACTTGCGTCCCTTGACATACAGAGATATATGTCCGTTGTCAGGATGGTTGTGTCCGCGTTTTGCAGGATCGTAGCAGTTCTTATGGATAAGCATTGTGGAATTGCTGAGCCAGCCGTTCCTCATGATATAATATCCAGACTGCGGATAGGTGATCAATGTAGACTGAGGCCTTGTTCCGAAAGCACCTTCATATGCGAACCATTTGAGTTCCTCGTCGTCTGGGAACATCTCAGAATACTGCCTGAGATTTCTGGTGAGGACACTCTTGCTCATACGTGCCGAACGTGTATCATTGATGTTATCCATCGAATAGTCCGGATAAGTCACATCCATGATGAACTTCGCAGCCTTGCGAAGATATTCGGTATAATCATCCGGGAAGTCGGCAAGGCGGTCGTTTGCCTGAGCAACCTTGTAGATCTCATAGAAATCAGCGACAACACCGAGATGGTAGCTTGGGTCGAATTCATTGTGGACTCCGTCGGCATTGAACTGACCGGTAAGCTGCTTGGTAACGGCAGCATTTCCAGTCGCGAACCACTCCGAAGACTTCTTGAACTCCGGCATGAGCATACCGGCAAGAGTCACAGCCTGCTCCTGAGCCAGCCTGATGTTGCTGTTCTCATCCTTGTACCAGTTGGATGTTATACACTGCACATGTCCATGGAATGCCACGAGGAAATCACTCAGGATAGCTGGAGTGAACAGGTCTGAATGTACATAATAGAACAGGAGGTCCATCTGGTCGTGGGTTCTGGAAGAGGTCTGAAGGCCGCTCCACTGCATCTGGCTTGTAGTTCCTTCCGGTATAGGGAATGTCTTCAGCCAGTCGAAATAGATTTCAATCCAGGCATTGATATACTTCTCATCACTGGTAGCCTTGTAAGCCTTTGCCTGAGGGAGCATCCACTGGTGTCTGTGGAGCTGATACTTGAACTCGTTCTCGCCTTTCATGGCATCAGGAATATAACTCCAGTTGATAGCACCTTTGTCATTAGCGAAAGAGTAGTACTTACCGTCAGTATCGGTATAATCATATACCTTGAAGCGATAGCCGCCTTCCTTTGTCGCCTGATCTGCAATGTTGAGTTCATTTGCCGATGCAGACGTTGCCAGCATGCTGACATTAGGATTATAGACAGGACGCTCACGATAATACTGCAGCAGTTTTGCGGCAGCATTATACACATCCCCCTCCTCATAGAATCTCTTCACGTCCTCCAGACCGGGATAGTCCAGATTAAGAAGAGTAAAGACAGACTCGTCGATACCCTCAGGGTCTCCACTTTCCGGCGTAATGGTCAGATTCGGATCCCCCTTGGCAGATTCAAGAGTCTCGTCCACGGTGCATGCCACTGAAACAGCGGCAAGCATCAGAAACATAAAACGTTTTATCATTGTATTTGGGTTAATATTATAGTTTCCTACAAAAATCGCAAAGAATTTTCAAATATCAAACAACGTTCACCGTTTTACCCATAAGTAAAACGGTGAACGACATTCTTAAAGATTAAGCGGCAATCCTAGTATCCTGGATTCTGCTTGTTTTCAAGCTTCGGGTTTGCCTGAAGCTCTGCAAGCGGAATAGGGAAAAGTTCATGCTTGCCCTTTGTGAAATTATTACCTGCGACATAGAGTCCCTCCAGCTTGGATGACATATTTTCCTGGAAAAGAACCAGAGCATCACCCAGGACATTCCAACGAATAAGGTCAAACTTTCTCTGTCCTTCGAATGCAAGCTCGAAACCGCGCTCCCAATAAAGGATTGTACGGATCTTGCCCTGCGCATCCGAATCAGAAATGAATTTAAGATCATATACCTTAGGAGCCTTCATCAGATCGGCATAATTGCCGTCAAGTGTGATTTCAGTAGCGCCTGAACGTGCACGTACGAGGTTGATAAGACGAAGAGCCTCTGTTGTATTTCCTGTCTCGTTATATGCTTCTGCAGCCATCAGTACAGCATCTGCATATCTGAGAGGGCAGTAGTTGGTGGATACGTTGTTCGGATTGACAAATCCGATAGGCATCCACTCTCTGCGCCATTTTCCAGGATACCAGTTCTTCTCATTGCTCTGCACTTTCTTCACATGAGTTGAAGTCGCAGCATCCCATTTAAGCTGATATGTACATACCATCACATCTCTACGTACATCTGTATCCTCAAAGAAATCTTTCCAAGCCGGCATGACGCGGAAGAAAGCGTTTGCTCGTCCCATTACTGCGGTTGCATCAAAGTTACCGGACGGAGCATCCACTGCAGGACCATTCCATGTACCCCATACACCTTCATTGTCAGCAAATGACTCACCCTGAGGCTCGAATCCCATTTCCCAAAGACTCTCCTTTGAATCAAGAACGAGTCCCGAATAACCTTTGAAGAGCTCCAGAAAACCGCCTTCATAGAAGCCGTGATATCCTTCTTCCTGTATTGCTTCCCACTCATCGATCACAGCCTCGAAATAAGTCTTTCTTGTCGCATCGTCAGGACGCTGCATGCTTCCGTCCATCTGGAGGCTGTAGCCCGCTCTCTGGAGAAGGATGCGCATCATAAGCGCATGGGCTGCGCCTTTAGATGGAGTCTCTGGAGACAGACCAGCACCGGACTTGAGCCAAGTCTTTGCAAACGTAAGGTCCTCTACGATGGCATTGTAGATTTCCTCCCTTGGAGTACGAGGCTGAAACGCATCTTCATAACCGCTTGAATAGTTGGTCTTGAAAGGAACATCACCCCAATACTTGATAAGGTCGAAAGCAAAGAATGCACGGAGGAATCTGGCCTCTGCTGCAAGAGCCTTAAGTTCAGCATCCTCAGAATAACCCGGCATTCCTTCTATACCTGCTATGGCGAAACTTGCGCGGTCTATACCAGCATACTTGTGCTCCCATATCTTTGCCAGCCAAGTATTGGTAGCAGTCACTGTATAGTGTGAGATATCACGACGAGTACCGTCACTGGCTGTTCCGTTTATATAATAAGTATCGTCTGAGCTTGGAAGCGCCATTTCCCACTGGCCATAGTGCTGAGTCTCCGATATGACATCGTAGATTCCCATAACGGACATTTTAGCCTTCGTGTATGAGTTGAAATATGTATCCTTCTCATAAAACGAAGTCGGCTTCTCTGTAAGATCACAGGAAACTGTCGCTGCGATCAATGCGCAAAGCGCGAAAAATTTATACTGTTTCATTGTTCTCATTTATTTAGAAAGATACATTTACACCAAACACAACTGAACGGCTCCTTGGATATCCTCCGAAGTCCACGCCCGGAGTAAGGCCATTGCCAAATGTAGAAACCTCTGGATCAAAGCCGGTATATTTCGTAAATGTATAGAGATTGTTTCCTGTGACATAGAGGCGAAGGGTCTGAAGACCGATCTTCTCCACCCACTTTCTCGGGAATGTATAGCCGAGTGTCACGTTGCTGATCTTAAGATAAGAAGCGTCCTCGACACCCCATGAGTGAATATATGTGTCAGCCTCTTCGAGGTCATGGAGACATGCAACAGTCTTTCCTGCATTCATGGCAGCAAGTTCTTCAGGATCGGTTACGAACTTACCCTCATTATTTACAAGAGTCCAACGGTTGTTTGAATCAACAGCTGAAAGAACGCTGTATTTCAGTTTACCGGCCCTGCTGTTGGTAAGCTTGGTAGCATTAAGCACATCGTTTCCAAGGCTGTAGGTCAGATAGAGACTGAGGTCGAAACCGTAGAACGTGAAAGTATTGTTGATACCGCCATAAAGGGTCGGGTTGGCATTTCCGATTACAGTCTTGTCGTCTTCTGTAATCTTGTTGTCTTCGCTTTCGTCAACATTCTTGAATTTCCACATACCTGGCTTCACGTTAGCCTTGTCACCCAGATAAGGAACTCCATCCTTGAGAGTATAAGTTCCTGTAGAAGAATCATAGTCAAAGTCAGAGACCTGATAGATTCCGTCTGTAACGTAGCCATAGAACTGTCCGAGAGGCTGGCCTACACCGATCTTATGTGTATTCTGATTGTATCCGAAACTTGCTTCCCAAAGCTGCACTTCCTCGCCTGTAAGCTTGTTTACCTTATTCTGGTTGTGGGAAAGTGTTATACCTGTCTGCCAAGAGAAGTTTCTTTTATCGATATTGATAGAGTTGATTGTGAGGTCAACACCGATATTCTGAGTTTCTCCTGCATTGATGATCATTGAAGTATATCCGGAAGATGTAGGAAGCTTAGCATTAAGAAGGAGGTTGCTGCTTCGGTTCACATAGAACTCAGGAGCAATGGTGAGTCTCTGATCGAAGAATCCAAGGTCAAGACCAAGGTTGAATGTCTTGTTTGCCTCCCACTTGAGGTCAGGGTTAGGAATCTGGCTTGCCACATAGCCCGGAGTTGAGCCGTTTCCATTTACAGATGTCACTGAAGACAGAACTGCAAGAGAACCATAGTTTCCGATTCTGTTGTTACCTGCCATACCATATCCGGCTCTGAGCTTGAGGTCTGAGAACACGCCAAGATCCTTGATAAAGTCCTCATCAATCGCGCGCCATGCTGCACTTACTGCAGGGAAGATTCCCCATTTGCTGTTAGCTCCGAACTTTGATGATCCATCGGCACGAAGCGATGCTGTAAAGAGATATTTACCTGCGATATTGTAGTTTACACGTCCGAAGAACGAAAGGAGAATATCATTATAAGCCTCGCTTGACTCGACTACGCCCGGAGTACCGAGTGACATGTCTGCAAGTCCGATCTCATCATTAGGGAAGTTGTTTGCAGAAGCCTTGAAGGTTCTGGTCCACATATTCACATACTCCTGTCCGAGCATTGCAGTGAAATTATGGATGCCCTTCTCAAAATTGTAGCTGAGGACATTCGATGTCTGGAATGTACCGTACTCTCTGTACTCGATGCTTCCGTTGATGCTTGAACGGCTTGCCATTACGGATTCCTCACCATAGAATATATCATTCCTGCGGGTCTGATACCTCATACCTGTGGTATTGCTGAATGTGAGACCCTTTGCAAGAGTGACCACTGCACCTGCGTTTGCATTGAATGTCCTGAACTGACGGTCCTTTGTCTCCTCTCTTGCAGAAACGAGAGGATTACGCATCACGTTACCAGAATCATCGATCATAGGGTCAACAACATGGCCGATAAGTTCCTCGTTGGTTCCCTTGATACCCATAGTAGGACGGTACTGAATAATGTGCTGCATCTTGTTGAAACGGTCACCGTTCTCTGATGTACCCATACCATAGACTTTTCTCTGGTCGAAACTGAAATTTGCAGTAAGCTTCAGCCAGTCCTTGACCTCACTCTTGAGATTGAGGGAGATATTGTGCTTCTGGTTTCCACTGTAGACCATGGCTCCTTCCTCATCGAAGTAAGAGTATGAGAGTTTGTATCCGAGAGTCTTGTTTCCTCCCTGGACACCGATTCTGTAGTTTTGCTGAAGTGCTGTTCTGCCGAGAGTCTCGTTCTGCCAGTTTACGCCTTCCTTTCCAAGATAGTTCTTATCGATATCCGCATATTTACCGTAGTTCTCCTCAAAAACACCGAGAGCCTCGGTCCACGCATCGGTACCCTCTTCCAGAAGATAAAGATTACGCTCATAATCAAGCTTTACATACTCATATGGAGAAAGAACATCCAGAGTCTTCGACAACTTCTTGAAACCGACATAAGCATCGAAAGTGACAGTAGCCTTGCCGCCTTTCTTTCCACCCTGCTTTGTAGTGATCACAACGACACCATTGGCACCGCGGGCACCATAGATCGCCGTTGCAGATGCATCCTTCATTACGTCGATTGTCTCGATATCTGCAGGATCCAGAGCAGACATACCATCCTCAGATGGGAATCCGTCAATGATGTAAAGCGGCTCATTGCTCTGGGTAATGGAGATACCGCCACGTACACGGATTGAAACAGAAGCACCCGGTTCACCTTCCGCCTGTGTCACAAGCACTCCGGCAAGACGTCCAGACAGAGCCTGTCCGATATCACTGACCGGAACCTTTGACAACTCCGCCGTATTTACTGATGAAACAGAACCTGTCAGGTCCTTACGTTTTACGGTCGCATAACCGATTGAAACTGCCTCCTCAAGATACTCTGTACTTGTAGCGAGGACTACATCCAGGACAGAACGTCCTGACAATTCGACTTCAATAGTCTCATAACCGATGCATGAGAATACCAGAACGGCATTTTTCGCATCATTGACATTGATCTCATAATTTCCTTTGAGGTCAGTAACAGTGCCTCCACCAGGCATACCCTTTACGAAGACGCTTCCGCCGATAACCTCAAGTCCCTCATTGTCAAGAACCTTTCCCTTCACAGTCAGTGACTGCGCGAAAGAGAAAACACTTGTGCAAACCAGAAGGACTGTCATCAAGAAGACTTTAGTTCTGCACATGATATTAAATTTATTGGTTAGTAATTTGTGTTCAATGCCACAAAATTACGCGTTACGCGCATCATGAGATTTAGATTTTATTGAGAATTATTTTGAGTTTGTGCACAACTTCCGGACAGGTGGGCAATCGGGGACAATTCAACATTTTTATGATTCTTTTGGATATATGTGATAATTTTCAATTGATTTTACCGATATTTTTGTAATCATTAACGTTAATATATGAAAAGACCGGAATTACCATTTCTGATGTGCTCTGCCCTGCTCGGCTCATCAATCGCTGAGGCCGACGCCCAGGAGCGTCCCAACATCCTCTGGCTTACATTCGAGGACACAAGCGCCTCCACCTTCGGATGCTACGGCAACACCGCAGTAAGCACTCCGAACGCTGATGCACTGGCAGCAGACGGCATCCAGTACATGAATGCATGGTCACCGGCACCACAAAGTTCGCCGTCACGTTCTTCTCTGATCACAGGCTGCTATGCCACCACATACGGCATGGATGTCCATCCGGTCTCTCAGGAGACTCCGGACGGTATATTTTTCCCTCAGTTGCTCAGAGATGCAGGCTATTGGTGCACAAACAACAACAAGACCCACTACAACACCACACGCGACAACAAGGCATGCTGGGACGAATGCGACAAGGAGGCATCATACAACAGTCCGGGAAGAAAGGAAGGCCAGCCGTTCTTCGCGGTATTCAACTCCGTTGCATCCCACATGGGCAGGATACGTACGTTCCATACAGACGGCAGGCGCGATTATTCTCTCGAGGGTATAAGGCAGGAAAACCTTGTCATTCCGTCATATATACCGGATCTTCCCGAAGTGAGGTCCGATTACGCAGGACATCTCGAGGCCATCCAGGACATCGACACATGGCTTGGCATCTTCATCGACGATCTGAAAGCCAAGGGCCTATACGACGATACGATCATTTTCTTCTTCAGCGACCACGGCGGATGTATCCCTCGAGGCAAGGGCTATCTATACGAAAGCGGCCTCAGAGTCCCTCTGATCGTACATTTCCCAGACAAGTGGGCACATCTTGCAGGTTGTCCTGACGGCAGGAACACAGATCTGGTCAATTTCACCGACCTCGGTCCTACGGTCCTCAGTCTGGCCGGAATTAAGACACCGAAGACAATGCAGGGCAAGGCTCTTCATGGAAAATACACAGACAGGAAAGAAAGGAAGCATCAGTTCGCATTCGGAGCCAACCAGCTCCACCACTTCATGCCGATGAGGGCAGTCACCAACGGACGATACAAGCTGATACGCAGCTACATTCCTTACCGCCAGTTCGGTCTCCGCAACTACTATCAGTGGGGCATGCCGGCCAACAAAGTCTGGGACAGGTATGTCCTTTCAGGCCAGGTCGGCGATGACCATGTATGGGCACAGCCGTTCCAGGCCCACCCTGCAGAAATGCTCTTTGACCTTGAGAACGACCCTGGCGAGATCCATGACCTTTCATCCGACCCTAAGTACGCAGATATCCTGAAGGAGCTCAGGAAAGCTCTTGCCGACCATATCAGGACAACAAAGGACCTGGGATTCTTCCTGCCGGACACAAGGACCGGAGTCAACCAGTATGAGATGGTACGTCAGGAAAAATATCCTCTGAAGAAAATGTACAGTCTCGCAGAAGCTGCAGGCACAGGAGACATCGAAAACCTGAAGATATTTGAAGAGGCGCTGACAGATCCTTCTGCAGACTTCAGATTCTGGGGTGTCGTAGGATATGCTCAGCTGGCCCGCTGCGGAAAGATAAGCAAAGCTCCTGAGATGCTGGTAAACCTTCTGAACGACACCAATCCATATGTGGCGGCAGAGGCGGCATACGCGATTTCATACATGGGACAACCGGAGAAGGGCATCGAATTCATGCTGAGGCCGAAGATGGAGGAAAACCGCAAGATCGGCTATTCTGTCCTCGAGTGTCTGTCTCTCGACAGGAACATGAGGCCTGTCATCTGCAGATACCTTGCTGAGCTCAAGAATGCAGCCGAAACACTCCCGAGAAAGGAGAATGAGGACGCCGGCTTCATGGCCAGGGGAATACTCGTGAATCTCGGCCAGCTGGACATCGACCTGCTTCACGGAGAAGAAGTCTACGAAGAGGGCGTCAAGCTGAACAAGGGACGTCGCAAGATGCGTCCTACACCATAAAGGAAAGTTTTACTATATTTGTAGAGAATTATAACATAACACGAAATCATGAAAGTCAGAAACATCATTTTTGCGGTTTTGGCCGCTGCCATTTCACTGGGTTACCAGAAGGAAGACTATGGCTGGGTAAAGACAGGAATTGACAGAGCGCAGCATCAGCTCATGCTGACTGCAGCAGAAATAGACGAAACAGGCATGATGCCTCGCTCTATCTGGGTAGGATACGACCTCGACATGCTCAGCAAACAGCTGGAAAAGGATAAGGAGACATTTAAGGATTCGCTCAGGGCGCAGCCAGCGTCCGAACTGCTCGGCACTCGCAGACTTTGCGGCATCTATGACTGGACCAGCGGCTTCTTCCCCGGTTCACTCTGGTATGTATATGAACTTACCGGAGATGAAAGCGTCAAGGAACAGGCTGCAAGATTCACCGAGAAGCTGAATCCTATCAGAGAGTATACCGGAACACACGATCTTGGCTTCATGATCAACTGCAGCTACGGAAATGCCCTCCGTCTTTCTCCGAACGACACAATCCCTGCAGTAATGATCCAGACAGCAGACAACCTCTGCTCACGCTTTGACGAGAACATCGGATGTATCCGCTCATGGGATTTCGGAACATGGAATTTCCCTGTGATCATCGACAACATGATGAACCTCGACCTTCTCTTCAACGCAAGCAGACTTTCAGGAAATACATACTACCGCGAAATCGCCATCAAACATGCGGACAAGACAATGCCGAACCATTTCCGTGAGGATCACACAAGCTGGCATGTGGTAAGTTACAACAGCGACGGCACCGTAGAGTGCAAGCAGACATTCCAGGGCAAGAATGACGACTCGGCATGGTCACGCGGTCAGGCTTGGGGTCTTTATGGATATACAGCAGTCTACCGCGAGACTTCCGACAAGAAATACCTCGATTTTGCTCAGGCAATCGCAGACATGTTCATCGAAAGGACAACCACAGAGGATGCCATCCCATATTGGGATTTCGATGCTCCAGCCGGAGTGGACACACCTAGGGACGCATCAGCAGCTGCTGTTGCGGCATGCGGAATGCTGGAGCTCAGCACAATGGTGGAGAATGGAGAAAAATACTTCAATCAGGCTGAGAAGATCCTCAAGAGCCTCTCAAGCAACGCATATCTTGCCGCTCCAGGCGAGAATCAGGGTTTCGTGCTCATGCATTCTACCGGTTCTCTTGCACACGGATCTGAGATTGACGTTCCGCTCAACTACGCAGACTACTACTACCTCGAGGGTCTTCAGAGATATATGGGACTCAAGGGTATAGAATACAAAAACCTATAACAGCAGTCACAATGAAAAGGATAGCGGCATTCACACTAGGCATTCTGGCGGCACTGTCCGCATATGCCCAGACTCCGAACCTGAGGACGGAAGTATTCGACATGATCGATCTTGACCGCCCTGGGATGGAGAACGTAAAGAAACTGCACGCTGAAGGTCAGGAAGCAGAGGCGGCAGAGGCGCTTCTCACATATTACAAGACACGCACAGGAGTACGTACACCTGACATTCCTGACATCAGCAAGGTAAAGATCAGCGAGGCAGACAAGAAGATGGCCGACGAGGCTCTTGAGCACACATTCTTCGTCCACTATGGCTATCAGCCTTCATTCAACTACGGAGAAGACATCGACTGGAAGTACTGGCCGGTAAAGGACAATGAACTCCGCTGGCAGCTCCACCGCCACAAATGGTTCACCCCTATGGGAAAGGCATACAAAGTCACATCCGACGAGAAGTATGCGGTGGAATGGACAAAGCAGTACATCGACTGGATCCGCAAGAACCCTTATCTCGACGACAACGGACTGTTTGCCGAAGGTGCGGGAGAAGGCTCTCTTCGTCCGGGACTCGAAGGAGACAAGGAGAACATGCGCTTTGCATGGAGACCGCTTGAGGTAAGCCACCGTCTTCAGGACCAGCCTCAACAGTTCCAGCTGTTCATCGGCTCACCTGCCTTCACGGCAGAATTCCTGACAGAATTCCTGTTCAATTACCACAGACATGCCGAGCACATCATGTCGCATTACTCGAAATCCGGCAACCACCTCCTTTTCGAGGCTCAGCGCATGCTGTATGCCGGAACATTCTTCCCCGAGTTCAAGAGAGCGGCGACATGGAGGGACAGCGGCATCGAAATCCTGAACAGGGAGATCGGCGTACAGGTTTATGATGACGGCGCTCAGTATGAGCTCTGCCCTCATTACCACCTCGCTGCAATCAACATCTTCATCAAGGCGCTTGAGGTAGCCGACATCAACGGTTTCCGCAACTCCTTCCCTCAGAGCTATATCGACACTGTCGAGAAGATGATAATGTTCTATGCGAACATCAGCTACCCTGACTATACCAACCCTTGCTTCAGCGACGCAAAGCTCGTAAGCAGGAAAGAGATGATAAACAACTTCAGGAACTGGACGAAGGTATTCCCGGAAAACGAGGCAATCAGATATTGGGCAACTGAAGGACGTGAAGGAAAACTTCCTGATAACCTTTCTATCGCCTACAAGACTTCCGGATTCTTCGTATTCCGCAACGGATGGGATGAAAAGTCTGTGCAGATGATCGTGAAGGCCGGTCCTCCTGCATTCTGGCACTGCCAGCCTGACAACGGAACATTCGAGATCTGGTATAACGGCAAGCCTCTGTTCCAGGATTCCGGTGCCTATGTATATGCCGGCGACGACGAAGTCATGAAATGGAGAAACTGGTTCCGCCAGACTTCGGCCCACAACACACTGACTTTCAACGGAAAAGATATCGAGACAACTAATTCCAAGACTCTGCTGTGGCAGCCTGAAGGCAATGTACAGATTCTTGTGACAGAAAACCAGAGCTACGCCAAGCTCAAGCACCGCCGCAGCGTATTCTTCGTCGACGGAAAATACTTTGTCATTGTCGACGAGGCTATAGGAGCTGCAAAGGGATGGGTGAACCTCAACTACCAGATGCCACGCGGAAAGAGCACAAACAGCCGCGAGACCATGCACTTCAACACGGAAGCAGACAATGGTTGCAATATGAAGCTCCAGTGCTTCGGACCGGAAGGAATGTCAATGAAGAAGGAGGAAGGATGGCAGTCACCTAAGTACATGACCAAGAACAAGAGAATCAAGGCCAGCTTCAATGCAAAGAAGGAAGACGGAAGGCCTGTACGTTTCATCACAGTCATCGTACCTAAGGAAGAGCCTGGCGACAATCCTAAGATCACGGCATCATTCATCGACCAGAACTTCAACCAGAACAGCCTGAGCCTTCAGGTAAAGGTAGGAAAGAACAAGAAGAAAGTCCTTAAATACACGCTTTAATGAAAACTCTGAAAGCAGCATATGCATTACCGCTTGCCGCTGCAGGCCTCACAGCCTGCGGCGGTGATGCGAAGCAGGAGCAGGAGCGTCCGAACATCATCTTCATCATGACGGATGACCATACGACTCAGGCGATGTCGTGTTACGGAGGGACGCTCATCCAGACTCCTAACATGGACAGGATAGCTGAGGAGGGCATCCGCTTCGACAACTGCTACGCGACCAATGCTCTCTCCGGTCCTTCACGCGCCTGCATCCTTACAGGCAAGTTCGGTCATATGAACGGGTTTACTGACAATGCAAGCCGGTTCGACGGATCGCAACAGACCTTCCCGAAACTTCTTCAGGAGGCAGGATACAAGACCGGAATCGTCGGCAAATGGCACCTGATATCGGAGCCTCAGGGCTTTGACTACTGGAGCATCGTGACCGGTCAGGAGGAGCAGGGAGACTATTACTCCCCTGACTTCCTTGAAATGGGCAAGGAAATCACCGAACAGGGCTATGTCACAGATGTGATTACAGACAAGGCATTGTCCTTCATCGACGGAGCGGCCAAGGAGGGCCCATTCATGCTCATGTTCCACCAGAAGGCTCCGCACCGCAACTGGATGCCTGCGCCAAGACATCTGGGAATGTTCAACGACACGGTCTTTCCTGAACCGGAAAGCCTGTTTGACGACTATTCAGGACGCGGAGATGCAGCACGCAGCCAGGATATGTCCATTGCACATACACTGCAGAACGACTGGGACCTCAAGCTGCTCACAAGAGAAGAAATCCTCGCCGGAAATAACAGGCTCTATAACGTATATACCAGAATGCCGGAAGAGGTTCAGCACAAATGGGACAGCGTATATGCTCCACGCATCGCCGAGTTCCGTTCCGGAAAACTGACCGGCAATGACCTTGTGCGTTGGAAATACCAACAGTACATGCGTGATTACCTCGCTACTCTTGTCAGTGTCGACGAGGGTATCGGACGACTTTTCGACCACCTCGAGAAGATAGGCGAACTTGACAACACCATCATAGTCTATACTTCAGACCAGGGATTCTTCCTCGGGGAGCACGGCTGGTTTGACAAGAGATTCATGTATGAGGAATGCCAGAGGATGCCTCTGGTGATACGCTACCCTAAGGCAATCAAGGCTGGAAGTACCACTTCTGCAATCAGCATGAACATAGACTTCGGCCCTACATTCCTCGACTTCGCCGGAGTTGAGATACCTTCCGACATGCAGGGAGTATCTCTCAAGCCTGTTCTTGAGAATGAAGGAAAGGTTCCTGAAGGCTGGAGAGAGGCTGCATATTACCACTACTATGAATATCCTGCAGAGCACTCCGTAAAGCGCCACTACGGCATACGTACAGCAGACTGCAAGCTGATTCATTTCTACAACGACATCGACCAGTGGGAAATGTACGATATGGTCTCGGATCCTAAGGAGATGAAGAACGTATATGACGATCCGGCATATGCAGAGAAACGTGCCGCAATGCATGAAATGCTCAAGAAAGTACAGGAACAATATCAAGACACCGACCCTTGCGAAAAGGAGAATGTCCTTTTCAAGGGTGACAGAAGAGAATTCGACAGAAAAAACCAATAACCATGGATAGAAGAAAATTCATCAAGGCCTCTGGATGGTCGATGCTCGGAATCGCAGCATCAGGAAGTCTGCTTGGCTCATGTGCTCCAGGCAGCAAAGAGGCAAAGAAGATCATGCCGACCCCAAGCAACCTCAAGATGTTCTGGGGAGACCTCCACAACCACTGCAACCTTACATATGGACACGGTGACATGCGCGACGCATTCGAAGCGGCCAAAGGACAGCTTGATTTCGTAAGTGTCACTCCACATGCTATGTGGCCGGACATTCCTGGCAAGAATGACCCGAGGCTCAGCTGGGTCATCGACTACCATACAGATGCATTCCGCCGTCTCCGCAAGGGAGGATACCAGAAGTATCAGGAGATGACCAAGGAATACAACAAGGAAGGAGAATTCCTCACATTCATCGGTTATGAGGCACACAGCATGAAGCACGGCGACCATGTTGCCCTCCACCACGACCTCGATGCTCCTCTTGTGAACTGCAAGTCGATCGAGGACTGGAAAGAGAAATTCAAGGGCCAGAAAGTGTTTGTGACTCCGCACCACATGGGTTACCAGACTGGCTACAGAGGATACAACTGGGACTACTTCACAGAAGGTGACCAGACTCCTTTCGTGGAGATGCTATCGCGCCACGGACTTGCCGAAGGCGATATGGGAGACATCAACTACTACCATGATATGGGTCCGCGCCAGTGGGAAGGAACAATCCAGTACGGACTCAGCCAGGGCAAGAAATTCGGTATCATGGGATCGACCGACCAGCATTCAGGCTATCCGGGCAGCTACGGCGACGGCCGTGTCGGTGTTCTGGCAGAAAGCCTTACACGTGACAATATCTGGGACGGTCTCCGCACCCGCCACACATGTTGTGCTACAGGAGACAAGATCAATATCGACTTCCGTCTCAATGACGCATTCATGGGAGACGTCACAAAGGGCGACAAGCGCCGCATCTACCTTAATGTTACCGGCGAGAGCTGCATCGACTATGTCGACATAGTCAAGAACAACAGACTCATCGCCCGCCTCAACGGACCGCTCATCCCGGTAACTCCGGAGGGTGATATGATCCGTTGCAAGATCAAGATGGAATACGGATGGAACAGAGAGGAGAAATATGTTCCATGGAACGGTCAGATCACGATAAACAAGGGTCGTATTCTCAGCGTGACCCCATGCTTCAGAGGAGCAGCCTTCACATCGCCTCAGGAGGGAGAGACCGAGTTCCACACCCATATCAACCGCATCGTGAACACATCGGACACCGCTGTCGAACTTGCGCTCCATACCACCAAGAATCCAAACACAGTGACTCCTGCGACACAGGCAGTCATCCTTGACGTGGAGATGCCTCTCGACGGAGTCATCACATCAGACTTCAACGGCAAGGCATTCAGCCACACTCTCGGCGAGCTTCTTGAGGGTTCACGTTCTCACTTCATGCGCGGCTGGCTCAGCGAGGCTGTCCTCTTCAACAGGGCGATGCCGGAGAGCTGCTGGCAGGTAGAACACTATATGGAAGACTGCGAACCTGAGAATGATACCGACTTCTACTACATCCGTGTCCGTCAGAAAGACCAGCAGTGGGCATGGAGCTCCCCTATCTGGGTGGAACGCTAAACTGATTTGAAATGAAAAGATCATTGATGATGGGTCTTGCCGCCTTGCCTGCAATGGCGGCAGCTCAGGACAAGCCGAACATCATATACATAATGACCGACCAGCACTGTGCCGAGGCCATGAGCTGCGCAGGAAACACAGACCTGCACACTCCGAACATGGACCTTCTGGCAGAGAAGGGAATACGCTTCACAAACGCATATTGTGCTTTCCCGCTCAGCGGTCCATCGAGGGCGGCCATGTTTACCGGATATATGCCGAGTCAGAGCGGTATGATCGAGAATGAGATGCCGCTTGTGGACTCATTGCGCCATAACACTCTGGGAACTCTGGTAAAGGAAGCCGGCTACGACTGCGCATATGCAGGCAAATGGCATGTCAATACCGTCACAATACCGGACGGAGAGTTCGGATTCAGAAGGATCAAGGATAACGGCGACATCGGACTGGCAGAATCATGCGTAGAATATCTCCAGCAGAGAAAACGCAAGGAGCCGTTCTTCCTCGTGGCATCATTCATCAATCCGCACAATATCTGCGAATATGCCAGAGGTCAGAAGACTCCCCATGCCAAGGTTCCGGAAGTCTCTCTCGCCGAGTGTCCTAATCTTCCGGAAAACTTCGCCGTATCCCCATACGACGCAAGCGTGCTTAGATTCGAACAGAATCAGAGCTACAAGCTATATCCTACCACATCATATAGTCCTGATGACTGGAGACAATATCGCAATGCATACTACCGCCTGACGGAAGCTGTCGATGCGGAGATCGGAAAGATCATTGCTGAAATCGACAGACAGAATCTCTGGAAGAACACTGTCATCATCTTCACGGCGGACCATGGCGACGGCAACGGCGCACACCATTGGAACCAGAAGACCGCACTATATGAAGAAGTTGCCGGTGTACCTATGATAGTATGCCTTCCTGGTGGAAAGAATGCTGGAACGGTCTCCGACGCCTTGATCAACAATGGAATAGACCTTATGCCGAGCGTCTGCGACTGGACAGGGGCAGAACTTCCGCACGGCCGTCCGGGAGTAAGCTACCGTGACGTTGCAGAGAAAGGTTCGGATGGACAGGAATTCATCGTGACCGAAACCAACTTCAACCAGACCTCAGGGACACTCGGCTGGATGGTACGAACTCCGAAATACAAATACGTACTTTACGACAAGGGGCAATACCGCGAACAGCTGTTCGATATGGAGAATGACAGGAAAGAGATGCGCAACCTTGCAGTCGAGTCCAAATATAACGACATCCTGCTGCAGCACCGCGCAATCCTTGAGCGCTGGCTGAAGACGACTCCGGGACCGGACCGTCAGCGCCACCTCCGTTTCATCCCATAGCGTGGCATGCAACTTCCTGACTATAAACAGATTGCCGTATAGCTCCTGCTCCCCGAATGCAGCACGAACTATACGGCAAGTGTTTTAATATCAACTATTTACGTGCCACGGTATAAGTACCGGGAGCAGCATCGAAATAGAGGGTTCCCTCTTCAGCTGCAGCCATACCTCCTGCAACCTTCTTGCCGGAGCGTGTCACAGTCCACTCTCCTTCAGCGAGGTCAGTCAGGAGCACCTTCACCTTCCTGCCTGCAGACTTAGGAATTTCAAAAGCGAATTCATCCGTGAGCTGACGGCTGTCACGGCAGAACATTACCACGCGGCCACCTACTGCAGCTCCCACAGCCTTGTCTGAATCGATTCTGACGACAGGAAGCATGTGTTCGCATGAATTGTCAGCCACCTGCATGACATTGAGGAAGCAATCCTCCTCAGCAGGAGACTTAGGAGTGACCTCTACTCTCCACTCACCTCTTTCATTACATGGGTCAGGACGGGTTGTTGCTGCATTAGGATAATTCTCTCCGAATACCCAGAATTCCTTTCCAGGGCCACCGATCTTCACTACGTTTGCATCAGGAAGGAGCACGTTGCAGTGAAGCTTGCCGGTATCTCCGTCCTTGGTACGCCTTACAGTAAACTCCTGCAAGCCTGTCTGAGGCTCCTCGATACTATGGAGCAGCCAGTACTTCTTGAAAGAAGGATCTGCAGAGACCACATGGTCGTAGACGATAAGGACAGCCGGTATTTCAGCTCCGACAAGATTCTTGTCAGCATTTCCGCCAGGCTCGAGATTCAGGAAGACAAACGATCTTCTCACATCATCAACCTTTGAGGTATAGGCCTTTGTTATGTCACCCTTAAGATAAGTATATTCAGGAGTATGCTGGTCTGGTCCGAATCCATGTGCAAGAGTCTTTCCGACAGTATAGCTTTCGCTGAGAAGATTCTCGAAACTGCGGCAGGTATCCCAACGGTCACCAGGCATTCTCTGGCCTCCGTCATTGGTCGCGAATTCAGTCTTGCCTGCACCGCCGTAATTCCAGCATGCGAACTTCTCCGAAGGATCATATATAAGGAGAGAGTTGTGCGCTATGGTACGCTTGAAGTAGTTTTTGTTGTGCGGGCTGTTATAACCACCTGATGCTCCCTGATATGAGCCTGAATCGATGGCGAGAGGGCCTCTGTAATATATCTGGAATGATCCGCCGTCCATATGCTGATGGTTTCCGTAGAACTGTTCGTTGACCTTCATCTCGGCCACGACGCTGTTCTTTCCCCATCCAGTTCTGGCGATCATCCAGCCGTAAGGAGTGCCTGAATATCTTGTCAGAGGGAGATCTGAAGGCTCCTTGCCTTTCAGGTCAAAGTCTCTCCATAGAAGCTCGAGCATAAGCATATGAGGCTCCGTGCTTGGCTTACGCTCGTATTCATAAGCGATATATGGGTCCTTATAATAGCTGGAAGCCAGCATTGCAGGCTGCGAATATGACTGCGGCTTGTTTCTCGGCGCAGGATTGCAGTCGCCGGCAGGAAGCATCTGTCCGTCCGGACGGCGACGATAGATCATATCATAAAGGACATACTGCTGCGAAGGATCATATATGGCACCGGCTCCCATCTTGTCAAGAATCCAGAGGGAGTTCAGGTCATTTGTAAATCGGACATTGAAATAGCTGCTTCCCTGATGGTAGTTCCTGCCTCTGTATGTATAGTTACGTACCGGGATATAGTCCTGATACATCATCGTGATGACGTAGTTGTACATATCAGGATACTCGTCATATATGGCGATACCGCAAGAGAGCATGTCCCTCAGAATCATCCACTCCGAAGAATGGCCTGCGATAGGCTCCGTCCTCTTTGGAGGATAGTGGCATTCCATCGTATGGCAGATGCGGACGAACTCATCAATATATGCCTGCCTCTCCTGAGGAGTAAACTGGTCGTAGCACCAGTCGTAGATCATTCCGCCGACCATCAGCATCGAACCGCTGGCACGCGAAAGGTCATTCTTTGTGCCGAAATTAGTCTTCTTCAGCGTATCAAGCATCGAAGTGATCGCTGCACGAGCCTGCGCAGCATCTCCATTGACAAGGTAATCCAAGGCCTGGAGCTGCACTTCTGAAGTCACACCTCTCATCTTTGCGTAATACCTGAATCCCCTGTCCTTCTCAGCTGCATCTTCCTCCGGAGTTCTCGGTACTGATGCCTTCTTGAGCTGCTTGAGAATCTTCTTTCCGTCAGGATGCTCCATCTTGACCTTCAGAGCAGGGATTTCCTCACTGCGCACGAATACTCTCGGATGTTCCTTAGGTGGAAGAGGGACAGTGACTCCGTCCATCTCGACCCATACGACCTTCTTTTCATCGCGCTCCTGAGCGCCGCAGGCGATGCAGATTACTGCCACCGCCAGTGCTGTCATTAGTTTCCTTATCATTGCTATGGTTTTTTCCAACCACGAAGATAGTCAATAATAATCCCCGCACAATACTCCGCTTGTGTCATATATCTTTAATTTTGTCCATCAGACGGGATATGTTATCACTCTTTTATATATTTGCAGTAAATAAAGACTATGAAAATGAAAAGACTGGCAGCCTCGATACTGAATCTCACATTCCTTTGTTCAATCATCTGCTCATGCGACCAGATCAAAAACGTCATTTCTCCTGAAGAAGACACTCCTGCCATAGACAAAGAAGACGCCGACAAGCCGGAACCGAATCCGGGAGAATTCGTCATCCTGTTCACAAACGATTTCCACAGTCAGATAGAGCCGATCAGCAAGGATGACACATACAACCCTGACAGGGGAGGCGTCAAGAGGATCAAGGCCCTTGTGGACAGCGTACGCGCAGCCGAGCCGGTAGTACTTCTTGCCGACGCCGGAGACCTCGTACAGGGAACTTATTATTTCAGTCTGCTCAACGGAGTGGTCGAAATGATGATCCTTGACGAGCTCAGATATGACATCAGGACCATTGGCAACCACGAATTCGACAAGAAGATGGTCGGTCTGGGCGACATGCTGGCGATGAGCAAGGTTCCCGTCGTTGCCACCAACTACGACTTCAGCAAGACAAATGTCGCAAGCTATGTTCAGAGTTCGAAGATCATCCAGGCCGGCACCGTGAAGGTAGGATTCATCGGTCTGAATGTAATGCTTCAGAATCTGGTCGACCCTACTGCCTGCGAAGGGGTCGGCTGGCAGAACGCCATCAACGTCGCAGACACAGAGGCCAAGAAACTTCGCGACCAGGGCGCAGATATGGTCATAGCCCTTTCACACCTCGGATACCGGGACAACGACGTCGTCTATTACGACAGGGGTATTGCCATGAACACGAAGTACATAGACATGATCATAGGAGGTCATACGCATACCTTCATCAACAGAGCGGATTATGTCACAAGCCTTGACGGCGATAAAGTTCCTATCGTACAGACAGGAAGCAAGGGCATCTGCCTGGGTTATGCCAAGGTAAAGCTGAACGAAAAAGGCAAACCATCATTCGAATACCGTCTCATACCGGTAAAGAAGCATCTCGACAGCAAGGTCGACAAAGGCTTCTCAGACATGATCGACGTCTATTCCGCAACTGTTACAGAGAAGATGAACGAAGTCATAGGATACTGCCCGCAGGCCATCAGGAAAGGTAATCCGGAAAGTCCACTCGGAAACCTTACTGCAGACGGGCTCATATGGATGGCAAAGGAGAAATATGGTGTTGATGCCGACGTGAGCCTATACAACAGCGGCGGCATCAGAGCAGAGTTGTCCAAGGGGAATCTTACTCTTGGAGACATCTATGCAGTCTACCCTTTCGACAACGTCCTGACCATCCTTGACATGAAGGGAAGTGACCTTAAATCCCTATTCGGACACATTGCCTCCGCAGGAGGAATACCTGTAAATGCCGGAGTCAGACTTGTCATCAGCAACAAGAAGGTAAAATCCGTGACTGTCAACGGCAAGGCCATCGAGGACAGCAGGACATACAAGATAGCGACGATAGACTATCTTGCGAATACCGGAGAATACGGTCTTGACAAGGCAATCGGCAGAATTGATGCCCCTGAGTTCATAAGAGACCTGTTCGGCAATTATTTCCGTCATCTGGCCTCCCAGAACAGCCAGAAACAGATTACGGCTGCCAAAGACGGCCGAATTACAGTAGAGTAGCTGTTTTCAAGAAAAATCACTATCTTTATAAATTGTTTTACGAACATAGCATTTATAAACATATGGAGAGAATTATAGAGTGCGTACCTAATTTCAGTGAAGGACGCAACATGGAAGTGATCAGTTCAATCGTGGCATCCATCGAGAAGGCCGGTGGAGTAAAAGTGCTTGACGTCGATCCGGGAGAAGCTACAAACCGTACGGTAGTTACCTTCGTAGGAAGCCCTGAGGCAGTTCTTGAAGCTGCCTTCCAAGGCGTGAAATGTGCAGGAGAGCTCATCGATATGCGCCAGCACCACGGCGCTCACCCGCGTTCAGGAGCGACCGACGTCCTTCCTCTCATCCCGATATCAGGGATAACTCTTGAAGAGTGTGCTGTCCTTGCAAGAAAGCTTGCCGAGCGCATATACACAGAACTTGAAATACCATGCTACTGTTACGAGGCGGCAGCACAGAAACCGGAAAGGAAGAATCTGGCCGTCTGCAGGGCCGGAGAATACGAGGCTCTTCCTGAGAAGATGTCAGATCCTGACAGGATGCCTGACTTCGGACCGGGATGCTATACCGAAACAGCCGCAAGATGCGGAGCGACCAACGTCGGAGCCCGTGACTTCCTGATAGCTGTCAATTACAACCTCAACACAACCTCGACCCGCCGTGCCAATGCGATTGCATTCGACGTCCGCGAGAAAGGCCGTCCGAAAAGAGAAGGCAATCCTATCACTGGAAAGATCGTCAAGGATGCGGATGGAAAGACCGTGATGATTCCGGGCACCTTGAAAGGATGCAAGGCGATCGGATGGTTCATTGATGAATACGGCATCGCTCAGGTGTCGATGAACATAACAGACATCAACACCACCCCTCTCCATGTCGCATTCGACGAAGTCTGCAGGGCAGCACAGGCAAGAGGCCTGAGGGTCACCGGTACCGAGATTGTAGGTCTTGTCCCTAAACGCACGCTGATTGAGGCCGGACGTTATTTTCTTGAGAAGCAGCAGCGCTCTACAGGTGTTTCCGAAGAGGAAATCATGAAGATTGCCG
>RHMF01000331.1_pt1 | contig 31764 bp, 22 predicted proteins | sample 5365151 | NCBI WGS metagenome assembly RHMF01 (sample SAMN10266501, study PRJNA497801) | feces metagenome | isolation source: feces | host: Bos taurus | place: China: Prairie of Fairy Mountain | collected 2017-08-14 | reverse complement strand
CCATAATACCCGATAGTCAAAACAATAAAGGACTTTCTACTAACCAGCAATAACTATCTTTGTAATATTTACACAATTATTGAAATACCACTATTTCAAAAAACTTAATTATCTGCAAATTTTCATGTTATTATTACATCCGATGCGAATAATTGCTATATTTGCATCGGATTTTGGTAACAACGACTGCAAAGCTAACACCAATTTTGTAATATCAAAGGATTTTTAGTAACATTTTACACATTTTTTGTAATTATTTACACAAATGCCCATTAAGAAAGAAATAGGAAGAACCATTAAGGAATATTTTTCCGAGATAGGAATGTCCCAGCAGGAGGTCGCAAATGCGCTCGGTATCCAACAGGCCGCAGTCAGCAACCAGCTGAACGGCCGCCCATTTGGAAAGAACTCCGCCGCAAAATGGAATGCAGCATTCGGTTTCAGAATAAACTGGCTGCTTACCGGCGAAGGTCACATGTTCGATACGGACATGACACAAGAGGAATATGACCATCAGCTTTTCGAAAACCACCCTGAACTTAATCACAAAGACGACATACCGGTTATCCCTGCCAGACTGTTCAGGGCTCCCGAGATCAACATCTACGAATACGTGATCAACTCACCGAATGTCGAAAAACTTCCTCCCGTGCCACACTTCCAGAAGCACGACCTTTTCGCCACTTGTCCGGGCGACGCAATGGCTCCAAGAATATGCAGAGGATACCTTCTCGCCTTGAGAAGAATGCCGATAGACTCCACGATAATAAACGGTGAGACATACGTAGTAGATACCGTTTCACAGGGTATGTTCCTCAGAAGATTAGTTGACACCGGTGACGGACTTACATTCATATCAGAAAACCAGCAGGACTTCCCTGATTTCTCACTCCCCTACAGCGACATCATCAACATCTTCAGAGTCGTCGGAGTCCTTATCACGAACATTTGATCTATGTACCCCCATGCGGAATCGAACCGCAACCGTCAGAACCGGAATCTGAAATTCTATCCATTAAACTATAGGGGCGGATTCCCGATACAGACGGGAATGACATATCGTATATCGATGCAAAGTTAGTCAATTTTGAAGATTTCACCACATATTTCGACATTATTCCTCAATGTGGTGAAAATTTTGAAAATGTCATAACGATATTAGTAATTTTGCATCAGGCATTCCGAAAGACAGGTCGGAATGATGTACAATCTAAACCAATTCAGAAATGAAGAAAGCATATGTTTTTCCCGGACAGGGATCACAGTTCCCCGGCATGGCCAAAGATATTTATGACAGCAACAAGATCGCAAAGGAGATGCTGGACAAAGCTAATGATATCCTCGGATTCAGGATTACTGATATAATGTTCGAAGGCACTGCAGACGACCTTAAGCAGACCACCGTGACACAGCCTGCCATTTTCCTCCACTCGGTAGTGCTGGCAAAATGTCTCCCAGACTTTGCTCCAGACATGGTTGCAGGCCACTCTCTCGGTGAGTTTTCCGCACTGGTCGCAGCTGGAGCCATGGACTTTGAAGAAGGTCTGAGACTGGTGGCGACACGAGCAACGGCCATGCAGAAGGCATGCGAGCTCGTTCCAGGCACCATGGCAGCAGTGATCGCACTCCCGACTGAAAAAGTAGAAGAAATATGTGCCGGATGTGACGGGATCGTTGTCGCCGCCAATTATAATTGTGACGGCCAGATCGTCATCTCAGGAGAAAAGGATGCCGTAGAAACTGCATGTACGAAAATGAAGGAAGCCGGTGCAAAAAGAGCGCTTGTGCTTCCGGTAGGAGGTGCATTCCACTCTCCTCTGATGGAACCCGCACGCGCAGAGCTGGCCGAAGGAATAGAAAAGGCTGTATTCCATACTCCGGTATGTCCTGTTTACCAGAATGCCACAGCCAGGCCATCAACTGATCCTGCAGAGATAAAGGCCAATCTGCTGGCGCAGCTGACATCTCCGGTGAGATGGACTCAAAGCATAAAGAACATGATTTCTGACGGAGGGGATCATTTCATCGAGTTAGGTCCGGGCAAAGTTCTGCAAGGACTGATAGCCAAGACAGCAGAAAGTCCGGTAACCATTGAGGGATTCCAGACTTTGTAATCAGCACTTCATTAAATAAGCAATTTGTCCAATTTTTTCGTACAAATTTACGTCAAGTTTCAGCAAAAAAAACGTAAATTTGTACGATATTGTTTTTATACGTGAACGGGCACGATTTTTCGAACGGAAATTCAATATAATACAACATAAAACATATAACGAATTATGGCAAACAACAAGAAATTCGTCACATGTGACGGTAACTGGGCAGCGGCGCATATCGCATACCTTTTCAGCGAGCATGCAGCCATCTACCCTATCACGCCTTCTTCGACTATGGCAGAGTACGTAGATGAGTGGGCAGCTCAGGGCAAGAAGAATCTCTTCGGTGAGGTTGTAAAGGTAACAGAGATGCAGAGCGAAGGTGGCGCTGCAGGTGCAGTACACGGTTCTCTCCAGGCTGGTGCACTTACGACCACATTCACAGCATCGCAGGGTCTTCTCCTGATGATTCCGAACATGTACAAGATAGCAGGTGAGATGCTCCCTACTGTTTTCCATGTTTCTGCACGCGCACTCGCTTCGCATGCGCTTTCAATATTCGGTGACCATCAGGACGTGATGGCATGCCGCCAGACAGGATATGCAATGCTCGCATCAGCCTCTGTACAGGAGGCTCTTGACCTTGCAGCTGTCGCTCACCTTTCTACAATCAAGTCAAGCATTCCATTCCTCCATTTCTTCGACGGATTCCGTACTTCTCATGAGATCCAGAAGATCGAGCTTATCGACGAAGAGGCTCTCAAGGGAATGGTAAGCACCAAGTCTCTCGCTAAGTTCCGTGCCAAGGCACTTTCACCAGACTCCCCTGTAACACGCGGTACAGCACAGAACGGAGACGTTTATTTCCAGGCTCGCGAGGCTTGCAACCAGTATTATGACGCAGTTCCTGATGTAGTGGCACGCTACATGGGCGAGATCAGCGAGCTTACAGGCCGCGAGTACCGTCCGTTCGACTACTACGGAGATCCTGAAGCTGAGAACATCATCATCGCTATGGGCTCTGTTACCGAGACCATCAAGGAAACCATCGATTACCTCGCAGCTCAGGGCAAGAAGGTCGGCGTGATGATCGTACGTCTGTACAGACCTTTCTCAGCAAAATATTTCATGAAGGCGCTTCCTAAGGGAGTGAAGAGAATCGCAGTACTTGACAGGACCAAAGAGCCAGGTTCGATCGGCGAGCCATTGTTCCTCGACATCAAAGCGCTTTTCCAGGGAATGGAGAATGCACCTCTCGTAGTCGGAGGACGCTATGGCCTTTCATCAAAGGACACTACTCCTGCACAGATCGTTTCCGTATATGAGAATCTTGAAATGGCAGAGCCTAAGGATGGCTTTACAATCGGCATCATCGATGACGTTACATTCAAGTCACTCCCACAGAAGGAAGAGTTCTCGATCGTGAAGCCGGGCACTACAGAGTGCAAATTCTTCGGCCTCGGTTCTGACGGTACTGTCGGCGCGAACAAGAACACAATCAAGATCATCGGTGACAACACTCCTAAATACTGCCAGGCATACTTCGACTATGACTCAAAGAAGTCAGGCGGATACACATGTTCACACCTCCGTTTCGGAGACCTCCCTATCAAGGCTCCTTATCTTGTAGGAACTCCTGACTTCGTGGCATGCCACGTTCCTTCATACCTTTCAAAGTATGACGTGATGAAGGGCATCAAGCAGAACGGTACGCTCCTTCTCAACAGTCTCTGGGACGAGGAAGAGACACTCAAGAGGATTCCTGACCATGTAAAGGCTGTCATCGGAAAGAAGAACATTACCCTTTACATCATCAATGCGACAAAGATCGCTGCAGAAATCGGTCTCGGCGGCCGTACAAACACCATTCTTCAGTCCGCATTCTTCAAGATCACAGGCATTATCCCTTACGAGGAGGCTGTAGAGTACATGAAGAAGGCTATCGTGAAGAGCTACGGCAAGAAGGGTGAGCATATCGTGAACATGAACTACGCTGCCGTTGACAGAGGCGGCGAGTATGTCAAGGTAGAGATTCCTGCTGACTGGAAGGACATCACAGCCAAGTTCGAGAATCCTAACAAGGACCGTCTCGCTCCAGCATTCGTAAAGGAGATCGCCGACGTTGTGAACGCACAGGCAGGAGACACTCTTACTGTAAGCGCATTCAACGAATATGTTGACGGAACAATCCCAGCCGGCACATCAGCTTATGAGAAGCGTGGCGTAGCCGTAAAGGTTCCTGAGTGGCAGGCTGACAACTGTATCCAGTGCAACAGCTGTGCATTCGTATGTCCTCACGCTGCAATCCGTCCATACCTCCTTACAGATGAGGAAGCTGCAAATGCACCTGAGGGTCTCAAGATCCAGGATGGAAAGGCTACATTCAAGGCTTACAAGTTCGCTCTCAGCGTATCTGTTCTTGATTGTACAGGCTGCGGCAACTGTGCAGACGTATGTCCATCAAAGGAGAAGGCTCTTGTAATGAAGCCGCTCCAGAGCCAGGAGGCAGAACAGAAGAACTTCGACTGGCTGCACTCACACATCGGCTACAAGGACAATGTACAGCCTAAGACTGGAAATGTAAAGAACGCTCAGTTCGCTCAGCCTCTCTTCGAGTTCTCAGGAGCTTGTGCAGGTTGCGGTGAGACTCCATACATCAAGACCATCACCCAGCTCTACGGAGACCATATGATGATCGCAAATGCAACAGGATGTTCATCTATCTACGGTGCATCGTTCCCTGCATCTCCATACTGCAAGAACGCTGAGGGACATGGTCCTGCATGGGCAAACTCACTCTTCGAGGACTTCTGCGAGTTCGGTCTCGGTATGAAGCTCGGTTCGGACAGAGCACGTATGACTGTTGCGAAGCTCATGGAGCAGGGTCTTTCATGCTCATGCTGCACAGACGAGATGAAGGCTCTCTTCACTCAGTGGCTTGAAAACAAGGAGGACGCAAAGATCACACGCGAGGTTGCAGACAAGCTTATTCCTCTTTGCGAGGGTTGCGGCTGCGACGTATGCAAAGGCCTCGTTGAATACAAGACATTCATCCCTGCACGTTGCCAGTGGATCATTGGTGGTGACGGTGCATCATATGACATCGGATACGGCGGACTCGACCACGTGCTTGCTTCAGGCGAGAATGTGAACATCCTCGTACTCGACACAGAGGTTTACTCTAATACCGGCGGACAGTCTTCGAAGGCTACACCAGCAGGTGCTATCGCGAAGTTCGCAGCTTCAGGTAAGAGAGTACGCAAGAAGGACCTCGGTATGATGGCAATGAGCTACGGTTACGTTTACGTCGCTCAGGTCGCTATGGGTGCATCTCCTGCTCAGTACTTCAATGCTATCAAGGAGGCTGAGGCTTATGACGGTCCATCACTCATCATCGCTTACGCTCCATGCATCAACCATGGTCTCAAGGCCGGCATGGGTCTGAGCCAGAAAGAGGAGAAGCTTGCAGTCGAGTGCGGCTACTGGCATCTCTACAGATACAACCCTGCACTCGAGGGAACAGACAAGAATCCGTTCACCCTTGACAGCAAGGAGCCTGACTGGAGCAAGTTCCAGGACTTCCTCAAGGGCGAGGTTCGTTTCGCATCGCTCTACAAGATGTATCCAGATTCTGCCGAGGAGCTTCTCCAGAAGACAGAAGAGTTTGCCAAGGTTCGTCTCGAGACTTATAAGAGACTCGCAAAATAATTCACTGAAAAGCCCCGGTATCGGGGCTTTTCTTTAAAACTCTAATTCGACATGAAACTAATGACCGCCATCATTTGTGCCTTATCACTTTTAATAGGAACGACAGTTGTACAGGCCCAGCCTAAATGCAAACTTAAGCCGGACCAGACAGTTATGCTTTATCCTGAAGGCCAGGCTGCCGGAAAGGGACTTCCTGAAGCTCAGGGACCGCTCGTTTCCAACGGCTACACTGCTGATATGGAGAAAATCGCCAGCAACGGCAACATATCATATATAGGTGACAACGCCAGAATGGAGCTGTATTTCCCTAAAAAGCCTAACGGACAGATGGTCGTAGTCTGCCCAGGCGGAGGATACGGTGTGACCTCATCATGGAACGAAGGTCTGTATGTCGCTGACTGGATGACCTCTAAGGGAATAACAGTGTGCATAGTTGAATACAGAATGCCTAACGGACATTGGGAGATTCCGCTTCAGGATATGCAGAACGCATTCCGCTATTGCAGGGCGCATGCCGGTAAATGGGGTGTCAACCAGATAGGCGTCATGGGATTCTCAGCAGGAGGACATCTTGCGGCCAGCACTACAAACCTTTTTGTTGACGAAATAACAAGACCTGATTTCTCTATTCTCATCTACCCTGTCATTTCAATTGACAAGAGCATCACCCACATGGGTACAAGGACAAGTCTCATCGGCAAAGACGAGAAATGGGATAACAAGGAAGTGAGCGTCATAGAATACGAGGCTGCACAGGCAAAGAAGGCCGAACTGGAAAAAAGATATTCGCTCGACCTCCAGGTGACGGAAAAGACTCCGACTTCATTCATCGCTCACTGTACCGATGACAAAACAGTTCCGATTGAGAATACTATTCGTTACTACAGGGCTCTCGTAAAGCATAATGTACCTGCAGAAGTCCACATCTTCGCTACAGGAGGACACGGCTGGGGATTCTCAGCAGAGAAATACGTCGGTAAAGGCAAAGACAGATTCGCGTACGCAAGAAATGAGTTCGAGGCTTCGCTTGAAAGATGGCTCGGATCGATCAGAAAGTGACAAGGAAATCTTTGAGAAGCTTACACAGCTTTGTACGTGCGAACATGACCGAAGGCTGATAAAGCACGTGGAAATGATTCACTGAATGATGGGTGGCTGAAAAGTCACCCATTTCCTTTACCGGAGCGGCCGAAACACTGAATCGGACAATGGATTCGGCAGGAATATCGAAAGGAGAAGATGTTGATTTCACTAAAGACAGCCTGAGATCTGCCTCTTCGAAAAGAGTCCTTTCAAGAATAACCTCAGGATGAACCTTAAGGAAGGCATCCAGAGCCGGAGACAAGAAATGGTCATATATTTCTTCAGATGCTGAAATCTTTACTACAGTATCCGGAAGACGGGTAAACATGCTGGTGACCGAATCGTATGAATCGACTATCCTTCTTGCATAATCCATGAAGATTTCCCCCTGAGGAGTCAGGCGCACTTCAGATCGTAATCTTTCAAAGAGCTTGACACCCGAAGCTTTTTCCAATTCTGCAATATTCTGGCTGACTGCCGGCTGAGATACGCCAAGAGAGGAGGCGGCTTTTGTAAAGCTTCCTTCTCTGACCACGGTCATGAACACCTTGATTCTGAAATCTTCAAGCATATGAGATCCTTTTGCACAAAGATACAACATTTTGATTATATTTGTAGTTTATTAAAGAACATTGCGTCTAATGAAACAGTGGAAACAAAACGAACATAAAATCAATTAAAGCATGAAACGTTTATTCATTTTCTTTGCGGCACTTTTTGCCGCAGCGATGGCGTTCGGTCAGACCCCGCTTCCAAACGATCCTGCAGTAAAGACAGGAAAGCTTGACAACGGCATGACATATTATATCCGCCATAACGACCAGCCGGCTCAGAGAGCAGAATTCTACCTCGCGACTGACGTGGGAGCATTCCAGGAAGAAGACCATCAGGACGGTCTCGCACACTTTCTCGAGCACATGTGCTTCAACGGAACAAAGAACTTCCCTGGAAAAGCACTCCTTGACTGGCTTCAGAGCATCGGTGCAGAATTCGGACGAAACATCAATGCATCGACAGGATTCGAGCAGACACAGTATATGCTCAACAACATTCCTGTAATAAGAGAGAGCATCATTGACTCTTGCCTTCTCGTGCTTCACGACTATTCGCACTTCGTGACATGCGATCCTGCTGAGATCGATGCTGAGAGAGGAGTTATCCTTGAGGAAAGAAGAACAAGAAGAGATGCCAACTGGAGACTTTTCGAGAAGTCGCTTCCATACTACTATGGCGACACTCCTTATGCAAAGAGAACTCTTATCGGAGGCGAGGAGCAGCTCAAGACTTTCGCATACGAGAGCCTCACAAGCTTCTATGAGACATGGTGCAGACCTGACCTCCAGGCCGTTATCGTTGTCGGAGACGTAGATGTAGATCAGGTAGAAGCCAAGATCAAGAGCATTTTTGCCGACATCCCTGCTCCTGTAAATCCAAAGGCAAAGGTCCTTCACAAGATTCCTGACAATGTAGAGCCGATCATCGGTATCCTCACAGATCCTGAGATGACATCTTCAAGCATCGAAGTGATGTGGAAGAGCGAGCCTATGCCTAAGGAAATGATGAATACTGACATCGCTTTCATGACAGACATCATAAAGATGTATATCCGTCTCATCATGAGAGAGCGTTTCACTGACATCACTGCAAAGCCAGATGCACCGTTCCTTGGCGCAAACTTCTACATCAGCAATCTCTGCAACTCTTGTGATGCTACAATGGGTACAGTTTCTTTCAAGGAAGGTGATGCTGTCAATGCATTCGCTGCCTTCATGACAGAGATCGAGAAGATGAAGAGATTCGGTTTCACCGACGGTGAGGTACAGCGTGCAAAGGACAACATCATCAGCAGCTATGAAAAGAGAGTTGAAGCAGCTCCTACACGTAAGAATGCGGAGTTTGTATATCCTCTCCTTTACAACTTCTACGACAATGAGCCATACATGGAGCCTGCAACAGAGCTCCAGCTCGCTCAGATGATCTGCTCACAGCTTAACGCTCAGATCCTCAACCAGGTAGCAGCTCAGGTAATCACTGACAACAACATGGTCATCCTCTACAACGGTCCTGAGAAGGAAGGTCTCGCAAATCCTACAGAAGAGCAGATCAAGAGTGTTCTTGCTGCTGTCAAGGCGGCTGAAATCACAGCCAACGCAGAGGAAAGCGTGAATGAACCATTCATCAGCGGCAATCTCAAGGGTGCGAAGTCAAAGAAGGCTAAGAGCACTATCTACGGCGCTACAGAGTGGAATCTCAAGAACGGCGTGAAGGTAGTGGTACTTCCTACACAGCACAAGCAGGATCAGGTTATCTTCAATCTTCAGATGGACGGAGGTCAGACTCTGATTTCTACTGAGGACAAATATTCTTTCGAGGATAATATCTGGACACTTTTCCTTCATAACACAGGTATCTCAAAGTTCTCCGGCACTCAGGTTTCAAAGATGCTTGCAGGAAAGAACCTCAGCGTATCACCATACATCTCTTCTGCAACACATGGTATCCAGGGACAGAGCACTCCGAAGGATCTTGAGACAGCTCTTCAGCTCGTTTACCTGCACTTCGCTGATCCTCGTTTCGATGAGACAGAATACCAGACAGGTATCCAGCAGATCAATGCGATCCTTCCAAACATTGCAAAGAATCCGGATTTCATCTTCCAGAATGCGATGAACAAGATCCTTTACGGCAACAACCCACGCGTTGTGGAGCTTACCGAGGAGACACTCGCAAAGGCAAACCTTGCTACAATCGAGAAGGTTTACCGCGAGCTCTTCAAGACCGGAGCAGGCGCGACCCTTACAATCACAGGTAACGTTGACCTCGAGACTCTCAAGCCTATGGTCGAGAAGTACATCGGCTCTATTCCTAAGGGCAAGAAGGGTACGACAGTGAACAAGGCCAACATGATCGGCTTCGCTAAGGGCAAGATCGACGAGAAGGTCGAGATCACAATGGAAACCCCTAAATCGACTGTACTTCAGCTCTATACAGCTTACATGCCTGTTGATACAAAGACAGAAGTTGCCCTTGAAGTAGCTAAATATGTCCTTGACATGATCTACACCAAGACAATCCGCGAGGAAGAAGGCGGTACATATGGTGTGGGCGTAGCAATGGTAGGACAGAGATATCCAGAGCATAGAGCCCTCATTCAGGTTTACTTCGACACCAACCCAGAGCAGGCTCCAAAGCTCCGCGAACTTGCTATCAAGGGATTGAAGGAACTTGCTGAGAACGGTCCTGAACAGGATAAGTTCAACATGGCGATCGAGAACTTCAAGAAGAATATTCCTGAAAGCAGAATCAGCAATTCATACTGGGCAAACAACATCAGGGAGTACTACAGACATGGCATCGACTATGATGCTGAGTACGAGGCTGCTGTGAACTCTGTGACCCCAGAGAACGTGAAGGCTGTTCTTCAGGCTATTCTCGCACAGAACAACCTTATAGAGATTACATCTGCTCCAAAGGAGTAGGTGTAAGCCTCTTGACAAAAGAAGACCCAGACTTCCATTGAAGTCTGGGTCTTCTTTTTAGTCTTACTGGCAGATTACTCACCTGGTACGATAGCACCCATTGGGCAAGCATCAGCGCATGTACCGCAATCGATGCAAACGTTTGGATCGATCTTATAGATGTCACCCTCTGAAATAGCGCCTACTGGGCACTCTGGCAAGCATGTTCCACAAGCTGCGCAGTCTTCTGTAATTCTGTAAGCCATTTTCTTATCCTTTTAAAAGTTAATGTTCCAATCCTTATGCCTTAAGCATTCAATTTGCAAATTTAGACAATAATTTTGATATTCAAACACAGACTTAGATTGAATTGTACTATCTTTGTATCAATAATTGAAGGCAAATGAACATAAAGATATACTTCTACGCAATAATCTGCATGCTCTGCATGGTCTGCTCTACAGTTCATGCACAGGAAAAGCTGAGCAATGGTCTGGTGATAGACAAGATGACACATAACTTCGGCGACATAATGCTTGACAGCGGTCCGGTAAAATGTGAATTCGTCCTTGAAAACAAAGGGAGCGCACCTGCTGTAATATACAATGTGACCACAACATGCGGCTGTACTGACGTAGAATGGACCAGAGAGCCCATCAGACCAGGAGCGAAAGGCAAGATATCAGTGACTTATTCAAACGACGAAGGCCCTTATCCGTTTGACAAGAGCATAACGGTTTATCTTTCGGATATAAAGAAGCCGGTCATTCTGAAACTCAGAGGCGTATCCATGGAGAAGCAGAAGTCTCTGGCAGAACTGTATCCGGTAGCATATGGTCCTTTGGGACTGAAGGAGTCTGTAAACAAATGCGGAAACATTGAGCAGGGAGGACAGAAAAGCGAATCAGTGATGGTGGCTAACCTTTCCGATTCCCCTATCAAGGTAAGTTTCAAGGACATGTCTGAAAACCTCTCCATCAAAGTATCTCCTAATCCTATTCCTGCAGGAAGCACAGCCGAAATGTCATTCACAGTCAAGGCAGACAGGGAGTTGTGGGGCAAGAACACCTATTGGGCCACACCTGTCATAGACGGAAAGTCTTACAAGAACAGCGAGGGGAAAAGCGAAATAGGTGTATGGGCATTCACCAAAGACAATTTCGACAATCTCAGCGACGATGAAAGGTCCAGAGGTCCACGTCCAAAATTCGTCACAAGCACATTCTCTTTCGGAAAGATAAAGAGGGGTACCACCGTACATGCCGAATATACCTTCAGAAATGACGGCAAGGAGCCTTTCTGCGTCCATAAGGTGGACGTTGATGCATGTTGCTATTCGCATAGTTCGATACCAGCAGCAGCTCCTGGCGAGACCGTAACATTCAGAGTACATCTTGACACCAAGGACATGCCTTTGGGAGAGACCTTGGCTATTGTCACCCTTACGACCAACTCCCCTCTACGTCCTATAGTCAACCTGTTCATTGCAGGCTGGCTGGAATAGATCCTCACGTCGGGCTCTGCCCTGGAGGAAACGTAAAACGTCATTGCGAGGAACGTAGTGACGTGGCAATCCAAGACATAAATGAACATGATGCATTTATTTATTGACATACTTCGCAATTCAATACTGATAACCGGACTGGTGTAGTGATGATGATGATGATCGAGTCGATCAACATCGAATCAAGCGGACTTTTCTTCAAGGGCCTGCGAAAGACAAAGGTAGGCCAGGTAGTCATTGCGGCGATTCTAGGGTCGATTCCGGGCTGTATGGGAGGTTTTGCGACCGTATCCCTATACACCCACAGAATGTTGAGTTTCGGAGCCCTTGTAGCCATGATGATAGCGTCTTCCGGAGACGAGTCCTTTGTAATGCTTGCAATGATTCCGGAGCAGGCTCTTGTGTTGTTTGCCGTTCTATTCGTCCTGTCCGTCATCGTAGGAGTCATTACTGACAAGATATATGACAAGATACATGTTTCCAGATGTCCTAGGCATGACCACGAAGAATGCGGGGCTGATACAGAATGCCATGACGGATATGTGCTGCATGAGCATGACGGAGCCCATATAAAAGGATCTAAAGACAAGAAAAGACATTATGGCTGGAAGAGGATCGTGATGTTCATAGGCCTTGCCGTATTCATTGCCGCCCTGGCGACCGGACAGCTCGGCCATGACCACGGGGCACATGGCGGACACGCACACGAAGGTCATGTCCATACAGAAGCATGCGAACATCACCATCATGACCATGCGGAACATAGTGAAGACACCTTCACCATAAATCTTTTGAGCGAAGATTGGATGAACGTACTTTTCGCAGGCCTAAGCGTACTTGTACTATTTGTCCTGCTGTTTGCGTCAGACCATTTCGTTGAAAACCATCTTTGGGAACATATAATCAGGAAACATCTTCCGACCATCTTTGCATGGACATTCGGAGTGCTTCTTGTTGTCGGAATCGGATTGCAATATATAGATATAGAGCATTGGATCAGCGACAACACAGCACTTATGATCCTTCTGGCCACTCTTATAGGCATAATTCCCGAGTCCGGTCCGCACCTTATCTTCGTCACCTTATTTGCGGCCGGCATCGTTCCATTCCCGGTACTTCTGGCCAGCAGCATATCTCAGGACGGCCATGCATCTCTTCCTCTGATTGCAGAAAGCAAAAAGAGCTTCGCCCAGGCGAAGCTCATCAATTGCATAGTGGCATCAGCGGCTGGCTACACAGCCATGCTGTTCATGTAATCAATACAGAAGTTCAACAGCATCAATCCAAAGTTTCGAACTGCTGCAACCGGTAAAATAATCTCCGAATTGCGATGAAGCACATGAAATGACGATGTGTGTCGGGTGCTTGTCCATAGAATGATAGTACAATGGAATGATGTACTCGGTCCACTCCCCTGTCTCTGAGATGACCTTATCTGCTCCATTCATATGATATCCGTCGTTATGAATGATGAGATTGCCATCCGCTATTGTAGAGGCATCAGTCGTAAAGTCAACGAATGTCGAAGCATCTGTCGTATTTATATGCACCGGACTCTCCGGAGTTCCGCCGTACTTCTTGTAATCCCATGTACCGAGAGCTATCTTTATCTGAGCCCGGTCATAGTCAGATTTGGTAAGAGTGACTCCCGGAGGAGTTGAATTGATGATATCGATATTTCCTGTAGAATACTTGCAGTAAAGCTTCAGAGCCGAAGGACGGGAAGTCCATGGACGTCCGAAATTTACCTTTCCTCCGCTGGTTCCTACAAGTCCGGCAAACTGTCCGGTAAAGAGATTGCCGGCAGCAAGCATACCTGCAAGCTGGCTGGTCTGTGCCCTTACAGACTGTTTTCCGTCAACTTTCTCTTCCGTATCCACATATGTGATTACAATACCTAGGTTAGCGGATCCGTTCACTCCTTCAGAGCCTTCACCGTTACCTGATCCCCAGAACATTTCCATGCAGTCCTCTATACCGCAAGCAGGATCATAGAACTTATAATAATTGGTTCCGGCCACCTTGCTTGTATATTCAAAGCTTCCGTTAGGAATCTTCACCGCAGTTTCTGTCATGAATTCCACTACAGCACTCTGATCGGCACCGCTGAAAGCGACGGCTTCATATACGGTATCCTGTTCCAGACCCTTGATATGCGCGACAAAAGTTCCTCCGTCAGAAGTGATATCGGACTCAGACACCTCGATCCACTCTGAATCGCCCTTCAATCTGTACTTGAAGCCGTTCTCGACTCCTGCTGTTCCGATAGAAGTCAGATATGCTTCATGAGCCCATGGATTGACATTCGTGATCTCGACAGAAGCATCAGTGATCTCGACGAAAAGCCTCCATGTTTCCGTAAGATCGAATGCAGTCACATCTACCGAAATGCCATGAGTAAAATCTCTCATTGAAGTATAATCTACAGAATATGTACTGAGCCCCTTAGGTCCCAGTTTCAAGGAAGTCACCTTTATATTCGAAACATCCGCATTCTTGCCGACCATGGCGATGGCGCGACAGTTTGCAGGATCGATCACACTGCTGCCGATCTGTCCCTCAACAGTGAAATAGCGCTGTACGGTCCTCACACCCACGATCTTCCATGCATAATCATCATATGTACGGATATTGAACCGCAGAGGAGATGACAGGTCATGTTCTCCTATGATATCAATGGAAGGAACTGCAATCTCTTCATCTATTTCATATGAAGTGATGGATATTTTCCTCAGATCCGTAGTCTCGGGAAAGACAATGGTGACAGTACACTCGTCATAATCGATATCGACACTCTCCGCACCGACAGCGTCAAGAGAGATGATATGAGGGACGACGACAGGATACGGAAGATCATTGTCTATACAGCCTGTCAGCCCTATAAGAGCCGCAATTATATATATAAATTTCTTCATCATTCTATAAATGTACTGTAAGACCGAAACTCAGACCGAGAAGATTAAGACTTGCCAAAGCTTTCCATGCATGACGTGTTCCGACAATCTCGCCGTCGTCATATGCAGAGATGTTGCTGTAGGACAGGTCGGCCAGACTTATGGAAGCCTGAATCGAGACATTGTTCATCGGAAAATAAACAATGCCGGGAGCGAATCCCAGATGAATCTTCTTAGTCAATGAATATGCATCGGAAGAATCGCCTGTAAAGAACTGCGATTTCGACCTTGTGACTCCAAGGATATAATCCATGATGATTCCGACCCTTCCATGATTGTCCAGGCCGACATATGTTCTCTGGAATACGCTGGCCCCCATCGACATGGTATTGGCATGAAGATTTTCCAGAGTCATCTCAAAATTACCGAGAAGATCTGCAGTAGCGGTATCCACCATACCGTTGACATTGGTATATTGGAATTTTGCTCCGATAGCATGATTATCAGCGAATGTATATGCTGCTTCAGGCGCAAGGCGAAGCATGGAAGCATTGGCGCCCACACCGTTCAGAAGAAGCATATATTCAGTGTCTGCACTGGAGAAATCTGCATACATCACGGAAATTCCGCACTGCCACTCTCCCTTAGGGGCAATCAGATGGTTCTTAAAGCGTTTCTGTACCGTCGTATCCTTTGGAGCTATTTCCTTGCCGAGCACGATGGTTCCGCCAGTTTCAGTATCCTGGGCATAAGCGGTTGCAGCAGCAAAAATGAATGCTAAAGCTGCAGACAATTGTCTCAAAGTTCTCATCATAGGAAATAATATGACATTCCTACTCCAAGGGAGAGGAGGTTAACCATAAAGCCGGCAGAGGTGGTATCGGACGAGCCGTTCGCCACCTGATTATGGACCTGGTCAGTCCAGCCGTAGCTTACACCGAAGACGCCTACATTAAGTTCGACAGCAAGTCTTTCCGTCAGGAAGGCGATTATACCGGGATCGACCGCAAGCTCGATGGCATACTTCTCTTCGTATGTACCGATAATATAGTCTTTTCCAGGATAAAAAGCCTTTCCCTGCTTGAAGGATCCGCCAAGCATAAGGTCAGCGAACATTGCGATACGCCTGGAACCTGCCAGAGGAATATAGGCACGATACAGCGCATGGGCGCTGAACTTATGATTGATCTGATAGCAGTCGTCCGCACTCATTGAGATATCGGATATGGAAAGATCTGCAGAAGCAAGGTCAAGCATGCCTCTTCCATATGAGAACCTTAATCCGACTCCCATATTATCCTTGAGCATATAGATCAGCTTGGGATTGACCGACAGATTGAAACCTTCGGAATTTATGCCATTTATTATGGCAAGATTAAAATCATCATTGATATGCTGGGAATAACGGGCTGTACCTCCGAATACCCATGTACCCTTTTCAACAAAAGGAGAAGAAGGCACGACCTCATATCCACGGTCATAATGCTGAGCCTCGGCGCTCAAGGCACCGAGGACCAGCATAGAGAATATGATCAGATATCTGCGCATTAAAGATATTACTCGTAAATAAGTTCTGCACCGTCGATCCAAAGCCTACCTCCATCATATCCGGTAAAGTAGTCACCGAACTGTGAAGTAGCGCATGAGATGACGATATGGGTCGGATAAGTGGTAAGCTGACGATAATCGAGAGGAATGATGTACTCGATCCACTCCGATGTGGTTGCAGTCACCTTCTGTCCCCTGTTGAGCATATAACCGTCGTTGTAGATGATAAGGTCACCGTTCGCGATAGTGCTCTCGTCAGTGAAGAAGTCAACGAAAGTGCTCGCATCAGTAGTGTTCACATGTACAGGAGAATCCTTGGTTCCGCCATATTTCTTATAATCCCATGTTCCGATTGCGACCTTGATCTGAGCACGGTCATAATCATTATTTGTAACACCGAGATTATCATTCTTGAGAATATTGATCTTGTCGGTAGTGTATTTGCACCAGATCTTAAGCGCGGTAGGGCGGCTTGTCCAAGGACGTCCGAAGTTAACCTTACCACCGCTTGTACCTACGAGTCCTGCAAACTGACCGGTGAAAAGGTTTCCGGCAGTAAGCATACCTACGATAGAGTTGTTCTGGCAGAGAACTGACTGGTTGCCATCCTTCTTATTGCTTGTATCGACAGTTGTGATGACGATGCCCATGTTTGCAGATCCGTTCACACCTTCGCTTCCTTCTCCGTTACCTGAACCCCAGAACATATACGAACCATCTGCAACACCACAATTCGGATCATAGAACTTGTAATAATCTTTTCCTGAAACCAGACTGGTATATTCAAAGCTTCCGTTAGGAAGTTTTGGAGCAGCCGCTGTTGTAAAGGTCATCACATCTCCTATCTGCTCTCCATCGATCATGAGTCTGTATGAATACTCTGTAGAAGGAGTAAGTCCGTTGATGTCTGCCTTCCAAAGACCTTCAGCATAATTTTCTCCGCCGACTGTCGTCCATGAAGAGCCGTTTGACGAGTAAGCGAACTGAATGGTAGAATTTGCATATTCTCCTGCATCAACATCAGCATACAGAGTAGTATGGGCAGCCCATATCTCATAACCTGGGGTAGCCGAAAGTCCGGTCGCAACAGGTTCGAAGATGATCGTATCATCGACGATATCTGTCGAATAATCGACAAGAAGAGTGAATACAAGCTCACCATCCTTGATCGTATAAACAAGATTCATCTTATAGAGTTTTCCTGGAAGGAGGTCTTCGATCACACCTGTTTTAGTAAATGCGCTTCCATCCTTTGAAAGAGTTCCGGTGAAAGTCCATGTGAAAGCCGGCTCATCAAGACCTGCTACAATGAAATAGCCCTCTGCTCCTGACTTAGATGCATCATATACAAGCTGAGTAGCAGCATCTTCTGCATCAAGACCGATTGTAAACTTATAGCCGGCATTGAAATTCTCAGCAATAGTAGGATCGAATGAAATCTGGGTCACGGCATTATTGACATTTGCAACAACCTGTACATTTGTCACCTGACCACCCACGATATCGAATGTCTCTGAACCCTTATAGCTCTTGTTGTCCCATGATGCGACAGCAGGAGCAGAAGAAGCAGCTTCACCTGCGATGACATCGACACGGTATGAATCCTCAGCGAGGTAGAGTGTCGAAGGCATATCATTATATGCATATGAACGTACAAGACCGCTGAAATCAGCCTTGTAGATATTCACGACTGCAGAATTGTAAAGTTCTGTCTCAGACATGGCACGAGTCTGTGGAGCAATGGACATTTCCATGCTGAGCGCACCCATCTCTGAGCTGCCTTCCTTGATCTCAGCCTTGTTGCATGATACGGCAACAGCAAGAGAAACTGATATAAATGTAAGTATCTTCTTCATATCCTTTCCTCCTTTACTTTACGATCATTGCAACAGGAATCTGATTCCTGCAACCCTGATTATCAACGATATTCATAGTAAATGTATGAGTACCCTTGTAAATCACAATGGCATCCTGCGCAGCATCAAGGTTGAATGCGATCTCAGTCTGGCCGAGAAGTTCCTCGCCATGAGGGAACGGAACCACATCAAAGATGATGGCATTAGCCTCTGATGGAGATATGAGGTCGAGTTCTCTAGCCTCTGCTGCATCAACAGCTGCAAGGAACGATGAGTTGTCAGAATCGATTGTCACGAAGAATTTCTTTACTCCGTTAGGAACTGTAGCCTTGAATCTGATAGCCATGTCTCTTGTTGCCACTGGCACGATCTCGATATTCTGAAGGTCTGTGATCTGAGTGTCGCAGCCGGCAGCATAATCAGGAGCAAGAGCGATACCTCCGTCACCCTTAGGTGCCTCAGGATCGTCACCAAGGATTGTTTCACCTGTCACAGGAACAGAGCCGTTGAGAGTCGCATCACTGATAAGGTCATTGATGATGATATCGAAAGTAGCAGTACCCTGCTCGCTTGTCTTCTTGATGAACTTGATCTGACGCCACTGTTTTGGAGCGATATTGCGGAATGACTTTGTCATTTTCTGCATCTTGCCCTCGAAGTTTCCACTGAATACGACGTCCATTGTAGGGCCGTTCACAGCGAAATATCCGGCACTCTGGTCATATGTACCGTCAGCAGCAAGGAGATACTCAAGCTGCTCGCTTGAATTCAGGGACACCTTTGTCGAACCGGCACCTGTCATTGAAGCAAGGAATTCATCGCTGTACGATACAGTCACCTTACACTGGACAAGAGTGCAGACAAGCTCTCCGATCTTAGTCTCCTGACCTGCAGAGATGGTAAACTCCTTCGTTACGCCATATACAGGCTGCTCGAATGCTGCAACAGGAACAGGATCATCGGAAGAGCTGGCAACAAGCGTATAGTTACCTGCCGGCAAAGAAAGCTTGTCACCATTGTTCTTTATCTCAGCATATGTCTTGCGTGTCACTTCATTATCTTCAGAATCGAGAATCTGAATATTGTACTGTCCTCCGGCAGCAACCGCCCTGGTTTCTACAGTTTCATCAAGTCCAAGAGAGAACTCGCTGAAAGAAAGGTAGCCGTTCTCCTTTTCCTTATTGACAGGAGTCTTCTGGCATGAAGCTGCAAGAACAAGCGCAGCCGCAGTCAATAATATTGATATCTTCTTCATAGAATATTCTCCTTATTAGTCATTGAGTTCATAATTGCCGAGGTCGATCTGCTCGACTGTATCATTGAATTTTACAGTGATGGTCTTACCGCCTACTTCCGGAATGTCGAAAAGAATGGTATAGGCAGTAGCAGCCTTCAGACCAGTGAATTCAGAAAGGGAGCTTTCGTATTTCTGAGTCTCACCCTGCAGAACATAGTTGACAGTGAACTTGTATCCGTCAACAAATGCAGCTCTTGTCTCTCCCTTTACAAATGTAGCGAGAGTGGTAGTGCTGCGCACGATGCTGAAGGTGTAGTCCTTGAAATACTCCTTGAAGATATCCGAGCAGGATACCTTTACGACAGTATTGCCGAGGCTTACCGGTATGGAAACCTTGGTAACCTGTCCTCCCTGGACAGCAAATGTCTGAGTTCCTGTGAAATAAGGCTTGTCGAAGCCTTCCTCCTCCAGAGAACCATACTCTGCCGTTACTGAATAATTACCTGCAGGAAGCTGTCTGGAAGGATCCCATTCAGAGACCTTTCCCGCCCACACCTGAGCAGACGATGCATCAAGAATGGTAAGGGTGAAGTCACCTGCAGAAGGTAATGCAGTGTAGTCAGAAACCTGACTCCTTGTCAAGACATCAGTGACATTCTGGTTGTTGGAAACCTCGAAAGCCACATGACCATCTCCGACCGTCTGATTCTTGGTGCATGAAACAGCAGCCAGGATCAGCATAGCACTCATGATTTTTACAAAGTGTTTCATCGTTTCTGGTTTTTGAATCTTATATTAATTATTGATATATACTTTTATGTTGTCGAGATAGAGATAATAGATAGCGTTAGCAGCTATCACGCTTGTAGTTCGGTCAGTACCAGCCCAGAACACGATTCTGGTAGAAGATGTCGCTGATGAGACGTTTACAAGACTGTGATGCATCATGCTTACATCTTCCGAAGCATAGCGTTCTGACTCTGCAATCACTGTCGATTTATTATCTATATTATTATAATTCTCTCCATTTATTGCAGAAGACTCCGAATTGGTATGTGTACCTATGATATAATGTGCCTGTTTGCTCGCTGAATCATCACGGTTATATCCAGGCGGTACATAGAAGGCATGATCGAATTCGACCGCGACATTCACGCTTGTACCGCTCTTCAGATATTTGAGAGCCGGAGTATCGAAACGTCCGCAATAACGTCCGACAACCCAGCCGCCACTTTCATATCGGCTGTTGATCCTTATGCAATCGCCCTCAAGAATGCTGAATCTGGCAGCATTCCAGCCTGATTCAGGCATATAGCCATCAAGCAGATATCCCTTGAGGTTTCTGTCGGTATCAACTGAAGCTGCATAATCATCATCGTGGGCTGTCGCCAAAGCATCTGTGAAGTCCGCATAGACAAGATACGGCACATCACCCAGATCAAGAACGATCCTGTTGCCGTCGTAAGTCATCATATCCGCTGTAATCGGACGCTCAACCAGAGCGTGCTCGGTCTCATAGGTATATGTTGCGACTCCGGACGTAATGGAGCTGATTATCAGATCATAAGCCTCTTTGCCATCTGCTCCAAAAGCCTCGACGGAATGTCTGAAGTTTCCATTGCCTTCTGCCGAAGTATTGGTATATCTGTACCATTCTCCTCCATTGAAGGAAATACGTACATTGGATAAAGGCTCGCCGATATGATTGTCACGGACTATCATGGTAAGTCTGTAATACTCTTCGATGGAAACCGGCTTGATCTGCACCGGAGTAGAATGGCCTGCTGCAAAGGTCCTTCCGGACAAAGATATCGGGTCTATCGTAGCCTTGTACTTCTGCGTATAGGCCGCAAGATTCATGTAATCCGATGAGGTATATGTACCGTTATAAGGGAATACAGCAGCACATGCAAAAGAAGCATTATCAAAATCCGCCGATGCACCTATCGGCTCAGCAAGTTCCAAGGTGATTGTGTTTGTACCATTGCTGAGAACGGCAGCCGACGAAGGAGCCGATATATCCGCAGTCACTGTACCTGCAATATTCTGAGGCATCGAAATCACGATCTGCTCGATATCCTCTCCGATCGTGCCGTACTCCGATGGCAGCCAGAACCTGAACTGATGCATCAACCTGTTCATTCTCAAGGACATGCCGGAGTGGTCATCGGGATCCGGAATAGAAGTAAGAGGGCCATGCTCCACAGGTGTCGCAATCATGATATCCGCGCCTCCGGAAGCTTTTCCGTCCTGTAGGGCCGGAAGATCGAATGTAGCATTTGTTCCGCTTACCGAAGCCGGAACCGGATAGCAGCACATATAAGTATATGTACCGTCAGCCATAGCAGACGGAAGCGTTGATGAAAAGAATCCACGCTGGCAGTCTATTCCATATGTCGTGAATACCTGATTTGACAATGCATAAGACCCGGTCGAAGTCCTTGCCCATACTGCAAGTTTATCACCGGCTGTCCATGCGGCCGAAAGGCCATTCGAAAGCATCTCCGTACGTGTCGCACTTCCTCCTGCATATATACCGACCTTCTGTGTGCCAAGGTCCTGGACTCTGTCAATTTCAGTAAAATCGAACTGACAGGATATAAGCAGAGACAAGGAAGACAATATCAGGAACGTACGGATTTTATCTATCCATATTCGTCTCATTTCGGTTAAGAATATTCTGCAAAGTTATAAAAAAATGCATAATTGCAAAAACCAGGCTTGACAGAAGGCATTATATGCCAATTTATCAGTCGAACGGCAAAAAACATAACGGTCACTTCGATAAAAATTGCTATATTTGCACGATTATGTCTCTTTTAGAATATGGCAAACGAAATCATAAATAACAATTACGGCGACGAGAACATCAGGACGCTTGAAGGTGTGGAACATATCCGCCTCAGGCCGGGAATGTATATCGGAACACTCGGCAACGGAGAAGATCCTGCAGACGGAATCTATGTACTCCTGAAGGAAGTGGTCGATAACTCCATCGATGAATTCTCGGCCGGCTACGGCAAGCAGATCCTGATAAACGTTTCAGATAAGGAAGTATCAGTCAGAGACTTCGGACGAGGCATTCCTCTCAATTCAGTGGTCAAGGCTGTCAGCATCCTCAATACAGGAGGTAAATATGACTCAAAAGGCTACAAGAAGTCTGTGGGTCTGAACGGTGTGGGTCTCAAGGCGGTCAATGCCCTTTCTTCACACTTTTATGTAGAGGCATACCGCGACGGAATGTGCTCATTTGCAGAATTCAGCGCCGGCAAGCTCGTGACTGACGGAATGAAGGAGACAAAGGAAAAGAACGGAACATTCGTGAAGTTCATTCCTGACGACAATCTTTTCGTAGGATACTCATACAACATCGAGTTCGTAGAGTCGATGATCAAGCACTATTCATATCTGAAAAAGGGTCTGACACTCAACCTCAACGGAACCGCATACAAATCTGAGAACGGTCTTCTTGACCTGATCAACGAAAAGATGTCCGAGGAGCCGTTCTATGCACCTATCCATATTTCCGGAGAGGATATAGAGATTGTAATCACCCATGGCAGCAGCTATGGCGAGAACATCACATCATTCGTCAACGGACAGAACACACGCGACGGAGGAACTCACCTTGCTGCCGTCAGAGAGGCTGTTTCCAAGACCCTCAAGGAATTCTTCAAGACCTATTCGAAGAAGGACTTCGACCCGCAGGATATCCGTCAGGGCATAATCGGAGCCATCAGCATCCAGATCCAGGAGCCTATCTTCGCGAACCAGGCCAAGACCAAGCTCGGATCGACATACATGTGGAACACGGAGATAGAGAACGAGGACGGTACGCGAAGCTATGACATCGGACCGACTATCCGTAGCTTTGTCAACGACTTCGTCAAGACAAATCTTGACAATTACCTCCACATGCACAAGGAGATAATCCCAGCCCTTCAGGAAAAGATCGTTTCTTCTGAAAAGGAGCGTCAGGAAATTTCTTCTATCCAGAAGAAGACCAAGGAGCGTAACAAGCGTTCAAGCGTTTACAACAAAAAGCTCAGAGACTGCAAATACCATTATAAGGACAAGCTTCCTGCTGCAAAGGAGGAGCTTCGTGAACTTACCAGCATATTCATCACTGAGGGAGACTCTGCCAGCGGAACCATCACAAAGGCACGAAACGCAGAGACTCAGGCAGTATTCTCTCTTCGAGGAAAACCTATAAACAGCTATAAGGAAAGCCGCAAGAAGATAGCGGAAAATGAAGAGCTCAACCTGCTGATAAACGCCCTCGGACTTGAGGAGGACATAGAAGACCTCAGATACAACAAGATCATCGTTGCAACCGATGCCGATGACGACGGAATGCATATCCGAATGCTCGTACTGACATTCTTCATGAAATACCATCCTGACCTCATCAGAAGGGGCCACGTCTATATCCTCCAGACCCCGCTTTTCAGAGTCAAGAACAAGAATACTGTACGCTACTGCTACAATGCCGAAGAAAAGGAGGCAGCGATCAAGGAACTCAAGACCAAGGTTGAGATCACACGTTTCAAAGGTCTCGGAGAGATTTCATGGGACGAGTTCACTGGCTTCATCGGAAAGGACATGCGTCTGGACAAGGTAAGACTCAGCGACGAAGAGCCTCTTGCTGACATCATGGAGTTCTATATGGGCAAGAACACTACGGAAAGACAGGAATTCATCGTCCAGAACCTGCGTACAGCACAGGAATTGGAAGACGTAAACATTTAATCATCACGGCCCTCGGGCCTCATAATGACAGACGCTATGTGGAGAAAATTCTGCGGATGGCTGCTCCGCACATTGGGTTGGACTGCAGTTGACCCGGTAGCCCCTGAAGACAAGTGCATAATTCTCGGTGTCCCTCATACATCTATCTGGGACTTCGTGATTTCATACCTTTATTATACCTCTGTAGGAGGAAAACCATATTGCATGGTCAAGGGAGAGCTGTTCTGGGGTCCTCTCGGCTGGCTTCTCAGAAAGCTCGGAGGTATTCCTGTCGATAGAAAGAGAGGAAGCAACGTAGTTCTCAGCGTCATCAAGGAAATGAAGGCTAAGAAGACAGTCCATCTCGCTCTTGCTCCGGAAGGAACACGCCAGCCGGTAAAACGATGGAAGACCGGTTTCCACACTATAGCACGCGAAGTGGGCTGTCCTGTTTACATGGGGTATTTCGATTGGGGAACAAAACGTATCAGCAGAGGACATAAAGTCGAGCTGACAGACGATGCCAAGGCTGATATGGCTAGGATACAGGCGCTTTACGAAGAGATGCATCTCGTCGGAAAGCATCCTGAAATGTACATCACTCACTAAACCTAAATATTATGATTCAATTGTACAAGCGTATGCAGAGGATGAGGGAAAAATATGTCGATACCCTCGCCAAGCTGTACGAGTATGCGACCACTGTGTACTCAAAGAAACAGTACACACAATGGTATGATACCAAAGAAGGTGGTTATACATACAATTCATTCAAAGCTGCATGTGACAGCCTCTCAAAGAAGCTGACACAATATGGAATCGGAGCCGGCGATAAGGTAGCTATCCTTTCGCAGAGCATGCCGAACTGGTCTGTTGCATTCTTCAGCATAGTTCCGTTCGGAAGAATAGCGATTCCGATACTCCCAGACAGTTCAGAAAATGAAGTATCAAACATCCTTGAGCATTCAGAGAGCAAGGTGATCTTCGTATCACAGAAGCTGGCTCAGAAGGTCAATCAGACTTGTCGTGACAAGATGACCCTCGTCATAGACATCGACACTTTCGAGGTGATCCAGGCTGATGATGAAAAGTTCACATGCGACGGAAGGACAACAGTTCCTACCCCTGATGACATCGCGACCATCATCTATACCTCCGGCACTACAGGAAGTGCAAAAGGCGTGGTGCTCACTCACAGGAACCTTGCTTCCAACGTGATCACATGCTATCACTCATGCAAAAGGACGGAAAAGGACAGATGGCTCTCGGTGCTTCCTATGGCACACACTCTTGAGATGACCCTCAGCATGCTTTACCCGATGTATTGCGGTGCGACAGTCTATTATCTGCCTAAGCCGCCTGTAGCCTCACTGCTTCTCAAGGCTCTGCCTATCGTAAAGCCGACAACAATGCTTACAGTTCCGCTTATCATCGAAAAGGTCTATAAAGGCAGCGTGCTTCCTACAATAAAGAAGAGCCGTACCCTGACCTGGATGAACGAGCACATGAACGGACTCATGTGCAAGATCATCGGAATGAAGCTCAAGAAGACATTCGGAGGAAAGATTTCATTCTACGGTATCGGAGGTGCCAAGCTTGATCCTGAAGTAGAGAACTTCCTGCTCAAGGCAAACTTCCCATATGCGATCGGATACGGCCTTACAGAGACCTCCCCATTGCTCGGATATGCAATGCATGGCTGGAGGGCTGTCGGTTCGTTCGGATACCCTGTCTATAATGTCAAGCTCAAGCTCCACAATGTGAATCCGGAGACCGGTGAAGGAGAAGTTGTCGCAAAAGGTCCGAACGTAATGCTCGGCTACTACAAGGATCCGGAGCGTACAAAGAGCGTATTCACGGAGGACGGCTGGTTCCGTACAAGCGACATAGCTATCCAGGACGAAAAAGGACGTTATTTCATCAAGGGACGTAACAGCAATATGATCCTCGGCCCTTCTGGAGAGAACATCTATCCGGAGGAGATCGAGAATGTGATCAACAACCTTGAGGGCGTAAGCGAATCTATCGTAGTAGAACGTGAAGGAAAGCTTGTAGCCCTTGTGCAGCCTAACGAAAACTTTGTCGAGTGGAACAAGGAAAGCGAAGACAAGCTTTATGAAAAGCTCAATGCATGGAAGGCCAAGCTGCTCAAGCTTACAAACAAGAGTGTAAGCAAGGCCTCGCAGGTAAGTTCAGTAGAGGTCATGAAGGAGCCGTTCGAAAAGACAGCGACCCAGAAGATCCGCCGCTTCAAATACAAGGAGTCAGCTCCGACCGTTGAAGAGGAAAAGAAAGAAAAGACAGAAAACAAATAATGCGAAAAAGAGGATGACATGAAAAGTCATCCTTTTTTCTTATCTTCGAATGGTAGTTTTGGAGAGGAGGTACGTCTTATAGGCGGAATTACAGCTGAACTGATTTTATGAAATTGTTTTACAAGATTACATTTCTCATTGTGCTGATGACGGCGGCCGTGTTTGAGGCACCCGGGAAAAAGGAGGATCTGCCTACCATAAAGGAACAGATGGAGAAGATACATCTGCTTTTCAATATGAACTTCATCTATGACTCCTCCATATCACTGGACGTACCGACAGACGCAAAGCCGGACCCTGAAAGCCAGACGCTTGAGGAATGTCTTGAAACGTTGTTCAAGGACACCGACATCGGTTGGGAGGTCCACAAGAGATATATTATCCTGACACATAAGGACAGGAAACGCAAACCAAAGGACTACACCATCTTCATAGAGGAGCAGCGTGATACCTTGAACGAATCAAGGATAACGGCCTTGACGGGAAAGGACCGCAACATTACTCAGACCGGATTCAAGAGACTGGACAAGAAAAAGTTTGATATGGTATTTGCTGTATTGAGTTCTCCTGACGTGATCAAGACACTGCAGCAGCTTCCGGGAGTCGCCACCGGTACGGAACTTCTTTCAGGAATGTATGTGAGAGGTGGAGACGGCGCAGACAACCTTTACCTTCTGGATGGGGTCTCCTTATATCAGGTGAGTCATCTTCTCGGTCTGTTCTCATCATTCAATACGGATGTCGTGGAGTCGCTTGACTTCTATAAGAGCGGCTTCCCTGCAAGATATGGTGGCAGGCTGTCATCTGTCGTTGACGTCAGGACCAGAGACGGTGACTATGAAAATTATCATGGTCTCTTTTCCATAGGGCTGCTGGACGGAAGGTTCCAATTCGAAGGTCCGATAGTAAAGGGCAAGACCTCCTTCAATATAGGATTGAGGCGAAGCTGGCTGGATTTGATCACCGAGCCGGTAAGCCTCATAATCAGCAGGAATCAGGAAAGAAATTTCAGGATAAAGTATGCATTCTGGGACATGAATGCCAAGCTCACCCACAAGTTTTCAGAAAAAAGCAAACTATCCCTCGATCTTTATGGCGGAAGGGATGCAGCTAAATTCATCTCCGGAGAAGGATATGAGGAATATGACTACGGCACCAAACTGGAAAAAGCCTACTATAATGATGCGGCAATAGGACTGGAATGGGGCAACTTTGTCAGCCAGGTCAACTGGCACTACGGAATTTCAGAAGAACACGAACTGGCGCTCAAGGCCTATTTCAGCAAGTACAGTTCCTTGTTCTCATTTAAAGAAGAAATTAAGGAAGGAGCTCTGGAAGAAATCCTGAACAGCACATATAAATACGGAGAGAACCGCTCCAGAACCTCAGATGTGGGTTTTAAGGCCGACTTCAGCCTCAGAGCTGGAGAGAAGCACCACATAAGATATGGAGCAGGATTCCAGTATCACATATATTCACCTGACTACTACACCGACAGGAAGGCGTCAGATAACGGCAATGTCATTGTCGATCAGCACCTCAAGGGAAACGACAGAAGACAGACATACGAACCGTCAGCCTACATAGAAGACGAGATTGCATTTACAGACAGGTTGACTGCAAACATCGGACTGAGGTACTCTGTAATATTGGCTGACGGAGCAGCATATCATAGTCTTCAGCCACGTGCAGCGTTGAGATTCGGATTGACCGACAACACATCACTGAAGCTGTCATACAGCGAGATGGTGCAGAATGACCACCAGATCGCCTCCAACTATCTTCAGCTTCCGACCAATTTCTGGATGCCGTCCACCAGCAAGATCGCTCCCAGCCATTCCAGACAGGTCTCCGGCGGTATATACAGCAATCTTCCCCATAATATAAGATTCAGCACGGAGGCTTACTTCAAGACAATGGACAATCTTCTGGAGTTCCGTGGCAAATGGGGCATATATCCACCTATACACCTATGGGAGGAGGCCATGGTCACCGGCAAGGGACGCTCATGGGGAATTGAGAGCGAACTTGAATGGTCAGACGAAAAGACCTCACTTGCAGTATATTACACTCTCTCATGGAGTCAGAGGTATTTCGAAGAATTCTATCCTGACTGGTACAGGGACAGGAATGACAACAGACACAAACTGACACTGACAGCGACAAGGAAACTGGGCAAGAGATGTGAAGTATATGGCAGCTGGAACTTCCATAGCGGAGGTTACATGACGGCAGAAGCCCAATCTCTGGCACCGGACGAAATAGGAGTATGGCCAGAAACATTCTTCACCATGCCGAACAACATCAAGCTGCCGGATTATCACAGGCTTGACGTCGGCTTCAATTTCAGGAAAACCACAAAACGAGGAAACGAGAGCATATGGAATCTGAGCATCTACAATGTTTACTGCCACATGAACCCGTTCATCAGCTACATTGATGCAGACTACGAGTTCACAAAAGACAATCTGTATGGATTCAATTTCATCGGAGAAGCTTTCGGAATCATTCCGATACTCCCATCATTCAGCTACACTCTCAAATTCTAGGATATGAACGCAACACATAAGATCTGTCTTCTCCTGCTTTGCATAGCGTCACTTACAGGATGCAGATACACTTTCGACATAGAAGACAATGGCCTGAAGCCATGCCTGTGCATGAAGGCATACATATGCGCAGACTCACTTACAACCATAGATGTCTATAAGGCTGTCCCGGTCCAGTCTGCCGGTAAAGCCGACATGAGCCTCGTTTCGCCGTCATATTCATTGAAAAGAAACGGCAAGGAAGTCGAAACTTCATCGAAAGAGATATCAGACTACGGAATAAACCTGCAATGCGAAGAATTCAAGGAGGGAGATAATCTGGAGCTTACATTCAGCGCTGATGGGCTTGAGACTGCCGTTGCTACGACCAGCATACCCGGTCTTTTCCCTGAATTCACATACAGGACATACAAGGATGAATACGGAGACAACTGCATATCGATCGATTACAAAGACGACAAAGACAGCAAGGACTATTATGGAATCTCAATAGAGACCCGAAGGACAGTCACAGTACATCCGGGACATGAGCCTCTTATCTTTTATGGATACGCCTCACCTCCAAACGATCATAATGATTTGAGCCTGGACCACTTCGCATACGCCCCCGCTGTAAGCTACTTTGGTGACGGCGCGATATATATATGGGCAGACGAAGACCATGCTGACGATACATACGAAGTCATATATACGACATCAGGTACGTCATCTGAAAAATCAGAACTAGCGATACGCCTGCATCTGTTCAAGCTGTCGAGGGAAATGTACTATCAACTGTATGCGGAATACGATTCCTCATATAACCCATTCTCTTATACAGGCTTTTCCTCACCGTCATTCGCTTACTGCAATGTAATGAAAGGGTGCGGATATTTCTGTGCATATTCGAAGAATCATTCCGAATGGATTGAAATAGACAAGGAGTAGGACATGAAACACAGCATATATATATTATTGATGCTCAGCATATTGCTGAATGGCTGCCAAGGCTACATCGGAGGTCTTGACGACAGCAACGTACAGATCGTACAGCTGGTTTTCATGAACAGAAGTTCACACGACATAGAGCTGATCGTTAAGGATCCATGCTGGAGTGAGGAGCCGGATACTATCAGGCTGGAAAAGGGAAACGGGCTATGGAAACATGACTTCGGAAGCGAATATACCTACACGAACCATTTTTTTGATGAAGCTGAAATAGTGGTGGACGGCAAGGAAAGATTCCTTTTCGAGGACACGAGCATACCTTACAGTCCATGCTCGCTGAATCCCCTTAACGACAGCAAGGGAGTTTACTATGTCTATGATTTCAATGAAAAGGCCTATGCTGGAATAAAGAAGGCATTCGAGGACTTGAGGACGTTCGTCATGACCGATATGCCTCCTTCATACATAGTGCATGACACCCTGATTACCGCCGGTTCATCTGAGGCCCTGTTCAGGACACTCTTCCCTGCCCCATCCGTAAGAAAGTCTCTCAAGCTTGGCTCTGTGGTCGGAAAAGAAGCCGAAGGCATAGACATGATAAGGATATATGAAGAAGATGGGATCGCTCCTGGTCAGGTGGAAACCGATGAAGAAGAGTATTCCGGAGGCAGAAAGGATAGCCCTTACATTTCATATTACAGTTTAGAAGAACTCAGCCAGATAGGGCTGGCACACTTCGGCTGTGATTTTGGAGAACTGACAGGAAGAAAGGATATGGACAGATTCTGCGGATGCATATACTCAAGTGTGGACATCAGACGCAGGGAAACACTCCAGGATAGTCCGGAGACTTCGGAATTCATGATGAATCTAGCAGACGGAAAAGCTGTCGTCAAATCGATTACATACGGTAATGTAAGGTTGTTGCTTGCCGAAGCTGACTGTATGCATAGGAAGCTGATGAACTACCTTTACTTCAACGTTCTGACAGATACGGAAAGACCTACCTTATTTGTGCCTGATGTAAAATACTACCTCCTGAGCCTAGACGAAAACGGATCCTTCAGATGCAAGAGCGGAGGAGTGGAGATCGTGAATGAATATCTTGATGAGTCAGGAGCTGGCCCTACAGTAGCTATCGACTACTCTCTGGCTGACAGCACAGGTTCAGCATACGTACATATCCATAACATTTTCGACTAAAAGCATCAGAATAAAATAAGAGTCCGGCTAAAATCTTAGCCGGACTCTTGATATTTATAAGTCTGCTGAAATTACTCAGCTACGATCTCATACTTGAAAGTACCCTTCACGTCGCGGTAGCACTTTACTGTAGCCTCGTATGTACCGAGCTCCTTAGCTGCCTCAACAGTGATGTCCTTCTTGTCAACCTCGATTCCTACTGCTGCAAGAGCCTCAGCAAGCTGAGCTGTAGTTACTGAACCGTAGATCTTTCCTGACTCGCTTACCTTTACAGCAACCTGTACTGTAGTCTCTGCAAGCTTAGCTGCAAGAGCCTCAGCATCGCCAACGAACTTAGCGATCTTGTGAGCCCTCTGACGAAGGTTCTCAGCGTGTACCTTCTTTGCAGAAGGAGTTGCCATGATTGCGAAACCCTGTGGGATAAGGTAGTTGACAGCGTATCCTGTCTTTACATTGACGATATCGTCTGCGTGGCCAAGGTTAGCCACATCCTTCTTAAGAATAATCTCCATATTGCTGTCCTCCTTATTATTTCAAAAGGTCTGTTACGTATGGAAGAAGTGCAAGATGTCTTGCTCTCTTCACTGCCTGAGCCACCTTTCTCTGGAACTTGAGTGAAGTACCGGTGAGACGACGAGGAAGGATCTTACCCTGCTCG
>RHMF01000110.1_pt1 | contig 31803 bp, 21 predicted proteins | sample 5365151 | NCBI WGS metagenome assembly RHMF01 (sample SAMN10266501, study PRJNA497801) | feces metagenome | isolation source: feces | host: Bos taurus | place: China: Prairie of Fairy Mountain | collected 2017-08-14 | reverse complement strand
ATAAAAACATCATCTGATCCAATGTGGCAAAAGCCTTGAAGTCGTCTTCTGATTCATGACCCGGATAAGGTGCATAGAAATGGTGCTGCATATGCTCGTCACATGCATTTCTCCATGTAAGTACATATGAAACAGGATAATCCTTCACAGAAGTATAAAGCACTTCCGTCCACCATTTAGCATCCTTCACACCTTCATAGCCGGTCTCTGTGACAGCCATGAGCTTGCCATGCTCATCTGCGAAAGCTTTTGTTATATCAAGCGCATTCTTCATATTACCGATATACTTCTCGCGATCATTTCCCGAATAGCAGTCAAAACCTACCATATCGATGATTTCATCGCCCGGATACCTTTCGCCGAATACCTCGACAGAAGTAAGCTCGCCTGCTCCCGGAGAGTATGCCCAGACCAGATTGTCAAGACCTCGTTCCTTTGCCATATAGTCATAAGTCATCTGCCAAAGAGCCTTATACTGCTCTGTAGTGCAAAGCCTCTGGCCCCACCAGAACCAGCTTCCTGTATGCTCATGCCAAGGTCTCCAGATGACAGGTACAAGTTCTCCATCAGCAGTCTTGATGGACCCGAGGAAATCTGCTGCATTAGAAAGCCAGCCCATAAAATATTCATGCTTCTCCCCGCCTGGAAGTATGGAAGCGACCACCTGATCCGATGTCACGTCCCAAGCATCGCCTCCTGTCAGAGGATTGCGCGGATGCCATGAGAATGTAACCACGCCGCCACGTTCATGGTGAGCTACAGCCGAAGCACGCATATGGTCAAAGTCATTCTTATCAAGATTTGCAGGCCAGTCAAGCTCGATACCACCCAGATCCATACCATAAACTGCAGGATATTTTCCGCATGTTGCATATACATCCGACTGTACATACTCCGTCGCATCATCTGCAAGTTTCCATGAATGGCCATACATCAGGTCGTCCTGATGGCCGAACATTACCTTCCCCTGTTCAACAAGAGAATCGAGGCGTTCTATAAGAGCGGAAGCAGGAGTCTGCGAATCAGACTCCTGAGAGCCTCCGCATGAAATGGTTGCGATTGCCGCAGCAATCATAAGAATAGGTTTCAGTGTGTATTTCATTACTTTGGTGCATTATTATATACATCATCAAGAGTGAGGACATTGTCATATGAAGATATCAATGCCTCGATAGCAGCCTTGGCTGCCGTAGAGCAATATTCTCCGGTACCATGATTGATGAATGCATGGCGCTCATTGCCGGAACCTGCCGCTCCATTGTCCCAGATCATGGACGGAATGCCATACATCTTGGACAGTTTTGCATAATATTTAAGATAATACTGCTGGAAAGACTGCTCACGTGCCGATGCGCGGTTCACACAGCCGAACTCTCCGAGGTAAACCGGAATGCCCTTGGAAACATAGTTTGAATAAAGCTTTTCAAAAGTCTTCTTAAGGTCTGCTTCATTGTCTCCTGAAGCCTTCTTTGAAGAATTTCCGGTATGGCCCCATTCCGAATATTTTGCTGTAAGAGTATATTCTGAAGGATCATAGCAATGCACAGATACCAGCAGGCGGTCCTTTACCGTATCCTCAGGAAGCTTGAGAGCTTCGATCGCCAGATCGGCATTTGTGCAATAAGCCGGTATTCCAAGGAAACGGTCCGCATTTTTTCCGCCTGTTCCGCGTACTGCATCGACAAAAGCCTTGTTCCAGGCATTGAGACATGCATACTGCTTTCCGCCGTCCGTCCTGTTGGCTCCCAAACCCCATTTGCCGTCATGTATCTCATTGAAAGCTTCAAAGATCAGAAAATCTCCCTTGTCCTTGAATTTTTCAGCAATCTGTGCCCACATGGCGGATATCTGTGCCAGAATCTGCTTCTGCATTTCAGAATCTCGTGCAGCTCCGGCAATGTTGAGCCAGAATTTGCTGTCCGCACCGTCATGATGCATATTGATGATGGCATTCAGTCCAGCATTCTCTGCATATCCTACCACTTCTGCCACTCTGTCAAGCCATGCTTCCTCTATCTTATAGTCAGGAGCCTCTCCAATATGTCCCAGCCATGTGACAGGTATGCGCACGGTCTCGAAACCTGCAGCCTTGATCTTATTGAAAGCGGCCTGCGTTGCCTTAGGATTGCCCCAGAAGGTCTCGCCCGATACTCCATTGTTATGAGCATCGAAATGATTTCCGAGATTCCAGCCTATTCCAAGTTTCTCAGCCATCTGCCATGCAATGCTTCCGTCCGGCTTCGGATCCTCCGTATTTTCATTGTTCCCTCCTCCGTTTCCGCCTTGTTCTGCAGTACCTGCGGCCTGAGTGACATTGACATATTTCTTCTCATTGCCTGCCACGACAGAAATCCTGCTGGTCCTGATAACGGTCTCGGTATTCTTGGCTGCCTTTATCGTTACAACTGTCTTATAATCGGACCCTTTATTTCCTTTGGAAGCTGTAATCCAGTCATCACCGGGCACAATATAAAGATTCTGGACGGCCGTAACTGTAAATGTCTGCTCACCTCCCTCTGCTGTAAAAGTCAGAGAGGTCTTGTCCACGGACAAGTTCACCACATCAGGCTTTTCCTGAGGAGTCTCAGGTTCGCATGCCGCAGCAAGAATGAGTGACATCAATAAGAATATGATCCTTTTCATATTATGCTATTTTAAAGATGGCATATCCTCACGGTTGAGAACATAAGGACTGCCTATTACATTCTTCCAATGGTCAAGGGTATTGTATGACCAATCAGGAGTATTCAGAGCCAGATTGCCGTTGGAATCCGTAGTACACCAAACCATGAACCACGACCATCTGTTTCCGGCATCCATGCATTTGCCCGGATCAGGAATATTGCCACACTCGCTTATGGTCACAAGCTTCTTTCCCTTTGTAAGATCTACAAGAGCCTGATACTGACGCTCCTTTGCATTTGTATTCGACTCATATATATCGACTCCGAGAATATCCACATACTCGTCTCCAGGATACCAGTCAAGAAACTTATCCTCAGCTCCCTTTGTCACATCCACAGTCCATACCCAGATAAGGTTGTCGAGACCATATACATTCACCAGCTGGTCATAAAGAAGCCTCCATAGCTGCTTGCAAGGCTCCGCGCCATGCCTTCCCCACCAGAACCAGGCTCCGTTCGGCCCGTAAAGGTCATAATTTCCGGCAGCCTCATGGAGAGGACGCCATATTACCGGAATATTCTCATTTTCAAGAAGCTGGAGATAGCCCGCCACTTCCTCAATGTCCTTCATGATGAAATCATGCTGCCATGTTCCTTCCTTCACAGCCTCCCTGATGTCGAAAGAAGTCTTGTCGCAATAGAAATTATATCCGTCAAAATTGTATTCATTCACTCCTTTGTCCCAGTCAGCCTTGCTGTTCGGCACATTCCAATGCCACATATAATTTACAAGACCATTGGCCGCCCACTGCTCCTTCGCTGCAGAGATATCATTGTAGTTCTGCACCCAGCTCCAATTGTCAGGTGTCGGAGAGAACTGAAGGAAAAGGAAGTCATATCCTGCCAATGCTGGATGCTTTCCTGTCTTCTGATATATGAAATCAACGAAATCGTTCTTGTGGGAATGACTCGACTGCACACCTGACAGAGTCTTCTTTCCACTCTGTCCGATCAGGAAATCATATACCTTCTTCGCCTGTGGTGAAGCATCAGGATTGACAAGAGTCTTCACCGGATCAAGTACAGAAGGAACATATGGCTCTACATATTTCATAGAGAAAGTTACACGTACCTCTTCCGAAGTCTCCTGATTCGCTGCGAAGCCCTGTACAGCTCCCTTAGGCACCGTTACCGTATAAGTACCTCCGGCAACAAGCCCCGAAAGATTTATGCTCAATGTCGCATGATACGGATAGATCTTCTCGATTTTCGCACCTCCGGTCACAGATACTGACGCACCTCCGGACACATACTTGATATTCTGATCGAAAGTCAGGGTCACGGTCAATGACTCTCCTGTCAGGTCTGACGCACCGTCAGCCGGCACACTTCCCAAGAGTTGCGGCGCAGCCGCCGGTGCCGGCGGATCTACCTCCTTGCCACAACCTGCCAGAAGTGCTCCGAAACATATTATACCCAATAAAAATCTTTTCATAATTCGTTTATTTAATAAGTCAGCCTTGGCTGACGCGACCGGAGGTCGCCGGTTCGAACGATAGTGAAAACCGTATGCCCCTGGGGGCTGTCACCGCAGGTGACCGGGGGTAAACGGAGCCAAAATCGCTGATTTTGGTTCCCAAGGAGGCGGTCAGGCCTCCCTGGGAAATATAGGGATTACAGAAGAGTAATCTTTGTACACTTGGTGTTATCACCATTGAGGATGAATGTACCTCCCCACCACTGCTGTTTAAAGGCAGCATCAAGCATCTCCTGAGTCAATGTAAGACCAAACTTGCCACCGTTTGCATCAAGGTCATATTCGGTGAACTTACCGCCTTCTGTATCAGCACCGACCGCACAGATGCTCTTGTATGTAGGTCCCCAGTGACCCTCTACGATCTCAACCTTCCAAGGGTCAGCACCGATCTGCTCGAAGTAGAAGTAAACGATCTGTCCTGGCTGTGCACCGGCCTGCTGGAGTTCGAGACCAGCATCCGAAAGCATTGTCGGATGGTTACCCCAGTCATCAGCAATAGCTTCACCTTCCCAAAGAGTAGTCTCCTGAGAAATCTCCTGAAGAATCTCGATCTTAGTAAAGATCAGATCTGAGCCCTGAATGAGTATTCCTACATTCTTGATGTTTTCATCGCCATAATCACCCTTCTTTGCCTGGATGTTATCAAGAATCTCCTGAGTCAATGTAACTTCTGTACAACGATCGAGGATACCGTCAGAGAACCAGCCATAGATATCTGTAGGAACGAGAGTATTAGATCCGATTTCAGGGAATGTAAGTCCTGTCCAGTCACCATAGTTAATCTGTGCCTGAGCCCAAACCTGATCCTTCTGAGTATAATATAACCTCATCTTTGCGCCAGCCTTGACACCTTCAAACTTATCAGTTGTCACACATACTCTACCGCCTACGCCCCAGGTGATATCAGTACGTCCTTCCCAACCTGTAATGTAGTTGATCTCAAGGAGCACCTCGATAGGAGTAGCAACCATCTCGCGGTCTCCATTAAAGAGATCGAAGTAGATATTATATGAACCAACCTTATTCCATGGCATCACAAATGAGACTTCCTCATCAGTACGTGTGAAATAAGACTGAACCTTTACATCACCGATAAAGATATTTTCAACGAGCATGAAATTCGCTCCGGTAAGAGTAACCTTTGCTCCGATATGTTCTGCTGAAGGCATTGAATTAACTATTACCAAAGCATGGTAATTCATCTTTATTTCTTCTGCAGACTCAACTGTCACACCATTTGCCAATGTAAGGACAATCTTACCTGAAACCGATGTAGCATCTGTAACAACTTCCAAAGTTCCATCTTCATTGACTACGAATTCAGCTGCTTTTCCGCCAAGAGTTGCACCTGTAACGAGGTCAAGGTCTGAACCCTTTACAGTAATGTTTTCGTCACCTGCATAAAGCTCGAGAGGAGTAACCTCTGTAATCACAGGCTTCACAAGCTCGATTGCCTCAGTCTCGACAGTCTTGCCGTTGGCAAGAGTAAGAGCGACTGTACCGTCCGCCGCTGCTGCAGGGATAGTGAAAGAAATCTTACCATCAGCATATGAATACTCGAGAGCAGTACCTGCAAGAGCAGCACCTGTCACGAGGTCAAGATCCTTACCTGATACCGATGCATTGAGACCTGCCTTATAGCGTGTATCTGCAGCAATCGAAAGTCCTGTAGGAACTTTAGTCGTATAAGCGCCTGCCACGAATGCGTCACCTGCGAATGAAACGAGAGTGATCTCTCCGTCAACAGCAGTGTCCGGAAGGATCACTGTGAGTGATTTAGCATCTTCAGCAACTGTGAAATCAGCTGCGACGCCACCGAAATCAGCACTTGCGATCATATTGAGATCCTTACCCTTTACTGTAACAGCATCACCTGCCTTGAGTTCACCTCTGTCAGCGGCATTTACTGTAGGCTGGCCGATAACAAGCTCATCTTCAGAATAGAAGAGGTTTGAAACCAGACCGTCCGGGTTGTTGTTCTCGTCCACGTCAGCAAGAATGATCTTACCTGTCACGGCATTTGCAGGAACAACGACCTTCATTTCATAACGGCTCTGCTCAACAAACTCTGTAACGGTTGCTCCACCCTCGAACTGGATAGCGCGGATATTGTTCATATAGTCACCTGTGATCTTGATCTCCTGACCAGGCATAGCCTCCTTTGGAGAGAAGTCAGTAAAGATGATAGGCTCCGAGTATGTAAGGTCAACGATGCTCTCGAATCTGGCACCATCTTCAGCCACAACAGCGACTTTACCTACCTCAGGTCCATCTACCGGTACGATCACACGGATCTCAGATTTTCTACCCTCGGCAACGACCTCGATGTCAGTAATAGGGTCTATGCCAGGAATTTGCACTTCGGTAACCTTCTGGAGGTTACTTCCGATGATGCGCAACGCACCACCACGGGCTACTGGATTCGGTGCAAAAGCAGCGAATGTAACTGCATCATCGCTGAACTGATCCGTGCTGATCTCCTCAGGAGCACAGCCGGCAAAAGCCATAAGGCATACAGAAAGCAATGCTGCGAATTTGAATATCTTATTCATAATACTTTCCATTTAAGATTATTTACTTGGAACCGCACGGATGTTATCGATCTTGATGATAGGACAGCATTCTGCACCTGTTACTCCACCTCCAAGGACGAACATTGTCAAGCTTGCGAAATCATTAGGAGATGAAATCGGCATTGTTGCCGGACCGCCATCCTTATTGAAGCTGAACTCAGACATAGGAATTGTCACTGTGATCCACTTGCCGTCAGTATGATACTCGCCAGAAGCTTCCCAAGGACGATAAAGAGCACGTGACCAGTTGCCAAGATCGTTCTGCTCACCGTTAAATGCGTGTGCATTGGCTCCTGCTACTGCATCAAATCCTTCAATAGGATTACCTGAAATAGTCACCTGGCTTACAGGCTGGAAAACGATCTGCATAGCACCTGCCTTCCAAGGAGTCTCTGCCGGAATATTCATCTCGAACTTGAGAGACATCTTTGAGTAATCAGAAAAATCAACAAGATTGAAGAGAGCAGGACCAGCGCCTGAAGTAATGTTCTGAGGTGAACTCCAGTCACCGCACCAATACTCGAAAGCATACAGACCGTCATTCCAGTCAGCATTCTCATTGAGCATTGTAGAACCGTCTCCAAGCTGAACATAATTACCGCTGACCGCATTATCGTCAGTAGTGATTGTACGTGCATGCCAGCTGTTCGATGCGTTGGTTGCAAGAGCAGCATCTCCGTCATCATCGAAATCGAACATGATTCCACGGTCATCCATGTACATGAATGGAGAAGCAGTCGTACCTGATGCTGTAGTGATCTTCACCTTGCCAGGAAGAGCAGTCTCAGGTACTGTGAAAGTGAGGGCTGTCTTGGTGATGCTTGTGAAGTTCTCGACTGTAGCATTAGCGAACTCAACTGTAACAGGCTCAGAGAAGAAGTCACCATAGATGGTAGCCTCGGTACCCTGAGGAGCCATTTCGCATGACATCGACTTGATGACAGGAGCTGGTGCAAGGACCTTGAAAGGATATGTTACGGTATCCTTTGCCGCTGTGATCATATAGATCATATCAGTCTGTACGACAGGCATTTCCTTAGGTACATTCACTACCAGAGTATTGCTTGTCATATAGCTTGTATTGAGAATAGCCTGCTGGTCGTTGAACCAGAGCTGGTTGATGCTGCGGAGATTATCTCCGACGAGGCAGATGGCCTCTTCCATGTAAGCCTGCTCGATCATGATGTCCTGATCAGCATACCTCACATAATGAAGCTCAGGCAGACCTTCAGTAGCTACAAATGCATCAGGCTGGTCCTCGCATGAAACTGCAAGGAAACCTGCTGAAACTGCAAGAGCTGCCAATATCTTATTTACTTTCATGATGTTTCCTAATTATTAGAAGTTATATACATAAGTAGCTCTTACATCCACTTCAACAGGATCTTTAAGAAGGTTTGGATTGAATACCACGTCCTCCTGAGGGAAAGGAAGGGTAAAGCAGCCTTCCGGAACATGCTGGTAAGGAGGATCGATAGCGACACCATTCTTGTTAGGCATGTTATAATAAGTGACGGCAGGGTCAACTGTCCATTCAGCAGCTGCAAGATCCCATGCACCATCCACGAATCCGGTCTTGAAGTAGTTTTCACAAGGCTCACCGTATGAGTAAACCTCATTTCTGAGCTGGCGTTCAAGCTCTACCTTCGCGCCAGCCTCATCATAATAAGAGCGACGTACGAAGTCATACCAACGGTCACCTTCTCCAGCAAGCTCAAGACGGCGCTCCTTCCAGATATCTTCCCATGTAACGGAAGTAAGAGGATCGGCACCTGCACGCTCGCGGACGAGGTTCACATATGTGAGGGCGTCTGCGTTGTTTGTATTCACAACTGCCTCAGCATAAACAAGATACACATCGGCAAGACGGAGAATATGTGTAGGAAGCTGATAAGCCATATTTGCAGGAGTAAGACCTGTAGCAGCCTGATGATCGGCTGTATTTCCATAGAGATGCTTGCAGTTCTGAGCTCCGCAAGGACCCTGGAACACACCTGCAGGACCGCCCTTTCCGTATTCCTCATCATAAATGAAGCGGAGAAGGTCGAAGCCGCCCTTGTCTGTCCAGAAATAGTCATAGTCGTCACCTGCCATCATTATTGTAGCCTTGCGACGCTTATCCTTCTCAGTCTTGGCTCTTTCACGAGGATCGTCGAGCGGATCGACTCCGAATGCCTTCATAAGGTCGTATGAAGGGCCGCCCCAACCGCCCCAGAGGTCACCGGTCTCAGAGAAACCTACCATTCCGAGGTCTGACTGAAGAGTGTTCTGCTGAGTCCAAGGATCACGTCCGGCAGACCAGAGCCATGAGATCATAGGCTCGCCAGTCGCATTGTATTGAGCAGGAGAAAGACGGAATATGTCAGAATATTCAGGAGTAAGCGAACGTCCGGAATTGTCGATGACATCCTTTGCATACTTGGCAGCAGCCTCAAGGTCCTCGCTTGAAAGAGTACCTGTCACACCTGCCTTGGTAAGATAAACCTTCGCAAGGAGACCCTCTGCTGCATAATAATCGATGCGGCCGTCCCAGCCTGAAGTCTTCTTAGGGAGAAGCTCCATAGCCTTCTCGAGAGTCACGATGATATATTCGTAAACATTGGCCTTTGTTGCCTTGAATACATTGTTGTACTGGCCTGAAGTAAGAACTTCGGTATTGTCATGAATGATAGGGACCTCACCGAAGGTACGCACCATGAAGAAATACGCAAGGGCCTTGAGGGTAAGAGCCTCTCCGATAGCCTGATTCTTGGCTGCCTGTGAAGGACCTTCCGAATTGAGGATATTCATGATCACAGTATTGGCATGACCGTTTACAGCCCAAAGTGAATAAGACATGTTGACAAGGTCCTGGTCAGTACTGTTTGTTGACCAATCCATATATGGAGAAGAACCCCAGTACATGTTTCCTGACATTACTTCACCGATCTTGATGAAGCCGCGCTGGAAATCGTACCAAGGAGAGTTGTAGATGTAGTTCACACCCTGAAGCACCTGTGCGTCATTTGCATAGAAATTCGCAGTGTTGTAGTTGTCTTCAGTAGGACGGTTGAGGAATTCCTCGCAAGAGGTAAGACCCAATGCAAGCAATCCGACCATCACACCTTTTATAATATCATTAAGTTTCATAATATTTCCCTTTACCGATTAGAATGTAATGTTCAAGCCGAATGAATACATTGTAGGAGATGGATAACGTCCGTTATCGAGACCATAGGTAAGACCTGTAGAGTCCTGTGTAGAAGCACCTACCTCAGGGTCATATCCCGAATACTTGGTGATAGTCCAGAGATTCTGGATATTGCAGTAGAGGCGGAGATTGTCGATCTTAGCCTTGCTCAGCAGCTTCTTAGGGAAGGTGTAACCGAGAGTGAGGTTCTTGAGACGGATATAAGATGCATCCTCGACATAACGGTCGCTGATACGGTCGTTGTCGTTAGGGTCATTGATGGAAGCACGCGGTGTCTTTGTTCCGCTGTTAGCTACCTTGATGTTGGTAATGTCATCAAACCAGCTTGAACCATCCTCATAAACCTTGTCAGGATCGATAGGAACAAGCTTTGCGCGGCTTGAAACAGCATTGAGCTGGTTTGTCCACGGGCTGTTCATATGAGTAAGGGTGATTGCATTGTAGTTGAGGACCTTGTTGCCATAAGAACCGTTGAAGAAAATGCTGAGATCGAAGTTCTTGTAACGGAATGTATTGGTCCAACCGAATGTGAAGATCGGGAGTGGAGAACCGATGTCAGTACGGTCGTTCACGTCGATCTTACCGTCACCGTTGATATCCTTGTACTTGATGTCACCTACCCAGACTGTGTTTCCTCTGTTGTAAACTCCGTCTGAAGGAAGCTTCTCTGCTGCAGGAGATGTATGGATATCATGAAGATCCTCATACACGCCCTCGACTACATAACCGTAGAAGTTGTAGAGAGGCTTGCCGATCTCAGAAACGCAGACAACGTCGCTCCACTGTCCGTATCCGATGAGAGATGCGTTCTCAGTGCCTGAAAGCGAGAGGAGCTTGTTGCGGTTGAATGAAATCTGGAAGTTGCTGTCCCACTGGAAGTCACCTGTGAAAGGATGAGCGTCGATAGTGATCTCGAGACCCTTGTTCTCAATGCTTCCGTAGTTACCCTTAGGAGCTGCGAGAGCAGATGATCCGTTACCCTGGGTACCCATGTAAGAAGGAAGCTGCATAGACATAAGCATGTCCTCAGACTTCTTGTAATATGCATCGATGGTAAGGTTGAGTCTGTCCTGGAAGAAACCGAGGTCGAGACCGAGGTTGTACTGCTCCTGCTTCTCCCAGCGGATAGCTGTATTTGCGATGTTTGCAGGACGGTAGCCCATACCGAGTGATGAAGGCATGCGGCTGATTGATGAACCCCATGCATAGCTTCCGATGTTGGAGTTACCGGTCTGACCCCAGCCGAGACGGATCTTACCGTTGCTGAGCCACTCTACGTCCTTGAGGAAAGCCTCATTGTTGAAACGCCATGAACCTGCTACCGAATGGAAGCCTGCCCAACGGTTCTCAGGACCGAAGTTAGACGAACCGTCATAACGGTAAGTATATGTCAGATAATATCTGTCATCATAATTGTAAGTCTCACGGGTAAAGAATGAAGCCATTGCCGAGCTTCCGAATCCGGAACTGATCTTAGGGTCACCGGCTCCGAGAGCAGGGTTATGAACCTCATCAGAAGGAAGGTTCGAACCGAATACGCTTGCATATTCCCAGCTTGACTCCCAAGCTTCCTGTCCGACCATCGCTGTAACGCTGTGCTTACCCCATGTATTTGCATAAGTGAGGTAGTTCTTGATCTGCCAATAGAGGCTGCGGTTGTACTGGATGCTGCTTTCATTTGTAGCACGTACCCAGCCGCCGAGGTCAACCATCGGCTTGTAGCGCTCACCCTTGCTGTTGCTGATGTCGAATCCGACCTCAGTATGCCATGTAAGGTTCTTGACAGGGGTGATGTCTGCAAAGATATTACCGTTGAGCTTCTGACGGTTGAGGAGGATATCGTCCATCATGGCCAGAGCTACAGGGTTTGGAGATGTATATCCCTCACGTACAGTCGATGAGTAGTTTCCGTTCACATCATAGATAGGAATATCCGGAAGTGTAGTGAGAGAGTAGTAGATGAGACCCTGGTTGGAGTCTGCAAGCTTAAGGTCATCGTTTGTATTTGCAAATGAAACGTTCACTCCGAGCTTGATCCACTTCTTGAGCTGAGCGTCGAGGTTGGTACGTACGCTGAAACGATCGAAACGTGAGCCGATGATGGTACCTTCCTGATCCATGTAAGATCCTGATACATAATACTGGACCTTGTCAGTACCGCCCTGTACTGAGAGCTGGTGCTGATGCTGGAGAGCTGTCTGGAAGATGGCGTCCTGCCAGTTTGTACCGACTCCGAGGAGAGAAGGATCTGCATACAGAGGGCTTGCATCATAGATTTCGCCCTGAGCCACCATATCATTGTAATATGTAGCATATTCGCGGAGGTTCATCATATCAAGACGCTTTGTCTGTCTTGAAACTGCGAACATTCCGTCATATGAAATCTTTGCCTCGCCTTCCTTACCACGCTTTGTTGTGATGAGAACGACACCGTTTGCTCCCTGAGCACCGTAGATTGCTGTTGCAGAAGCATCCTTGAGGATCTCCATGCTTACGATATCGGCAGGGTTGATTGTCGAGAGAGGAGAGATTGTCGAAACCTTACCGTTTCCGAGAGCATCACCCAGACCGAATGAAGAACCTGAGTTTCCGCCACCCTGTACTATCACACCGTCGATCACATAAAGAGGTTCAGCGTTGGCATTGATTGTAGCCTGACCGCGGACACGGATCGATGAAGAAGAACCAGGAGCACCTGAAGTCTGGACAGCAGTCACACCGGCTGCACGACCCTGGAGTGTCTGGTCGAGTGATGAAACGATAGAACCGCGGAGTGACTCCTCGGTCATTGAAACTGAAGAACCGGAAAGGTCACTTCTCTTCATGGTACCGTAACCGACCACCACTACTTCGTCGAGAAGCTGTCTGTCTTCCTGCAGAGTCACGTTGTAAACATTCTGACTGCCTACAACAATCTCCGCATCCTTGTAACCGATGGAAGAAACGACGATTGTCGCGCCCTGACGAACGTTCAATGTCCATTTTCCATCCAGATCTGTAACGGCACCGTTTTGGGTACCTTTCTCAATGACGCTCGCACCAGCTACAGCACCTACATTGTCAACGACTGTACCGCTGACCTGTTTGGTCTGTGCCATGAGCGAGAAGCTCAGAAAGAGCATCGCCAAGCAAGTAAATAGTTTACTCTTCATGTTACTGAATTTTGGTTAATAATTATGTTAATGTGCTATGCTTACATAAATCTTTCAAAGAATCTGCTTTTCTCCTCCGGCCAGCCTTTCTGTTCCCAGACGTTATGGCCTGCTGCCGGATAACATATCCATGATTTCTCGGTCCTGATATGATTATATCCGGCGAAATTGGTATGAGGAGGACAGACAGGATCCTGAAGTCCTATGGCCATGATCACCGGACATTCTATCTTATCCGTAAAGTTCTTTACATCGAAATAGCTCAATGTCCTGTAGAGTTCTTCCTCTGAAATACCCTTTTCATCGGCAGCGCGGAGTATAGGCTCTGCCGGCCAATGGGCAAGTGCGAAATAATCTTTGTAATCGTTAAGGAACGGTGCAGAAGGCGCTATTGCCTTGATCCTATGGTCAAGAGAAGCCGCGACAAGAGTCAATGCACCTCCCTGGCTCTCACCGTTGGCGAATATGCGGGATTTGTCAGCCTTGTCAAGAGAACATACGAAATCGATTGCTCTTACTGCATCGGCAAATGCTCCGCGGTAATAGTATGTATCCTTGCTCTCAAGGCCTCTCACGCACCAATCATCCTTTTCGCCGGAAAGTCTGTTGAAAGCCTGATTGCGGACACAAAGCTGGAACTCTATCATATCCGGATTGTCGGAAGGATCAGGATACCATACGTCGCTGCCGTAACCCATGTATGAAACCATCACAGGATAGACATCTTCAGCTACCGGAACATAAAGAAGTCCGCTGATGGTCTCTCCGTCAAGAGATTTCATCTCCACACGGAAGGCTTCACGGACAGTGTTGGAATGGTCCTTGAGCGGAATATAGACAGGTTCCATGTCAACGGAAGCCAGTTCCTTCAAGGTTTCTGCCCAGAACTGGTCGAAGTCCGGCTGCTTATCCTGCTCGGACACAATCTGCTCTGGATTGAATCCCAGATTCGTATGGTCAAGCTCCACCTTGGTTCCGTCCTTCCTGACAAGATTCAGGACAGCCTTATAGAAACCAGGCTGAAGATCAAGGTTGAAAACAGCTTCCGCCTTTCCCTGGACGAACTCAACGGAATTGTCATATGAACCGACATAATCTCCGAAATCCGTAGAGATCTCAAGAGATAGTTCAGCTGCAGGCATATGATTGGAAACAAGACCCGTTTTAACCGCATGAGGGCCTTCGCCTTCAAAAATGCCGGAATTTTCATCAAGAACGAACCATGCATCAGGCAACAATGCCTTTCCGATAGCCTCAGTCGCTTCTTTGATCACTGCGAGCGTAGAGCCGTCACAGACATAAACAGAGTTGAGACCCTGCTGTTCCTGTCCCGGATCTCCGCAATAATCATCTCCAAGCTGCCAGTAAAGATTGGTTTCGGACTGTTTTGCAAGACCTCCCCAGCCCCAGAAATTCAGACCGGCAAAGAGTCCGCCTTCTTCTGCAGACTCGACAATACGTCCGAACACATGTCTGTAATACTCGTCACGGGCTGTCGTAGGTGTACCCTGGGCAAACTGGAAATCATCACGAGGAAAGCCGAATTCCTCAAGAACCACAGGCTTTCCGTATTTTGTAGCTATGGCCACATGCTCATCGATATACTTGTCAGTATTTTCAATGGCCAGCGGAAGATTGGTCTTGAGCGTATTCTCACGCACCCAGCTCCAGTTGTACGGCCATATGTGTATGTTCATGTAATCGATGTCCGGGCATGAATGGATCTTTTCGAAAAGTTCGAGGCTGGTCTCGCAGCCATGTCTTCCTTCACTGCCGGAAGACACCATATGGTTCGGGTCGATGGATTTGATAAGAGACGCAGTGGTCCACATGAAGTCAACGAATGCGGCCTGACCGAGGGAATCTGCCCTGAAGCAGCGCGGTTCATTGCCGATCTGCCATGAAAAGATGGCAGGATCATCTTTGTACGGCTTGCCTGTAACTGTGTTGGTACGGCTCACGACATGCCTTACATGATCGTAGAACAGCTCTTTAGCCTTATCGTTTGTAACGAAATGAGACACTGACTCCATGAACGGACCATATCCTACTTCAGCAGGAATCAGAGACTTTCCGGCTCCGGCCCATTCCAGATACATGCCGTATCCGCCGGACCATTCCCACGAATTGTTGATATAAAGCACGGCCTTCATGTTTCTCTCCGCCATTTCCGCAAGCAGATAGTCAAGACCATGGAAGATTGTGTCATTGTAAACACCCGGTTCCTTCTGCAAAGTAGGGGTTACACGAGTAGGAACGCCATCCGGTCCGTCGCCTCCGATAAGGACACGCAAGTTGTTCATTCCCAGCGCTTTCAGAGTATCGAGTTCCGCTTCCAGACGTGCGCGGTCTCCCCCGACACCCTCACTTCCGAGAATGGCACCATACCAGAAATTAGTACCGACAAAATGTGAAGGATAATCTTCACATACGAATTTTCCGTCTTCCACATGTACGAAAGACGGTTTTTGAGCCTGACACGAGCACAGCAGGAAAGCTGCAACAAGTGCCAAGGTCGAAATGACCTTAGTTGGTTTCATCAAAATTTAGCGCTATTGATTATGATAACGCAAATTTACAATGAAGGGAAAAGTCAAACAAATACAAATTTATCCGATAGTGATACAATTTATACTATTACCTTATTTTTCTTGAACATTTCCCTAAAATAACGAGGCGTGCAATTTCTTTTCGCCTTGAATGTACGATTGAAATTCGAGAGATTGTTGAACCCGCATTCATAACAGATTTCTGAAATATTCTTGGTCGAATCCACCAGCATTCTTGCTGCATATCCAAGACGTATGTCCACGATATAATCCGACAAGGTCCTGCCTGTCCTCTGACGGAAGAAACGGCTGAAAGCCACGGGACTCATACCGACGATATCTGCCAGATCCGACAGCCTGAGAGGGTCTGCATAATGATCGTTGATATACTGCTTGACCTTCTGCACACGACGGCTTTCCGTACTTCTCTCTGTATGCGCGAAAGAGCTGGAAGCCAGCACTCTGACATCATCGGAAACCGACAGTTCATACAGGACATACATGAATTTCAGGAACTGTACGAAACGCTCTGTTTCCGCTGCTATGGTATCCAGAACGGAATATACCTTCATGATTGAAGGCAGAGAGAAGGAAAGTCCATGATCGGCCCTGCGCAGCATCCTTCTTATGGAAGCGAACTGATTCTTTGAAAGTATTCCGTCACCGAAGATATCACCGGAAAACTGAATGGTGATCTCGCGTATGTCCTTGGACCGGCACCGGCCCTGTTCCCAGACATGCTCCAGATTTTCCCCGCCTATCAGAACCAGCTCATAATCACCTATTTCCTCGACGCTGTCCCCCACAATCCTGCGCACACCCTTCCCATGTTCGATGAAATTCAGCTCAAACTCCTTATGCTGGTGGAGAGGATAGGTGAATTCCGTTTTGTGACGCTCCACAATATAGAAGCAGTCTTTTTCCGAAAGTCTTGTGATTTCTGTAAATACTTTACCCATCAGTATCAGTTTTTTTGCAAAAATACACATTTCCAAAGAACTAATACTATTTTAACTTATTTTTTATACTTTTGATTTGTTTTCTGACAGCTTTAACCTATGCGGAACTGAGACTTATAGTTTTCATTTCCTATTAATTTTTCTACTTTTGTACACGTTAAAGTTATACTCGTCTATGAGAAAGTTTATTATTCCCTTATTAGTCCTTTTATTTTCCGGATGTCAGGGTCTCCTGCAGGTAAAGCCGGAAATGGAGATTTCAGGATATCCGACCGAGACTGTCAATGCCGAAGGAGGAACCTACCGATTTACAATAAAGACAACCCACAGCTGGACTGCCACCGTTTCGGCCCCTTGGATAGAGCTGGATTGCACAAGCGGAGATGCAGGGACTGCCGAATTGACTTTACTGATATTCAGCAATGATTATCATGAGGAAAGATCTTCAGAAATACAGTTCTTCTGCGAAGATCTCAGCGAAGTCATTTCAATCAGGCAGATGCAGGATGACTATATGGAATTGACGACCGACAATGCCACTTTTGACTCAGATGGTGGAGAACTTGTCATAGACGCTATGGCAAATTTTGACTATGAGATAATCATTGAGGATGGAGCAAAAGATTGGATCGTACCACAAACGACCAGGTCATTGAACAGTGAATCACATCATTTCCTTGTATCTGCAAATACCGCAACTTCGGGAAGAGAAGGAAAAATATATCTGAAAGGAGCACAGCAGGAAAGGACATTTACCGTTTCTCAGTCTGCTTTCGTTCCAAGAATCAATATAGAGCAAACTGAATATTATCTCGCCTCATATGATCACTCCCTCAGAATTGAAGTTGATAGCAATTGTGAAATTGACGTACATTGCATCTCAGACTGGATACATGAATTGGATAACCATGATGGATTCTATGATTTCCGCATTAGAAATAATGATGAATGTAAGGACAGGGAAGGTATCATTATATTCACCAGTACTGCACACAATTTAAAAGTCATGGTCCATGTATTTCAAGAGGGTGATAAGCCGTACATAAACATTCTTCATGCAGACTTCAATCTTCCTGCGACAGAAAACACATTTAAAGTAAATGTTGATAGCAATGTAGAAATACAGATTTTGTTAGAAGACTATTGGATTGAACTGATCGATCAAAAGAACATCTACCAATATACTTTTAAGGTTCAGGAGAATAATACTGAGTATGAAAGAATTACTCACATCGGATTCATCAACAACGAATATAACATCAGAGAATGGTTAACTGTTCGACAGGAATACATCAAACAGTTCACGCCGTCACAAGAAGTATATACGACCGATTATCTGTCGAAGAAAATGACAATCGATTATCATTCTACTTCGAGTTTCAATGTTAGGACAAATGCAGAATGGATTGAGATAAATAATTCCATAGTCAGAGGTAATAGCAAGCTATACTTATCTTTACAGGAAAACAAAGAGAATACAGCACGTGAGGCAGTCATCGAAGTCTATGATGCAGAACATAGATTCCAGTTCTCTGTAATACAGAACGGAAAGACTTCCAATGGTGGAGATATAGATGATATGGAACACATTGAATGGTAAGCATTATGAAAAAGCACATTATAACCATAATATCAGCATTGGCATTCATCACTATCGGTTGCCAGAAGGCTGTTTTAGAGCCAGAAACTGAAATATCGCAGATAAGAGTCACGGCAGCACTCCCAGCCATGACCCGTGTATCGATGAATGACAACGGGAATACGACTAAAACATTCTGGGAAGAGGGCGACGTAATATGCCTGGTCTTTGACAACGAGGTATATTATTACAGTGTGGTTTCCACAGACGGCTCCAAAGCCACATTTGAACCTTCCAATGAATACAATGTATTGAGAGCCAAGGAAGGAGACAGTATCCAGGCTTACTATGGCTGTTCAAGGGGAAGAGGCCAATGGACCTCTTACAGTACCGCAACTCCACTATATGCAGCCGGTAAGATAACCGGTAGTGAACTTTCATTGAAGTTCGATCATATGCTGGCATACATCCGGTTCAACCTGACCAAGGAGGCTTTCCCTGAATCTGAATCAAAATCGTTATATGCTGTAACATTGACTTCAGACGGTCCGATTTTTACAGACAGCTATATAGTGGACACGTTATCAGTCACAATGAAACCAGCTGATGCCGAGGAATCTTCTTCATATCACACCGATTTTGCAGCTGTCGATCTGAACCAAGAAACATGGGAAAGCGAATACATACCGGCATTACCATATCAGGATTGTCAGATTTCCATTTATGTAAACAACTATATCTTTACCTTGAGAAACACCCCTAAGGGAGGATTCCTGCCAGGAAAGGTATATACCTTAAGTCCTGACAGCGAAGACTTTTTCATCAGCGCAAATCTGGAGCAGTCCGAATTCAATGTGGGATTTGAAGAAGGAGTCATCAATGCCGCCCTGGAGACAAACTCCGATCTTGAGGTCGAGATAGAGATATTGGACGATGCCAAAGAATGGATTGAAGTGATTCAGACCAAAGCAGACAGGAATTACTCGTATACTGTTTCATATAAGAAAAACACTGCGCCGGCTACTAGAGAAGGACACATAGTGTTTTCTGTAATGCACTCACATGAATTTATGGGAAAGAAGAGCCTTGCATGTGATACGCTGACGATTTCCCAGGCACCTTTATATGGAAAGAGGACCATACATGTAGGCATGTCCGGCGAACTTAAGAAGGTTGTGAGCGAAGAGGAGAAAAATGACATTACAGATCTCAAGATCACCGGAATCATTGACCATACGGAAGACCTTGGCTACCTTAATTCATTCAACAGCCTGGTACGCCTTGACCTGTCAGAAGTCTATATCGTTTCTATGACAGAGCAATTGACTTCTTTCTACAGCACCATACCTGACGGAGCTTTCCGTTACAGCGAAAGTACCGGGACCCTGAAGACCCTCATTACACCTGAATCTTTGATAAAACTTGGAAACAAGGCTCTTCAATTCTATGAGTTGGATTCATTGGTCTTCCATAATGAGATACAGGAGATCGGTCAAGAGAATCGCCTTGGTAAAAAGACATTCATATCAAATGGCAATTTAAAATATGTAAGCAAATTCAACAGCAATGTAGAGGAGCTGTATATCACAGATCTCAGGGCATATTGTGAGACAGGATTCGGTGCAGAGGATATTTACGACACCTGCTACGGAGGAGGCTTCCAGCCAAAAAGAATTTACCTGAACAATGAGCTCATTACAGAACTGGTCATTCCGGCGTACATCAGCCAGATCAGAAACAACGCCTTCCAGAATGTAGGGTCAATAACATCCGTGACATTCGCCGACGAAACCACATATGTCGGTCCTTGGGCATTCAAGGACTGCAGAAACCTGAAAGAGATAAAGAATTACAACTCATTATCCGCTATCGGGAAAGGCGCGTTTGCCGGCACTGCCATATCTGAATTCAAGGTTCCTGAATCAATGACAGAGTTGAACGGAGACATATTCAACAATTGCACGAATCTTTCTAAGGTAATATTCAACGACAGCATCAACACCATAGGTTGCATGGCTTTCTATAATTGCACATCACTGCAATCCATCGAAATACCAAAGTCCGTAACGACAATCAATGCAGGAGCATTCAGGAAGTGTACCAACCTTAAAAGTGTCGGAAATCTCGATAATGTGAAATTCCTTTATCAATATGCTTTCATGGACTGCTCGAGCTTGGAATCTGTAAGTTTCAAAAATCTTGAGGATATGGGAGCCGGAGCATTCAATGGCTGTGACAATCTGAAAAAGGTATATATAAACGATCTCAGATTGTGGTGCCAGATGACCTGGTGTCACCTGATAACAAGCAACCACAACGGTTGGTGGAGCAATTGGGACAATGATTGGGACAAGACTTCTCCGCTATATTATGCTGAAGAAATGTATATCAACGATGTCCTCACAACCGACCTCGTAATACCAGAGGATGTTGAAACAATCGGCAACAGAGCTTTCTGCGGATTCGAGGCATTGACTAGCATTGATCTGAAGAATGTCTATCAGATCGGTAGCAGCTTCAACGGCTGCATAAACCTGAAAGAAGTCAAAACCTCCAGATCAGAGCCGGCCGGTTTGCCTTCATATGATGCATTTGATTCCAGAATCAGAAACTCCTGTGTATTGAAGGTTCCTGCAGGAAGTCTGGAAACATATAAAAACTCTATTTGGGCAAGTTACTTTACAAACATTGAAGAATACTAAAATGAAAAACTCCTGATGCAGGTTTCCCCTTCATCAGGAGTTTTTTTATTTGGCAAGTTGAGGAATGAATGTCACAGTACGTTTCACGATCCTGTAAAAAGTCTTATCAGGCGCCTCTGTTGTTTGCTGCAGCAAAATCGATATGTCTTATGGCGTTCTCAGTCGTAGCGCCATGACGAGGGTCCATAGGCAGAAACCTGATAATGAGGCATGCCCTCAGAATCAATAGAGAAGCCAACGCTGATATCTCCTGACGGAGATTCAAGTTTCATGTCACCTGCACAACCGGCAAGAATCAGGACAGCCGCAGAAAGTATAATCAATCTTACATTCATATATATTAACGGATAGTTTATCTGGTTATTCCAACTTCATCACTCCTGACGCAGGTTTCCCTTCCATCAGAAGCCTTTTCATCTCGTCCATGTATGGGGCGACATGAGAAAAATATAATGAATACCCTTCACAAAGGGCATTGAGTCCGGTCTCGCCGGCTTCTGTGCGGTTGAAGCGATGTTTCGGGCATTCTCCGTGGCAGGCAAAGAACCATTTGCAGGCAATACATCTGTCTGGAAGTCCGTTTCGTTTGTCGATGCCGAAACGTATCTGCTTGTCGGAATTCATAAGTGTCCTGAGATCAGTCTCCAGAAGATTACCGACCTTATAGCTTCCATATACAAAATGGTCACATGGATACAGATCCCCATTATGTTCTATGACCGAATTGCCTCCGCATGTCTCCGCCATGGCACATAGTCCGGGCTGTACCCCACACCAGGACGCCAACGTAGCATCGAATTGATTTACAAACACTTTACCGACGTCATTCTTCACCCAATAATCAAAGATATCGCAGAGGAATCTGCCGAATTCATATGAACCTACTGACCATGGAGCCAGTCTCGCTCCTTCCTCTTCAGGCGCAGCAATACGACCGTCCTTGACATGCTCCAGAACTGGCATGAACTGAATGAAACGGGTTCCGACAGACTTCAGGAACTGATATATCTCCAGACCGCGACCTTCGCTTCTCTTATTGACAGTCGCCATGACATTGTATTGCACCCCCGCCCTATAAAGCTCCAGAACACCCTTGATGACTCTGTCGAATGTGGCTGAGCCGGCCTTTCCTCCACGGAAATGATCATGGATATCTTTGGGTCCGTCAAGCGAGACTCCGGCCAGAAATCCATTCTCCCGGAAGAATTCCGCCCATTCCCGTGTAACCAGAGTGGCATTGGTCTGGATCGTATTATGGATCCTTTTGCCGGCACAATATCTTTTCTGAAATTCCACTGCCTTCCGGTAGAAATCAAGTCCTGCCAGAAGAGGTTCTCCGCCATGCCAGTTGAAAAACACCTCCGGGACATCATTCGCTTCTATATACGATCTGACGAAATGCTCAAGCATATCAATGCTCATGCGCGGTTCCCTGCCGCCGTACAGATCGGATTTGTCAAGATAATAGCAATAACGGCACCTCAGATTACACAACGAACCCACAGGCTTCAGCATTATGTTGAAAGCCTGCGGGCCCGATATTTTTGCGGCATCCCTTAAAGTAAGGGTATCCTTCAATACTGCCATTTAGAACGGATTCTGAGGCGGTGCGAAATCATAGAATGTACCGTAATCGCTCCTGCGAGGCTTTCCAGGCATATCCGGATAGAAATCAACTTCCTCAACCCTTGCCTTGAGCTCCGCTACCGCTTCCTTGATTTCAGCTGAAGCATCATCATATATGATTGCATTCTTGAATTCCGGATCATTGCGATAATCATAGATCCTTCCGTCCCAGAAATATGCATACACATCATTCATCGCATAGCGTGATGCGTAAGGCGCAGGGGTGGTCGGCCACAGAGGATTGAAATGGACAAGGGAAAGTTCCTTTTCAAGAGGTTCCTCTCCGCATAATTCGGGATAAAGGCTGACTCCCTGAATATTCCATTCCTGAGGTATTTCTATTCCGCAGATATCCGCTATGGTAGGGAAAATATCAGTGAGGTCAACTATCCTGTCGCTGGTCCTTCCGGCAACCTTGTCTCCCCAAGCCACGATCAGAGGCACATGGGTTCCTCTGTATGTCGGAGATCCTTTTCCTCCTCTGATACGGCTTCCATCCTTCTGCTTGGAAACTATGCGGGTAGAAGTTCCGTTGTCAGCAGAGAAAATGAATATGGTATTGTCCCACACTCCCTTTTCCTTCAGATGAGCCACCATGTTTCCGACCTGCTTGTCCAGATATTTCACCATGTCACGGAAATATGAAGTGTCCTGTCCGGCTGTAAAACGGCTCTCATAATTCCAGTCCCAGTCATGGGAATCAGGAGTAGTCACATGAGGCGTATGTACCAGTGGCTCAGTAAAATACAGCATGAACGGTTCGCCTGCCTCAACCTTACGGTCTATATAGTCCAGAGCATAATCCTCCATAGCATCGGGGCCGTATGGACAATAGTCATACCTCTTTCCGTTGTTATCGAAGTAGCTGTTGGCAAAACGGTCGGTCTTATGAACGTCGCGGCATTCCTTGTAAAGCTCCACCTGAGCAAGGAAAGACTCATCGAATCCCAGCTTCGGAACCATCTCACGCGAGCGGCCCATCTGCCATTTTCCTACAATCGCGGTAGAATATCCTGCCTCCTGAGCAACATGCGCGAATGTCCTCTCATCATCATTCATATATCCGAAGCAGACATAATTCTGATCATTGTACATTCCCGTCATCACCTGGACACGGCTCGGACTGCTCAATGGAAGAGCGTTCATATTGGAATACATGATGCCCTGCTGAGCCAGCGCATCAATGTTCGGAGTCTCATATTCGGCGCCGCCATAACAGCCGAAGCACTCCGTGCCGATATCGTCCGCAAAAAAGAAGACGATATTAGGTTTCTGGTCCTGTCCCGGTGAACAAGCCGCTGCCGCAGCCATAACGGGACCGAGTATGCTCAGTTTCTTCATTCTGCCTTTGACTCAAGAAAGAGTTCATCCATCTGCTCCTGATCGATGTATGATGGAGAATCGATCATTACGTCGCGGCCCTGGTTGTTCTTAGGGAATGCGATGTAGTCACGGATCGTCTCCTGTCCACCGAAGAGCGAGCATACACGGTCGAAGCCGAATGCGAGACCGCCATGAGGAGGAGCACCGAACTTGAAGGCGTTGATGATGAATCCGAACTTGTATTCCGCGTCCTCCTTGCTGATACCGAGGACCTCGAACATACGCTGCTGCATCTCAGCCTCATGGATACGGATCGAACCACCGCCGAGCTCTGTGCCGTTGAGCACGAAGTCATATGCATTCGCACATACCTTCTCGAGATCTTCCTTCTTGTCGCTGTAGAAGAGATCGAGATGCTCTGGCTTAGGTGCTGTGAACGGATGGTGCATTGCATAGAAGCGCTGGGTCTCGTCGTCCCACTCCACGAGAGGGAAATCAACAACCCAGAGAGGTGCGAAATTGAACGGATCACGGAGACCGAGGCGGTTACCCATCTCGATACGGAGTACACCAAGCATGTTCTGAGTCTTTCTCTTTGCACCACAGAGAACGAGCATCATGTCGCCTTTCTTTGCACCGAGGCGGTCTGCAACTGCCTGAAGCTGCTCAGGAGTATAGAACTTGTCGATCGAAGACTTGATGCTGCCGTCCTCGTTGATCTTGATGTAAACGAGTCCCTTTGCACCCACCTGAGGTCTCTTCACCCACTCTGTGAGCTCGTCGATCTGCTTTCTTGTATAGTTTGCAGTGCCCTCAACGTTGATTGCACCGATGTAGTCAACGCCATCGAACACTGAGAAGCCGTAACCCTTGACGAGGTCAGTGATCTCGTGGATCTTCATGTCGAAACGGATATCCGGCTTGTCCGAACCGTAGAAATCCATTGCGTCATACCAGCTCATGCGCGGGATACGCTCAGCGATCTCGACACCCAGGACATTCTTGAAGAGAGTCCTCATCATACCCTCGAATGTATTCAGAACATCTTCCTGCTCCACAAATGACATCTCGCAGTCGATCTGAGTGAACTCAGGCTGACGGTCAGCGCGGAGGTCCTCGTCGCGGAAGCAACGTACGATCTGGAAGTAGCGGTCGTAACCAGCCACCATAAGAAGCTGCTTGAATGTCTGAGGAGACTGTGGGAGAGCGTAGAACTGACCAGGATTCATTCTTGAAGGAACCACGAAGTCACGCGCTCCTTCCGGAGTCGATTTGATCAGATATGGGGTCTCGATCTCGAGGAAGTTCTGCGCGTCAAGATAGTTGCGCACCTCGTGAGCGATCTGGTGACGGATCTTGAGAGCTCTCTGGAGAGGGCCTCTACGAAGGTCGAGGTAACGGTATTTTGCACGGAGTTCCTCGCCGCCGTCGCTTTCCTCCTCGATTGTGAACGGAGGTGTGTTCGCCTTGTTGAGAACCTTGATCTCGCTGAGGCTGATCTCGATGTCGCCTGTAGGCATCTTCGGGTTCTTGCTCTGACGCTCGATGACCTCACCGGTCACCTGAAGCACCCACTCACGGCCGAGTGAGCCGGCTGTCTCTACGAGTTCTGCCGCTGCATGAGCATCAACAACAAGCTGGGTGATGCCATAACGGTCTCTCAGGTCCACGAAAGTCATTCCGCCGAGCTTTCTTGACTTCTGTACCCATCCGGCCAGTGTAACTGTCTGACCTACATTCTCAATGCGGAGTTCTCCGCAGGTGTGTGTTCTGTACATATGTATTCAGTATTTATTATTCTTATCCGAAAGATTTCTATTAAAAACTGACAAAAATAATATTTTTAATGTTTAAAAGCACAAAAACATACCCCTTTTGTGCTTTTGTCCGGATATTTGTGCTTTTGAAATGGAATTCAATGGAAAGAAATTATATTTGCGGAAATTTTAAGCTTATATGGAAGTTAGAGCAAAGAAGGCCCTTGGCCAGCATTTTTTGACAGATCTGTCCATCGCACAGAGGATTGCAGAAGCATTGATCGTACCTTGTCCGGGCGTCGATACCGTCTACAACGCGGAGAACCCGATGCCGGCACTCGAGGTCGGTCCGGGCATGGGAGTGCTTACTCAATATGTCCTGCAGAGACCGGAGGTGGACCTTCGTATGGTAGAGATTGATACTGAATCAGTTGACTATCTCCTTGTACATTTTCCGCAGGTCAACGGAAAGCTCATCGAAGCTGACTTCCTGAAACTCAAGCTGGAGAGTTTTTTCAATGACAAGTTCTGCGTGATCGGAAACTTCCCTTACAACATTTCCTCGCAGATATTCTTCAAGATCCTCGACTACAAAGAGCAGGTTCCGCAGGTAGTCTGCATGATCCAGAAAGAAGTGGCCGAGCGCATTGCCGAGAAGCCCGGCACCAAGACATACGGCATCCTGTCCGTACTTCTGCAGGCATGGTATGACATAGAGTACCTGTTCACAGTAGGCGAAGGCGCATTCAATCCTCCTCCAAAGGTAAAATCTGCAGTCATCAGACTGGTGCGCAACAATCGCAAGGAACTCGGCTGCGACGAAGCACTGTTCAAGACTGTCGTAAAGACCGGCTTCAACCAGCGTCGCAAGACCCTGCGCAACTCCCTCAAGCCGCTCATCCGCGCCAAGGCCGACCGCTGCGGATGGTCAGAGGAGCAGCTCGCCGAATTCATAGCCGATCCGGTCTTCGAGCTCCGTCCCGAGCGCCTCAGCGTCGAGGACTTCATAGCCTTGACATTGAAACTGGCGTAAAACCGCTGGCGGGTAACCGACTGTCAGTCAATAGAATACAAAAACCTCGTGCTCCCTTTTGGCGGCACGAGGTTTTTGTATTTAGCTGATTATCAAATATTTGAGCGCCAGACACTGCGGGAAGAGGCAATGACCACCGACAGGCACATCAGGCCCAGGAGAAGATAGCGCCATGTGATGATGAGCTCAAGGACCGGCGATGATGCTGTTGCCGGAAGAAGGAGATGGCCTATAAGGAATATGGCGGCGCATATGGCTATGTCCGTCAGGACAAGCAGGAGCGTCTGACGGCGATAACGTCTTCTGAAGGTCGCGCGGATAAGTCCGACGATGCGCAGACTTTCATTAAGTTTCTCCTCATCTCGTCCGCTGAGAGAAGCAGGAACCGGCAGAAGATCGATCTGCCTGACAAGCTCGTCCATGAACCTGTCATCCTTCGGTACAGGAATCCTATGATCCTGCATGAATCTCTTTATATCTTTTTCAGTTGCCATTTTCCAGATATTGCTTCAGATGCTGCCTGCCACGTGTGAGGCATGACCTTACCGTGCCAGAAGGCATTTCCATGATATCCATTATTTCCTTGATCGATTTCTCCTCCATGTAGAAAAGGAGGATCACGGCCTGTTCATGCGCCGTAAGGCTCTTTATGGCCATATAAAGCTGCTGATGCTCATATCTCCTGTCAGCCTCCGTCCCGTCATCCTCAATCTTCGTGACCTGAAAGGAATCCGGCTCCTCAAGCGAAATCCACCCGCTTTCCTTTCCGGACTTCTTCATATGATCATGCCAGCAGTTGTATGCTATCCTGAACAGCCATGTTGAAAACCGCGAGCGCCCTTCAAAACGTTCATAAGACAGGTATGCCTTCAGCAGGGCTTCCTGAGCGATATCATCCGCCCTGAAGCCGTCCCCTCCACACAGACCTCGCAGGAATCTCCTCAAAGACTCCTGCTCGGCTGCTATCAACTCTATGAACTGCTTTCTGGTCATCTACCAACCTTTATCTCATGACACTATGCGCATTTCCGGTTGAAGCTATTCATTAAGCTTTCTTTCTTCCGCCTCTATCTCCGGTGCCAGATATTTCCTGCCGACAAAGAATGCCACCATATAAGCAATTCCTATCGCAACCATCACCCCTCCGATGATATAAAGCATCTCCAGTCCGGCAACACCTTCAAAAGCGTCAAGCGAAGGGCATACAAGCAAAGCTATACCGATCAATGAGCAGACAATACCGGTTGTCAGTTTCTTTATTAGCTTCATCTTCGTGTTCCTGCTGCTTTCAGTCTCGTTGACCAGCAGTTCGGGATCGATCTCCATACCATTCTCGATAGCCTTCACCAGCACAGCCATCTTCTGCTCATTTTTCTTGATTATCGCACGTGTGACGAGCCATACAACCATCACCGGCAACACAACACAGATACATATAGGTATCAGCAATGCAACTAGTTCCATACATCAATAACTTTAAATTTAACTTCAATCTGCCGCACTTCCAGGCGGTTTCACATATTAGACGGAAGTATGCCCCAAAATGTTGCAGACCAGATATGTTTTCTTTCATAATACAAAAGAGGGCAGGTAAAAACCCGCCCTCAAATCTATCAATATTGCCATCCGGCAAGACAGCAGAACTACTGCTTTGCAATGTTTTCACGCATTTCTGTATCGGCCTGGATGTTCTTCATCTTGTAGTAATCCATGATACCGAGGTTTCCGTTGCGGAATGCTTCCGCCATTGCGAGAGGAACTTCTGCTTCGGCCTCGATCACGCGTGCGCGTGCCTCCTGGGCCTTAGCCTTCATTTCCTGCTCGAGAGCTACCGCCATTGCGCGGCGCTCCTCTGCGCGTGCCTGGGCGATGTTCTTGTCAGCCTCGGCCTGGTCCATCTGGAGGACTGCACCGATGTTCTTTCCGATGTCGATGTCGGCGATGTCGATAGAGAGGATCTCGAATGCTGTTCCTGCGTCGAGTCCCTTGTTCAGAACCACCTTGGAGATGCTGTCCGGATTCTCGAGAACGAGCTTGTGGCTCTCTGCAGAACCGATAGATGACACGATACCCTCGCCTACTCGCGCAAGGACAGTCTCCTCACCTGCTCCTCCGACGAGCTGCTTGATGTTGGCACGTACGGTCACGCGGGCCTTTGCGATGAGCTGGATACCGTCCTTTGCAACGGCTGTCACAGGAGGTGTGTTGATGACCTTCGGATTAACGGACATCTGAACAGCTTCGAACACGTCACGACCTGCAAGGTCAATGGCTGCAGCCATCTTAAAGTCAAGGGAAATATTAGCCTTATCTGCTGATATCAAGGCATTTACAACCTTCGGAACATTTCCTTTTGCAAGGTAGTGAGCCTCGAGCTCGTTTGCATAAAGCTTGAGACCAGCCTTTGTTCCTGTCACCATCGCCATCACGATTGTGTTAGGCGACACGCCTCTCCAGCGCATGAGAACGAGCTGGATAAGCGAAATACGTACTCCGGAAATGAGTGCCTGGAACCACAGGGTCACAGGGAAGAACCAGAGGAAGATCACGAGGCCGACAATTGCGACCGCGATCCATACGATAATCATAGCGTCCATAATAGTATTAAGTTTATCTGAATTTCTAAATCAAAGGCTTGACGATGATCCTGTTGTCCTCGATGAGCACGACCTCGACATCGATTCCCGGATCAAGCATTCCCTCGAGAGACTTAACCTCGATCACATAGTCTCCGAAACGCGCTGAACCCATAGGAGCAAGCCTTGTCAGGGTCTTACCACGGTCGCCGACAGCGATGGTCGAAGATTCCGAAGGTACTGCCTTGGAGTCGATCTTGGTTTCAAGAGACATTCTCTTCCAGGTCTTTGCCCTGAGCACCCATACGGTAAGAGCGACTATCAGCACTGCCACAACAGCCGTAACGATGGCTCCGACAGTATTGCCGAATTCATAGAATGCATAGAAACATGATCCTCCCATGGACAGAAGTCCGAGGACACCCGCCACTCCGACTCCCGGAATCAGCAGGATTTCAGCGAAGATCAGCACGAGGCCGACCAATATTAATGTAATGATAAATCCCATGAGGGCAAATTTACTGATTTACAGCATCAATTGCAACAACCTCGACCGAAACTTCCGACACACCGGAAGCATTTATGAATTCAGCCAGAGCATCGGCATCAGCCTTGACATCAAATGGTCCTACAACAAACGTGATGGTACCGTCCTCGGCCTCTGTACGGGCAATGTCCTTTCCTGCCGCATGCTGAAGGATTCCGACAGTTACCGCTTCATCGAGAACGCCCTCAGAAGGAACTATCCTTACTTCATACATGGCCTCCTCTACGGCACCTCCTGACTCCAGACTCCTTGCGGTAGCCACAGATGTCTCTTCTCCATCCACATAAGCCACGATGAATGCGCTCCTGAAGCCACGCCCCCTGACCGCATCAAGTTTCGACTGCACATCGGCGAACGAATTGAACAGACCTACGCGATAGGTATATCTTCCGCTGTCGCTCCGGATCTCGAAAACCGGACTCAAGCCCTTGAGACTAGCCACATCGGCCTTTCCGCCCGCGCTGAATATCTGGATCTGATAGACTATACCGTCCGGGATGGTGTTATCCTCAGCAAAACGTCCCTCCTTCAAAATCATGAAGGTATAATCAAATTCATTTTCAGGACGCATGATATCAAGGTGCAGAGGACCTCCAAGGCTTCTCCTGATGAATTCATATCCTTCCGGAGCCTCGGCCTCTTCCGTAGCGGCAGCCATGATCTTGTCCGGATCCACAGCGACTCCGCTGAAAAGAAATTCCATCTCGATCTCGTGAAGCTCTGAAATGGTCCTGTTCAGATCCTCCTGAAGCACAGGCACTTTCGCCTCCCTCACACGGATGATCTCGGCCAGCCTCATACGTTCAGCATCATCATTGCTGAGGGCGAAACGGCTTCTTTCCTCATCAAGAAGAGATGAATAATATGAAACCGAATCCCTCAACGCACGCACCTGGGCCATCTTGTCCATATATCTGTCCTTCGCAGCGCTTTCCGGCATGTCGTCGCCGCTTTCCTCCTGGACAGGAGCCTCCTCTTCCATCGGAAGACGCGAAAGCTTCAGCAGTTCATCCGGATCCTCGACAGAATGCCTTACCGGCATGCTGTCATATTCGAGGACATACACCCAGACACTGTCCGACGAGCATTCCCTGTTGGAAGCGAAGAAGACATGTCCTTCGGACTCATCAGCCACATAAAGGAAATCGTCATATGGAGAAGAATACGGGAAACCCATGTTCACCGGCTCGGACCAGTCCTGGAGATCATCATCCCATCTTGAGACATAAAGGTCATATCCTCCCACACCATAAAGACCGTCAGATGAGAAATAAAGAGACCTGCCGTCAGCGGAAATCATCGGATATATCTCATTCGAAAGCATGGTGACGGACTCGTTCTGGGTCACAGGATATGTCCATACGGTATCCTGACGTTCCGTCATGAAGATGTTGCGGAATCCTTCATTGTCTTCAGCCGAAAAATATATTCTGCCGGCATCGGATGGGGCATACAATGCCTTTGAAAGCACATTCGAAGCACTGTCAAGCTGATTGGGAGCCTCACGCCACGACCTGTCCTTCAGAGGGAAATAAAGATAGAAGTCATCAAGCGCGAATTTCCTTTTATCCTCGACCTTGGGAGTATAGGCGAATCCTGTCATGTTCAGTCCGTTTTCAGCAAGAAGAATCTTTCCCGAAACGGCTTCGATCATGAGCGAGTCCGCAAAGTCATATTCGAGGATGTCGACAGCCTTTTCATATGCCCGGCATGCCTCCTCGAAACGGTATTCCATACGCAGAGAGTCGCCAAGACGGACAAGACTGTCCACCTGACGGTTCTGTGCCGAAATTTTTCCTGATGAAAGGAAAAGGACGGCAAATATTATATAAAAGGTATATTTTACCCTCTGCATATCTGTTTTTACCTCATTTTCAGCCTACAAAAATAAGAAATATTTGCAGAAACTTCATTTATAAGAAAAAAATCGTAAATTTGTGCCCTATTTTGCGGATGGTATGGAATGCAAGTTCCATGCTATCCCCAAATGATGCATACAAATATCATTAAAACAATAAAATTATTATGCAAAGTAAAGGTGCTATCAGATTTGTAGCGATTCTCCTTCTCCTTGCG